>JAEEGI010004705.1_pt1 | contig 31803 bp, 25 predicted proteins | sample 8958751 | NCBI WGS metagenome assembly JAEEGI01 (sample SAMN16246545, study PRJNA631951) | gut metagenome | biome: gut microbiome; feature: rumen; material: KS-attached | host: Bos | place: Iran: Karaj | collected 2018-10 | reverse complement strand
AGCTCGTTGAAGTTGTGGGGGAGGATGAGGATCTTGAGGCCGACGCCGATGCCCTTGCTGCCCTGCGACATCAGCATCGGGAATTTCACCGGAAGGGTGACGGGCTCCACGCTGGCACGGTCATAGGTGGGCACCCACTCGGTGATCTTGGGATTGTAGACCACGTCGAGGGCGAACTTGCTCAGTTTGGCCTCGATGTAACGCATCGCGGCGGCGCTGTCGCCGGTGAGGATGTTTCCCCAGTTTCCCTGGCCGTCGATGAGCAGCTCTTTCTGCTGCATTCCCACGAGGGCGTCGTAGATGGATGCGTCACCGTGCGGGTGGAATTTCATCGTGTCGCCGACAATTCCCGCAACTTTGTGGTAACGGCCGTCCTCGTTGAGTTTCAATGCGTGAAGGATGCGCCGCTGCACAGGCTTCAGACCGTCCTCGATGTAGGGGACGGCACGGTCGAGCATCACGTAAGAGGCATAGTCGAGGAACCAGTCGCGGTACATTCCAGGGAGTTTGTATTTGTTCTCCCCGGCGTTGATCACGCGATTGAACTTGCTGCTCTTGCTGTTGTCCCTGGCCTCTTTGGCCGGTTCTTCGCTGGCTTGCAGTTCATCCTGAGTCTCCTCCTGTGCCGCCTCCTGGGCTTCTTCCTGAATCTCCTCCTGAGCGCCTTCAGCTATCTCGTCAATCTCTTCACTCATCTCTTATATAGACCGGTTAATCTTGTATGTAGCCGAACCTTCTGAGCATCTGGCGGTCTTCCCTCCAGTTCCGTTCGACCTTGACAAATATCTGCAAAAATACCTTTTTTTCAAAAAATGCCTCCATGTCGACGCGGGCCTGGGTGGCCACTTTCTTGAGCGCGGCGCCCTTGTTGCCGATGACGATGCCTTTCTGAGAATCGCGCATCACGTTGATCACGGCCCTGATGTCGTATCTCTGCTCGCCTTCCTTGAACTCTTCGATCACCACCTCGGTGCAGTAGGGTATTTCTTTGGAATAGTTGAGGAATATCTTCTCGCGGATTATCTCGGCTGCGAAGAAACGCAGGCTCTTGTCGGTGAAGGCGTCCTTGTCATACCAGGGCGGGCTGACGGGGAGGAGTTCCTTGATGCGCTCGAATATGGAGTCGAGGTTGAAACGCTCCAGTGCGCTGGCGGCGAAAATCTCGGCCTTGGGGACCTCTTCGTGCCACTTGGCTGCGAGCTGGCTGACCTGTGCCTGGTCGCTCTTGTCTATCTTGTTGATGACGATGATCACGGGACACTCGACTTGGTTGAGCTTGGCCACGTATTCGCGGTTCTTGTCGGACTTCTCGATGACGTCCGTAACGTAGAGTATCACGTCGGCGTCGCCTATTGCGGTGTCGACGAAATTCATCATGCTCTCCTGCAGCTTGTAGGCAGGCTTCAGGATGCCGGGAGTGTCGCTGTATACTATCTGGAAGTCATCGCCGTTGACGATGCCCATGATGCGGTGGCGCGTGGTCTGGGCCTTCGCGGTCACTATCGAAAGTTTCTCGCCGACGAGGGCGTTCATCAGCGTTGACTTGCCCACGTTGGGGTTGCCTATGATGTTGACGAAGCCTGACCTGTGGTTGTTCCCTGCTTCCATCATTCGAATGCGCCCATCATCATATGGTTCAACTCTTCCTCAGTGAGGAAACGCCACTGGCCGCGGCGCAGGTTCTTCTTGGTCAGACCTGCGAAATAGACCCTGTCGAGCTTCTTGACCCTGTATCCGAGGTGCTCGAAAATGCGGCGTACGATACGGTTGCGGCCCGAGTGGATTTCGATGCCCACTTCGCTCTGCAGTCCGTTCACATAGGAGAGCGCGTCGGCCGCGATGGGGCCGTCGTCAAGGGTTATCCCTTCGAGGATGGTGTCGAAATCGGCTTTCTTGAGATTCTTGTCGAGTGTCACATAGTATATCTTCCGTACGTGGTATGACGGGTGGGTGAGCTTCTCGGCCAGGTTGCCGTCGTTGGTGAACATCAGCACTCCGGTGGTCGCCTTGTCGAGCCTGCCGACGGGGAATACGCGCTCCTTGCACAGTTCGGTGGATATCAGGTCCATCACCGTCCTCTCGGCGTGGGGGTCGCTGGTAGTGGTGACGAAGTTCTTGGGTTTGTTCATCACTATGTAGACCTTCTTTTCTCCCTTGATCCTTTCGCCGCTGAAACGGATGTCGTCGGTGGGGCTCACGCGGGTGCCGAGTTCGGTGACGATCTGTCCGTTGACGGTCACAAGGCCTGCTTCGATGTACTTGTCGGCCTCGCGGCGCGAGCAGACTCCCGAATTGGCGATGAACTTGTTGAGACGGATGAGGCCGTCGTCCTCAGCGGGGACGGCCTTGGCGGGAGCGTTTCTCTTCTTGTACTGCTTGTCGGAGAAGTATTTGCCGCTGCCTGAAGACCTTCTCTCGTAGGTCTTGCCGCTGCCGCCCTGGCGGCTCTTGGGATTTCCCTGGCGTGCCGGTGCTTTCGTGCCGGCGGGGCGGGGGGTATTGCGTTTTCTGGATGTATTGTTCTGCATAATGTCGGCGATTTTCTGCCGCTGCAAATGTAGCGGATTATTTGGATTTACAAGTACGTGGCCATTTCGTCAGCAAGGGCTTTCGCCGCCGCTGCGGAGGCCTCGGCGCAGTCATCTCCCTGGCCGGCGTATATTATGCCGCGCGATGAGTTGATCAGCAGGCCGCAGTGGCTGTTCATCCCGTATTTCACCACTTCGCTTACGGTGCCGCCCTGCGCTCCGACTCCGGGAACGAGGAAGAAGTGGTCGGGGCATATCTCGCGGATGGCCTTGAACATCTCGGGACGGGTGGCTCCAACTACGAACATAGTGTTGTCGATGGTGCCCCACTGGAGCGCCTTGCTCATAACCTTGGCGTAGAGCGGTTCCTCGCCGCCGAACTCGAAGTCCTGAGCCGATTCGTTGGAAGTCGCGGCAAGGATGATGGCCCATTTGCCTTTATAGTCGAGGAAGGGCTTGACGCTGTCCTGACCCATATAGGGGGAGAGGGTTACTGCGTCGAAATCGAGGGTCTCGAAGAATGCGCGGGCATACATACGGGCTGTGTTGCCGATGTCGCAACGTTTCGCATCGAGTATGACGAACAGCTCCGGGTAGTGCTTGCGGATGTAGGAGACTGTCATTTCAAGTTCGTTCCATCCCTGGGCGCCGAACACTTCGTAGAAGGCACTGTTGGGCTTGTATGCTACGGCATAGGGAGCCGTGGCATCGATGATGGCCTTGTTGAATTCGAAGACAGGATGTTCCGTGCGCCTGAAGCGGTCGGGAATCCGGGATATTTCAGGATCCAGTCCGATGCAGAGGAAGCTTTTCTTCGCGAGAATGTTTTCGTAGAGTTGCTGATATGTCATAACCGACGGCTGAAATTGTATTTTTTGACTGAATTATACAAAGATAACCAAAATTTTACTATTTTTACGCCCCTTTGATTCTTATAGAAAATCACAAAACAATATGCAGATAAATCAAACCAAAAACCAGGATGACCTCACATTGAAGGTGAGCATCAAAGTCGACAAAGAAGATTACGCCGAAGATATGAACAAACGCCTCAAGGAATATCGCCACAAGGCCGATATCCGCGGCTTCCGCAAAGGAATGGCCCCGATGGGCCTCATCGAGAAGATGTACGGCGGCCAGGCTCTTGCAGATGCAGTCAATACTGTAGTCTCTCAGGAACTCGGCAAATTTATCGAGGACAACAAGCTCAACGTGATAGGCGAGCCCCTTCCCAGCGAGGACCAGGAGCCCAATGCTGAAGAAGGCGATTCTTTCACCTTCAATTTCGACCTCGGAGTTGCACCGGAGATAGACGTGGACGTGACTTCCGAAGACACCATCCCTTACTACACCGTGACTATGAGTGCCAAGGCCGTGGCTGACTACAAGGACAGCCTTCTGAGGCAGTATGGCAATATGGAGAGCGGAGAGAAGGCCGGTGAGGACGATTTCATCGTGGTTGACTTCAAGCAGGGCGAGACCGAAGTGAAAGACGCATACGTGTCGCTCCGCAGCATCACCGACGAGGCCAAGAGCATCTTCCTGGGCATAAAGAAGGACGAGGTCAGGGATCTCGACGTGAACGAAGTATTCCCCAATGACGCCGACCGCGCCGCCATGCTCCATATGAGCAAGGACGAACTGAAGGATATGGATCCCAAGTGGCAGATGACCGTGAAGGACGTAAAGACCTTCGTGGCCGCCAAGCCGACCCCCGAGACCTTCGACAGGATCTTCGGCAAGGACGTGGTCAAGGACGAGGCCGCTTTCGACGCCAAGGTGAAGGACCTTCTCAAGAACGAATACGCACGTGAAAGCGAATTCCGCTTCGCCGGAGACGTTCGTGACTATCTGCTCAAGAAAGCTGACATCAAGCTTCCCGAGGAGTTCCTCAAGAAGTGGCTCATCCGTGTCAACGAGGGCAAGTTTACTCCCGAGGATATCGAGAGGGAATTCGGTGCGTTCACCAAGGACTTCCGCTGGCAGATGATCTGCAACCACCTGATGAAGGCTCACGACATGCAGGTGACCAAGGAAGACCTCGACAAGGAAGCCCGTGCGCTTGCTGCATACCAGTTTGCAATGTACGGAATGAACGATGTTCCTGACGACCAGCTCGCAGGTTTCGCAGACCGGCTGCTCGGCGACGACGACCAGGCCCGCCGTCTCTACGACAAGGTGGAGGCCGACAAGGTCGTGGCTTACGTCAAGGACACCGTCACCCTCGACAAGAAGAAATCCACTATCGAAAAAATGCGTCAGCAGACCAAATAAACCGTCATAAAGATGAACGAATTCGAAAAATATGCTGTCAAGCACCGTGGCATCAGCTCGATGGCACTTCACAGGTACAATTCTGTCGTTGACAGTTACATCAACCCTATGATCATCGAGGAGCGCCAGCTCAACGTGGCCCAGATGGACGTGTTCTCACGCTTGATGATGGACCGCATCATCTTCCTCGGCTGCCCCATCAACGATGAAGTCGCCAACATCATCCAGGCCCAGTTGCTCTTCCTCGACAGCAACGGTTACGATTCCGACATCTCCCTGTACATCAACTCACCCGGAGGTTCCGTATATGACGGACTCGGCATCTACGACACGATGCAGACCATAGGCTCCGACATCCATACCATCTGCACCGGAATGGCCGCATCCATGGCTTCCGTGCTGCTGGCTGCCGGAACCGCAGGAAAACGCTCGGCTCTGACTCATTCCAGGGTTATGATCCACCAGCCTCTCGGAGGAGCCGAGGGCCAGGCATCGGATATCGAGATCACAGCCCGCGAGATACTCAAGCTCAAGCACGAACTTTATCAGATACTCAGCGACCACACCGGAAAGGACATTGACATTATCCGCCGCGACGCCGACCGTGATTTCTGGATGACTTCACAGGAAGCGCTCGAATATGGAATGATAGACCAGATCGTCAAAAAAGCTGAGAAGAATGGCAAAAAATAAAATCGAAGTCCCTCATTGCGCATTCTGTGGCCGCAGTGAGAACGAAGTTCCCCTGATGTTGTACGGCGAGCAGGCCTGCATATGCTCCGACTGTGCCGAAATGGCGTTCACCAAAGCCAAGGAACTTCTCCATCCACAGAGCAGCATCAAGTCCGCCGGCAAGGTGAACGGCGAATTCTCCCTGCGCAAGCCCCACGAGATTTACGATTTCCTCAGCCAGTATGTAGTAGGGCAGGACGCGGCCAAGAAAACCCTAGCCGTAGCAGTCTACAACCACTACAAAAGGATTGAAAACGCCGAGTCCGGCGCAAGCGACCTCTTCGAAAAGTCCAATATCCTGATGGTCGGTCCCACAGGTACTGGCAAGACCCTGCTGGCCCGCACCATAGCCAAGATGCTTAACGTGCCGTTCGCCATCGTGGACGCCACGATCCTGACGGAAGCCGGTTATGTGGGAGAAGATGTGGAAAGCATTCTCACCCGTCTGCTCCAGGACGCCGACTATGATGTCAAGAAAGCTGAGAAAGGCATTGTCTTCATAGACGAGATCGACAAGATCGCCCGCAAGGGTGACAACCCGTCGATAACCCGCGACGTGTCGGGAGAGGGCGTGCAGCAGGCTCTGCTCAAGATTATAGAAGGAAGCATTGTGAACGTTCCTCCGCAGGGCGGACGCAAGCATCCTGAGCAGCAGATGATAGCAGTCGACACCAACAACATCCTCTTCATCTGCGGAGGTGCATTCGAAGGTATCGAGCGCAATATCGGCAACCGTCTGAACACTCAGGTGGTCGGCTTTGACGCCGGAGGCAAACGTTCGCACATCGACCGTGACAACCTTATCCAGTACATTGCTCCCCAGGATCTTCGCGCATACGGACTCATCCCCGAGATAATCGGCCGTCTCCCCGTGCTGACACATCTCAACCCCCTGGACCGCAAGACACTCAGGGCCATCCTCACGGAACCCAAGAACTCGCTGGTCAATCAGTACAAGGCCATTTTCCGCCTCGACGGCATCAAGCTCATCATCAAGCCTGACGTGCTGGAATATATCGTCGACACTGCCATTGAGTTCAAGCTGGGAGCCCGCGGACTGCGCTCCATCTGCGAGATCATTATGCTGGATGCAATGTACGACGCTCCTACCAGCAACCGCAAGACTTTCACGGTAGATCTCGACTACGCCAAGTCCAAGGTACAAAAATCGGGAGCGGTCCTTGTTCAAGATCCCACTCCCGTTATCGATTGACCCCGGAGGTCTTCTTAGTTCAGTATATCCCCGTTCATCGAAATCAGGAACTCCTGGTTGTTGGCTGTTCTTTGCAGCCTGCTCTTCATGAATTCCATAGCCTCCACTGAGTTCATGTCGGAGAGATAGTTGCGCAGTATCCAGATGCGATTGACATACTCCGGATCGTAAAGCAGGTCGTCGCGGCGGGTGCTGCTGAGGGTGACGTCCACTGCAGGGAAGATGCGCTTGTTCGAGAGCTTGCGGTCGAGCTGGAGCTCCAGGTTGCCGGTGCCCTTGAATTCTTCGAAGATCACGTCGTCCATCTTTGAACCAGTCTCAGTGAGCGCTGTGGCCAGGATGGTGAGGGAACCTCCGTTCTCGATGTTTCGGGCAGCGCCGAAGAAGCGTTTGGGCTTCTGGAGGGCGTTGGCGTCAACGCCTCCGGAAAGAACTTTGCCGGATGCGGGCTGGACTGTGTTGTATGCCCTGGCAAGACGGGTGATGGAGTCGAGAAGGATCACCACGTCGTGGCCGCATTCCACCAGCCTCTTAGCTTTCTCGATGACCATATTGGCAACTTTCACGTGCCTTTCTGCGGGCTCGTCGAAGGTCGAGGCGATAACCTCCGCCTTGACGCTGCGCTGCATGTCGGTCACCTCTTCAGGACGCTCGTCGATGAGCAGCACGATCATGAACACTTCGGGGTGGTTGTCTGCTATGGCGTTTGCTATATCCTTGAGCAGTACGGTCTTACCAGTCTTGGGCTGGGCAACGATCAGACCCCTCTGGCCTTTTCCGATAGGGGTGAACATATCCACCACGCGCACTGAGATGTTGTCGTTGTGGCCGTTGCCAGTGATGTTGAATTTCTCGTCGGGGAAGAGGGGGGTGAGGAAGTCGAAGGGCACGCGGTCGCGCACTTCTTCGGGCAGCCTTCCGTTGATGCGGTCCACTCTCACAAGCGGGAAATACTTGTCGCCTTCGCGGGGAGGACGGATCTCGCCAAGAATGGTGTCGCCGTTCTTGAGAGCGTAGTTCTTTATCTGCGACTGCGATACATATATATCATCGGGTGAATTCAGGTAGTTGTAGTCAGAAGAACGCAGGAAACCGTAACCGTCGGGCATAATCTCCAGGACGCCGATAGCCTTGACGATGCCCTCGAATTCGATGCGGGGCTGCTTGGGCTGGTGCTGCTGTTGCTGTTGGTTCTGGTTCTGGTTCTGGTTCTGGTTCTGCTGGTTTTGCTGTTGTTGCTGGGGCTGTTGCTGAGCCTGGGGCTGCTCCTTTGCCTGTTCTGAGGCGGGCTGCTCGGCTTTCTGCCTGGGCTGCTTGCCCTTTTTCTGCTTGTCGGCAGGCTTTGCCGCCTGCTGAGTGGGCTGCTGCTCCTGCTGCTCCTGGGGCTTTTGCGCCTTGGGCTGTCTGGGCTGCTTTGCGGGCTTCTCGGCCTCGGCCGGAGCTGATGCTTCGGGGGCTTTCTCCTCAGTCTGTGCGGCCACTTTCCTGGGCCTTCCGCCTTTCTTCTTTGCAGGAGCGGGTGAGGCTTCCGCTGCGTTTTCGGGCTCAGGGGCAGGTTGACTTTTTACAACCGGCTCTGCCGCTGCACTGTCCGCAACTTTCTGTGCGGCAGGTTTTGCTATCCTGGGACGTGCCTTCTTGGGTTTGGGAGATTCGTTGCTTTGTATTGCCTGTTCATCAAGGATGACATAGATGAGGTCTTCCTTCTTGATGTTCTCAGGCTTTTTGATATTGAGATCTTTTGCGATAGCGTACAAGTCTTCCTGACTTTTAGCGCTCAATTCGAGAATGTCGTACATTAATATATAATTGGTGATTGGAAAGGAGAGAATGCCTGAAGCGGCATACTCCTTCGTGGAATGCAATGCAAATATAGCATTAAAATCGGATATGCCAAACGGTGGCACGCCGGAATTCTAGTTATCCCAGTAGCTGGACGCCTTCTTGAACTGCAGCAGGTCGGACAGGGCAGATGCGTTTGCGGCTATGCGGAAACTCCAGCTTTCCCAAGTTCCCTGAGGCACCCAGGACACGGAGATGTTGAAGCAGTGCAGGTCGTAGGTGGCGCTCAACTGAGTGGTGGTCAGCGCCATCTTGGTCAGGTCGAAACCGGTGTTGATGGAGAAGTTCAGTGACTTCGTAAGTCTCAGCTGTGCGGATGCGCTGATGGTGCTGGTGAAGTTGTTGACCTTCTGCATCATTCCGTTTACGTTCTTGTATGATGCCGTATACGCGAAGTTTGCGTTGAGGTTGACCGACCAGGGCGACGAGGGGTTGAGGTAGTATAGCCATCCTCCTGGGATGTATTCACCGGTGACGGGATGGTAATAAACCCTGTAGTAGTCCGGAGAACTCGAAGGATCTGCCTCCGACTCGCCGTCATTGCCGTCTATGTGGCCTTCTCCATTGAAAGAATAAGAGAGTGAAGCGCTGGCGTTGGTGAGCCTTGCAATCCTGAACCCTTTTTCCTTTATGATGTTGAATGTGTTGATGCGGACTCCTCTCTCATTTACGGCATAGGGGTCGAGGGTCATGTTTCCATTGATTCCGAGCTTGCCGAACACGGTGGTCGAAGCCGAGATGGAAATGGTCGACAGTTTGAGGGAGTCGGCGAGGAAGTTGTACGAACCGTTAAGGTTCAGCTGGTCGATCAGTTTGACCTTGGTGGTCTTGACGCCGGTAGAGTCTGTAGGATCTTTGATTTTGGCCTCCAGGTTGTTGCCGAACGAGAAACTGAGAGCGGCGGTCTTTCCCTTGCTGGGAGGAGAATAGAGCATTCCGCTGTATTTGTTGTATTCCTCCACGACTTTCTCGCCCTTTGAGTTGATGTATTCGAGAGTCGTGTATCCGTTTGCGGGTGTTCCAAGTTCAGGCTTGAACGAGAAGCTGAAGCTCGGGGTTATCATATGGCGGATGGCCTGCAACTTGCCCTTGGGATTGAAGTTGAACATACCGTAGATACGAGTGCTCATCGAGATTCCTCCGGAATAGTTCTGGGATATTCCGAATGAGCTGAAGAGGTCGGTCATCTGGCTGACTACCTTCTGGGCCTCTGGATCATACGCGCGGATGTTCTCCCTGAAATACCAGTTCATTCCGTAGGAGATGGAAGGCGAGAAGTTGAAGTATTTCAGCAGGGTGAACTGCGGCAGTCCGATTGCAAAACTGTGGGTCATACCGTTGTTCATCTTGTTGATGAGCCCCGGGTCGTGCACCTCGCTGGCCTTGAATGCTATCTTGTTCTGCAGGGTGGTGTTGTAGCTCAGTGAAATCTGCTCGTATATCCTTTCTTTTCCAACTCTTACCTTGCGCTTGAAGGGGTAGAACCTGTTGACGTTGAAGGTGAAGTTGGGGAAGGTTATGGAGTATGAACTGTCCCTGGAGTTCTGGCTGTGCAAGGCATTCACGGAGAAACTTCCGAACGACCAGGTCTTGGAATAGGAAATTGAAGATGAGGTCTGGTTCTGGACTGCATCTGCTATGCTGGTCGAGTTGTAAGTGTTGTTCTTCGGGCTGGAGAAATTGACCGATGCCCTGAATGTGGTTCCGGGACGGGCCTTGGGGTCCTGGGAGTGGGACCAGGTGAGGCCGAAGTTGCGTGACTCCTTATAATCGGGCGAGTTGGCCTCTCCGACGATGTCGACGGAATATTTCAGGTTGAGGGATCCGTCGAAAGCGTACCTTTTCTTATAGCGGGTGGTGAATTGACTTGCCCAGGAACCGTATGAATATACGTCGCCGGAGAGGGACACGTCAAAGTGGTCTCCGACAACGAAATAGTAGCCCAGACCGCGCATATACAGACCGCGGGCGTTCTCTTCTCCGAAAGTAGGAATAAGGATTCCGCTGGCCCTTTCGGGCATCTCGGGGACGAAGCCGAATGGCAGCACGATAGGCAGCGGCACATCTTCCACAACCACATATGCCGGGCCGAAAACGGTCTTCTTCGAACCGCTGGTGATCTTGGCTGCGGTCATCTTCATATAATAGTGCGGATGCTCGGCGTCACATACAGTGTAGACGCCGCCGGCTATGTTGATGGATTCGTCGGGAAGCATCTTGAGGTTCTCGCCGCGGAGTTCGCCCTCCTTCTGGTTCGTGATCATATTCTTGATCTTGGCCTTCTTGGAGTTGAAGTTGTAGTAGACCTCCTCCATCGTGTATTCGTTGCCTCCGTTTGTCATCTTGGGCTGTCCTACCCATTCCCCGTTGGGGTCCTTCGTGCCCCTGGCGAAGACGATGTTGTTGTCCACGTCGTAGGCCATATAGTCGGAGGTGATGGCAATGTCGCCGTAGGTGACTGAAACGTCACCATAATAATATATGATGTTGCGCCCTTCGCGCATGTCTTCGATTACGGAATCCCTGGCTGAAGAAAAAGCAGGACGCTCCAGCGTACTCTTGACGACAGGGATGGAGTCGATCTGGTCTGGCACGTATTCTGAAAGACCGGGGTCTATGATGGGTCTTCCGAGGCTGTCGACATATGCCGAACTGCTGTCAGTCGCTGCAAGGTTGCCTGCAGCTTCTGCGATTACGCTGTCCCTTGCTACCGAGACGCTGTCGGGCAGGCTCTGTGCGCGGGCCTGCGAGAAGCAGCAAAGTGCAACAAGAGAGGCGAATAAAACGATGAACCTCGAAATTCTCACAAAAAAATCGCTATATTTGCAAAAGTACAAAGGTAGTAAAAATCCGCAACTAATATGCCAAAACAGCCGTTTATAACCTTATTGTGCATTCTGGCAATAACGGCTGCTTCGTTGTCTGCAAGCTATTCCGCATCGGCGCAGGACTCCGGAGTCGCACTGAGGACAGTGGTCCTGGACCCCGGTCACGGAGGCAACGATCCTGGCGCGATATCGCTCGACGGCAAGCTCACCGAGAAGTCTGTCGTGCTTGACGTGGCCCTTATCCTCGGCAAGATGATAAAGGATGCATATCCCGACGTAAAAGTCATCTACACAAGGGATAAGGACGTCTTCATCCCCTTGAACACAAGGGCCGACATTGCCAACAAGAACCACGCGGACCTGTTCATTTCACTGCACTGCAATTCCGTTCCCAAGAACAAGACCGCTCCCAGCGGCTGCGAAACCTATGTGATGGGAATGAGCAAGAGCGATTCCAATATGGAGGTTACCAAGCGCGAGAACTCCGTGATCCTGATGGAGGACGACTATACAACTAAATATCAGGGTTACGATCCCACCAATCCTGAGTCTGCGATTTTCTTCAACTTGATGCAGAACGCATATTTCGAGCAGAGCCTCAAGATGGCCGAACTTTGCCAGAAGCAGCTCAGTAAAGGCCCCATTTCGACAAACAGGGGTATAAAGCAGGGTGCGCTGCTCGTGCTGTGGCGGACGACTATGCCTTCTGTGCTTGTCGAGATGGGCTTCATCACCAACAAGTCTGACCGCAATACGCTGGCCTCCAAGGAAAAACGTACTCAGCTCGCAAGCCGTCTCTTCGCCGCATTCAAGGAGTTCAAGGAGCAGTATGACGGTACCGTTTCGGATGTTCCCTCTGTCCAGCCTCCCGTTGTGCAGAAAGAGGAGCCCGCAGTCAAAAATGAACCTGCCGTGAAGGACGAACCGGCAGCTGCGGAGGCTTCGGCCGACAGCCCATACTACGCCATCCAGATTTTTGCGGTATCGAGAAATCTTTCTTCAAACGCAAGCGAATTCAAGGGTCTCAAACAGATCGGAAAATTCCCTGCCGGCAGCATCTTCAAGTACACCACCGGCAACTATAAAACGACCCAGGAAGCACAGGCGGCGCTTTCTTCCGTAAGGGCAAAATTCAAGGACGCATTTGTCGTGAAAATCGAGGCTGGTAAAGCCGAAAAAGTCCGTTGAAAAAGTTGTTAATTTTTTTTCACCGTGCAACCGATATATATTCAATGAGATAGCAATTGCGCATTTGTTAAAGTGTTGATTATCAGCCTATAATAAATTTTAAAAAATATCTCGGTGAATATTAGGGAGTTATAGAAGAATTGAAATTTCCAATAGAAAATTAATTTTTTTATAACTTTTTTTTACCCAATTTTGTATTGCGTCAAGGGAGCGCAAGAACGCTCCGAATCTCCGCGAATTTTTATATGAAAGAATTGGATCCGGTATCGGTTTGGAACAACTGTCTTGAGATCATCAAGGACAACATCTCCGAGGTGAATTACAGGACTTGGTTCGCACCAGTGAAAGCTGTCCGGCTCAAGGACAAGGCTCTCACTATCGAAGTGCCTTCAGATTATGTGCGCAAGCATATGGAGGATAACTACATCGACCTCATCCGTCTGGTTCTTCACAGAGTGCTCGGCGAAGGCGCACGCCTCATCTACAATGTCCGCATCGTGGGTGACAGCGTGCTCGTCGCTCCCGAGCAGGACCGCAAGATTCTCGAGAACAACGAGATCAGCCTTGCCGGAGATTCGCTGAAGTACAACGGCAATCCCTATCTGATTCCCGGACTGAAGAAGGTCCGCATCGATTCGCACCTCAATCCCGCATACACATTTGAGAATTTCATAGAAGGGGAGTGCAACCGCTTCGGCCGTTCCGCCGGTCTGAGCATCGCCGATAAACCCGGCAAGACCGCTTTCAATCCCCTTTTCATTTACGGAGGTCCCGGTCTTGGAAAGACCCACCTCGCACAGGCCATCGGCATCGCAATAAAGGAGAAGTATCCCGACAAGATAGTCCTCTATGTCAGCGCCAACCGTTTCCAGACCCAGTTTATGAATGCTGTAGGTCTGAACAACAACCTCGTTGATTTCCTGAGATACTATCAGTCCGTGGACGTTCTCATCATAGACGATGTTCACGAGTTTTCTGAGAAGAAAGGTACACAGAATGCCTTCTTCCAGATTTTCAACTATCTGCATCAGAGCGGCAAGCAGCTTGTGCTGACATCAGACTGCCCTCCCGTTGAGCTTCAGGGTCTCGAGCAGAGGCTTCTGTCGCGCTTCAAATGGGGCCTGTCTGTCGAGCTTCTGGCTCCGTCATACGAGACAAGGCTCGCTATTCTCAAGCACAAGAGCTTCCGCGAAGGTGCCGTAGTTCCTGACGAAGTTCTGGAGTTCATCGCCCGCAAGGTGAAGTCGAACATCCGCGAGCTGGAAGGCACTCTGCTGACCCTTATCGCACAGGCCACGTTCGCCAAGCGCAACATGACCCTCGAGCTTGCCCAGGAGCTTATCGAAAAGATAGTGACCGACGGCCAGAACGAGATTACAATCTCAAGGATACAGGATGTCGTCTGCGATTATTTCAATCTTCCCCACGACGCCATCCTCGCCAAGACCCGCAAGAGGGAGATAGTCCAGGCTCGTCAGATAGCGATGTATCTGAGCCGCAATCTCACCAAAGTCTCCCTCGCATCAATCGGTGCACAGATTGGAGGCAAGGACCACGCTACAGTCCTCCATGCCTGCAACACCGTTTGCGACCTCATCGATACCGACCGTACCTTCAGACAGTACGTCAGCGATATCGAGAAGATGCTGGTTACGAACTAACAATCCAAAAATATGAAATCAGACAAGGTTTTAGCCTTCTTCCGCGAGATAGTCTGCATCCCTCGGGAGTCAGGCCACGAAGAGCATATACGTGCTTATCTGCAGAAATTCGCTGCAGACCGCAAACTTGAATGCAAGACCGACGAGGCCGGCAACGTCCTCATCATAAAACCCGCCGCAAAAGGCTGCGAGGACCGTCCCACCGTGATTCTTCAGAGCCATCTCGATATGGTATGCGAGAAAGTCAAGGGCTACGAGCACGACTTTGCTAAGGATCCCATCAAATATGAAATTCGCGACGGCTGGATGGTGGCTGACAACACCACCCTCGGCGCTGACTGCGGCATTGGCATCGCATCCGAACTTGCCATCCTCGACGACCCGACACTGAAGTACGGAAAGTTGGAATGTCTTTTCACGGCCTCGGAAGAAACCGGAATGGACGGAGCATTCGGACTGCAGCCCGGCTTCCTGGAGGGCAATATACTCGTGAACCTCGATTCTGAGGATGAGGGCCAGTTGTTCATTGGCTGTGCGGGCGGCATCAACACCACCGCCACGTTCTTCTATGACGAAAGCCAGCTCGAAGGAGAGAAAGAGTTCGTTCAGTTCACCGTTGAAGGCGGTATAGGCGGCCACAGCGGCGACGATATCGACAAGGGCAGGGCCAATGCCCTGAGTCTTCTTGCCCGTTTCCTCCATCAGGTCATCGACTTCGAGGATGTGGAGCTCTGCAGCATCGACGGCGGCGGCAAGCGCAATGCGATCCCCCGCGACTGCTCTGCCGTGCTTGCATTCGATCCCATCTCTAAAGGCGGCATAATGGAGATTTTCGACCGCTTTGCGGCTGAGATCAAGGACGAATATGCCTTGACCGATCCCGGAATGCACGCATATGCCGCGCCTTCATCCTGGGAAACAGGCATCATTGACCACGATGTTGCAACGGACCTTATCGAGGCTATGGTTGCAGTGCCCAACGGAGTGCTTGCTATGAGCGCCGAACTGAAGGGCATCGTGGAGACTTCCAGCAACCTGGCGTCAGTCCATATGGGCAAGACTGCCGACGAAGAACTCGCTGACCTATACGGTGAAAAATGCATAACTGTCGCCACAAGCCAGCGCAGCTGCATCAATTCTGCAAGAGAATGGGCGGCCCAGCGTGTGGAAGCAACTTTCGACCTGGCCGGAGCCATGGTTACCCACGAGTCGCGCTATCCAGGATGGAAACCCAAGATGGAATCGCACATCCTCGAAGTGTCACGCAACTCATACAGGCGTCTCTTCGGCGTAGAGCCGATAGTCCGCTCTATCCACGCAGGACTGGAGTGCGGACTGTTCCTTGACAAATATCCCCATCTGGACATGATTTCCTTCGGACCGACTCTGAGAGGAGTGCACGCACCCGGTGAGAAACTGGAGTTGGCTTCTCTCGACAAGTTCTGGGCTCTGCTTCTCGATGTGCTGGACAATATCAGGTAGAGCTATGGCAAGGAAAAGGAATATGGTGGCTCCATCAATCCTTTCCGCCGATTTCGGCCATTTGGAAAGGGATATCGAGATGCTCAACGAGTCGTCCTGCGACTGGATACATCTCGATGTGATGGACGGTGTCTTCGTGCCCAACATATCTTTCGGATTCCCGGTGCTCAAGCCGGTAGCAAAGGTGGCCCGCAAGCCTCTGGATGCCCATCTGATGATAGTCGAGCCCGAGAAGTTCATCAAGCGCTTCGCTGATCTCGGCGTAGACTATCTCAGCGTCCACTATGAGACCTGCCCGAAGCTTCGCGAGACCATCGCGATGATCCGCGAAAACGGGATGAAGCCAGGAGTTGTGGTTAATCCGGACACCGAGGTTAAAGTGCTTAAACCTTTCCTGAAGGATGTCGACTACGTGCTCATTATGTCGGTGTATCCCGGTTTCGGAGGGCAGTCCTTCATTCCTCACTCTGTAGACAAGGTGAAGGAACTAAAGGTTCTGAGGAAGGAGGAAGGTGCTGATTTCCTGATAGAGATCGACGGCGGCATCAACCTCGACAACGTGGCGATGCTGCGCGAGGCAGGTGTGGATATCTTCGTAGCGGGGAACACGGTTTTCTCTGCCGAAGATCCCAAGGCCTGCATTAGCAGGATGGCAGAGCTTTAGCCTGCTCAGATAATGTATTTCAGCTCCTTGAAGGCAAATGCCTTCGGGCCGTCTTCCGTGTCGATGATGACGCGGGCCGTTTCGTCAACGCCGCGTATCGTTCCAGTGAAAGTTTCACCGCTTACTGCATCGATATAGAGATGAGGTTCTCCCAGCCTGTAGAGGGAGGCTGTATAGCGCACGGCTGTCTGGTCCGAGCGGTTGTCATACTCCTCGAATATGCAGTGCAGAAGCCGTAGCAGTTCGTCCTTGAGGTCGTAGGTGATGTCCGTCAGCTGAGAGAGAGACACCGGGTTAGGTATGGCGGGGCTGAATGAAAGCTGGTTGAGGTTGAACCCGATGCCCACTATGCTGCTGACAAGCGAGTGGCCGTTGACAGTGTTCTCGATGAGTATGCCGCAGATCTTGCGGTCGCCCACATAGATGTCGTTCGGCCATTTGATCTTAGCCGTGATTCCCTTGTCCTTGATGTAGCGTGCGATGCCGAGCGTCACGGCCTGCGAGATGACAAACTGGTTTTCGGCCGTTATGTCCGTGGGTTTCAGAAGGATGGAAAAAAGCAGATTCTCAGCCTTGGCGCTTTCCCAGCCGTTGCCGCGCTGCCCTTTCCCGGCAGTTTGGAAATCGGTCATATAGACAGTTTTGTCGGCCAGTTCCTCCTTGTCGCGGGCGATGCGATTATTGGTGGAATCGATTGTTTTAAACCATTTAATTTTCATAAATTTACACCTTATAAAGAAATTGGCCGTAAAACGGACTAACAAAGGCCAAAGATAATCAAATATGACAGAGAACGAAGACAAAAAAGAACTGCAGGTGATAGCAGACGCGATGCTTGACAAAAAGGCCAAGGGCGTTATCAGCCTGGACCTTACCGGCATTGGAACAGCGATTACCGACCACTTCGTAATGTGCAATGCCGACAGCACCACCCAGGTTGTCGCCATTTGTGACAATGTAGAGGAAATGATGTACGCTAAGTGCAAGCGCAGCCCCATCCGCAAGCAGGGCCGCGAAAATGCATTCTGGGTGATACTTGATTACGGAAACATAGTGGCTCACATCTTCAAGACAGAATACCGCGACTTTTACAGGCTGGAAGACCTTTGGGCCGATGCACAGAAAACAGAGTACAATGAGCAATAATAACAACAACCCGAATCCCGACGACAACGCCGGCAAGAACAATCCGTTCAAACCGCTCGGAAACACCCCTCCCGGCGGCAAGAAACCTGTCAACATATTCACGGTTCTTCTGTATATAGCCATATTCGGCGCCCTGATCTTTATGTGGCAGAGCGTCGGCAAGAGCACTGAACCGCAGAAGAAGGAATGGCTGTCCATCAAGGACGACCTGCTCCCCAGCGGCGATGTGGAGAAGATAGTTTTCACCAGGAACCTTGACAAGGCTGAGATATTCCTCAAGCAGGACAGCGTAAGCAAGTACCGCAACCAGTTTGGCGGAATCGACCCTGTGGACGGCCCTCAGTTCTATTTCCTTGTGTCAGGCAGTTTCGACGCGGAGACCGAGTTCGGCCAGGTGCTTGAGAATATGCCACAGGAGCAGCGGTTCGAAGTAGTCACCGAAGAGCAGAACAACAGTTGGATCAGGGTGATTGACTGGCTGCTGTTCCCTCTGCTGTTGCTGGCGATGTGGCTCATCCTGCTGCGCCCTATGCGCAATATGGGCGCCGGCGGCGGCCCGAACGGCGTGTTCAACGTGGGCAAGTCGCAGGCCAAGATGTACGACAAGAACAGCACAACCCAGAAGGTTACCTTCAAGGACGTAGCCGGACTGGAGGAAGCCAAGGTTGAGATTATGGAGATTGTCGACTTCCTGCGCAACCAGAAGAAATATACCGCCCTTGGAGGAAAGATTCCGAAAGGCGCCCTGCTCGTTGGCCCTCCCGGCACCGGCAAGACCTTGCTTGCAAAGGCGGTGGCAGGAGAAGCTGACGTGCCGTTCTTCTCGATGTCAGGTTCTGACTTCGTGGAGATGTTCGTCGGTGTGGGAGCTTCCCGCGTCCGCGACCTGTTCCGCCAGGCAAAGGAAAAAGCTCCGTGCATCGTCTTCATCGACGAAATCGATGCGGTGGGCCGTGCCCGCAGCAAAAACATAGGTTATTCTTCCAACGATGAAAGGGAGAACACCCTCAACCAGCTTCTGACCGAGATGGACGGCTTCGGTTCGAACTCAGGCGTCATCATCCTGGCAGCCACCAACCGTGCCGACGTGCTGGACAAGGCGCTGATGCGTGCCGGCCGCTTCGACCGTCAGATCAACGTCGAGTTGCCCGAGCTCAAGGAGAGGCTTGAGATATTCAAGGTGCATATGCGCAATCTCAAGCTCGTCGAAGGCTTCAATATCGACTTCCTTGCCCGCCAGACTCCCGGTTTCTCCGGTGCTGACATAGCAAATGTCTGCAACGAAGCAGCCCTGATAGCAGCCCGCCACGGCAAGAAGGCCATCGACAAGCAGGACTTCCTCGATGCCATCGACCGTATCGTCGGCGGACTCGAGCGCAAGAGCAAGATCATCTCCGACCAGGAGAAGAGCACGATTGCCCACCACGAGGCCGGACACGCCACTGTCAGCTGGATGCTGCCCAACGCCAATCCTCTGCTCAAGGTGACCATCATCCCTCGCGGACAGGCCCTCGGTGCAGCCTGGTACCTGCCTGACGAGAAGCAGCTCACCACCAAGGAGCAGATGCTCGACGAGATGGCTTCGACCATCGCCGGCCGTGTGGCTGAAGAGATGTACACTGGCCATCTGTCTACCGGCGCTTTGAACGACCTTGAGAAACTCACCAAGCAGGCCTATGCCATGGTGTCTTACTTTGGTATGAGCGATGCTGTCGGCAACGTTTCATTCTACGATTCTACTGGCCGTTCTGAGATGGCTCTCAGCAAGCCTTTCAGCGAGAAGACATCAGAACTTATCGATACCGAAGTCAAGAAACTGATCGAGCAGGCCCGCAAGACGGCTGTCGACATACTCAATGAAAACAAGGAAGGTTTCGAGCAGCTCGCAGCGCTCCTGCTGGAGAAGGAAGTGATATTCTCAGAGGACCTCGAGCGCATCTTCGGCCCTCGTAAGGGCGGTGTGAACCCGAACGCCATAATCAACGACGAGACTCCGATAGAGGATACTCCAAAGAAGCCCAGGAAAGCCTCTTCAAAGAAGAAGGAAGAACCTGAGACCATAGTAGATGAGCCTAAGGATTCCGAGCCTCAGCCTGAGCCGGAAAGCAAGCCTGAGCCCGAGCCTGTTCCGGAACCGGAACCTGCGATAGAGCTGGAACCCGAGCCGGAACCTGCTCCCGAGCCTGAGCCCGCGCCTGCACCGGAACCCGAGCCGCTTCCCGAGCCCGAGTCTCCCGCAGAACCCGAAGCACCCGCTCCTGAGGAGCCGTCCAACCCCGAGCCCGGCTCACTGTTCTGATCCATATGGCAAGCAAGCTTCTGACACGGACCTTGGTAGGAGTGGCGTTCATCGCCATATTCCTGGCGTGTCTGCTCCACCAGTATGCTTTTATGGCAGCTATGTCCTTCGTAATCATAGTGATGCACATAGAGTATTACGATATGGCCATCGGCCGTGGAAGTTACTGCTTGGAAAAGGTGCTTGCGACCGCCACTTCGCTTGCGATGTTCTTAGCTGTGTTCTTGTGGAAGTTATGTGACTTCGATGCAAAGTGGCTGCTGCTCTGCGCGCTTCCTTTCTTCGCCTGCTGTGCGGCGCTGGTCTTGGACAGAAAAGAGAGGGGAGAGGTACGCAAGACTGAGAACATCCTTTTCCCCGTGCTGTATGTCGGACTGTCTTCAGCACTCGGAAGTCTGCTGCTCTTCGACAAGGCCGGCGTCTTTGACGGAAGGCTGTTCCTCGCAATATTCATCCTCATCTGGATGAGCGACGTAGGGGCCTATGTGCTTGGAATGGGTTTCGGCCAGAAGCCGGACAGCCGCAAACTCTGTCCCGACATTTCGCCGCACAAGTCGTGGATCGGTGTCTTCGGCGGGCTGATCTTTGTCTGCCTGGCTGCAGTCGTCCTCAAGCTTGTGGGATGGTTCAGCATTGGCTGGGGACACGTTGCTGTCCTCGCACTGCTGGTGCTGGTGTGCGGTATCCTGGGCGACCTGTTCGAGTCGCTTATAAAAAGGCACTACGGAGTGAAGGATTCTGGCCGCATAATGCCTGGCCACGGAGGGCTTCTCGACCGTTTCGACAGTGCCCTGGCAGTGTTGCCCGTCGTGGCTGTATATCTGATATTGTTTGAAATAATATGACAATCAGAAAATCAGGAATAAGGTTCATTGTGCTCCACTTCCTATGTTGGGCGGTGGCAGCGGCCCTTTGCTGGATTTTCTGCAGTTCTACAGGCGTCTGCATAGCCGTGACGGCTGCTGCGCTTTATATGTCATTTTTCGTAGCCACTTTCTTCCGCATTCCGGACCGCAAGGCAGTGTGCGACGATACCCTTGTCATATCTGCTGCCGACGGCAACGTGATCAACATAGAGGAGGTGGAAGAAGACGAGTATTTCCACGACCGTCGCATCCGCGTGTCGGTCTTTATGACCTTCTTCAACGTGCACGTCAACTGGTATCCGGTGTCCGGAGAGGTCCGGTATGTCAATTACATTCCAGGCGGTAAAGTTTTCGCTATGCATTCAAAGAGCTCGGAGAAGAACGAGCACACCAGCATCGTGGTCCGCACTGACGACGGCAAGGAGATTATGTTCCGACAGATCGCGGGCATCGTGGCCCGCAGGATTGAATGTGACGCCGAGCAGGGGAACCGGTGCATCCAGGGCGACCTTATGGGAATGATCAAGTTCGGATCGCGCGTTGATGTCTTCCTGCCTCTCGGCACAACATTGCTCGTCAGCAAAGGTGACCTTGTGCGTGGCCGTATTACGCCCCTTGCGAAACTGTCTTCGAAATAAGATTCACAAAATAATTTCATCATATGAAACGTTTTCTTGCCCTTTTCACGATGGCGTCGCTCCTGCTGGTGGCAGGGTGCCATCCCGAACCGTACCTGACGGTCAGTCCGACCGATCTGTCTTTCGGCCAGGATGGTGGTTCTCAAACAGTCAAGGTTTCAGCCAACTATCCGTGGACGGCAAGCGCCAGCGGCACGGGAATATCAGTGTCTCCAAGCTCCGGTGAAGGAGAGGCCACGGTAACCATCACGGTGGCAGGAGCCAGTTCAACTGACGAAACGAGCGGCACTGTGTCATTCCACAGCGAAGGACTCTCAGCTTCGGTAACGGTGAAGCAGGATGCGAAGTCAGCCATAGTGGTAGGAGATGTCGCGAAGATTCCGGCGGAAGGAGGAACCTTCAAGGTGGACATACAGTATAACACAGATTACATAGTAGAGATTGAGAAATCAGCGCAGTCGTGGATAACATTCAACGGCACGAAGGCGATGCAGAGCGGTAAACTTGAGTTCACATTCGCGGCGAACGAAGGTGACGAGCGCACCGGCAAGGTGGCGGTTACGGACAAGAGCAGTAAGGTGACCCCGATAACACTGACCTTCGTGCAGGAAAGCGGTGCGTGGATAGCCTTGGAGCGTGCGGCACTTGTTGCTTTCTATAAAGCCAACAATGGTGACAAATGGCAAAAATACAAGAATTGGTGTACAGATGCCCCTTTGCGCGAATGGTCGGGAATCGGTATGACACCTGATGGAAAACATGTCCAATCCATCAATCTAATAGATGATTACATCGAAGGCTATATTCCGGAAGAGATTGCCAACCTGACAGAATTGGAAAGTTTGTTTATACGTTCTGAGCCGACTCCCTACACTAAAGCCTGGCCTCTTCCCGAGGCTATCGGCTCTCTTGAAAAACTTAAGATATTGCGATTCCAGTTGTATACGCTTGGCGGAACTTTGCCGGAGTCACTTTTCAATCTGAAGAACCTGGAGTGGCTTCAGATTCGTAATGCTAAGGGAATGACACCGGCTCCAATTTCTCCTGCCATCGGGAATCTGACTTCACTTACTCGTTTGGACCTGAGTATAATGAACCTGACCGGCAATATCCCTCCCGAAATAGGCAATCTCACCAATCTAAAAGAACTTTATATGTTCGGTAACCACTTGTCAGGAGGTATTCCGGAATCATTCGGCAATCTGGTAAACCTGGAGACTTTAAGACTCAGTGAAAATCAATTGTCAGGATCAATCCCTCCTGCTTTCTATAGGGTTAGCAATTTTTGGAATTTATGGCCCCATATGGTTTCTTCTAACCTATTCACACAAGATGATATAAGAAATGCTAAAATACCTTCACCCAAGTCTCCCCCCATTACCATGGTTTCCGGGGAAACAATAGATATCGAAGAAGAAATTAGCAAGAATCAGTACACAGTCATTATGAATTTGGATCCCTCGTCTGACAGTTGGGGAATAGTCCCTTCTTTGATCAAACTATACAATGCCAATCAGGACAAAGGTTTAAGCATCATTACGTGTTATGACAACAACATTAGTGAACGGGATAGGGATAGGATGGAATCGTATGACAAGATCTTCAAGGAGATGTTGATCTCTTACGATGTCCCTTGGAATTCGTTTATTCGTCATATGTATGACAGTGATCCTTCCGCAAAGGAAGGGAAAACGAGTCCTTTCTATGCCAAGTATGGGCTGCAAATGTACCCTCAGGGAGAGATAGGTTCGATTATTGTCATCGGTCCGGATCGGACTGTCCATTATACTACACTTGTTGATCGTGGTAATAGAGAAGAACGTCAGCAGCTTTTCTTGGAGTATATCTCTGAGGTTATGGAGACACCTGTTGTCCGTTATGAATCTAAGGATTACAGTGCAGATGGAAGAGTCACGGAGTTACAGAAGGCTTCTGTGGGCAAGGGTATCGATCTTGTCATTACCGGTGACGGCTATTCTGACCGTCTGATAGCTGACGGTACATTCTCCAAGGCAGCGCAGCAAGCTCTTTCAGACTTCTTCTCTATCGAGCCATATAAATCCCTTCGCGACAGGTTCAATGTTTACAGGGTAGATGCCGTCTCCAAAAACGAGGAGTTCTTTAACGGTGCCTCTACCGCATTATCCGCCCAGTTTGTAGGGGCTACTAAATTGGTAGGGGACAATACAAAAGCACTTGAATATGCCGCAAAGGCAATTGACGATTCCAGGATGGATGATGTTGTTGTAATAGTATTGTCAAACAGTGGACTGTCTGGAGGTACCTGCTATATGATGGATGCAGAAACCGACCACTATGCGGGGGGGAGCTCAGTCGCTTGGATTCCATATAAAAATATTTCAATTGATAATGCTTTTTCCTTGGATGCAGCGACACTGATACACGAGGCGTGTGGACACGGTTTCGGAAAGCTGGCTGATGAATATTCCCTCAACTTTCACATCGAACCGTCCCAGGATCTGATTGACTCCTATAAGGAAAGGCATAAAATGAACTGGTATGTCAATGTCGATGTAACAGACAATCCGGAGAAGGTATTATGGAGCCGATACATCAATGACGAGCGTTTCGCCGAGGAGAATATCGGTGTTTACAAAGGCGGCGCAACATACTATTTCGGCTTTTGGCGTGCGACCGAGAATAGTATAATGAAGACTAACTACCTCAACAATATAAGTTTCTTCAACGCTCCGTCCCGTGCACAGATTTACACTCGCATCATGAAGCTCTCCGAAGGTGAGTCCTGGGAGTTTGACTATGAGACGTTTGCAGAGTGGGATATCAAACATCGCAATAGCGTCGCTTCTCCTTCTGCCGTAAGGCTGCAGCAACAGAGCGGGGCGGAAGAGTTAGAGCACGTTCCGCCAGTCGTAGTCGGAAAGACCTGGCGTCAGGCATTGAAGAGGTAATTTATCACAAATAAAACAAAAGGGTGCACTCCTTGCCGGAATGCACCCTTGTTTTATTCAAAAAAGAGGAGAATCTGTAAGCCGGGTTCTGTAGCCAGCTCCGAAGAGCCGGCCCGCCATCATTTATCTGTCGCAGCCTACCCCCCGGCAATGGACGGGCAGTCCTTGAATGCCGGTATACATGGCCTTGCAGCGCGCCGGATTGCACCCGGACTATGTCACCATAGCCCGCAGGGAGCTCTTACCTCCCTTTTTCACCCTTGCCTCCCTTGCGGAAGGCGGTTGTTTTCTGTTGCAACCCCCATAAGCTTACGCCCATCTGTGCTTTCCACAGGGCGCCGCCCTGTGCTGCCCGGACTTTCCTCCGATGCCTTGCGGCACCAGCGATGGCACGATTCTCCTTGGGAGGGCAAAAGTATAAAAAAATAGCCAAATCTACTCGGAAATCTGGCTGAGCAGGAAGTCCACTTCGGCCTTGGCCTTGCGGAACTGCTCCTGATATTCGGGGTCTTTCTTGAGATATTCAAACACGGATGCGGCCACCATACGTCCTGCGGCTACGTCACTGGCCCAGTGAACGCCTACGATAAGACGGGAGATGCCGCCCTGGTTGGCACGCTCTAGCAGTTGGGGCGCACGTTCCGGCCTCAAGTCAGCAAGGACATATGCAATGCCGAAAAAGTTTGCCGTATGGCCGGAAGGATATGAGCCGTTGTGGACGAGCCAGCCCTCATCGTTCGGCACAAGTGTAGGGCACGAAAAATACACGAAAGGACGGGTCCTGTTGTAGTGGCGCTTGGCCTCATTGCTGCCTGAAGAACCGAAACACTCACGTGAACGCCTGACCAGAAGATAGGTTTCCGGCATAGTTTCCGGGGTGATCAGAAGACCGAAAGACTCGAAGAACTTTTCTCCGATATTGTCCATCTCGGCATCTTCTATGGCTTGCCGAGCCCGCTCGGGATCGTTTGTGCGTACGTGGAAATATTCCCAGTGGGCGATCTTGTCCATAAGAAACTCGACACTCCCTTCCTCGGGCGGAGGCGGCAGCAGGGCGATGCTGCTCTTTACTTCTTCCTGTGTGAGATAGGGTTCATAATTCTGGGCTGACAGTCCCACGTAAAGAAGAACCGCAGCAACAAATGTGGAGAGAAAACGTTTCATATCGCAATTTACGCAAGTTGACAGCATATACAAAAAAACTATATCTTTGCGTCCGTATGAAAATGAGAATTCCTTCGCTTCTGCTTGCCATACTGCTGTGCGCCTCGTGCAGCAATGGAAGAGTAGTGTATTACAACTGCAATGTGGAGCAGACGCTGCCCCACGACGTGAGTTCGTATACCCAGGGGCTGTTTTTCCACGAAGGGGAACTCTATGAAAGCACCGGACAGTACGGCGAATCGACGATGCGCCGCGTGGACCTCGAAAGCGGGAAGGCCCTGCACCGCGTCGATTTCGACCAGGCCTATTTCGCTGAAGGCAGCTGCATCCTGAACGGAAAGCTGTATATGCTTACTTGGATGGAAGGCGTCTGCTTCGTGATGGATCCTGCAACCTTCGAAGTTACCGGGCAGTTCCCCAACAACCATCAGGGCTGGGGCCTGACCACGGACGGCACCGACCTCATAATGAGCGACGGCTCGTCGAAGCTGTTCTATATGGACCCGTCGTCTTTCGCCCAGAAAAAGGAAGTGACGGTGACGCTCAACGGCCATCCGGTTCCTTATCTGAACGAGCTGGAATATATCAATGGAAAGGTCTGGGCCAATGTCTACGGCAAGGACCAGATAGTGATCATCGAGCCGAAGAACGGAGTCGTGGAGGGCGTGCTGGACTGCCGTATGCTTCAGACTACATTCAGGCACACAAACCGAACCGACGTGCTCAACGGCATTGCATACAATCCTGACACCAAGGAGATATACCTGACCGGCAAGTACTGGCCGAGTATGTTCAGGATAACTTATACTGAAAGAGACAAATAGTTCTTTATATAAACAAAAGGGGTGCTCGAAAGGGCTGAGATAATACCCGTAAAACTGATCCGGATAATACCGGCGTAGGAAAAATGAAAAAAATCTTGATTGCAGCGGCTCTCATTATGCCGCTACTTTGCGTGGGCCAGAATGCCCCGCAGTTCCATTCTGTTAACCAGACCATCGATTCTACCGTAGTCACCGCCACGAGGGCTTCCGCCCGCACTCCGGTGAGCTATTCCGAAATGGGAGTTGAGCAGATCGTCAGCAAGTCTCCCCTCAATTCACTCCCTATGACCCTGAGCCTGATGCCTTCAGTTGTTTCTACCAACGAGGGCGGCACCGGCCTCGGCTATTCCAAGTTCCGCGTGCGCGGCAGCGATCCCACCCGCACCAACGTCACCATCAACGGCATAGCCCTGAACGATGCCGAGAGCCAGGAAGTCTTCTGGGTGAACATTGCTTCCGTGGGCTCGATGCTTAACTCCGCACAGCTCCAGAGAGGCCTTGGAACTTCCACTGTGGGCAGCGGCGCCTTCGGAGCCAGCCTCAATATGCAGACAGCCCTGCCGGGCAATGAGCCTGCGGCCTCGGTAGACATCAGCGCCGGCTCCTTCAAGACCAGCCTCATCAATGCTTCGGTTTCTACCGGACGTCTTCCCGGCGGCTTTGCCTTCGACGTCAAATACAACTACGGCACTACCGACGGTTATATCCGCAATGCCTGGGTTGACCTGAACTCTATGCTGGCTTCGGCATCTTGGAGCAACCCAAACAACTTGCTGAAATTCAATTTCCTTCACGGCTCTCAGCACTCTGGCATCACCTGGGAAGGCATTTCGGCCGAACAGATGGCCAGGGACCGACGCTATAATCCAGCAGGGGAGTATGTGGATTCCGAAGGCAACATAAAGTACTACGACAACGATTCCGACAACTATCTCCAGAACCACTATCAACTGATTCACGTCGGCCGTCTTTCGGACAGGCTGACACTCAGCACAACCCTGAACTATACAGACGGCGAGGGGTATTACGAAGCCTACAAGGACAAAAAGGTGGACTATATCAACCGCAAGAGTTCGGCCGCTGACAATTTCGCCGGGGCCACCAACCTTAAGTACCGTGACTCCAGGACCGAGGCCATCTTCAACCTGGCATATTCCCGCTACTACGGTCACCATTTCGGAGAGGTGATCTGGCGTGCCGGGCAGGTGGATTACGGCCCTGAGGATCCCTGGTATGACAACAATTCCGTCAAGGGAGACTTCTCAACGTTCCTAAGGTTTGAACGCAAGATGCTGGACCGGCTCAACGTCTATGCCGACCTGCAGTTCAGGAACATAAAATACGATATGAAAGGCCCGGACGACGACGGCACAAGGCTCGACAGCACCTACGTTTGGAATTTCCTGAATCCCAAGGCCGGTGCCAGCTTTGACTTCGGCAGGGGCGGAACAGCCTACGCTTCGGTTGCAGTAGGCCACAAGGAACCTAGCCGCGCCGACCTGAAAGACGCAGTTGCCAACGGCACCAGGGTCTATCCGGAGATGATGGCCGATTTCGAAGTGGGCTACCGCTATTCATCGCAGCGGTTATCTGCGTCTGCCAACATCTATATGATGGAATATGACAATCAGCTGGTGACTACCGGCCGTTTCACTCCTTCCGGCTATCTCATCAAGGAGAACGTGAAGCGCAGCTATCGCCGGGGAATCGAGCTGGTTGCCGCATACCAGCCCGCACAGTGGGTGAGACTCGATGCCAACGCAACGTTCTCGACCAACAAGATAAAGATCGACGGAGGACTGAAGGATCTGGCGCTGTCACCTGCGGCCATAGCGTCAGGCGTGGCCACCTTCACCGTTGCCAGGCGTCTTGAACTTGCCACTATCGTAAAGTTCGTCGGCAAGCAGTATATCGACAACACCGGAAGCGAAACCAAGACGCTGCCCCATTATACCGTTGTCAGCCAAAGCGCTTCATTCAGTTTCAACAAGAATATAAAAATCGCTATTTTTGTAGACAATTTGTTGAACAAGATGTACGTGGCAGATGCCTGGGCCTATGGCGACGATGTCGGCTATTATCCCCAGGCCCCCAGGAGCGCGATGTTCCGTCTGTCGCTTGCTTTCTAAACAGACACATATATGATCATCATCGCCGACAGCGGCAGTACGAAGGTCGATTTCAGGATAATCGATGACGAAGGCAAGGTACGCAAGGCAGCCTGCAGCGGGCTCAACCCGGTGTATGTCAGTTCCCAGGTCATCCAGGATTCCCTGAAAGAGCAGGTGCTACCCCTGAGCGGCAGGAAGGTCGATGCGATCTATTTCTACGGAGCCGGAGTGATAGGGGAGACTGCCGACAAGGTCAGGAACGCTTTCACGGAAGTGTTCGACTACGACCTGATATATGTCGAGTCTGATATGCTGGGCGCTGCGCGGGCTCTGTTCGGCGACAGGGCAGGCATTGCCTGCATCCTGGGCACCGGGTCCAACAGCTGCTGCTATGATGGCCGCAAGATCGTGCAGAATGTCCGTTCCGGCGGATTCATCCTCGGCGACGAGGCCGGTGGCGCGGACCTGGGGAAACGTCTTCTCAAGGCATACATAAAAGGACTTATGCCGGCCTCGCTGGAACAGGAGTTCCGCGAGCGCTACAAGCTCGACTATGCTGCCATAGTACGCCACGTCTACCGTGAGCCGGAGCCGGGCAGGTTCCTGGGCTCTTTCTCTCCGTTCCTCGATGAGCATCTCGACGACCCTTTCGTCGTCAACCTGCTTGTAGAAGCGTTCAACGATTTCATAAGAGTTAATGTGATGCAGTATGACTGCGGCCATCTCGAGGTGGGCTTCGTGGGCTCAGTGGCATCGGTCTACAGGGATATCCTTGCGAAATGCCTCGACGACGCCGGCCTTAAGCTCGGTGCCATAATGAACAGCCCTGTCGACGCACTGGTGCAATACCATACCCGCCGCCGCCAGCAGGAGGCCCGCGCATCAGGCGAACTGATGGACAAGGCCGTGGCGCTGGTGATGGCCCGCACCGGAATCAGCGACCGCGAGCAGGCAAGGCAGCTTCTGCTGAAGTTCGGCTCCGTTGCCAAGGCCGTGGAGAATTACAAATAAGTTTATGTTCAAGAACGAATACGGATCGAAACTGCTTGCCGATGCTGTGGACAGCCTGGCGTCCCTGCCCGGAATAGGGAGGAGGAGCGCACTGAGGCTGGCTCTGCATCTGCTGGACGAACCTGTCCCGAACGTGGAAAAGTTCGCATCTTCGATAGTCGACTTCCGCAGCAAGATACATTTCTGCCCCCGTTGCAATATGCTCAGCGACGATGGCTCCTGCGCGTTCTGTGACGATCCCCACAGAGACCGGCGCATCGTCTGTGTGGTGGAGAACCACGCCGATGTCCTGAGCATCGAGAACACGGGGCAGTACCGCGGCCTCTATCACGTGCTTGGCGGCATCCTGTCTCCGATTGATGGCGTGGGACCGGGAGACCTTACGATCAAGGAACTGGCCGAAAGAGTGGCAGTCGGCGGAATCGACGAGGTCATCCTTGCCCTCAGCACTTCGATGGAAGGGGAGACCACTGCTTTCTACATATCCAGGCAGCTGGCTCCTTACGGAGTGAAACTGTCAGCAATTGCCCGAGGCGTAGGATTCGGCGACGATCTGGAATACACCGATTCGATGACGCTCGGCCGATCGATAGTAAACCGTCAGCCATTCAAGTCTTAAGCGATGACTTTCGTAGAAATACTGCTTCTTGCCATCGGCCTGAGTTTCGACACTCTGGCCATAAGCATTGTCGGAGGGATGTGCCTGAGGGACCTCAAGTTCGGCCGGAACATAAGGATAATCTGCACCTTCGGCCTTGTGCAGGCATTCTTTCTGCTGCTCGGCTGGGTGCTGGGCGGCAGTTTCGTGCGTTATATCGAGGCCTATGACCATTGGGTGGCATTCATCCTGCTGGCTGTTATCGGAGGCAAGATGATTCTTGACAGCCTGAAACCGGAAGAAGACAAGAGCGTTGACCTGATGGACACTTCCAAGCTGCTGCTGGCTTCTGTGGCGACATCGATAGATGCGCTGGCGGTCGGAATCTCGATGGCTGCACTTCAGTTCGATGTCCGCAGGATAGTGCTTGCCCTCGTCACCGTATTCGTGGTGACGGCGGCGGCAAGCGAACTCGGACTCAAGGGAGGGGAGTGGGCATCCCGCCTGATTGGCTGGAAAAGTTCGATGATAGGCGGACTGGTCCTTATCGCGATCGGTGCCAAGATTCTCATAGAGCATCTGGCTGCCTGACAGCAAGTTTTGGATTTTTGAAATAAAAGTTTAAATTTGCACCGCTTTTAATCCAATTTATGTAGAATTCGACGATGATCTGTGTTCTCAATACACGATTCGTAAAGACAAGTCCCCGATCCGGATGGCCACTCTGTTAATCAACAGAATGTGGAACCATCTTAATGTCGGGTAATATGATCGAAATATTCTACAACAATAATTCTACAATTGATACAAGCCAGTCTGTGGACATCCTGCGCACAATGCAGTTGAAGGATGTTCTGTGGATTGATTTGTTCGATCCGGAGGGCGAAGAGAAACGGGCGGTAGAGGAATTTCTAGGGACAACCCTCCAGAGCCGTGCTCAGGCCGAAGAGATCGAGAGTTCATCTCGCTACAGCGAGACAGAGGACGAGATATTTATCAACACCAACTTCCTGATTCCCGGACCCGAGAATTACGATATGGAGTCTGTGTCGTTCATCCTCAGCGAGAATACGATAGTTTCCGTACGACAGGTGCCCCTGCGAAGCTTCACCGATATCCAGCGCCGCATCCTTGCCGGACGCAAAGGCTATCCTACAGGCTTTCACATCCTGCTGGGTATCCTTGAGAACAGGGTCGATATGGATGCCGATATGATCGAGCTGATGTCTAAGGAGATCGAGCAGTACAGCAAGCGGGTCAGCCTCGGCGAAAACATCGGCGACGAATTCGTGCTGGACATCAATCAGCTGCAGGAGAACACGATGCTCGTGCGCGAGAACATCGTCGACAAGCAGAGAGTCATTTCGAGCATCCTCAAGAGCGAGAAGACTCCGGACGAGATCAACGCCAAGCTGTCGATCATGCTCCAGGATATATCATCACTCATCAACCATACCAACTTCAGTTTCGAACGTCTTGAGTATCTTCAGAATACCGTTCTCGGCCTGATCAACCTGGAGCAGAACAAGATCATGAAGATATTCACTCTCGTGTCGGTGCTGCTTATGCCTCCGACCCTGATCGCGAGCTTCTATGGAATGAACGTCGAACTGCCTCTGATAGGGGGTCACTGGGACGTCATAATGATCGGCGCGATAATGCTTATGACGGTGCTCGCTGTCTTTTTCATCTTCCGCCGCCGCAGGATGCTGTAAAAATCTTTTGATAATCAGGGATTTTTCCTATATTTGCGCTCCCTTTGGAACCAAAGGGATTATAAATATTGTCTAACTCCTTATTGGTT
>JAEEGI010004704.1_pt1 | contig 31809 bp, 26 predicted proteins | sample 8958751 | NCBI WGS metagenome assembly JAEEGI01 (sample SAMN16246545, study PRJNA631951) | gut metagenome | biome: gut microbiome; feature: rumen; material: KS-attached | host: Bos | place: Iran: Karaj | collected 2018-10 | reverse complement strand
CGATACTTTTCCTACCGCTATCGTTACTATCCCATCTTCTTCATTGTATACCACAAGTTCCTTATATTGTCTGCTTTCTATCTCTATTCCGCTGTCACTACTGGTATTTACAGGTGTTTCTTCCTTCTCTTGTCCGTTACTTATCGGTGCCTGTGTCCCTGTTTCTCCCAATCTTAAATATTTATACAAATCTTTTGTTACTTTATTACTCATTACAGTCAATGTATCTGTACAACTCTTAAATGTCTCTACTATAACATTGTTTACCACCGCTCCGATTATCGCCGCTATACTCTCTCTGTTCTCTATTGATTTCGGCATAAATCCGTTTATTACCATACTGAAAAATATCACCAATGCAAGAGTCACTCTCACTACTCTTGCAGATAATAAACTTTTAATTGATTTTTTATTAATCAATTTTGCCATTTATCCTCTTATTTATTTGCTTTCTACCTACTCTAAATTATAGTTTGTTTTCTCTGTTTTTTCAATACTTTTTTAACTTTTTAATTTTTTAATCTGATACTTTTTTGACTCTACCGCATTCTAATATATGTATATTATATGCTTTATATATAAATTTTTCTTAAAATATTTGTGAATTTTTTGTAAAAAAACGGCAAACAGCACATACATATATATATACTTTATTGCTTTTTTTGGGTAATATTTTGTTATAATATGGATAATTATATTTACGGATAAAAAATTATGGCAAGAAAGAATAAAAAAGAATTAGAAGAATACAAAAAAAGTAAAAGATTGTTATTAGGTTGTATATGTTGTGCCGTAGCATTTTTCTTATTATATGCATTAATATCTGCAAGTGATACAGGGATAATAGGTGAAGCTCTGTCCAGTATAATGTTTAGTTCTTTCGGAACTTCATCATATATAATACCTGTTATTTTGTTTTGGTTCGGTATACTTTATTTTATAACCTCAACAATATTAAGAACAAGAATTGATTTAATTTTGGCAGTAGTTTCGGTTACATTATCATCTATTTTATTTTCATTAATAAAAAACAGCTTTAATTTAATATTTCAAGACGGCGGATGGCTCGGTAATGTATTGTATCCTTTCTTTTTAAAATTTTTCGGTAAATGGGGTTCAATAACAATTGTCGGCATACTTTTCATATTTTTTGCCGCTTATTTTTTTAGAATATCTTTATTTAAAATTGCAAAGTATTTAGTAGTATCCACAATAAGCGATATAAAGCAGTGGTACGAATACAGAAAAGCAAAAAAACAGGAAAGACCGAATATTGTTCAAAACAAATCTAAAGAACAAACGAATGAAGAATCTTATTTTGAACAAACGGAAAAGCCCAGAATTATAGACAGCAGACAAACAAAAAAAGACGACAAAGAAGATTTCGTTCAAGAACAAATTAAATCCGCAAAAGAACAAGAAGAGAAACAAACAAAAGTTTATGAAAATTATAAAAATGAACCTGTCCAAGAACCTGTTATTGAACAAAAACCCGTTGCACAACAAGAAAAAATAGATACTAAAACATTTAGTTATACTTTGCCTCCCGTAACTCTTTTAAGAGAAGGAGCTTTAAACACACAAATAAATGAATCAGAACTCCAGGAAAGAGCAGAAGCATTAAGAAAAGCTTTGGAATCTTTTAAAATAGATGCCGTTGTACAAGACATTATTCCCGGCCCTGTTATTACCAGATACGATATAGTTCTTGCGCCAGGAGTAAAACTTCAGTCCGTAATGAACATAAGTGAAGATATTTCTCTTGCCATGAAAACCGCTGCCATAAGAATTGAACCTGTACCGGAAAAATCAGCTGTAGGTATAGAAATTCCTAATCCAAAAGCTTCGCTGGTAAGTTTAAGAGATATTATTGATACGGAAGAATTTAAAAATTCAAAATCTTTATTAACATTGGCTGTCGGAACAAAAACCGATGGCAGCGGATACATTTCAAATTTGGCAAAAATGCCGCATTTGCTTATTGCAGGTTCTACCGGTTCGGGAAAAAGTGTCGGTGTTCATAACATTATTTTGTCCATATTATATAAAGCAAGACCTGACGAAGTTAAATTTATATTGATAGATCCGAAAAGAGTAGAAATGACGGCATACAAAGATATACCTCACTTATATAATCCCTGTTGTATGGCGGATGATGCCGATGTTATCACAAGGCCTAACGAAGCTTCCGATGCATTAAAGAAGTTGGTTAAAGTTATGGAAGGCAGATACGAAAAATATGCAAGCAATATGGTTAGAAACATTGAAGATTATAATGCCAAAATGACAGCAGAAGGCGGAGATAAAGATTACTATATAATAGTTATTATAGATGAGTTGGCGGACTTGATGATGGTTGCCTCAAAAGAAATCGAAGATTCCATTCAAAGACTTGCACAAATGGCAAGAGCCGTTGGAATACATTTAATACTTGCAACTCAAAGGCCGACAGTCAATGTTATAACCGGAACAATTAAAGCAAATTTCCCTGCAAGATTATCGTTTCAAACGGTATCTGCTGTGGATTCTAAAGTTATATTGGACAGTATAGGTGCGGAAAGCTTAATAGGAAAAGGAGATATGCTTTTCCTTCCTCCTTCCGAACCAAGACCGGTTAGACTTCAAGGTGCATTTGTTTCTTCAAAAGAAATAGAGCAAGTGGTAAAGTTTATAGCAGACCAGGATTTTCCTAAATTTTATGAACCGCCCACTACGGAAGTAAGCCAGGCTGCAGCCGCAACGGCAGCAGATAAGGCGGAAAAAGATCTTATACCTGCGCTGAAACTGATTCTTGAAAGAAGAAGAATATCGCAGGATTTGTTAAAGGCACAATTTGGCGGTTCCGCAAGAGCATCTAACATATTAAGTGTTTTGGAAGTCAGAGGTTTTATTCATAAACCGGAAGGAACAAACCGTTGGGAAATAAATTATAATTTAGTGGAGGATTATTTAAGAATAAATGATAACTAAAAATTTATTTAAATTATCATCCGTTATATTTTTAATGTTTGTCGGTGTATCTGTTGCTTTTTGTCAACAGGAAAATTCACAGGATATCGATGCCATACTTTCAAAATTGGAAAAACAAGATTCCGCAATAAAAGATTTGCAGGCAAACTATTTCCAAACATTAACATACTTTTCCACCAACGAACAATTTACATCCGAAGGTGTATTTAAACATAAAAAACAAAATTATATTTATTTAGGTCAGGAAAAGCCGACAAAACAGTATTCTTATATCGACGGTAAAAACATAACAACTTATGTTCCGGATAACAGACAAGCAATTGTGGAAAGATGGAAAGATGTCGTTAACAGTGACATGATATTAACTTCGGTTTTTAAATTTGTACAAAACTGGAAAGCTTTGAAAAAAGATTACACTATAGAGTTACAGGAAGAAACAAATATAGATTACTCTTTTTTAATAAAGCCTATTAATCCAAAAGAAAAATGGAATTTAATAATTACCATAGGGAAAAATTCGTCTTTAATAACAAAAACTTCTTTTAATAACGGAAATTTTGTTGTAGATGTAAAATTAAGCAATTACAAATTGAACAATAATTTTTCACCTGCTGTTTTTAAATTTACAGCACCGAATAATGTTGATGTTATAGAATTGTAGAGGTTATTATGAACGGTCCCGGAAAAATTTTACAACAAGCAAGAAAGAAAAAAAGATACTCAATAGAAAAAATACACAAGATTACAAAAATAAAAAAAGAATTTATTGAAGGTCTTGAAAATGATGATGTGTCGGTTTTTCCAGCCGAACTTTATTATAAAAACTTTCTTAAAACTTATGCCCAGTTTTTATCCTTGGATCCTGAAAAAACGCTTGAATTATACGAAACTTCAAAATTGGATATGCAAGACGATTTATTCAAACAACCGACAGATGGAGCAGAAAACAAATTTCTTACTTTCTATAACAAGAACAAACAAATATTTATTTATGCAGGATACGGTATACTTGCGGTTCTTTTAATTTGTTTAATAATTATGATTATACCGACAAATAAAAATTCACAACATACGGAAAATTCCGCAATTCAACAAAGTGATGAAAGCATGTCTTCCAAAAAAGAGTTACAAACAGAACAAAAGCTTTTCATAAAAGCCGTTTCCGATACTTGGTTAAAAATTGTCGGCGACAATAAAACACTTTATGAAGATATTTTAGCAAGAGATAACACCATTGAAGCAACGGCAAAAAAAGAATTTACGGTTAAAATCGGAAACATTGACGGTGTAGAAGTTTATTTCAACGATAAACTTATAGACATTTCAAAAGATGCTTCATCAAGTAAAGCAAACACTATAACATTAAAAAGAGATTAAGATTGAAAAACAATAAAGTATCGTTTATTACATTGGGTTGTTCGAAAAATACGGTTGAAGCGGAATCCGTAATAGGCTTGTTTTTAAAAGAAGGTTTTGAAATAACCGACAATTTATCGAAAACAGACATTATAGTTATACATACTTGTTCGTTTATTCAAGACGCTCAAGCGGAATCTCATTACCAAATACAGCAGGCAGGCATTTTAAAACAACAAAATAAAAATTTAAAAATATTTGTTACCGGCTGTTTAGCTCAAATGTTGCAAGATAAAATGCAAAAAGATTATCCCTTTATTGACGGATATGTAGGAACAGGCAACTTTGACAAAATAGTAAAACTCATAAAGAAAAATAAATTTTTTGCGGATACCGGTTGTGCGGGCGGCGTAAACACTTTTAAAACAAGAGTATTGTCTACAAATTTACCTTCAACATACATCAAAATAGCTGAAGGTTGTAACCACAGATGCAGTTATTGCATAATTCCTAACTTAAGAGGAAACTTTGTAAGCAGAACAATAAGATCAATAACCGATGAAGCTAAAGCTCTTGCAGATTCCGGAATACAAGAACTTAATGTAATAGCGCAAGATACCACATCTTACGGAATAGATATATACGGTAAACTTTCGCTTGCAAAGTTGCTGAAAGAATTGTCAAAAATAAAACAATTTAAGTGGATAAGATTATTGTATGCTTACCCGTCGACAATAACAAAAGAATTGTTGGAAACGATAACACAAACGGAAAACATTTGTAACTATATTGATATACCGATACAACATATAAGCAAAAATGTTTTAAAAAACATGAAACGCCCTGCAAACACAAAACAAATTATAGAAAACATAAAAAAAGATTTTCCGGAAATAATATTAAGAACATCTTTAATAACGGGATTTCCCAATGAAACAGAAAACGATTTTAAAGAACTTTTATCTTTTATAAAACAAAACTATTTTGAGCATGTCGGAATATTCGGTTATTCGGATCAAAAGCTTGCTAAATCTTATAAATTGAAAAATAAAATTTCTCAACAAATTATAGAAAAAAGAGTTCAACTTATTGCAAACGCACAATTCAAAAATGTTATAAAAAACAACAAAGCAAGAATAGGTAAAACTTTTGAGGTGTTACCTGAAACAATTTCGGGAAACAAAATTTATTGCAGAGCATTTTTCCAAGCACCGGAAATTGATAACAATATTATTATTAACAAAAACAAAAATATAAAGTTAGGCAAATTTACTAAAATCGTTATAAAAGATTATAAAGACTACGATTTAATTGCAAAATAATGTATAATTGTTTTTTAAAGTAAGTTAAGATTGAGGTTTTATTTATGAATTTAGCAAATAAATTAACAATGCTTAGAGTTTTACTTGTACCTGTATTTATTATCTTTATGATAATAGATTCTTTTTGGGCAAACATAATAGCTTTACTTATTTTTATTGCAGCTTCAATAACAGACTATTTTGACGGAGCTATTGCAAGAAAACAAAACACGATAACAACTTTCGGTATTTTTTTTGATCCGTTGGCGGATAAACTTTTGGTAACTTCCGCATTTATTTCTTTTGTCGGAATTTATACTTTAAATGTTCCGGCTTGGATGGTAATATGTATAATTGCCAGAGAATTTATTATTACCGGTTTAAGATCCATCGCCGCTTCAAAAAACATTATTATACCTGCAAGTATGGCAGGAAAAGTAAAAACCACATCTCAAATGATTGCAATTATAACTATACTTGTTATTCTAATAGTCAATTCAGCAATAATAAAATTCTATTTCAACACACCTTACGACTTGGTTGAAATTGGCGGTTGGCAACAGGTTTTAGGATTAATTTTAATTTATGCTCCTTATTGGTTAATGTTAATAGCTACGATATTTACTTTGTATTCGGGTATAAGTTACTTGATTGCACATAAAAATATTTTCACAGAACCTGTCAAATAAAATGTTAAAAACTGAATTTATTTTATCGGGAGAATTTCAAGAAAATTGCTATATTGTATATGAAGAAAATTCAAAAAAAGCAATTATTATTGATCCCGGTCAAGACGGTAAAAAAGTAATCGATAAAATTGAAAAGTTAAAATTAAAACCGGAACTTCTTATAAACACTCACGGACATTTCGATCACACTTTTTCGGATGATATTATCAGACAAAAATATAATATTCCTTTAGCTATTCATAAAGATGATACCGAAATGCTTTCCGATGCCGACAAAAATTTTTCAACAATAATAGGTTGTCCCACAATAATAAATGATGCCGATATTATTTTTGATAAAGAAGAAACAATGGAAACTTCATTCTGTAAATATTCGGTTATTCATACACCGGGCCACAGTGAAGGCTCAATATGTATTTTAATAGACAATATTCTTTTTGCAGGTGATACCGTTTTTAAAAATTCCATAGGAAGAACAGACTTATATGGCGGCGACTATGAAGAACTTATTCAATCTTTACAAAAAATAAAAAAACTTTCTCCCGACACAATAATTTGTCCGGGACACGGACCGTTTACTACACTAAAAGATGAACTAAAAAACAATATGTATTTCAATCAATAAAATGCAAACAGTTGACGATTTTATTAACTACATTTTAATAGAAAAAGGACTTTCAAAAAATACCGCTCTTGCCTACAGAACCGATTTAAACACTTATCTGAAATTTTTGGAAGAAAAAAATATAAATTATGAAACAATAACCCACTTGGAAATAACGGATTTTTTATGGTATCTTAAAACCTCAAATTTCAAATCTGCCAGTATTTACAGAATGATAGAATCAATCCGACAATTTTATAAATTTCTTATTGCCGAAAATCTTATAAAAAACGATCCGACGGTATATCTCACAGCACCGAAACTTCCCGAATATTTACCTGAAATGCTTACGAATGAAGAAGTTACAAGATTATTGAATTCCGTTTCGGAAGCGGATACTCTTTCAATAAGAAACAGAGCTATGCTTGAACTTTTATATGCTACAGGATTAAGAGTTTCCGAACTTATAAGTTTAAAATTTTCAAATATAGATATTGAAGAATGTTATGTAAAAATTTTCGGTAAAGGCAACAAAGAAAGGCTTGTTCCTTTCGGACAAAAAGCACAATTATATTTAAAGAGATATTTAAGAGTAAGAAAAAAAACAAAATCGGAATTTGTTTTTTTAACAAGATTAAACAAACCTATATCAAGAATAGAATTTTGGAGACAGTTAAAACAAATTGCTCTTAAAGCCGGCATTATGAAAAACATTACCCCCCACACTTTAAGACATTCTTTTGCTACACATTTACTTACCGGCGGTGCCGATATAAGATTTGTTCAAGAAATGTTAGGGCACAGTTCTATATCCACAACACAAAGATATACTCATGTAACACAAGAAAGATTAAAAGAGCAACATAAAAAATATCATCCGAGAGGATGAAAAAGGCAATTTATAATTTACAATTTATAATTTATAATTAACGACAAAGATAAAATAACTTATAATCTCATAACCCTATAACCTTATAACCTAATTTATAATTTAATTGTAAAACAAAATAATTTTGTAGTATAATAATGTAATACAATATATAAAATATTTTAAACGGAGTATTATAATGAAAAAAATTATTTTTTCAATTTTGTTGCTTTCTATATGTGCATTACCGGTAAGTGCAAAAATGAGTATGGATTTTATTGCAAAAACCGGAATTTTAGCATCACCTTATCTTGATATGGACACAAACATTTCTATACCGGAAATAGGTTTTAACGACAGAATTTTGGATGTGGATTTAGGTTTCACTTTGGGCGGTGAAGTTTTTGTTTATCCGTGGCAAAACATAGGTATCGGAGTTGGTGCTTTTCATTTATTTAAAACAGATATAGAAAACACGGCACAAAAAATATCGGCAACAAACTTTTATATTGCCGGAAAACCTAAATTGGTTTTTGAAAACAAAGAAATAGACAGTGTATACATTATAGGTCAGTTAGGTTACAGTAATGCCGATATAAAATTAATAGATGCAAGCGGACTTTCAGGCCTTTATATGGGTGCAGGCGTTGGTATAGAAGCTAAGTGGTTAATAGTTGAAGTGTTATATACATACTATAATTGGTTAATTCCGGATAACGATTTTGCCGGTCACGGTTCAATGTATAGTTTACAACTTAATTTAGGTTTCAAATATTCAATATAATGTCAATACTTTTCAAAATAATTTGTTTATTTTTGTTGATTTTGTTTTTGTTCAGATTTTTCTTCACGGAAAAATATTTACAACTTGAATATCATTTTTTTTCGTGGTATTACAAGCTGTCCGGAATAGATGCACAATTTAAAACAAAGTCACCGTCAATAATAAAAACTACATCTTTATTCGGTATTATCGTTGTATTCTTAATTTATTTTGCCGGATTAAAAGATATGGAAAAGAACAAATCAAATGTTCCGACACAAGGACAAAAAACGGAAATTGCCGAAACTATAAACATGGAGAATGCAAACATGGAAACAGTTTATGATTTTTTAAAGAAGTGCGAAACTTATTATCTTGCAACGGTAGAAAACGATCAACCCAGAGTAAGACCTTTCGGAACAATAGATTTATTTGAAGATAAGATATATATACAAACCGGCAAAGTAAAAAATGTATCTAAACAGATGGCTAAAAACCCTAAAGTGGAAATATGTGCTTTTGACGGCAGCTCTTGGATAAGAATAGAAGCCACTGTTGTAAATGATGACAGAATAGAAGCAAAACAACATATGTTAGACAATTACCCATCGTTGCGACAAATGTATAAAGCCGATGATGATAACACTCAGGTTTTATATTTAAAAGATGCAACAGCAACTTTCTATTCTTTCGGTAAAGAACCTAAAGTTGTTAAATTTTAAAATCATTTAATTTATAAGATTAAACTGTTTATGAATTGTTCCGCTACTCTCGGGGAACGGTTGCCTCTGTTTAAAGCAAAAGTTTCCGCTTTAAGAGATAATTCTTCTTTATCCGTTTTAATATTGTTCCTTTTTGCAAGTGCAAACACTATTTCGAGATAAAGATTTTTGTTCGGCTTTTCAAAATATACCGTTAAACCGAACCTGTCCGAAAGAGATGTTAATTCTTGGATTGTATCGTTAATATGAATATCGTCATTGTTGTGTCTGTCGGCAAAACTTTCTTTTATTATATGTCTTCTGTTACTTGTAGCATAAATTACGGCATTATTTGCTTTTGCGGAAGCGGAACCTTCAAGTGCAGCTTTTAACATACTGAAATTATCATCATTCTTGTTAAAAGAAAGATCATCGATAAATATTATAAACTTTAACGGATTATTTGCAATTTTGCCCATAACAAAGGAAAGGCTTAACAGCTGATCTTTTCTTATTTCTATAAGTCTTACACCTTCATTATAAAAATAATTGGCACAAGCTTTAACCGTGGAAGATTTCCCGGTACCGGCATCACCGTATAACAAAATGTTTGCGGCAGGTTTACCTTCGCATAATGCTTTAGTATTATCAAAAATTTGTTTTCTTTGCTCTTTATATCCAACAAAACTGTCAACGGAAATTTCATCCGCGGATTTTATAGGTATAACTTGTTCGTCCGACACTTTAAACATTTTTGCCGCAGCAAAAATACCGTAACCTACTTTTGAAATGTTTTTTATTTGTTTTTCATAAAGTTTCTTGAAATCGGTTTTACTGTTTTCAAATTTAGGAACATATCCTTTAAAATCTATATCGGAAAAAAGTTCATCACTTGTAACCGTTGAAAGATTTGAAAACAATTCCAATTCTTTTGTTGCATTTTCCAAAACAATTTCAGATACTTTTTTCTTTTGTGCAACAGACAAAATATATTCGTTTTCATCCGTTAAAACAGAATTACACAAAAATTTTGAAAAAGAGTAATCGAATTCCGCCAAAGAATAAACAAACTCGCCGAAAAAATTTATTTTTTGTAATTTTTCCGTTTCAGTTAAAAAAGAAACTAAAGACTGCACGGTTTTAGTGTTAAGTATATTTCTAAACACACTTAATACCAAAAGCTCACAAGCTAATTTCTCTTGTTCTTGTTTATTCATTTTTATTTTTCTTTTTCTTTTAACTCTTTATAAATAAACTTAATGTTTTTTTTAAGTTCGGCAAGTGTTCCGGAATTATCGATTGTAATATCCGCTAACTTCATTTTATCTTCTATCGGCATTTGCAAAGATATTCTTTTTACAGCTTCCTCTTTTAAAAGATTATCTCTTCTCATAAGTCTTGCGAGTTGTAAATGATACTTTGCATATATAACAATAACCTTATCGCAAATTCTGTCTAAACCGACTTCAAAAAGTAAAGGAGCATCCACGATAATATCGGTACTGTTATATTTTTTTGCAATTATTTCGTTTGTTTTTCTTATTATGTGAGGATGGATTATTCTTTCAAGTTCAATTTTTGCTTGTTTATCACTAAAAACAATTGAACCTAATTTTTTTCTGTTTAATGTCCCGTTATCATTTAATACATCTGTTCCGAACGCGCCTACGATATCTTTTAAACATTTGCTGTCTTTTGCAGTTAATGTTCTTGAAAGTTTATCCGCATCAATTATATAACAACCAAGCTGCTTAAATACTTTAGATGATTGACTTTTACCGGTAGCTATCGAACCGGTAAGACCTATTATCATTTTAACTCCTTAAAAATCACTTTACATCTCAAACTTTTGCATTTCCGCCCAATTGGTTCCGACTTTTATTTCCACCAATAAAGGAACATCCAACTTTACCGCATGTTCCATTTCATATTTTAGCATATTTACAACAATATTTTCTTCATCTTTTGGAACTTCAAGTAATAAGTCATCGTGAACCTGTAACAAAATTTTTGATTTTAAGTTTTGTTCCTTTAATTTCTCGGATACATTTATCATCGCAATTTTAATAATATCCGCAGACGTTCCCTGAACCGGAGTATTAAGTGCCATTCTTTCACCGAAAGATACTATTTGTTTATTTGAAGAATTTATTTCGGGAATATACCTTATTCTGCCGGTAATTGTTTTAACATACCCTTTTTGTTTGGTTTCTTCTATTATTTTCGAAGACCAAATTTTTATTCCCCGATACTTTGAAAAATAACTGTCTATATATTCTTTTGCTTGTTTAACCGGGATATCCAACTGTTTAGATAATCCGAAAGACGATATACCGTAAACTATACCGAAATTTATGGATTTTGCAGCCATTCTTTGTTGCTTTGTAACATCTTCTTTTTTAGCTACATTAAACACTTCCATAGCCGTTGCGGTATGAATATCCTGGCCGGAACAAAAGGCTTTAATTAAATTTGCATCTTTGGATATATGCGCCAATGATCTCAAATCTATTTGAGAATAATCCGCAGAAACAAAAATTTTCCCTTCATCCGCAACAAAAACTTTTCTTAATCTTCTGCCGTATTCCGTTCTTATCGGAATATTTTGCAGGTTTGGATCCGAAGAAGAAAGTCTGCCTGTTGTTGTAACGGCTTGATTAAATATTGTGTGTATTCTTTCCCCTTCAACTTCCGTAAATCTTCTTATAGAATCCACATAAGTCGTTTTTAACTTTTGCAATTCTCTGTATTTTAATATTTCATTAGCAATATCATACTGAGAAAGTTCCGCCAAAACGGACTCATCGGTTGAATAACCCGTCTTGGTTTTTTTTATTACAGGCAACTTTAATTTTTCAAACAATATTACAGCCAACTGTTTTGGAGAATTTATGTTAAATGTTTCTTCTGCCAAACTGTAAATATTCTGTTCGATAACCGATATTTCTTTTATCAGTTCTTTATCAAATTCATCCAAAAAGTTTTTATCTGTTTTTATACCGATATCTTCCATCTCATATAATACTTGGACTATCGGCATTTCTATATCGAAAAACAATTTTGTTAAATTATTTTTTTTCAATTCGTTTGTCAGTATTTCTTTTAAATTATAAATACTTATTGCTTTCGAACAAGAATAGTCAGCCAAAGTTTCTATATCAATATTATCGGCTTTTATTTTTTTTGTTCCTTTGGAAAAAACTTCTTCCTCGGATTTTATATGAAAATCCAAAAACTTTAATGCCAAATTTTCTATTGTATGTTGTTGTGACGGATTGATACAGTATGAAGCAATCATAACATCAAAACCGATATTTTTTAATTCTATATTTACCGTTTTGAGTATATGTTTAATAAATTTCAAATCACAACCGATAAAATTTATACTTTTATTTTCAAATACGGGCTTAAATATTTCAACAAACTCATTTTGTTGTATTTGCTGCAAAATGAAATCATTATGATTTATCGGTATATAATAATTATTCTCTTGTCCGTAACAAAAAGAAACTCCTACTATTAAATCCTGCATTATCCCTGAACCGGCAGTTTCAATGTTTATTGATATTTCTTTTTGTTGCAACAATTCTTGTTTAAGTTCATTTGCAGCTTGTACGGTGTCGACTACTTTTGGTATATTTTTTGTTTCTTTGTGTATAACCTGCTGTTCACTGACTTTTTGTTCCTGCTTTTTTTCTTCTTTGTTTTCCTGAAAAATTTCTTGCTGGCTGTTGGGTATAAAGCTGTAAAGTTCGTATTCTTTAAAAAATTGTTTTGCTGTTTCCGTTTCAAACAAATTATCATTAAAATTCATTTCTTCTATTGAAACATCTATGGGAACATTAAGTTCGAGTTGAACAAGTTTTTTACTTAACAAAACATCATTTGCACCGTCTTTAACCGCTTGAGAAATTTTACCTTTAATCGAATCCGCATTTGCAATAATATTTTCAACGGATCCGTAAGTGTTTATAAGTTTTACCGCTGTTTTTTCACCTATTCCTTTAACTCCGCAAACATTATCGCAATTGTCACCCATTAAAGCTAACATATCTACAATTTTATCGGGATACAAACCATATTTTTCAAAAACTTTTTGACTGTCGAACATTATATTTTTAGATTCGTTCCAAATATGAATATTATCGTTAACAAGTTGAAATAAATCCTTGTCTCCCGTGACTATAACAACTTTTATTCCCTGCTTTTCCGCTTTTTTTGCTACGGTTCCTATAACATCATCAGCTTCAAAACCAGCCTTTTCAAACCAAGCAAGCTGCATAGCTTCAACCGCCTGCCTTGCAATAGGCATTTGTTTTATCAAATCTTCGTCAAGTTGTTTTCTGTTTGCTTTATATACAGGAGACAACTGGTGTCTGAAATTTTTGGACGGATGATCGAAACATATCGCAATATAATCCGGCTTTTGCTCTTTTTTTATTTTGTTTATAAGTTTTATAAAACCATAAACAGCGTTTGTGGGAACACCTTTTGATGTTGTCAGCGGTCTTATTGCATGGTATGCTCTGTGAATATATGCGCTTGCATCTATAATATATAAAGTTTTGCTCATAAAAACACTCCGCAATTTTCAGCTAAAAACTTACATCTTAATAAATTTGTTATTCAAGGTTTTTAAAGATTTTATCAAATTCTTCAAGAGTTGTTATTTTATTAAAACTGTTTCTTATACTGCAAGCATTGGGCAACCCCTTAATATAATAAGGAGCAATTTTTCTTAAAACAACCAATCCTTTTTCTTTACCGTAATAATTTAACGAATCTATTGCATGTTGCCTAAACCATTTTAATTTTGTTTTTATTGTTGATGGTGCCGTCATTTGTTCTTTATCGAAAAAGGATTCTATCGCATTAAATATATTATAATTACCTATAGCTCCTCTGCCTATCATAAGGCCGGAACAGTTTTTTATTTTTAAAAAATTTTCCGCAGTTTTAATATCAACAATACCACCGTTTGCAACGACAGGTATTTTTGAATTTTCGCAAGCTGCTGCAAAAGCCTGTAAATCGGGTTCGCCGCTATGAGCAAATTCCGCGTATCTTGCATGAAGAGATACCATTTTTATTCCGCAATTTTGTGCTATTTCTATAATTTCCGGAGCAACATTTTGTCCCTGCAACAAACCTATTCTTGTTTTTATCGTTACCGGAACGGATACGGCTTTTACTACCGCGGAAAGGACTGTTTCAACTTGTTTCGGGTTAGCCAAAAGTCTTGAACCTGCACCGACTTTAGTAATTTTTTTTGCAGGACATCCCAAATTTATATCTATAATTTTATAACCTAAATCTTGAACTCTTTTTGCACATTCCGCCATTATTTCCGGTTTGGTTCCGAATATCTGAGCAGCAACAAAATCTTTTTCTTTATCTGAAGTTGTTAATAATTTATATGTTTTTTTATCACCGTAGACCATGGCTGTTGCCGATACCATTTCCGTAAAAACAAGTCCCGCTCCTCCTTCAACAGCTAACTGTCTTAACGGTAAATCTGTAATACCTGCCATAGGTGCAAGCATTAAACAGTTTTTTAATTTAATATTTCCGATACTGAGTTTAGGAAGTTTTAACATATTATTTCCAATTTTCAAGTTCTAATGACGGTTTTATTGAAACAACGGATTTGTTCGGATAAACATATTTTTTCTTTAATACTTTATGATATGCAACATGAGCTATCATTGCGGCATTATCGGTACAAAATACGGGAGACGGCAAAAACACTTTTATTTTATTTTTTTTGCATTGTTGCTTAAACATATCTCTTATTAAACTGTTACAGGATACTCCCCCGCCTAAAGCAATTTTTTCCAAATTGAATTTCTTTGCCGCTTCAACCGATTTTGTAACTACCGTTTCGGCAATTGCTTGTCTGAAAGACGCACAAATATCATTGATTGTCTGCTGATTTTTTATATCAACTTTTTTTGAATAATTTAATACCGCCGTCTTTATTCCGGAAAAAGAAAAATCCCAAGTTCCTTTCATCATAGGTCTTGTAAAATGAACCGAATCATTATTACCCTTTTCGGCAAACTTGTCTATTATCGGGCCGCCCGGATAAGGCAACCCTAAAATCTTTGCGGCTTTATCAAAAGCTTCACCGCAGGCATCATCTCTTGTTCCGCCCAAAAATTTGTATTTGCCGTAATCTTTTATTATTACAAGTTCGGTATGCCCGCCGGAAATAACAACCGCTAAAAACGGAGGTTTTAAATCTTTGTTTTCTATTGCTGCAGAAAAGATGTGCCCTTCTATATGATTTATCGGAATTAACGGTTTTTTATAAATATAAGATAATGTTTTTGCAGTCATTACACCGACAAGTAAAGAACCTGCAAGTCCGGGACCGTAAGTACAAGTTATATAATCTATTTCTTTATCGAAAGTTTCAAATGAAATGTTCGCTTGTTTCAATGCTTGTTCAACTACTATGTTTACATTTTTTATATGTTCTCTTGATGCAAGTTCCGGAACAACTCCGTTATATTTTGCATGAACGGAAATTTGTGAAGATATAACATTTGATAAAACCTTGTTACCGTTTTCTACAACGGAAGAAGAAGTATCATCGCATGATGTTTCTATTGCCAATATTTTCATTTTAAAATTATTGTTGAATAAGTCCTTTTATTGTCGTAAAAAGTATATTCATAAGAACCGTCTTTATATTTTGTTTTGGATAAATCTATTTTAAAATTTCTTGCCAATGTTTTAAACAAAGGTTCAAAATTTTCCGGTTTTTTGTTTTCCGGAAGTTTTATTGTTTTATGGTACTGATTACATGTAACTCCGCTTATCTTTACTTCTTCAACCAGTTGTGAAATTACATTTACCTGTTCTATACCGTTAGATGTAAGAGTGGTAACAATACTGTTATCCAACGGTACTTCTATTGCGGTAAGACTATCTTTATTTGCGGACAAATAAGAAAAGCCCAATATTATACCGACAATAAACAATATAAACAAAAATATTTTTATTAAACAACCGCTTCTTTTATCTTTTCTTTCTTTTGCCATATTATTTTTCTTTTACCGAACCTTTTTCTTTTGTTTCAACTTTTTTATCGTTTTTATTTTCTTTATCTGTTGTATCTTTTTTTATTTCTTCTTTTTTAGGAAAATCTTTTTCGTATTGTGCGGGTTTTTCTATATACTCTTTTACTTTATTCGCATTTATAATTTTTATTGCAGTTTCCAAAACTTCATCTTTAACTTCTTCTTTTTTTTCTTTATCCTGTTTTTTGGGTGTATCTTCACTTTCCGCCTGCATATACAATTTGCCTTCCGTTTCCGGAGAAACTTCAATATATACGTCCGGAGTTATGCCGTTTTTTTTGTCTTTTTTATCGTCGGAATGAGATATCATTCTTCCCGAAGGCAAACAATATTTTGCTATTGTTAATCTTAAAGCACTGCCGTCCGATAAAGGAAGAATCGTTTGAACGGTTCCTTTACCGAAAGAGTTTGTTCCTACAACCAATGCTCTTTTATAATCTTGTAAAGTTCCGGTAACGATTTCAGATGCCGAAGCAGAACCTCTGTTTATAAGCACAACTATCGGAATATCGGCAAAATCAGGTTTCTTCTGTGTATAATAATATTGTTCCATGGTTTTATCTTTACATTTTGTTGATACAACCAAACTGTTTTCCTTAACAAACAAACTGCATATATTTATGGCGGAATCCAAAAGACCGCCGGGATTATTTCTCAAATCAAAAACAAGTGCTTTTATGTTTTCTTTCGATAACTCTTTTAACATATTATTAACATCGTTATAACTCTGTGCATTAAATTCCGACAATCTTATATAACCGATATTCCCGTTCAACATTTTTTTCTTAACGGTTTCTATTTTTATCTTTTTTCTTATTATATTGAAAGTAAGTTCTTCTTTTGTTGAAGGTCTGTATATGGTTAAAACAACTTTTGTTCCGGGATTTCCTCTCATAAGTTTTACGGCTTCGTCACTTGTAATATCCTGAGTGGATTTATCATCTATTTTAATAATTTTATCTTCAGGCAAAATTCCGGCATAATATGCGGGAGTATCTGGCATAGGAGTTACAACGGTCAACTCGTTATTTTGAATTGTTATTCTTATTCCCACTCCGCCGAATGAACCTTGAGTTTCCGTTTTCATATCCTTATAATCTTTTTCCGTCATATACTGAGAATAAGGATCTAATGTTCTTACCATCCCTCTTATGGCACCCAAAACCAAATCTTTGTTTTCTTTTTCTTCAACATATTTGTTATCAATTATTTCCATTATATCTATCATTTTTCTTAGTTCGTCATAAGTGGTATCGGACTTTGCATAGATATTGCCAACAAAGATAAAACAAAATAAAGCTATCATTAAAACTTTAATTTTATTATTAAACATTTTTCCCTCTTATAATCGGTTAAAATTTAAACACTATTGTTTATTATAGCATTTATTTAAGTCTATTTCTTATCTTTTAACCAAAGCAACGGATTTTCCGGTTCACCGGACTGTCTTATTTCAAAATAAAGAACCGCATTTTCACCTTTACCCAATTTTGCTATGTCCTGTTGTTTTGAAATTTTTTGATTTTCTTTCACCAATATTTTATTTAACTGACAATAAAAACTGTAAAAGACATCTTTATGATTTACAATTATCATTTTACCGTATCTTCTAAACTCTTGAGCAAACATAACAGTTCCTTCTTCAACCGATTTCACATGAGAATTATCTGCAGCTTTAATTTTTATTCCATTACTTATGATAAGTGCATCTTTCGTGCCCAAATCGGGATAATCGGGATGTTTGTTCTTACCGTAATTTAAAATTATTTTACCGTTTACCGGCCACGGCAAATCATTTCTTCTTGCACCTGTACCAGCACCTTGTTTTGTTTTATCTTGACTTTGGCTTGCCTTCATAAGTTTTTCCACCAAAGCTTTTAGAGCCTTTTCCGAATTGTTAAGTTCTTTAATATCCTGTTCGGCTTTTAATCTTTTACCCGCAGTCGTTTTCAATAAAGAATTTTTATCTTTCTGCAACTTTTTATTTTTTTCCATTAAAGTCTGTTGCTTGCTTTTTAAATTTTCATATTCTTTTTTTGCGGAACTATATTTGTTTATATCGGATTGTGCGGATATATTTTTATTTTTTGCAACGGAATATTTTTTCGATAAATCTTTTATGCCGGCTTGTTTTACTTTAAATTCCATCGGATAATCGAAATAAGATACGGCTTTCATCTTTGTATAAGCAACATACTGTTCATTAACCGTTTTAGCATATTTTTGTTTGCTAGTATCCGATTCATTAAAGCTGTCGGAAGCAAATTGTAAATTCTTTTCGGTTTCGGCTATCTTTTCCTGTAAATCTTTTAATTCTTTTTCATTTCGTTCTATGGATTTTAATATGTTTTGTAATTCGTTTTTTACTTTTTTTTCTTCTTTTTCCAACTTGTTTTTTTCCGCTTTTTTATTTGAAATGTCCGTCTGAAGTTTGTTTAATTCCTGTTTTTTGTTTTTCAAATCGGAATTAACATCCGTAAATGAAACATTTACGAAAAAACATACAAGAAAAAAAACAATAAAAAGTTTTATTATTTTAAGCATTTGATTCTTTTGTTAAAAGACTAATCATAAAACTAAGAGGAATTAGTATATACAATACTTGCCAGTTTAACATAAATACGGAATCGGTATTAAATACCGTTATTAAACATATTATTGCATAAGATATAACAGCCGACAATATACCGTACCCTGTTTCCGTAAGTATATCTTTATGCAATCCTTTCATTGCAAAAAAAGTCACTTTAAGAATAAACAAAACTATAATTATGAAAAAAACAATTCTGAATATTTTTAAATATTTATTTAACAGAAGTTGATTGTCAAAAAACATATTATATGCTTTTATATCATAAACAACATCATCGGCAAAATCTAAACTTGAAAGTTCCGCTTTTAATGCATCAAGTTCTTCCAAATTTTTTATATTCATACCGTTAGCCGTTATAAATGTCGGGAAAGCAATTGCTTCTTTCGGAATAACATCATTAAGTTCGGAATTTATATCGGAAAACTTATCGGTATTTTCCGAATTTATAATTTCGATATTTGTTAATTTATTATATTGCGATACTTTATACAGAACGTCTTCTTCCGGATTTTCTTTCGACAAATTAACAAACACCGCTATTTTTAATTCGGATAAAGTTTTGGAAATATCGGACCTTAAATTTATGTAATATTGTAAAACAAATATACATAAAATATTTATTAATGTTATTAAACCATACCTGAAAATTTTTGACAGATTTATTTTCATATATTCTTTTGATATATATTATATGCAGTTTTTCTTTTTGCGGCAATCGTATACATATTTTCATATTCTTGAACGGATTTTGTCCAAGAATATTGACTTGCAAAAGCATTTTTAACAACTTCATTCCACAAAAATTTATTTTTATATATATCGTAAGCTCTTAATATACAATCGATAAATTTTTCACCTTTATAAAAATCAAAAACAAATCCGTTACCTTTTGTGTTTTCGGTAGAAAAATTGCTTATGGTATCGGCAAGACCGCCGGTTTTATTTACTATCGGAACGGTTCCGTATGCAAGTGCTATTATCTGGCTTAACCCGCAGGGTTCAAATTTTGAAGGCATTAAAAAGCCGTCTGCACCGGCATATATTTGATGACTTAACGGTTCGTTATAATCAGTAAAAACACTTAATTTCTTCGGATATAGTTGCTGAAGATATAACATTCCGTCTTTTATATATCTGTCTCCCGAACCCAAAACAACTATTTGAATATTTAAATGAGCAAGTTTTCCTATAACATCCATTATAAGATCAAAACCTTTCTGCATATCAAATCTCGATACACAACCTAACATAAAAGCTTTTTCATCTTGAGCAAAACCGCACTTTTCCTGCAAATATTTTTTACATAATTTTTTATTTTCGTAATTTTGAGCCGAAAAATTAGCAACAATATTTTTGTCATCTTTCGGGTTCCAATAAGAATAATCTATACCGTTTAATATTCCGTAAACATCATTTTTTCTTGTTTGCAAAACAACTTCCATACCTTTTCCGGCAGGACCTTGTATTTCTTTTGCATAAGTCGGACTTACCGTTGAAATTATATCGGTATAAGCAAGCCCTGCTTTCATATAATTAAAAGTATTATAAAATTCCAATTTATCACTCTTATAATCTTCCCATGAAAAGCCTGCCATAGGTAAAGTTGAGGCGGCATCAAAACTTCCCTGAAATGCTATATTGTGAATTGTGTAGACGGTTGAAGTATTCCAAAAAAAACCGTCATTTAAATTTGTTGTTTTTAAATATGCGGGAATTAAACCTGTATGCCAATCATGACAATGAATAATATCCGGTCTGAACATCAATGCTTTCGTTGCTTCTATTGCCGCTTTTGAAAAGAAAATGAATCTTTCTCTGTTATCTCCGTAACCTACACCGGAATCGTCACCGTAAACACCCAATCTGTTAAAATATCTTAAATTTTCTATAAAATATACGGGAATGTTCCCGTCCAACATACAAGTCTTTATTCTGAAATTTTCCTGTTCTTTTCCAACAAACACCGAAAGTTTGTAGGGAAGTGCCTGCAAATTATATTTTGCACCGTCTATTAAACGATATTTCGGAATTATTATTCTTACATCGTGTCCTTTCTCTTTTAAATATTTCGGTAATGTTCCCACAACATCGGCAAGACCGCCGGTTTTTATAAAAGGAACACATTCTGCTGCAACCATCAATATATTCATTATTCGGCTTCCCTTAAGAATTTAGCGGATTCTTCCGGTATTGTAGGGTTAACATATATTCCTGACCCGAATTCAAAACCGCTGAATTTTGTTATTTTAGGAATAATTTCTATATACCAATGGTAGTGAGAAATTCTATCCTGTTTCAAAGGATAAGAATGCACAACCAAATTGTAAGGCATATTCCCCAATGCTTTTTTTAATCTTCTTAAAATGCTTATTGAAATATCCGCAAGTTCTTCTAATTTATATTTATCTTTTAAATTTCTAAAATCTTCATTATGTTCTTTAGGCAATATCCAAGTTTCAAACGGATATCTTGAAGCAAAAGGAACAAATGCAATGAAAGATGTTGTTTCCATAACGACTCTTGTTCCCAATGTTATTTCCTGATCTATAATATCGCAGAACAAACATCTTTCTTTATAATCATAATACCTTTTTGCTATTGTCATTTCTTCTTTAACGGATTTTGGAATAATCGGAAGAGCTACCAATTGAAAGTGAGGGTGTGTTATCGTTGAACCTGCCGCTTTCCCCTGATTTTTAAAAACCAGTATATACTCAAATCTCAAATCGTTTTTTAAATCATTTATTCTGTCTTGTGTGGCTAAAATACTTGCAACGAAATTTTCGGCTTTTATATCATCAACTCTGTGTTCCGGAGATTCTATTAAAATTTCATGGGCACCCACACCTTTCATTTTGTCATAGATACCCTCGGCTTTTCTTAAAATGCTGCCTTCTATTGTAAGTATAGGTTTGTTATTGGGAATAACTTTTATGCACCATTTACTGCTATACTTATTTATTCTGTTTCCTTTTTCATCATAACAAGATATCGGTTCCGGAATAAGATTTTCTTTACCTACACAGAACGGGCATAAAGAATTGTCATCAACAGCTTCATCCAAATCAAATTGAAAATCCCTGGAATCGTTTATTATAACCCATCTTGCCGTTATAGGATCTTTTCTAAGTTCTATCATTATTGATTCTGTATCCTTTCTAAAGCTCTTTGAGCTTCCAATTTGCTCGGTTCAGCTTCCAATGCCTGTTTCAATAATTCAATAGCTTTTTCTTTATCGCCTACGGAAAAAGCTTTTATTCCTTCGTCATAATAATTTTGTGCCGTAACAGCATTTATCCTGTCTATAGCTTTTTGTGCCAAAGAATTTGTTTCATCGTAAGATAAAGCTTCTTTATATTTTTCGTAAGCTTGTGTTATTTTTTCTTTCATCTCCAAATCTCTTCCTTCATTGTAAGCAATTGAAGCCAAAGCTTTATTCGATTTTAAAGTATAAGACTTTATTTGATCGCTGTAAGTATAAAACCTGTTTTGTTCCGATATCGCTCTTAATTTTGCAAATGTGTCTATTGCTTCTTTATATTCTTTTAACGTATATTGCTCCACTCCGATATCATAAAGTTTTTTCATCTGCCTTTCAAGCTGTTTGTTTGTTAACAGTTTGTCGGATTTGGTATTTTTTTGTGCTTCCGCCAATGCAGCCTGTTTTGCTTTATTTATTTGTTCTTCGCATTTTACAATATATTCTTTAATATCGTCTCTTGACGGATTAGACAAATATGCCGCATTGAATGCCGATAAAGCTTTCTCATAATTTTTCTTTTCGTATTCAACAATACCTTCCTTAAAAATATTTTGAGACTGAACCGCATTTACTTTATCTACTTTCTTTTGTATAAAACTCAAATACTGTATTGCACCCGCATTTTTTGGATCTATTTCCAGTATTCTGTTAAATTCATCTTTTGCATATACGAACTCACCGTTATCGTAATATTTCATTGCTTTTAACCAATGCTCGGCAATTTCTTTTTGATGTCTTTTTCTGTTCGCATATATTTCCTGTTCTTTAATACTTTCATCTGTTTTTTCCAAACCTTCAAGAGCCTGTTTGTTTTTAGGATCCAACATTAAAGCTTTTTCATAATATTGTTTTGCCTTTACCAAATTATTTCTTAATAATGCGGAATCCGCCTTTGCAATAAATTTTCCGGTTTTATCGGAAAAATCCATATCCGTTTGATACAAATCTTCGGACAAAAGTCCAACATATTTCTTTGCTTCCGGTTCGTTCGGATATACAGCTAAAATGTCTTCGTATTGTTTCCTTGCGGAAATATAATTTTTCTTCTTATAATCGTGTCTGGCTTTATCTAAATAATAACCCAAATAATGCTCGTAAGCTTTACCCGAATTTGCTATTTTGCCGAAATATATTCCCAAAGAGAAAACATGTTGATCGTTGTCGGTACCCAATATATCGGAGAAAGAATACGAAATGTTCACTCTTCCAAACTCTAAACATAAACCTGCCGTTATACCTTTATTAAAATTATCTCTGTAATCTCTCCAACCGACTCTTAAAGATAACGGATACAACGGTTTTGCTTCAACACCGCAGGCATAACCTAAATCCGTTACCTGCAAATTTTTTACCATATCGGCAACAATTGCAACCTTATACAAATCATATAAATTGTATCTTGCCGAAGCGGCAACTATTTGAGCCTGATTCTGTGAAAAATCATCATACTCAAATGCATTTCCTAAATTTTTTACGGCTATTGCTCCGGTTAAATCTCTGTCGATAAAATCCAAAGAATAAATTGCACCCAAATCCACACTGAACAAATTTATTGATTTATCGGAATCATCTTCCGTGTTTAAAAATATGTGATAAAATTTAAATGTAGCACCTACTGAACCCTTTTCTTCCGTAACAGGATATTTGCCTACTATAGGATAAACATAATTAACGGCAGCCATTACCATATTTTTATATCCGGTTTCTTCTTTATTAAATTCTGTTCCGGAAACGATAATTGAGAAATTACCTCTCTTTTCCGTAGGAATAACCAACCCTGCGTTGGCTCCGTAATTGTTGTTATAAATTGAATAATACGAAACTTGAACTTCTTTTGAAATGTTTTTATAGTTAGATGCCGGATTTGCAAAAAAGCCGAAAACAGAAGGAGACAAAGACAAAATACTTGCTCCTATAGATTGAGAATACGGGTCGGGATTTAATACATAAATAAAATTATCGGAACTTGCAAACAAAGGCAAATACAAAAAAGCAACTAATAATAATGGTAATATTTTTTTCATGATTATTTTAATAATTGTTTTATTCTTTTTATTGTTTCTTCAACGTCCAGCGGTTTAAAAATACAATCGTCTGCACCCTTATCGAATGCTTCATCGACGGATACTGCAGTATCTGCCGTTATTATCATAACCGGAACCTTGGAATAATCTTTACTTTTTCTTATTGATTTTAAAACTTCAAAACCGCTTTTATCAGGTAAATTTTTATCCAAGATAATCAAGTCCGGATTATTATTAACCAAGACTTCAAACCCGCTTTCTGCGGTAGTTGCTTCGAAAATCTCAAAATCTTCTTCTTTCAAAATCGTTGTGACCGTTTCCAAAAAAACTATATCATCATCTACTATTAAAATTTTTTTCTTCTTATCCATTTTCACTCCTTTTGAAAATCTTCTTCCGGAACCATTACTATTAACATTTTAGATAACTCATCAGATGCTTCCAAAGTAACATCTATGGTGTCCTGCAACTTTAAATTCTTATCCAAAATTTTGTATCCCGGGTAAGATAATGTCATTTCATAATTACCTTTAGGCAATTTTATTTCCACTGCTTTAAAGCTCGACATTCCCATATATTTATTTTGCCCGTCACTGTCCAAAGAAATTGTAACATTCTGCATAGGAGTAAAATTTTCACTCGCATTTGCAAAACACTCTTGAATGAGTTGAATTTTAAACACCTTATCCGTTGTATTTTTTATTTCTTCAAGCTTAGAAGCAGTTATTGTCATAATTTCAAGTTTTATACCGGAAATGTTACCGGTTAACTCGACTATACTCTTTTGCTCTCCGGAATCTTTAAATAATGCAGTATAAACAAACACTCCGGCTATAACCAACAACACCAACAATATTGCAATAAACAACGGGCTTCTTAACAAATTTTTATTCTTAGCCGATTTGGGTACAGCAACAGAAAAACGCTTTTCAAATTTGCGAATTAAAGATTGCTCTTTATCCGAACCGGTTTTGGATTCATCCGAAAAAGTCATTATATCCGAAACAGGTTCAACTTCCGTATTTACCGGAACATCCAAACCGTCATCTTGAACACATATCGATATAACGGTCGTATTATCTCTTCCGCCGGCATTATTTGCAGCCGTTATCAATTCTTTTGTAATTGCATTTACGTCCGGTTTATGCAAACTTACTATATCGTTTATTGTAAAATTTGAAAGTTCCCCGTTTAAACCGTCCGTGCAAAGAATATATATATCACCGTTTTTAAAAATTTCAGATTTATAATCAACTTTAACGGTTTTCCCGATACCCAAAGCTCTCGTTATCATGCTTTGAATTTCGGCCATTTTTGCATCTTCTTTTGTCATTTTGCCGCAGTCGATAAGTTCTTGTATTTTAGAATGATCTTCCGTTAAAAGTTGAATTTTGCCGCTTCTTATTCTGTATACTCTGCTGTCTCCGACATTGTATATATGAATTAAATTAGTATCTTTATCAAGCCAAACACCTGCACAAGTTGTTCCCATACCCGACAATTTAGGATACTTTTTTGTCAATCCGTACAAGTATCTGTTTGCCATTTTTATAAGAGCTATGGGCTTTAAAACTTTTTCTTCAAAAGTATTATACTCTTCACCCAAAATATCCAAACAATCTTGTTTGTTTATTTTGTTGTATGAGGAAAGAATCGCATCAACGGCAGCATTGCTTGCAAAATCACCGGCTACTCCGCCACCCATTCCGTCACACACAAAGAAAAAATTATTTTCTCTGTCTGCACCGAAACAATCCTGATTTTCCGTTCTTACTCTTCCGGTATTAGTTTGTGCCGAACTCAGTATAATCATAAATATGTAACCTTAACTTTCTTCTTTGATTTCCTTATTGAAGATCTTATCTTGAAGAAGAAGAAAATTAATAATAACACAAGTCCGATACCCATAAGTTTTAAAGAGCTGTTTTTATATTTCTCTAAAGAAAAAGTAGATGTGTGCTCGGGGTTTGCCAAAAACATCGGCCAAATTCTAAGATTCTTTAATGTCTTTGCATTTGTCGTAACTATCTGAATAGAATCTTGTAAGTTTGTGTACAAAATTTCTATAAACTTATCACCGTTTAAATCCGCAAGAACGGGAGTTGATGTTATAGGTAAATTACTTGCTTTTATATCCGTCATAACTTCCAACTCTTTTCTCTTAGGATTACTCTTTGCAACCACCAATTTTCCGTCTTCGGTTCCAAAAACAAGTTCCGGAATACCATCTTTATCGAAATCATAAACCGCAGGAGAAGATATTAATCTCTTTGATTCCGGCAAAGTTAATTTCCATAACATTTCTCCGGAAGGATATGTTGTGTTACCCTTTAACACCTGTGCGGTTCCGTTTGCGGAAACAAAAGCAACATCTTTCATACCGTTACCGTTAAAATCCGCAACTACAGGAGCTGCATTAAATCTTAAACTCGCGGGAGGAACCGGCTCTACAAAATATGTCCACATAACGGAAAATTTGGATGTGTTTATAGCTGAAACATATTGCGGAACATTAGACTGAACAATCACTTCATCTATACCGTCACCGTTTATATCTCCTACTGCCGGAGCTCCGGCTACAAGATGAGCTTTACCCGTTAATTCAAGTAAGTTTATTGTCTTTTTGGTTCTTGTTTTTCCGTCTATAAAATATACTTTGCTGTCATAATTTGCAATAACAACAAAAGGTGAAAAATCTTTTCTGGTTAATATAACGGGACTTGCATATAAAGGACCGTCTATAAACTCAGAATATTTTGAATAATTACTGTCGAAACCCGGAGAATACAAGAAATGAACCGCGCCATCTTCGGAAGCAACAACGACATCTTTTCTGCCATCTGCATCCAAATCGCAAATAACCGGCGTCATTTCCGAAATATGTCCGCCCAAAATTTCTCTTCTTATTATGTTACCGGTTTGCCCGTCAATAATATAAATTAAAGAAGAATCCGATACGGCAATAATATCCGGAATACCATCGTTATTTATATCATCGGATACCAACGAAGATATACCCGAATTATAAACTTCCATAGGTTTCCACAAAGAATCTCCGGTTGCCCCGTTCCAAGCATACAAAAATCCGGAACTTGTCAACATTGCCATATCATTTTTACCGTCATTATCGAAATCGGCAACTACAGGTGTTGATGTAATATCGTAAGAAGATGTGTCTGCTTTTAACGGAATTTCTTTTGACCAATTCAAATCCAAAGCCAAATTCAATTTGTTAGGTGCTGAATTTACTAAAGAATAAGTACTGTAACCGAAATATAAAGCTGCCAAAGATGCACATATAACAAAGAAGAATATTAATGCTCTTGCCAATTTATAAAGTTTCAATGCCAATATATGTTGTTTTGACGGTAAAGAATAATCTTCATTAAAATAATCTACAAGTCTGAAAATTGTTCTTCCTATTGAAATCTCGTCACCCAAAGCTAATCTTGTACTGTTTAACTGTCCTAATTTTTCACCGTTAATTGCAACACCGCCGGTACTGCCTACATCAGTAATTGTATATTGTCCCTGAACGGCACTTATTTTAGCATGACCTTTTGACACTGTCATATCACCGGACAAAACAACGTCGTTTTCTATTCCTCTCGGGGAAAGATTTTCTCTGCCGATAAAAGTATCTCCTTCTGATTTCAAGAAATATTTTTTACCGAAAAACTTTCCGTAAACACCAATCAAATAATATTGAGGAATAACAACATCCTGTTTATTTAAGGCATCATCCAAAAATAAAATTTTGTAATCGCCTATTAAAATTTCATCACCGAAATTTAACGGAGCTTCCGTTATGGAACGATAATTTATCTGTGTTCCCATTATGGTGTTTTGATCTTTTAATGTATATTGATTATTAGCAAATATAATAGTGCAGTGATGTTCGGAAACATTTTTATCCGGAATAACGATATCATTACCTTTTTTATTCCCTATAAAAATTTTCAATTTATTTTTTCTGGAGACATATTCTGCTATAATTTCTTCTTTTTTCTTAAGTAACAGCCTTGGCATTTAAGACTCCTTTATCTTGCTATAAATAATGCTGCAACCAACGATAATCCCAAACTTACTTTGGCTATCGTTCCGCCCTTACCTGAAGAACCGGAATCAGAACTTGAACTGCTTTTTCCGGAACTTCTTTCTGAATTTTCCAAGTTAGATAATCTCTTTTCTATTTTCTTTATATCCGCAGTATTTTTGCTATTACTTGCAGCGGAAGAACTTTCCACTTTAATATTATCAACTTCTTCTCTTATTGAACTTATTTTTTCATTTATAATTTTCATTTGGGAACTGCTTAACGATTTACCTGAATCACTGCCTTTAGCCAAAGAAGCATAAGCATTTTGATCTTTTTCTATAGAATCCAATCTCTTACCTAAAGTGACATAACTCTGTTGCATTTGAACAAGTGTTTTCTTAAGACTGTTTACTTCATCCTGAGAAGGACCGCTTGAAACGGAAGATGAACGACCTGCCGACGCCAATTTGGATTCCATTTCGGAAATTTTCTTGTTAACGGTATTTATTTCATTTTTAAAATTCTTTACTTCATACAAAACTTGTGCATTGTTTGCGGATGAACCTACTTTTGAGCTGTCTTTTCCCAAAGAAGCCAATGACGATTCAACATTATTAATTTTTGAATTTATATCGTTAATATTTTTTTGCATATCTTTCAATGCGGAAGCAGAGATATCCGATTTGCTACCGGAATTTTTTGCAAGATTTGTTTCCATACTGTTTATTTTTTTATTTAAATCGTCAATATTTTTTTGCAAATATGTTACTTCCGCGGATGTTGTAGATTTTGAACCGGACTTTGCAGATGTTAATGCCGTTTCCATACTGTTAAACTTTGCAGATAAATCGCTCATACTCTTTTTTAGTGCCGCTACTTCTGCCGCTTGAGCAGCTGAAGCTTTTGAATCGGTTCCTTTTGCTACCGATGCTTCTACGGAATTTATTTTTTTACTTAAATCGTTAATATTTTTTTGTAAATTATTTACAACGGCAACAGAAACTCCTCCGCCGGAAGCTGTTCCCGAACCGCCTGCTTTTACTTGTGCTTCCAAATTCTTAAAAACTTTTGAAGAAGATAAAGTGTTATCCAACATTGTAGGCAAATTAACTTCCAAATCGTTCATAATTTCAACTATATCGGCAGATCCTCCCGAAGAAGATTTTCCCGATGAACTTTGAAGTTTCTTTTCAAGCGATGCAACTTTTAAAGTTAAAGCATCATAATCTTTTTTGGAAATAACTCCGGCTGAAGAAGCTCCGCTGCTTGAAGACTTTTTATCAAACTCGTATAAAGCCTGCAAGAGAGAACCTCTTGTTATTTGCTCGTCGGCAACAAAAACCGATGCACCGTATTTGTTTATAAATCTCGGCATTCTGCTACCCAGTTCCGTAATTATTGCCTGCAATGCCGGATCGGCAACATCTTTTTTGTCTGCAAAAGCAAACTCAACCGTATTCAATAAAAACAACGTTGAAACCAAGACACTTAGAAATTTTTTATTCATAATTTATCCTCTAAAAAAAGAAATTAAGTGCAAATTTTGTTTTTTGATCAAATATATTACCGCTGCATATTGCTATATCAAGCTGCAAATATGTTTTCATTATTGAAAATTCAAATCCCAACCCGAAATTGTAAGATACGGTCTCGTTAATATCTTCTTTAACATCGTATCTGCTTTCTATTGCATATCCTTCAATACCGCCTCTTACAAATATTCCGTTAATAGCAAAAGCATTTAAGTTCAACAAATTCAATACACCGAACTCAACACCGAAATTTGCACTCAAAGGTTCATTTTGTCTTTGAACCAAATCGGCAGCACCGGTAAGTTGTAACTTATCCACGAAAACAACTTTATCGGACACACCTACTTTTGTTGTCATAGGTGCACTGTCGTCACCCATATTAACACCTTTTTGGAATATTGCACCGAAATTTATTAAACCGTATTTGGCTGCATCTACCGAATATATAACACCCGCATCAATATCCAAACCGGAATCCGACACTCCTATATCGGACATTTTCTTACTTATGTATTTTAATGAAGCACCCAAATATAAACTTGTTGTAGATTGCCACAAAGGAATACCTGCAGATAAATAAATTGCAGTATCGGAATCACTTATCGTACCCAATCTCTCTCCTGAAGCGCTTGTATGTTGAATGTTGTCCATAGTGGAAGAAATATAACCTACACCTACTACTGTTTTACCTAAAGCCCCTGTAAATTTTTGTAAAGGTATCGAAGCAGCAAAGAATTGATGTGTAGGAACAACATCTTTAAGTCCCGGATACTTATCGGAAGCACCGGTTGAACCCATCGCATATACGGAATAATAATCCTGTATCATGGCAAGACCTGCCGGGTTCCAATAGATAGCAGATGTATCGTCGGCAATAGATGTAAAAGCCCCGCCCATACCTACAGCTTTAACACCCACGGATTTTTTCAAGAATGCTGCCGCATCCGTTCCCGCAAAAGCGGTACTTACTCCTGCAAAAGTCAAACAAACAAAAATTAATGATAATTTATTTATTATTTTCATATTATTTTCCCACTATAGCTAATGCAGTATACCTTCTATCACCATTAGCAATTATTTCAACTATATAAGCACCTGTTGCAAGTGTTGAACCTGCATAATTTCTACCGTCCCACTCTTCTTCATTTGTGCCTGCCGACCTTTGTTCATCCTGTAACAACCTGCAAACCAATTTGCCTGCCTTATCGTAAAATCTTATTGTAACTTTTGCATCTTTTGCAAGTACATATTTTATTTTTATTTTTTCTTTGTTCGGATTAAACGGTGACGGATAAGTTAAAATATCCGCAATACCGCCGGATAACGCTGTGAATTCTACCGAATCTGTTTCCGGTGTTTCGGAACTGTTATTCTTAGACTCTATCACCAAAGTATATGTTTTATTATTTTTAAGTGTTGTAGGAATCTTTGCTTCTTTTGCAAAGTCTGAATATTTAAAAGAGATTTTTTTCGATTCGATATCATACAGTCCATATGTATTGGAACTAGCACTTACAGTTACACTGGAAACAATTGTTCCACCAACTGAACCTTCATACAAAATAATTGTTGCTGTTGTGAAATCAATTGAATATTTCGTGGTTTCAATATGCGGATCCGTTGAAGCGATTTTGCTTACTTTATCCGGAGACACAATTTTTATTGCATCGGAAATGCCGGAAGATATTCTTACCGTATAAGCATCAGACCATCTCTTTGAACCGTCTTCCAACTGAGCATAAACTCTGAAAGAATTTACAGATTCACCTTTGTTGAAAGCAACTATTTCTTTAAATTCAACAGAAGTTCCCAAATCACCCTCTTTGTAAGGCTGTTCAGGGCTTGTAGTTCTGTCGTTCCAATCAGCATTTTCACCCTGCCAAATTTGATACCTTATTTTTGTTATACTGCCACCGGTAGAATTAATTATAACTTTTAACGGGATATTAACATCTTCAAACGGTTCGGTATCGGTGTTGTTAGTAAAAGTAATACTTGAACTTTGTGTAGCATAAAACACCG
>JAEEGI010004703.1_pt1 | contig 31815 bp, 19 predicted proteins | sample 8958751 | NCBI WGS metagenome assembly JAEEGI01 (sample SAMN16246545, study PRJNA631951) | gut metagenome | biome: gut microbiome; feature: rumen; material: KS-attached | host: Bos | place: Iran: Karaj | collected 2018-10 | reverse complement strand
CATCACGTCACCGGACAGGATGGCGGTGTCCTCATTCCACTTTTTCCAGACCGTGTCACAGCCGCGGCGCATCGGGGAGCGGTCCATGATGTCATCGTGGATCAGGGTGAACGTATGGAAGACCTCCAGCCCAGCGGCGGGCTCCAGCACCTCGGGCGACAGCGTGTCGCGGAACAGGGAGTAGCACAGCAGGCAGAGTTTCGGGCGCAGGCGCTTGCCGCCGATGGCGATCATGTAGCGGAGCGGATCATAGAGCCCGGCGGGCTCCTCCGGGAAAGTGATATCGGCGAACAGGTCGGTGACGGCCTGGTCCAGGATACGGTCTTCAATCATGGGACAAAAGTTTGCAATACAAATATAAGCAGAAAACTCGTATCTTTGCACGGTATGGAAAAGAGCGGCATCGCGACGGTAATCAAGAATGCGGGCAGTCTCTTCCTGCTCAGCCAGCTGCCCGGATGGGCGCCGTTCCCTGCGGTGCTCCGGGGCCGTATCCGCCTCAAGGGCGGAGTTGCGACCAATCCGGTGGCGGTCGGTGACCGTGTGCGTTTCACCCTGGAGGAGGATCCGACGCCGGAACATCCGGCCCTCATCACCGAAGTTCTTCCCCGCAAGAACTATGTCATCCGCCGTTCCACCAACCTCTCGCGCCAGGCCCATGTCATCGCGGCCAATGTCGACGAAGCCTTCCTCATCGTTTCCCTTTGGTTCCCGGAAATCAAACTGCCCTTCCTGGACCGGCTGCTGGTGACCTGCCAGGTCTACGGCGTGCCCGTCACGCTGGTGCTCAACAAGGTGGACCTCTACCGGGACGAGATTCCGGAGCAGGTGGCCGCTTTCCGGCGCATCTATGAGGGCGCCGGCTACCGCGTGATCGAGACTTCCGCCGTCACCGGCGAAGGGATTGAAACCCTGCGGGAAGCGACCCGGGGCAAGGTCTGCCTCCTGTCCGGCGAATCGGGAGTCGGCAAGTCGAGCCTGATCCGCGCCATCGATCCCTCCCTGGATCCCAAGGTCGGCGAGATCTCGGAAGTCCATCTCCAGGGCAAGCACACCACCTCCCTGTATGAGATGTACCGCACCCGCGACGAGGCATTCCTCATCGACACCCCCGGCCTGCGCGGCTTTGGGCTTGTGGACCTGAAGAAAGAAGAGATCGCCCTCTATTTCCCCGAGATGCTGGAGGCATCCCGGGAATGCCGCTTCACCCCCTGTACGCATACCCATGAGCCCGGATGCGCGGTCAAGGCCGCCGTCGACGAAGGCCGGATCAGCGCCGAGCGCTACAATTCCTACCTGGGGATGCTTGAAGAGGACACCAAATTCAGATAGATGAAAGCCCTCGACCGGGAAATCCTGCGCATCGCCCTGCCCAGCATCCTGGCAGGCCTCACCGTGCCCCTCGTGGGGATGGTGGACATCGCCGTGGCCGGTCACTTGCAAGGCGCCGGCGGGGCCGCCGCCTTCATCGGCGGCATCTCCGTAGGCTCGATGCTCTTCGACCTGCTGTACTGGAACTTCTACTTCCTGCGCGGAGGGACGGGCGGACTGACGGCCCAGGCCTACGGGCGAAGCGACCGGAAGGAATGCGCCCGGCTGCTGGTGCGCAGCGTGGGACTTGCCCTCGGCATCGCGCTGCTGGTACTGACGGTCCAGATTCCTTTCACGAAACTGGCCTTTCTCGCCATAGACTGCACCTCCGAGGTCAAGGAACTGGCGCTGAAATACTTCTTCCTGCGTGTCTGGGCGGCGCCTGCAACGCTGAGCCTGATGGCATTCCGGGGCTGGTTTATCGGGATGCAGGATTCCGTCAGCTCGATGCTGACCGACCTGGTCGTCAACGGTTTGAACATCGTGCTGAGCATCGTGCTGGCCCTGGGCTTAGGACCGTGGGAGGGGCTTGGATTCCAGGGCGTGGCCCTGGGCACGGTCATCGCGCAGTACACGGGCCTGCTTTTCGCCGCGGCCATCGTGGCCTTGAAATACCGTTCCGTCTTCACCGGTTTCAATGCGGAAGATGTACGCACCGCTTTCCGGGGGAAGGAGATCCGGCGTTTCTTCTCCCTCAACACGGACCTCTTCTTCCGATCGATCGGTATCACGGCGATCTACATCGGTTTCACGATGATTTCCGCGGGCTTTGGCGACTTGACGCTGGCTGCCGGGGCCATCCTGATGAAACTGCTGATGCTTTTCTCCTTCATCACCGACGGTTTCGCTTACGCCGGACAGGCGCTGGTGGGCAAATATATCGGAATGGGGCTGCAGGACCGGACTCGGGAATCGGTGCGCCGGGTGTTTGTCTGGAGCATGGGAATCGCCGTGGCGTTCCTTTTCATCTACGGATTCGGAGGCATCCCGCTGTTGCGGGTGATGACTTCCGACGGGACCGTGGTCGAGGCCTGCCGGCCCTTCCTGCCCTGGCTGATCCTGATGCCGCCGCTCGGCTGCGCGGCCTTCGCCTGGGACGGTATCTACGAAGGGGCGACGGCCTCCCGTCCCATGCGGGACGCGATGCTCGCCGCCATGGTGGCATTTTTCGCACTCTGGTTCGCGCTGAAGGGATTACTTCCGGCCGGAGCGGATGCTTCCACCGCCGCGCCGGAGCGCAACGTCCTGGCCCTCCACTTCCTGATGGCCGCCTACTTCGCGCATCTGCTCGTCCGCACCCTCTGGCTGACGGTCCTCTATCGCCGCTCCGTCCTGGTCCGACCTTTCCATCTTTGAGCCCCCGGCAGACAGGCAGGGCCCTCAAGAGAGCAGGAAAGTACCCTTGCGGGGAAAATGCTCTCTTGAGGGCCCTGCCTGTCTGTCGACCCTACGCGATGTAGCTGGTCAGGAGTTTAAAGTGCGGGGCGGCCGACGGGCTGCCGATGCCGTTCCGGCAGCATTCCCCGCCAGGGTTCATTTCCGCTGCCGGAACGGCGCGGCAGTCGGCGGGGGAAGCAACCTCGCAGGCCGGGTCTGGGATAAACTCCAGCGCCTCTACGCAAGCCGGCACAAGCACCGTCTCGCCCTGCCGCACCGGCATCTCCACCAGCTGCGGCTTCTCGAGAGATTTCGCCCGGCGCGTAAAACCGAAACACTTCTTCTCACGCATCGGGGCAGGCTCCACGCAACGCAGTACGCCGCTTCCCTCCACGCAGATCACCGTCAGGAAAGAATCAATGTTGTGCAGATCCTTCTCATACGGCTCCGTCAGGTCATACAGGGACGTCGTGAAATACGGGCAGCGCACCAGGACGCTCTCCCGGTTCAAAGCCTTCTGATACCCCGTCCGGTAATCCGGCTTCACCGAGAAATCGATCGCATCCTTCGCCAGTTCGGTATGCAGTTCGCGCGGCTTTCCGTCCAAGCCCAGCCGGCCGTAATCGTAAATGCGGTAGGTAATGTCCGAAGTCTGCTGGATCTCCGCCACGAAGCAGCCCGCCCCGATCGCGTGGATCCGTCCCGCCGGGATGAAAAACACATCACCGGGAGCCACCGGATAGTCGCAGAGCACCTCCGTGACCGTCCCGTCAGCCACCTTCGAGACATACTCCTCGGGCGTAATCTTCTGAGACAGGCCCGACATCAGATGCGCCCCCTCGGACGCCCCGACGACATACCACATCTCCGTCTTGCCTTTCGACCCGTCGTGCCGTTCGGCGGCCAGCTTGTCATCCGGATGCACCTGGATGCTCAGGTCTGACTGCGCATCGATGAACTTGATCAGCAACGGGAACTCCGTACCCGTGCGCGCATACACCTTCGCGCCCAGCAGCCACTCCTTCCGTTCCGCGCAAAGCTCCGTGACGGTCTTGCCGTCAAACTCGCCGCCGTCGATGACGGACTCATGGCCCTTCACGCCGGAGAGCTCCCAGCTCTCGCCGATGTGCTCCTGCCCGGTTTCGATGCCCTTGAAAGGGGCGATCTTCTCTCCGCCCCAGACAACGGTCTTCAGATAAGGCTTGAACTTAAACATAAGGCTTTAGATCAAAGGTTCGGCGGTCATCGCGGCCGGCTGGGGGATGCCCATGAGCTTCAGGATGGTCGGCGCGACGTTGCAGAGAGCGCCGTCCTTGACCGTCTTGACCTCCGGACCGGCATTGATGACGATGAACTGCACCAGGTTGAGCGAATGCGCCGTATTCGGCGTCCCGTCCTCATTGACCGCGTAGTCGGCGTTGCCGTGGTCGGCGGTCAGGAGCACCACGTAACCGTGCTCGATGGCGGTCTTCACCACCCGGTCCACCAGTTCGTCGATGGTCTTGACAGCCTTGCAGATGGCCTCGTACACACCCGTGTGACCGACCATGTCGCCGTTGGCGAAATTCAGGATGATGGCATCTTCCTTCTCGGTCTTGATCGCCTCGATCAGCTTCTCAGCCACCTCGGGAGCGCTCATCTCCGGCTGCAGGTCATAGGTCGCCACCTTCGGCGAATTCACCAGGATGCGGTCCTCGTTCTCGAACGGGGTCTCGCGTCCGCCGTTGAAGAAGAAGGTCACATGCGCATATTTCTCCGTCTCCGCGATGCGCAGCTGGCGCTTGCCGGCACGGGCCAGGGTCTCGCCCAGCGTGTCGTTGACCGTCTCCTTGTCGAAGAGGATGTGCAAGCCCTCGAAGGAAGCGTCATAGGGAGTCAGGCAGCAGTAATAGAGCGGGATCGTGTGCATCCCTTCCTCCGGCATGTCCTTCTGCGTCAGCACGGCGGTCAGCTCGCGGGCGCGGTCGTTGCGGAAGTTGAAGAAAATGACGGCGTCACCCTCTTCAACCTTCGCCAGGGGCTCTCCGGCTGCATCCGTGATCACCACCGGCTTGATGAATTCATCGGTCACCTCGGCGTCATACGAAGCCTGGATGGCCTCGGTCGCGCTCGTAAAGCAGGCGCCCTTGCCCTCGACCAGCATGTCGTAGGCCTCCTTGATGCGGTTCCAGCGCTTGTCGCGGTCCATCGCATAGAAACGGCCGCAGACCGTGGCGACCTTGCCGGTCGTCTGCGCCATCTTCTCCTCCAGCTCGGCCACGAATCCCTTGCCGCTGCGCGGGTCGGTGTCGCGGCCATCCATGAAGCAGTGGACGAACACCTTCTCCAGGCCCTGGCGCTGCGCCTCGGCGAGGAATTCATACAGGTGGTCCAAAGAGGAATGGACGCCGCCGTGGGAAGCCAGGCCCATGAAGTGCAGCTTCTTGCCCGTGGACTTCACATACTCGTAGGCCGCCTTGATCTCTGCGTTCTCCATCAGGGCGTGCTTGCGGCAGGCGATGTTGATCTTCACCAGATCCTGGTACACGACTCTGCCGGCGCCGAGGTTCATGTGACCGACCTCGGAATTGCCCATCTGGCCGTCGGGAAGACCGACATATTCGCCGCAGGCGTGGAGGTGGCTGAAGGGATACTTGGCGCGCAGGGCGTCGATGTGCGGCTGTCCCTGGGTGTAGATGGCGTTGGAATGGTCATGACGGCCTTCACCCCAGCCGTCGAGAATCATAAGGAGTACTTTTCTGTTCATATCGCGTATTCTTTATTTTGACATTTTTTAAATCTTGCAAATTTAATAATTATCCGCGAGGAATTGAACAAACATCTTGTTACCTTTGCATTATTAGGAGACAACCATCTCTCCGCATCGACCGCAATGAAAAGAAAAAGCAGCCGTTTCAAAGGCACTCTCCCGAAAAACAAGCACCACAGCGCCCGCCACGCCGCCTCCAAGGTTTATCCTGAATACACCGGACGGGTCCAGATGACCCGCGAAGGCTTCGTCTTCGTCATCGTCGAAGGCCTGGAGGACGACATCTTCGTCAAGGCCTCCAAGACCCGCCAGGCCCTCAACGGAGACACGGTCATCGTGGCCGTCACGCGTGAAGCCGGCCGGGACCATCGGCGTGAAGGCGAAATCGTCAAGATCGTCGAACGCTCGCAGAGGCCCTTCGTGGGCGTATACCACACCATCGGAGCCCAGGCCTGGGTCTTGATGCAGAGCAAAGCGATGCCCTACGATATCGAAGTCGATGCGGAAGAAGCCGCTGCGATGGGAGCGAAACGGGGCATGAAGGTCGCCGCCCTCGTGGACAGTTGGAACCGCAACGACCCCGCCCCCCGCGGCCACCTGGTGGACGTGCTCGGCATGCCCGGCGAGAATGAGACCGAGATGCACGCCATCCTCGCGGAATTCGGTCTCCCCTACCGCTTTACCAAGACGGTCAACGACGACGCGGAAGCCATCCCTTCGGAGATCACCCCCGAAGATCTCAAAGGTCGCAAGGATTTCCGGGACACCCTGACCTTCACCATCGACCCCGCCGACGCCAAGGACTACGACGACGCCCTGTCCTTCAAGGCTTTGCCCAACGGCAACTTCGAGGTCGGCGTCCATATCGCCGATGTCTCCTGGTACGTCAAGCCCGGCAGCGCCGTGGACAAGGAAGCCCAGTACCGCGGCACCTCGGTCTACCTCGTGGACCGCACCGTCCCCATGCTCCCGGAGAAACTCTGCAACAACCTCTGCTCCCTGCGCCCCGGTGAAGAAAAACTCACCTTCTCCGCCGTCTTCGAGATGAGCCCCAAAGCCGAAATCAAGAACCGCTGGTTCGGCCGGACCATCATCAACTCCGACCGCCGCTTCAATTATGAGGAAGTGCAGGCTTTCATCGAGTCCGGTGAAGGCGCCGGCGAGGTGGAGAAAGCCGTGCTGGAAATCAACAAACTGGCAGCCATCCTGCGCAAGAAGCGCTTCGATGCCGGCGCGATCAGTTTCGACCGCCCGGAGATGAAGGTCTTCGTGGATGAGACCGGCAAGCCCGTAGACGTGCGGGAAATGGTATCCAACGAATCACACTGGCTGATCGAGGAATTCATGCTCCTCGCGAACCGCAATGTCGCGGAATGGGTCGCCACCGGCGGCCAGATGAACGGCGTGGCCTCCAAGAAAGCCAAGACCTTCGTCTACCGTACCCACGCGGAACCCAATTCCGAGAAGATCGAGGGCCTGCGCAAATTCGCGGGCAATTTCGGCTACAAGATGGGTGAGACCGGCAGCCCGGAAAAGACCGCCCGTTCGCTGACGGCCCTGCTGGGCGCCGCCAAGGATAAGCCCGAATACAACGCCATGCAGATGATCGCCCTCCGGGCCATGGCGAAAGCAGCCTACACGACCGACAACATCGGCCACTACGGCCTGGCGTTCAAATTCTACACGCATTTCACCTCGCCGATCCGGCGCTACCCCGACCTGATGGTCCACCGCCTGCTGTCCACATATCTGGCGGGCGGAGAAAGCGCTTCCCTCCCTTTCTATGAGGACCAGTGCAAGCACGCCTCCGAGCGTGAAGTCATCGCGGCTGAAGCCGAACGCGCCAGCATCAAATACAAGCTCGTGGAGTTCATGCAGGACAAGGTCGGACAGGAGTTCGACGGTGTCGTGTCCGGCGTCACCGAATGGGGCATGTACGTCGAGATCGAGCCCACCAAGGTCGAAGGCATGGTGCCGCTGCGCACCATCCGCTCCGACTTCTTCGAATTCGACGAAGAACGCTACCGACTGGTCGGCCGCCGTACCCGCAAGGTCTACACCCTGGGCGACAAGGTCCGGATCAAGGTCAAGGAGACCAACCTGGAGCAGAAACTCCTGGATTACGAACTGATCGAGCCCGGCCTCAGCGACCGGGAAGACCTGGCAGACAGCGCCGACTACCCCGACGAAGGCATCTCCGAGGAGCAGGCGCGCCTCGAAGCGATGACCGACCGTCCCTTCTACGCCCCCGTCGCCCGCAAATCCTCCGCCCGCAAGAAGCGGGGCAGATAAACGGAAACGCCGGTCGGACAAGTCCGGTACCGGCGTTACTCAGCCGCAGCGTAGCGAGGATGGACGTAGCCGGTACCGGATCTTGCCGGCCGGCCGTACGCATCATCTGAACTGCGAGACAACCGTATTGAGGGATACTCCGAAAACAGAGCGCACGATGGGCTCCAAGTCAGCCGGAGCCCCCTCCAGATGCATCGTATACTGCGTATGGGTCAAAGTCTGACCCGGCTCCAAAGCCGCACCCGGCGACGAAGTCTCGATCTCAAAGAAAGGTCCCATCACCACCCCAGTCTCCGTAGGGCCGTCATTGTACGAATTGATCACATCCCCTCCGAACGCATCCTCCTGCGGTCCCCACTGGCTGTTCACATAATCGCAAGGCCCCGAAGGCACCGTATACTTCAAGATATTCAGCACCCCCGAAGCGGAATCATAACTTCCGCACAGATCCCGGGCACTGCCCGCCGGCAAACCGATCTTGGAACGGAAAACCCCGTCAATCTTGAAAAACACCATCCCATCCTTCACCTTCAAACGCTCCGGAGGCATCGCGCCGAAATAGTCATCCTTGACGATACGCCCCTGACAGGCAGGATCATACGGGATGAACACCGTCGTCGTGGGCGACGGATTGAAACAACCCAGCAGCCACACCGACGGCATCCCCGTCTCCCGCGACCAGGCGGCCGATCCCTCATTGGTCAGGGAATTGTCCGTCCGGTACACCACGACGCGCACACCCTCACCCAGGCGGACACCCAGCAAAACTTCGGTTTCCTCCCGGCTCACCAACGTGACCTCCCGCCGGAAACCGATTTCGAAACGGCGCCCGGAAGCATTCTCCAGCGAAGCCTGCGCGGTATAGCAGACGGAAGTGTCACTGACCGACTCCACCGCAAACGGATCGGAATCCAGGATCGAAGGCACCTTCCAGTGCGCATACACCTGCTCCTCGCCGGGACGGAAGAACCAGGAGAAAGGACCGCCCTCCGGACCGATCCAGAAACGCTCCTCTCCCCCGTAGGAATTGAACTGGGGATTGAATTCCCCGGACGCGATGAAGCCGTGGTTGATCCAGCCATAGCCCGCAGCGGCGCGGCCGCCGGCCGTCGAAGTCATCACGCGTCCCTGCCAGGCAGGCACCGTCAGCACCCGGGACATCCCGTCGGCGCTGGAAAGCTCGACGGTACGGATCCCCCGCTCCGCGAGGAAGTCCTTGTCATAACCGTAGGTTCCCATCTCCGCCCTTCATGTCAGTCCGCGGCCTTTCAGGAAAGGCTGCGTGTCGGGCTCACGGCCCATGAACGACTTGAACAGCGTCATCGGCTCCTCGCTGCCGCCCTTCTCCAGGAAAGTCTCCTTGAACTTATGGGCCAGCCCGACATCCCAGACGCCATGCTCCTCAAACTTCGAGAACGCATCCTTGTCCAGCACCTCGGCCCACAGATAACCGTAATACCCGGCGCTGTAGCCGCTGCTGAAGATATGGTTGAAATAGGTCGTGCGGTAACGCGGGATGATCTCGTCGATCAGACCCATCTCCTTGCAGACCTTCGACTCGAACGCATCGATGAACTCCGGGCCCGCTTCGGCCGGAATCTCCGTCAGCTCGTGCCACTTCATATCCAGGATCGACGCGGCGCACAGCTCCGTCGTCATGAAGCCCTGGTTGAAGGTACGGGCGGCCAGGATCTTCTCCACCAGCTCCGCGGGGATCACTTCCCCGGTCTGGTAGTGTTTCGCATATTTCGCGAGCAACTCGGGCTGGAAAGCCCAGTTCTCGTTGAACTGCGAGAAAGTCTCGACGAAATCGCGCGCCACACTCGTGCCGCTGACCGTGCGGTAATGGCACTTGGAAAGCAAGCCGTGCAGCGCATGGCCGAACTCGTGGAAAGCGGTTTCCACATTGTCCACGCTCAGCAGCGCCACCCCGTTCTCGGGTGCGGCGAAATTACCCACGTTGACGATGATCGGACGGATGTCGTTGCCGGCCTCATCCACATACTGGTCCCGGACATTGTTCATCCAGGCCCCGCCCCGCTTGCTGTCGCGCGGGAAATAATCCGTCGTGAAGATGCCGATCAGGGAACCGTCTTCGTAGGTCAACTTATAAGTCTGGACCGCCGGATTATACACGGGGACGTCCTTGATCTCCTCCGCATTGACTCCGTAAAGGAATTTCGCGGCCTCGAACAAGCCTTTCTTGACATTACCCGCCTCGAAATACGGCTTGGTCAGATTCTCGTCCAGGTCATATTTCGCCTTGCGCACGCGCTCGGCGTAATACCACCAGTCCCAAGGCTCGATCTTGCTGCCGGCGGGCAGCACTCCGGCCTTGACATCCTCATCCATCACCGCCTGCATGTCGGAGACTTCCGTCCGCGCCTTCGCCACGGCCGCCTTCATGATGTCGTCCAGGAAAGCGTCCACGGTGGCGTGGTCATGCGCCATCTTATCTTGCAGGATGTAATCGGCGGGATTGTCAAAACCCATGATCTGCGCCTTGCGGATCCGAAGACGCATCACGTCCAGGATCAGGGCGCGGTTATCATTCTCGTTGCCGTTGTGTCCGCGGGACGAATAGGCTTTGAACATCCGCTCGCGCAGCGCACGGTCGACCGTTTCGGCCATCGCCACCGGATATGCCGACACGCTGATGCCGAACTCCTGCTTGAAGGCGTTGGACTCCGCCAGGATGTTGTTGCCGATCTTGTTGATCTTGGACGCCATCTCGGCATTGATCTGCTTCAGTTCCTCCTGGGCGGCCGCATCCAGGCCCACGCCGTTGCGCTCGAAGGCCTCAAAGATCTTTTTCAGGACCATCTGCTGCTCCCGCGTCAGGCCGCTCTGGTCGGCATTGTATACCGCCGCCACCTTCTCGTACAAGGCCTTGTCCATGTAGATCCCGTCCTCATGGGCGGAAAGCAGCGGGGTGGCCTCCTCGATGATCGCTTCCATCTCGTCGCAGTTCTCCGTCTCGCTGACGTTATACAGCACGCCCGTCACCTTGGCGAGCAGGCCGCCGCTGCGGTCGAAAGGAGCGATGACGTTCTCGAAGGTGGGAGCCTCCTGGGAAGCGATGATCGCGTCCAGTTCCGCGCGCTGGGCCTCGATGCCCGCCTTCACGGCCGGGATATAATCTTCATACTGAATCTTTTCGTACGGCGGGATGCCGTAGGGCGTCTTCCATTCCTGAAGGAAAGGATTGGTACGGGCGCAGGAAGCCAGAGCCATGGCTGCAGAAAGGATAAAGATTACTTTTCTCATTGTCATTCAGCGATTTCCACACCGTCGAGATCGATCAGCGTGAACTGGTTGTTGCCATTGTAATAGGTGAGCAGGCCGGTCAGGTTGACCTTCGCGCCCTTCAGGATCTTCGGATCGATCTGGGCGTCGGCGAACTTGGCATAGCCGCTGGTGCGCACCTGCAGGTCCGTCTTCCCGATCTTGAAATACTGGCTGAGGGTGTAGGCGGACGCGGCATCGTACAGGCTCTTCCAGGTCTCCTTGGTCACGGCCCCGTCGAAGGCAGCCTGCGGCTCGACCTTCCCGTTCGGGGTCATGTAAGTTTTGAACCCGTTCTGGGACATGGCCCAGGTCGTCACGCCGTGCGTGCCGTCACGAAGGTAGGTGGCATTGTCCGACTTGTCATACAGGATCACGAAGATCTGGTTGCCGTAAGTCATGCCTTCCACGCGGACGAAACGGCCGAAATTGGCCGCGTCCTTGATACCGGCCTCATCGATCAGCATCGGAGCGACGGGCGTGCCCAGCGGTCCCCGGAAGATATGGGCGTCGATCAGGTACTGCACGTCCAGGTAAGCGGTCTCATAAGACGGCTTGATATCGAGCCAGGCCGGCTGGTCCGTCCGGTAGCCGAGCTGGACCATGCCGCCGTACTGACCGAGCGCCAGGCCCTTGCACTTGATATACACCCACTGTCCGAGCTTATAGTCGTTGTAGAGGGAAGACTTGCCGATCTTGATCTCGATGGCGCCGGTCTCGTCCTGTATGTAGAAACTCCGATACACGTTGCCGGAAATATCCGAGGAAATGACCTGGCCGCCGATGACGAGGTCCTCCTCGAGGACGACAGGCTGGCCGGGCGTCGTATAGAGCGCTTTCAGCTGCGCGATGGTCGTATTGACCTCCGGCAGTCCGGCGTAGGGATCCACGGGCGATTCGTCCGGGGTAACGGGATAAATGTCGCAGGAAACGGTCGCGAAAAGGGCTGCGAGCAGCCAGACAAATATCTTTTTCATACGCCTAGAATCTGAAATAAACATTCAACATATAGTTGATTCCGCTCATATAGAAATACTTGGGATCGAACGGATAATAGCGTTCGCCGCTCTTGGTGTTGTCGATCAGACGCGTCTGCTCGTAACCGCCGGTCTTGACCTTGCGGTTGTTCAACAGGTTCTTGACCTGCAGGGAGAAGCCGATCTGGTTGCCATGGGTATACCAGGACTTGCCGACACTGAAATTGACGAGGAAGGCAGGATCGAACAGCTCCTGGGCAGCCAGCGTCTCGATTTCTATGGGCGTGACCACGCCATCGCCGCCCGCCGTCGCCAGGTCGGTCCGGCTGAGCGGGCTCATCTCCAGGTATGAATTCGCAAAGTAATCCACATCCGCGTCGATGAACCAGTAATTCTTGTTGTAATTCAAGCCCAGGCTCGCCGCCAGCTGGGGCGTCGAAGGGATGAAATGCTTCTGATAATGATCCACCTCGGTGGTGAGATTGCCTTCGGCGTCGCGCTTGAAGATGGGATGGCTCATCCAGTACGGGACGATCTCATGGTCCACGACCATCTCCGAGCTGTTATCCACGGTCATCGTCATGTACGGATTGGACGTATAGTAATACGAGCCCCAGCTCAACACGCCCTGCAGGGCCAGGTTGGTCACCGGAGTCGGGACCTTGAATCCCAGCTCGATGCCCTTGTGGACTTCGTCGATGTTGCTCATGGCCGCATTGACGAATGAACCCTGGAGGTCATTATAATAGCTGCGCATCGTACTCTGGTCCATGATGTTGGTGTAGAAGGCCGTCACGCGGACGTTGACGCCCTGGTAGGAATACTGGGCGTTGATGTCCGACGAGAAGGTCTTGAACGTCGTCAGGTCGGGGATCAGGGTGTTGCGAGTACGGGGAGACAGGAAAGCCTGGTTGAAGGTCGGGGAATCGTGGAACAAACCCACATTGCCGTAAATCCGCATCCGGCTGCCCAGGATGACTTCGGCGCCTCCCTTGACGGCCCAGGTCAGGAAATAAGCCTTCTTCGATTTGCCTTTGGACGAGATGACTTCGCCGAAAGAGTCATAGGTAGTCAGCTTGTTGCCGTCTTCGTCATAGATCTCGTTCCCGTTCTGGTCCAGTCCGGCAAAAAGACCCTTCCGGACCAGGCCCTCACGCCAGATCGCATGGTTACCGATCTGGCCGGCCAGGTTGAAACTGAAGCTGCCGAACTTGAAGTGGTTGTCTATCCAGCCGTTGTACTTGTGGACGTGGGCGAGATAGTCATAGCCGTATTTGTCACCCTTGTACAGGACGCGGGCTTCCCCGGCCATGAAATAATAATCCAGGTCATTCTGGACCCGGGCCCGGTTGGACGCGAAATCGCGCTCGGCGAAATTGTCCAGGTCTACGAAATAGTCACCGCCCAGCAGGTCGGCGATGATCTTGTAGTTCTCGGTCCGGTTGAACTTGATATTGAAGCCTCCGGTCATCTCGTACCAGCGGAACGGCTTCATCTGTTGCGTCCAGGCGAAGTTCAAATCCTTCTGGTCGACATGCCGCTCCTCCTGCACATACTTGGACCTGGCATAGCCGAACGCATTGAGGTTCATCCTGTTGACCTGATAGAGACGGTCCCAGTTGAGATGGGTCGTGGGGGCATAGTCACTCTCCCATGCTTCCCGGGCCCAGTAAGACTTGCGCATGTCGGTCCGGTCATAGTCCGGATTCTCATTGTAAAAATAACTGGGCAGGTTGCGGTAGTAGTCCGGACGGGGGTCCGCGGCATCATACCAGTCCAGCGCCGTGTAGCCGTTCTTTCCGAAACGGTACAGGAGCGTGAACGAAGAGCGGTACTTGTCCGAAGGGGTGAAGTCATACTTGAGGAACGCGATCGGCTCATGGGTCTTACGGATGCGCGCGTTGCGGATCTCACCGTTGTACCAGCCCCAGTTGGAGTTGTACATGTTGTTCCCCATCAGGTCGTAGACCTCCTGCGTCGAGGAATTCTGCGCGCCGCGCTCGCCCGGAGTGGCCATGAAGACCAGGCCCAGGCGATGCGTGTCGTTCCAGCTCTTCTCGACGGCGGCATAATAGGCAAAGGACTTGTAATACACGCCCTTGATCCAGTCGTTGCCGCCCAGGCGGGCGGAGATGTTGAACGCATACGACCAGCCGTTGTCCAGGACGCCGGAGCCATAGGAAAGCATCAGGCGCAGGCGGTACATCGCGCTGTTGGTCAGCACGCTGCCCCGCAGGCCCACCCGCATCGAAGACGCGTTGCCATCGATGTTGGTAAGACCGTTGTAGCCGCCGAAACCATGGCGCGAAGTCTCCAGGCCGGTGGTTGTCTCCTTGGACCGGGTCGCCTCGTTCAGGCCGCTCCACAGGGAGAACGGACTGTAATCGGTGATGGCGTCGTTCATCCGCACGCCGGCCAGGTAGACATCCTGCGTCTCGCTGCCGTAACCACGGGTCTTGAAACGGATGGCGCTGAAGTTATAGCTCGCCATCTTCGTAAAGACGTCGTTCTGGCCGAACAGCAGGGTCGGATTGTCGTTATAGCCGGAATCGTCCAGGTCGAACTCGGAGAAATTGGACATATCCAGCTCCTCCTCGCTGATCTGCGGGGAAAGCGACAAGTTGAACATGTTCTTGACATAACCGTCATTCACGGTCACGTGGACATGCGTTTCCATGAACTCGTCGCTGGCGATCATGAGATTGTAAATCCCGTCCGGAAGTCCCTCGAACAAGAAGGTTCCGTCCTTCCCGGCAACCGTTTCCGCCACGAGATCGGACCCGACGTAAAGCGTCAGTTCCGCTCCCGGGACAGGCTTGCGGTCGACGCGGCTCACGACGGTACCTCTGATACCGCCGGTCACCTGCGCCCCCAGCGAAACGCAGACCAGAAGGAGGGAAACTGCAAGGATGATTTTCTTGACCATATTGCAATGCTATTTTTTTCCGATGAGAATATAAGTGGGATAGTGGTCGGAATACCCTCCCACGAAAGCGCCGCTGGAATAGGTGCGGAAAGGAGTCCCCTTGTATTGGCCGTCCTGCTGCGTCATGAAATCCTTCTGGAAGATGCGTCCGTAATAGGATTTCTTGCGCTGCCTGACGATGGGCTGGATCCGATACTGACCGGAAGTGCCCTTGGCCAGCGCCTCATTGACCAGGATGATGTCGAAGATGCACCACTCACCCTGATAGGCAAGCGAGCCGTAACCGGCCTTGAACATGGACAGGAACGGGTCGAAGAAGTCTTCCGGGCCCATTTCTTCCATGGTCTCGCGGCCATGCATGTAGATCACCATCGAGTCATTGTCGGGATTGTCATTCATGTCCCCCATCACGGCGATCTTGATGCCCGGATACTTCCGCATCAGTTCCACGGAAGTCTGATAGGCGATCTCGGCGCCGCGGCTGCGAAGGTCATTGCCCTTGCTGCCCAGGCGGGACGGCAGATGGCAGACGAAGAAGGCATACATCTCGTTCTCGATCATGCCCCGGACCATCAGGATGTCACGGGTGCGGAACTGCTCCTGCTCCTCCGGCGTCATCTCGAACTGGATCTGGCTGTTGAAGTCATAGGGAATGGAACGGCTCTCCAGCACCTTGAACTGTTCGGGCCGGTACAGCAGTCCCACGTCGACGCCGCGGCGGTCCGGACCGTCGAAATGGACGATCTGGAAATTGGCGGCCGCGATCTCAGGCTGGCTGACCAGGTCCTCGAGGACGTGCCGGTTCTCGATTTCACTGACGCCCAGGATGGTATGATAGCGTCCGTTGTCGTCAGCCATCGCCCGAATGACCGATGCCATGTTGTGGAGCTTCTTCTCATACTTGGCTTCCGTCCAGTTGTTGGAACCGTCGGGAAGATACTGGTAGTCATTCTTGCCTTCGTCGTGGTAGGTATCAAAGAGATTCTCCAGGTTGTAGAATCCGATGATATAGCCCGGTCCGATCTTCTGCGCGAAGGCGCAGACGGACAGGGAAAGCGCAAGGATGATCAGGATATGTTTACGCATAACGATGTTAATTTTATTCAATGAGTCCACCACCAATTATTTGAGGTAGGTATTTCCGATTTGATCAGGTCCGCGGTAGGGGCTCCCACACGATCAGGGAGATTGACGAACAAATGGTACCCGAGTTTCTGTTCCAACTCACTGATGGACAGCGATTCGGTCCTGGAAAAAGACTTCCCGTTCCAGTTCGTCTTCTCATGGTCATACCAGAACGCGACACCGAGATAACCGCTATGGCCGATGGTCGAATTCTTCTGGTAGCGGAGCAAGGCCTTGAAATAAGCCGTCGGAGCCGTAATCCTGTTGTTGGCACGGTCCAGGGCATAGAAGGTCGCATCCTTCACGACACAGCCCGTCACCACGTACAGCGTATCGGAAGACTGGGACCAGCTCCGGACTTTCCCTTCCAGTGAAGCCCAGATCCCGGAATTGAACACGTTCTTCTGCGGAGTCATGTTGGTCCCGTAGAAGGTCGCCGCATTCATGGCATAGTTGGCTGTCCGGTCCGCCGAAGGGATCTGGTGTCCCCGGTCACAGTAGCCGTTGTTGCCGGCCCAATATCCGCCGGATACGTTCTGCTGGCTGACAGCGGGCAAAAGCGGATCGAACCCCCAGGCATCGGAGCGGCCCAGGCTTCCCAGATACTCCGCGCAGAGCGGATAGGCCACCCAGATGGAAACCCGGTCCGAATAGTTCCAGTAGCAGGAATAGTTGCGGACCATCTTCCCGTTGATGTCGACCATGTGCCAGAGGAAATCCATCCCGTCGGTCGCATCCGTCTCAGGGAGTTCCAACCACTTGAACGACGCCGTCGCAGCCTTGCCGCCGCTGATCCCGGAAGGAGTCGGCGCGACATAGGACCGCTGGGTCAGTACGGCCTGGCTCGTTTTCTTACCATCCGCCGCGGTCGCACGGACCGTCACCGAACGAGACTCCGAGCCTCGGTTGGCAGAATAGGACAGGATGATGCTGTTCCTGCTGCCTTCGCCGGAAGTCATCTCCAGACGGGCCCAGTTGACATCAGGCTCGACGAAATCCAAGGTCCAGGGCCCGCTCGACGTGACACGCACGAAAACGGAACCCGCATCGGAAGACACGGTCGTCTCCGCCAGAGAGATCTCGAGCTGGTCAGACTCCGCCACGGGTCCTCCGCACGCCGTCAGCAGGCAGAGGACCGGGAGCAGCAGCATCCCTGACAGGTGGTGGAAGAAACTTCGCACGGTCTGTTCCTTTTATTCGAATTCAACCGTAATCTTCTCCATGCGTACCTGGCCGTTGTTGGCATGGAGTACCACCTTGGCAGCGGAACCGGTCCAGGTGACGGTCTTCGCGCTCTTGTCGGCCGTCGCGGAGGCGCCGCCTTCCAGTCCCGTCATGTCGAAGCAATAGGAAGTGGTTCCGGCATCCGGCGCGCAGCCGAGGACGATCTTCTTGATCTTCTTGCCGTCCGTCGATCCGATACTCAGGACAGAATTCTTATAAACGCGGACGTGGTTGGCATTCGGAGCGACCGGATTGGAAGAGGAAGTGTGCTTGTAGTAGGCGATCTTCAGGCCCTGTGCCGTGGTGGCGTATCCGCTGCCGTAAGTGCCGTCCGTATCTGCCGCCCAGGCCTGGGCATCCGCATTCGTCGCGAAGGAAACCGAGCTGCTGCCGGGCGTATCGCCGCCGCCACCGCCGCCACCGGTGCCGTCGGTCGCGCCGTTCAGGGAATACAGCCAGCTCTCACCGGACACCGTCTCAGGCGTATTGCCCCTGTAGTTCATCAGCGCACCGTAGATTATGACTTCGTCACCGACCTTGATGTCCGTGCCGGAGGTGTATTTCTCTCCACCGAAATAGAGCGTACGGAAGACATAGAACTCGCCGGATTCACTGCCGTCGGCAGAAATGTAGTAGCTGGCGTTGCCATAGGTACCGGACTCGGAGTAGGTGCCGCCGCTGGCAATACGGGAGATCTTACCTTTCACATAAACCTTTTCGGTCTTGTCGTATACGGTATTGCTCGTCCAGGTCAGGTCTTTAACGGCATTCGCTGCACCAGCCGGGTTGTACGGATCTGAGAGGGTACCCGAACCGGCGGGATCGCCGCTGGGCGTATCACCGCCGCCACCACCGCCGCCGGAGCCATTCAACGAGTATAAGTAAGCCCCGTTGGACACCGTCTCAGGCGTGTTGTTGCGGTAGTTCATCAACTCACCGCAGATAACCACATCGTCTCCCACCTTGATGTCCGTGCCGGAAGTGTATTTCTTGTTTTCCAGATAGAGGATGCGGTAACAGTAGAGCTCATTCCCCTCCTTTCCGTCGTCAGAGATATAGAAGGAAGCATTCCCGAAGGTACCGCTCTGCGCGAAGGTGCCGCTATCGGCAATACGGGAGATCTTACCCTTGACATAGACAGTGCCTGTCTTCTGGTACTCGGTGTTGCTGGTCCAGGTCAGGTCCTTGACCGCATTCCTGGCAGCCGCCACGTTGTACGGGTCGCTCTGGGTACCGGTGCCGGCAGGATCGCCGCCTGGCGTAACACCGCCGCCACCGCCGCCGCCACTCGGCAGGTCGGTACCGTCGCTGAAGTCAAGCACCGGGCACTCACCCTCGACGGGCACCTCGAGTTTGAGGTCGTCCAGACGGTAAGCGCTCGCTATCGTCGCCATGACGTAGACGCTCAGCTTCGTCACGTCATCCGGGACGGAGAAGAAGGCCTCCGCCACGTTCCAGCGTCCGGCAGCCGTACCGAGGTAGCTGTAGCTGAGCGGAATCCACTTCTCGCCGTCCGCGCTCAGGTACACCGGCATCTCGGCCGGATCGAAGAGGGCGGTCTTGTCGTTGTTGTCATACTTCTCGGTACCGAAGGACAGGCGGAACTTCTTGAAGCCCTTGAGGTCGAGGTTCTTGACCGCGATATGTCCGTTGGCGCCGAACAGCAGGTTGTTCAGGCCCGATCCGGCATAATCCGAGAACGACCCGTTGGAGTTGCTGTTGTTGCGGGCGGAGACGTTCGAGAAATCGTAAGTGAGGTCTGCGATACCCACGCCGGTCTGGTTCTTCCAGCCTTCGAACTGGTCCAGGTAAGGCCAGCTGGTGCCGCCGGAACCGTAGGACTGGGTGGCCGTCTCTTTGTCGAAGTCGTTGAGGAAGATGATGAAATCCTCAGGCGACCCGTTGCCGGCCTGGGCGATGGTCAGGGTCTTGTTGTCGTAGACAATGTCAAAGACCACATGGCCGGACCGCGTGAAACTCGTGTTTTCCATCACGGTGACGGTGACCGGCGTACCGGTCATGGAGCCGCTGCCGGAATCCGGATCCACGGCAATCCAAGGCACGTCACTGGTCACCCTCCAGGCCCGGTTGGAAATCACCTGGACGGAAAAGCTGGAAGCAGGCTCCGCCACCGCAGCCTCGGTCTGGCTGATCTCGATGGACGGAAGGCTCAGGTTGGCCTCCGGTTTTTGGCAGGCGAACGCCAGCGAAAACGCGGCCAGCAAAGTCAGGAATAAGTGTTTGGTGCTCATAAAAAGAGTTATTAATTATTGTTTGATCTCTGTAAGATTCTCATTTTCATTGTACTGCGCCCTGGCGGATGACAACGGGCACCGTCACATCCGTCCCGCAGACATACAAGGTATAAGTCATCGTCGGGACGCCCTCCGCTGCAGGGATCCAGACGGAGACCTCCATATCTCCGGACCCGTAAAGCGGCTGGACGGTCAAAGTCTTCGGAGCGACGATGATCCAGTCTCCGGCACTCTGTACCGTGAAGGACGCCTGGGCCAGGGTCGTCGTCTCGAAAGCGAACTCCCGGGGACTGACCGTCAGCGAAGACGTCAGCTCCCGGCCCTGATAGGACTCGAAGTCGCAGGCCGTCACCAGGACCGCAACGACCGCAATCACCAAGCGTTTCATCAATTCCTTCATCTTCCGTCACATCAAAAACAAACCCGTACCCCGAGCGAACAGCGCCATGCCGAACGCAGCGGGTCCTTTTCAAAACTCGCGAGGGCGTCTTCGGAGAAAGAATACGTCAGCGTTTCCCCGATCTTTTCATCCGGGCGCAGCACATTCACCGCACCGGGAGCCCCGCAATTCCTCTGCCGGAGGAGATATGCCACCCCGAACTCCGGTGAACACAGATTCCCGGCATTGATCAGGTCAGCCACCAGTTCCACATGGCGGCCGTGCCGCCTGTCGAAATAAAAATCCTGCACCAGTTTCATGTCGACCCGGGCCTCGAAAGGCGACGAACCGGCATTGCGCCGTGTCCACTCCCCGCGGTGCGAACTCAGATACTCGTCCGTACGGATGAAGTTCTCAAATTTCGCGGCGCTCGCGGGATCGGTCCAGGTCATGCCGACCAGCTCGGCCTCCGTCGGAATGTACAGCAAGGAATTGCCCGCATAAACGTCCTCGTTGAAATCCAGGACGGAATCATCCGGGGAATACGAATAATGCTGTCCCGACAGACCCTGCACGGCGACGGACAGGCGTGTACGGCAGATCCCATAGCGCGGCGATACATACGAAGCCAGGAAGGAGAGGTGCTGGGGACGGTCGAAAGCGGACATCGACAGCTCTTCCTTGTCCAGCGGATCCACCGCCAGATGGCTCACCAGGCAATCCTCCGCGCCAGAATAATGACCGTCGAAGGACGAGAAGGAACGGTTGATCGCGTATGACACAAGCAGATCCAGCCCCCAGCGGAAATGCTTCTGGAGCTGGATGGCGCCGGAATAGGCATACCCCCGGTCCGTCCCGGACAGGACGGGACCTTCGAAGAATACATCCGACAGCGTCTTGCCGGCGACCGCGTCCAGCGTGATCGTCCAGTCGCCCCGGAAATGCTGCTCAAAACCAAGATTCGCCCGGGCCACCCGGGGCTGGGAGACGGCCCCCGAACCGGGATAGTGCAGCCAGGCAAAGGGAAGGCGCCCCGTAAACAGGCCGGCGCCGCCCCGCAAGAATGCGCGGCGCTCCCGGTCGGTATACAGGCGGAAACCGAGCCTGGGCGAAGCCGAAGGACGTATCTTCGCCAAATCTCCACTACCCAATTTGACCGGAGCGTCAGCGCGCACGCCGAAACTCAGCATGAAACGCGGAGACGGCGCCCATTCGTCCTGGGCGTAAGCCGACAGGTTCAGCACGGAACCGAGCAGCGCATCCTGCGTGCCGAAAGTGAAACGGTGAGTGCCGGCGAGGAGGGAAAGGTTGTCCGTCAGGGACCAGTCATTCCGCCACCCGGAGGCCAGCATGCCCCCCGCCAGCAGTTCGTTGGAAACACGTTCCCCCAGACGGGAATCCATCCGGGACACGAAACTGAGTGCATTCCCGAAATGCGAATCCATGTATTGCACGCGCGCCATCAGGGAATGCGCGTCGCTGATGTTCCAGTCCACGCGGGCATGGGCGTGCGCCGTATGCTCTTTCTCCCCGTCCAGGAATCCCCCGCCATATTCGCCGCCGGCGAAAACAAAAAGCTTGTCCTTGATCACGGGAGCCCCTGTGGTGAAGCCGAAAACCCGGTGGCTCACATCCGTTCCGGATGCGCTCAGGCCGGATCCCGACATATGCATATAGGCCGAACCGGCGATGCGGTTCGCGCCCGATTTCGTCAAGATATCCACGGTGCCGCCGGTAAAACCGGACTCACGCACATCGAAGGGAGTGGTGGTAAGCCGGATGGCCTCGATCTGGTCCAGGGACACGGGAGCCGGACCCTGCATGAAGAAGGGATCGCCCGTCGGAGCCCCGTCGACCCGGATTGCATTATACAATGGGTTGGCGGCCAGGATCGAAAGCCCATAGGCGCCGGGCGTGACCTGCGGCGCAAAAACCAGGACCTCGTCCAGGCTGCGCGTAAAGACAGGCACAGATTCGAGCATCCTCCGGTCAAACAGGAGACCTCCGCCTCCCGTTCCGGGCGCCACGGGAGCCTCTCCCGCGACGACGACCTCTCCTAGCTCCACCATCGGCTGGAGCATGACCTCCATTTCGCTGGCCTCGCCTAGGGTCAGGGTCACATCCTCATATGCGACGGACACCTTCCCCAGCAGGAATACATCTACCTGATAGGGACCGCCCGGACGCAGCCCGTCCAGCACGAAACGGCCCTTTTCGTTGGAAACGGCCACATAGCGCGTCCCGGTCGGCCCATGTACGGCCGTGACCGTCACGCCCGGGAGCGGAGCCTTTTCCGTGTCGGTGACGAAGCCCCGCAGGGAGGCGCCGGTGACTTGCGCGAGCGCGGTTGCGCACGCGAGCACGAGTCCCAGGACTGTAAGGAGCAAATGATACCGTTTATGCATAGTAGGACAAGTAACAAATCTACATATAATTTAGCGAAAAAAAAAGAGCCCCACTGAAAGTGGAGCTCCTCTTTGGAACGGGAAATGCAGACTTACTTGGCGGAGTGCGGATAGGCCAGCAGATCGCTCACTTCCTCAAGAGACCCATCCGTCGCGGCGGGCCGGATGCGCAGCAAACGGGCCAGCAGCGGATACAGGTCCACATTGTCAAACTTGTCCGCCTTGACATAGCCCGGCTTGAAATCCGGTCCGGCGGCCCGGAAAATGACCTGCATGTCGGGCTCCTCGGGATCGAAACCGTGCGCTCCCAGGGCGCCCCGCGGCTTGAAGGTGAACTGCCAGCCCAGGTCGGGCGCCACGACGATGTCGCCCAAACGCGGGCTGCTGCCATAATGCAGGTGCCCAGGCACTTCCTCCGACTTCCAGGCGCTGATGTGTTCCACCTTCGAGAGTTGCTCCAGAATCCGGTCCCTGCACCCGGGCTTGGAAAAGATCGTCGTCGGATTGGACGAAACGATACGCTCGCACAGGCTCGTGTCCACGGCCTCGTCGATACGGACGCAGCGCTCGTCGCTGATGTCCGTCATGCCGTGGTCCGCCGTCACGATGAGGTTGACCCGGTCCCCGTGAGGCAAAGCGCGGAGGCCCCGGTAAAGGACGCCCATCAGGCTGTCCAGATACGCGACCATCAAACCGGTCTCGATGGATGCGGGGCCGAATTCATGCCCGGCGAGGTCTGGCTCGTCGAAATAAGTCATGATCAAAGCCGGGCGCTCATCCTCCGGCAAGGCGGCCAGGCGCAGGGTTTCCTGCACGCGTGCGGCAAAATCGAGCCGGGGCGTGTCATACCAATACAGCCAATATGTCGGCAGGGCGCCGCCGATGGGGATGTCCGAACCGACCCAATAGATACTCGCCGTCCGGACGCCTTGTTTTCCGGCTGTCGCCCAGATCGGCTCGCCGCCGTAATAATAGGGACGGTTGCGCGTCGTGGAGTCGCCCATCCCATACATGACACCCCGTTCGCTGTCCCAGAAACTGCTGTTGACGATCCCGTGGTGATCGGGGCGCAGGCCCGTCGCAAGGGTATAATGGTTGGGGAACGTGGATGAAGGGTAAGAGGGCTTCATCACGGCCCGGATGCCCGCCCGGCCGATACTGTCCAGCCAGGGTGCACGGTGGATGTCGGTATAGTCCCAGCGGAAGGCGTCCAGCGAGACGACGACGGTCAGGGTGTCCTGCTGTCTCTGGTGCGCGCAGCCGCAGCACAGGATTGACAGGAGGGCGGAAAGAAGGAAGAAACGTTTCATCTTCAAATGGATTATCTCAAGCAAATATACGAAAAAGGAGCGTCCCCTGTCAGGGAACGCTCCTAAAAAACACTATCCGTCGTTTAGAAGGAATACCTCAGGCCAAGCTGCAGTTTCCAGCGGGAATAGTAGTCGGAGAGGCTGAACATCTGGTAGTCACCGGGATGATAGAACTGGAACGAACCCTTATTGAAAATGATGGGATTGAAATAAGAGTTGATACCCATTCCGTAGCTGCGTCCCCAGCTGGGATTCAGCATGTTGGCGAAATTGATGATATCAGCGACGAGTTCGAGGCTATGACGCTGACGGCCGACATTGAAATTGAACTTCTGGCCGAAGTGGACGTCGATATGATTCTCGAAAGGCATGTTGTCTGAATAACGGTCGAAGTATTCACCGCGGTGCTTGCTCATATAAGGATTGGCACCCAGCCACTTCTTCATGTTCGTGCGCTGTGCCTCGACGGTATACTGGGCGTTGCTGCCGGAGCCGGCGGTGAAGGGCATCTGATCGATCTGGGTATCCGTAGGAATCCAGATCAGGTCATTGCCGGTCGAGCCGTCACCATTGATATCACCATCGTAATAGATGCTGTAGGCAGCACCGGAGGTGCCGATATAGACAGCGCCGAGGGTGGTCGTCCAACGGTCGTTATGTCCGTAATTGACATGGTAGGAAGCGGAAACCTTGACCTGGTGAGGGATGTTGTAGGCGCTCCAGCTCAACTCCGGATCATTGACATCGCTATGGTGGTAGTTGTAGTTAAAGTTGGACTGTGCCACGGACGAAGTGCCGTTGAACACGCTCTTGGACTGAGTGTAGGTATAGGAGGCGTTCAGGTCGAGGCCCCAAGGGAAGGACTTCGAAGCCTGAGCCATCAGGTTGTAGCTATAGCCCTTGTTGGTGTTGCCCAGGTTGTAGATGTAGTTGATCTTTCCGGCATCAGCCATCTTCTTGAACATCGGACGATTGTCGAAGCCTAAGTTGTAGTTCTCACCGACAGTCTTGCCAGTCTTCTCCAGCAACGGGTTGGTATACTGGATGTCGTGCATCGTCTTGGTGAAGATACCCTCGAGGGTCCAGTTGATGCCGAGGAACTCAAAGTCAAAACCGAGGTCAGCCTTTGCGGTCTGAGCAATCTGGAATTTGGAATCCACGGTGTTCACGAGCTGGGAACCGCCAGCGGAGAGGGAAGACTCATTCTGTCCCTGCTTGGTAGGATCGTAGATGACCGCGATCTTGGGGTTCCTGACGTCAAAGGTAGTCAACTGTACACCGGTGTTGGAGTAGTTGTTGGAGAACCAGACGAAGGGGATACGGCCGGTGAAGAGGCCGAAACCGCCGCGGATGACATAACGGCTGTCACCGGTGATGTCATAACGGAATCCCAGACGAGGGGAAATCAGCGGAGTAGACTTCGCAGTCTGGGCGGTCGTCAGATTCCAGCCCTTGGTCTTGGCCAGGGCGGTGAGATCGGGATTCTCGGTCGGCGTGTCAAAGAACACGGGGACATCGACGCGGATGCCGTAGGTGAAGTCGAAATGATCGGTCACAGCCCACTTGTCCTGGGCGTAGACGCCGAACTGGCCGGCCATGAAGGTAGGCTCCCAACTCTCGGTCACACCAGGAAGGCTGGTATTGGGGTGGGCATAACGGTAACGGGCGACCGTTCCGGAATACAGATCCTCAGGAGAATTGAAATAATACGTTCCATAGATATCCTGAAGGAAGAGGTTGGAGAAACGGTAGATCTCGTTGTGGGTACCGAAAGTCACCGTGTGACGGTCAAGGTACAGGCTGAGGTTGTCAGTAAGGGAGTAGATATCCTGATAGAGGTGGTTGGCCTCGGAGGAACGCTCATTACCGATGCAGACGGTTCCGTTGCCGACAGAGCTGATCTGGAACATAGGGAACTTCGCTCCGAGCGGGTCACGCTGGTCGCGGACACGCACGTAGGAAGCACGCAACTCGTTGGAGACATTGTCGCTCAGACGGCTCTGGAGTTCAGCCACGAAACTGTTGGTCTTGGAAACGAAATCATAGCTATAATCGGTGGCATCCAGATAACTGGCCGTGCTGACCGAGTTGAGCTGCTTGGCGCTGACCAGGCTGTAACGGAACGAAGCGTGGTTGCGGTCGTTGATGTTCCAGTCGAACTTGGCGGTCACCTTGTCGGACTTGGTGTAGACCTGCAGGTCGCTCGGCAGGGTGCCGGTATACTCGTAACCCTGGGCCTTGGACTCTTTGACGATGAAATCATACACAGCCTGGGCGACAGTCTTGTCGACCTTGGACTGGGAAGAACCGAGACCATAGGAGTTCGGATAGGACTTGTCGGACTTCTCGTAGCTGGCGAAGAAGAAGAGTTTGTCCTTGACGATAGGGCCGCCGATGGTGACACCGGCCTGATAGGTCAGCTCATCGGAGTACTTGTCGCTCAAATTGCCGTCAGCCTTGGTAAAGCGGCCGACGAGGTCGTGGTTGTAACCGTAACCATAGACGCTGCCGTGGAACTCGTTGGTACCGGACTTGGTGATAGCGTTGATGGAACCGCCGGTGAAACCGCTCTGACGCACATCGAAAGGAGCGATGCTCACCTGGATCTGCTCGATGGTCTCCATGGAAACAGGCTGGGTGCCTGCCTGGCCACCGTTGGAACCGCTGTTCGTCAGACCGAACACGTCATTGTTCATCGCACCATCGATCTGGAAGCTGTTGTACTTGTTGGAAGCACCCGCGAAGGACATGCCGCCGTTCTGGTCCGTACGGACGAAGGGGCTGACACGGGCGACATCCGCGATACCACGGGTGATGGAAGGCATCTCCTCGATGGTCTGGCGGCCGATCGCCTGGGAAGCGCCGGTCTTGGCGGCATCGACGTTGGCGACAACCACAGACTCGTCAATGGCCATGGAAGTCTCAGCGAGGACCTGGGAAAGGGTCTTGGTCTCACCGAGCTGCAGGGAGACGTTGGAAACCTTCGCCTCTTCGTAACCGAGCAGGCTGATGGTTACCTCGTAAGGTCCGCCCGGACGCATACCCTGGATGGCATAGCGGCCTTCGTTACCGGCCACGGCATAATACTGGGTGCCGGAAGGAACGTGCACGGCGATAACCGTAGCACCGGGAACAGCCTCGCCTTTGGTGTCGGTGATACGACCGGCCATCGACGAAGTGGTCACCTGAGCATAGGCGACCGTACCCGCAATCAACGTCATGATCGCGAGCAGCATGCTTTTAAAAGCTTTTCTCATAAGATGTAGAAAAAGGTAAAATTAAGATTATGAACTATTTCCTATTTTCTTTTTGCGGCGCAAAAATACGGCAAAATCTATAGATTTCAATGAGACGCGGAATTTTTTTTTCGGAGTTTTTTCAACGGGGATTTCCGCTTGCTTATTCGGGAATAATGCCTACCTTTGCAGCGCTTTGACATACGTGGACAGATTTGACTGCTTGCAACCACGTCTAAAAAATGCTAAAATGATGAAAAAGAACTATCTTTTCACTTCGGAAAGTGTATCCGAAGGACATCCCGACAAAGTCGCCGACCAGATTTCAGACGCCATCCTGGACGCCTACCTCACCCTCGACCCCGACGCGCACGTGGCTTGCGAAACCTTCTGCACCACCGACTGCGTGATGGTCGCCGGCGAAATCACTTCCACGGCCACCGGCCTGGATATCGAGCGCATCATCCGCGATACCATCCGCCGCATCGGCTACGACCGCCCCGAGCTGGGCTTCGACGCCGACACCTGCGAAATCATCCAGCGGCTCCACGAGCAGAGCCCCGACATTTCCCGGGGGGTCCGGCGGGGTGGTTCCCGCAGCGCTTCTCCGGATGGATTCCGGGATTCCCCCGGCCAGGGTTGTGCGGGCGCCCTTGAAGGAGATCCCGCCCTCGAACAGGGTGCCGGCGACCAGGGAATGATGTTCGGCTACGCCTGCCGCGACACCCAGGAGTACATGCCCCTCGCCGTGTCCCTGGCGCACCGTACGCTGCAGATCCTTTCCGACATCCGGCACAACGAACCGGAACTCATGCCCTATCTGCGGCCAGACGCCAAAACCCAGTTCACCGTAGACTTCACCGCCAGGCATAAGCCACTGAGGGTCAACACGATCGTACTCAGTACGCAGCACGATCCCTTCGTGACCGGCCCGACCGAGGCAGAGGCCGACGCCGCGATGCAGGCCCGGATCGAAAAGGACGTGCGGGAGATCGTCATCCCCCGCCTCATCGCTTCGCTCCCGCCGAAGACCGCCGCCCTCTTTGACGGCAATTTCATCCTCCACGTCAACCCGACCGGCAAATTCGTCATCGGCGGCCCCGCCGGCGACACCGGCCTGACCGGCCGCAAGATCATCGTGGATACCTATGGTGGACGCGGGGCCCACGGCGGCGGCGCTTTCTCCGGCAAAGACCCGTCGAAGGTGGACCGCAGCGCCGCCTACGCCGCCCGGCACATTGCCAAGAACCTCGTCGCCGCCGGCGTCTGCAACGAATGCCTCGTCCAGCTCGCCTATGCCATCGGCGTCGCCGAACCCGTCAGCGTCTTCATAGACTCCTACGGCGCCTATGACGAGAAAGGGGATGCCATGATCGCCGCCCGGGTCTCCGAACTCTACGACCTCCGTCCCGGCGCCATCATCGCCCGCTTCGGCCTGAAGAACCCCATCTACGAACCCACCGCCTCCTACGGCCACTTCGGCAAGAAACCTTACACACGCCGCCTCCACCTGTACCGCAACGGCGCCTGGGTCGACCGCGACGTCCGCTTCTTCAGCTGGGAAGACCTCGACATGGTCCCCGCCATCCGCTCCGCCTTCGGGCTGTAATATCTTTAGGGTTTTGCCTCCGGGCTGTGATCCTTAAGGTTTTGTCTGGGATAAACACCGGCAAACCGCAGCCGGTGGACAGCACTTTATGCCCTGAAAAGGGTATTTTGCCGTTTAGGGTAGGGTTCGACCGGGGGGTAAACCGCACTTGGGGCTCTCAGAGACCCTTTTTGCTTTCTTCCTACTCCGGTTCTACCCTCTATAACACAAACCGAAACCGGCGGACAGCACCTTATGCCCTGGAAAGGATTTTTTGCCGTTCAGGGTAGGGTTCGACCGGGGGGTAAACCGCACTTGGGGCCCTCAGGGACCCCTTCTGCTTTCCTTCTACTTCGTTTTTACAGAAGACGGTCCAGATCCTCCTTCTTCAGATAAAGTGCTTTCGCCAAACTCTCTGTTTTGCCTGCCATCCTTTTTTTGATTATCCGGGATGCTACCTTCAGCCGGATTTCAATCGGCGCTCCATGCAAAACATGACCACAATATCTCAACGACATCGTATTACCGGCCTCCCGCAGTTCCTCCATCTTCCGGAATTCCAGATAGACACGGTTTGTTTCTCTTTTCATCTCCTCTTCATCCTCTTTTCTGACAAAAAGAAAAGCGATGAAAGCCCGCGCACTGGAAAACATCCGTTCAACATGTTGATAATCAACAAAACTCGCTGGAGTTATCGAGCCCCGTTCATCAATCTTCCAGTCCTGTGGCAGAATGGTATTCGTATGTAATATCCTGATTTGCTCACGAAAGGAATAATAATCCAGACGTCTCCCCCGCTCCACTTCCGGCCGGGCAAAGTAAATATTGCCCGACCCCCAAGGATAATCACCCGGCAACCGAGGGAAGAAATCCAGACAATTACGGAAAACGTACATGAATTTCTGCTTAACCTTCTGCTTTGTCGGTATCGGATCACAGGCAAGAAAAAGTCCTTCACCAATTCTGTCGGCATGCCCATTTGTCTTATGGTATTTGATGATCCTATAGCGAAGACGATCCCGGAATCGCAAGGCCCTCTCCTCCAAGAGAGTATATATAAGCACATGCAAGTGAGTCTCATTGATCGTAACGACCAACACGGAAACACCATTTTGAAATGCGCATATTGCCACGGAATTGCGAGCGAATATCTTATCTTCATCTGTCAAGAAAGGGATGTCCGCCCTTTTCCCATCTGAATAAATATGCCAGTATCCGTCGACCGGCTCATCTCTCCAATAACTCTCGGGATTCCCCATTCTCCATCCTATATCCTGACCGCTGCCCATTTTTTACGAATGTTTTGTCCGCTGCAAAGTTCGGTAGGACTATCCGTGTGAAAAATTTTAACACGGATAATCGTCGAAAAGCGACTTGGAAGGACTCCAGGGGCCTGCGAAAAAGACAAAGTACCTCCTACTTTTCAGAAAAACGGATTGGGTGACCCTATGATAACTAGAGGAAATCTCAGGCATAATCCGACAAGAGGGTCAAAGCCGAAGGAAAAACGACGCTTCACCAAAGAGACATAAGCCGGAGGACAATCTATGATTTTCCGGAAAACTCTTGGCAGGTAGACAATCTATGGTTTCCCAGAGAGACCGAAATCAGTGGATAACCCCTGACTTTCCGGAGAAACCGAAGCCGGTGGACAGCACTTTATGCCTTGGAAAGGGTTTTCTGCCGTTTAGGGTAAGGCTCGACCGGGGGGTAAACAGCACTTTGGGCCCACAGGGACCCCTTCTGCTTTCCTCCTACTTCGGTTCTACCTTCTATAACACAAACCGAAGCCGGTGGACAGCACTTTATGCCCTGGAAAAGGTTTTTTGCCGTTTAGGGTAGGACTCGACCGGGGGGTAAACCGCACTTTGGGCCCTCAGAGATCCTTTCTGCTTTCCTCCTACTTCGGTTCTACCATCTATAACACAAACCGCAGTCGGCGGATAGCACTTTATGCCCTGGAAAGGGTATTTTGCCGTTTAGGGTAGGGTTCGACCGGGGGGGTAAACCGCACTTTTGGCCCTCAGAGATCCTTTCTGCTTTCCTCCTACTTCGGTTCTACCATCTCCTACTCCGGCTCTACCCTCTATAACACTGATTTTGCCACCCGCTACAGCTCCAGAACTGTAAAGATCCATTCCCTTCAGACCTGCCATAGGACCTTTCCTTCAGACCTGCCAATGGCCCATTTCCTCCAGATTTGTCAATGGACCATTCCCTTCAGACCTGCCACAGGCCCATTCCTAAGCCTGACAGCATGTTCCCAAACCTGTACTAGCCGCGGTCGAGTTCGCGGCGGATGTCCTTTTCCTTGATGGACTGGCGCTTGTCGTACTCCTTTTTACCCTTGGCGAGGGCGATCACCAGTTTGGCGTAGCCGTTGTCGGCGACGAAGAGCTTGACGGCGACGATGGTGAGGCCTTTCTGCTTGTAAGCATTACGCAGGTGCTTCAGCTCGCGCTTGGTCAGCAGCAACTTACGGTCGCGGGTAGGTTCGTGCTGGCCCCAGGACCCCCAGAAATATTGGGCGATGTTGAGACCGCGGACATAGAGCTGGCCCGCCATGTCGAAATAGCAATAGGCGTCCTGGAGGGAAGCCTTGCCGGTGCGGATGGATTTGATCTCCGTCCCCACCAGCACGATGCCCGCCGTATAGGTCTCCAGGAACTCGTAATCGAACGAGGCCCTGCGGTTGGTCACCTGTATTTTGCTCTTGGCTTTCGGCATAGTGGCTGCAAAGATACGAAAAAACTAGACTTCCACCCAGTGGATGACGACGCCGTCGCGTTCCATGCCGCGGAACCAGGTCATCTGGCGCTTGGCGAATTGATGGATGGCGTTGGACAGGAGGGCGAACATCTCGTCGTACGAGAGGATCCCGAGGACGTGCTGGGTGACGAACTTGTATTCCAGGCCATAATAGATCAGGTCTTCGGCGGGAATCCCGCTGTCGAGCAGGCCGCGGACCTCTTCGATCAGCCCATGCTCGAGCCGCTCCCGCAAACGCCTGTCTATCCGATCGTTACGAACCTCCCTTGATACCAGTGTCCCGATAAAAAACGTCCGGGAAGGGAGCAGCGAAGGGTCTACCGTCGGCTGGTCTTTCCCGAAATCATACCCCCGGGCCGCTGCTTCGATGTACAGGCCCGTCCCGCCGCAGAGGAGGGGGATGCAGCCGCGTCGGCGGATGTCGGCATACACCCGCGCAAAATCTTGCTGGTAGCGGTACACATTGTATTTGCTGCCCGCCGGCGCGATATCCACCAGATGCACCGGGATCTCGCCGTATTCTTCCAGGTCCTTCCCGCTCCCGATG
>JAEEGI010004698.1_pt1 | contig 31833 bp, 32 predicted proteins | sample 8958751 | NCBI WGS metagenome assembly JAEEGI01 (sample SAMN16246545, study PRJNA631951) | gut metagenome | biome: gut microbiome; feature: rumen; material: KS-attached | host: Bos | place: Iran: Karaj | collected 2018-10 | reverse complement strand
CATAGTGACTATCAATTTCTGTTGGTCAGTCATGTTTGAGTATTTTTCTGCATAAGTTTTCAAATCATTAGGTGTAACTTCAAGTACAATCTTTTCTCCGGTTTGCATTCCAACAAAAACAGACCGAAAGTTCACTCCAGCAGCAATTATCTTTTCCACCAGTTTATCGTTTGATCCCTTGGAAAAGCTCATCCCAAGCATCTCTTTTAACTCTTGCTGGTGATTCGACAAAGATGATACTGGAGCAAATGACTCATTGCTAGTAAATTTCATTTCTACAACTTCACCATCAAACATAATACTATTAACCGAACCGATATCTCCTAATGGCAATGGACATTCGCTGTTCATTTTTTCAACCAGACTCTTCAGCTCTTTCTTTTGTTCATCGCAGGAAGCGAACAAAACAGATGCCATAATAACCAGCACAAGTGACTTAATCATTCCTTTCATAATTTCTCTATTTGTTTGTTTTTACTACTTATCAAAATAATCTTGGTAACTTGCTTTTTCAACTTGTGGCTTATTGTTTGACATGTTACCATTATAATAAATGTATCCAGCTACCATTGCCCCAATCAATAAAGCCACTATAACATACTTCCATAATGAAGAATCATCATTTTGATCCAACACATTAGCATTGAACTTTTTATCCCTATTGCTATCTTTTGGCGATTGATTAGTAGAACCAAAATTTGCTTCCTTGATTGGATTCTCAAAAAGGGTTTCTTCAGTAGAACTCACTTTTACCAACAAACTGCGAATTGATTGTGGTCTATCTTCCTTATCAGGCTTCATCATCCAGACAATTAAGTCTCTTGTTGATGATGACACGTTACTTGGGAACGAAAATGCCCTGCGACCTTCTTTATCGAGTCTGCGCTTTGATGGGGGGATGCTATCTGTTAGCAGGTTGTATATTGTAGCGCCTAATGCATAAATATCTGTCCATGGGCCAATGTCCTTAATGGCCTGTAAATAGTATTCAGGAGTCTCGTTAGATAAATCCAACAGTTCTGGAGGGCAATATCCAGGAGTATAGGCTAATGCCAATGAGGTCGTAAGCGTGCTATTAGGTTCCACATGTTTACTGGCTCCAAAGTCGATAAGATAGACATGCCCATATCTGTCAACCATGATATTCTCTGGCTTGATATCCAAATGCCAGATGCTTTGCTTGTGAGCTGCTTCAAGAGCAGGAAGGAGTTGTTGTAGATATTTCAAGACAAGGCTTTCTGATAATACACCTTCTCTGTTCAACTTCGTGCGTAATGACTCACCTTCAATATAGTCCATCACATAGTAGGCTGTTCCGTTTTCTTCAAAGAACTCATGAACCTTTGCCAAATTGGGATGGTTGAGGTTTGCAAGGCGTAAGGCTTCTTTCTTGAACTTTGCCTTTTGTTGATTGAAACTTTGCTGGTTAGCAGAGTTGGTCACAACCACCTGATTGCCTCTACGATCATTGATAGCCTGACCACTGCCACCAATGAATAACTCTTTTATGGCAACTTGACGATTAGATGAAACCTGAGTCGCCAAATACGTGATGCCGAAGCCTCCTTGCCCCAGCTCTCGCTCTATTCTGTATTTTCCACCCTGCAAGGTGGTGTTTGGCTGTAAGTGTTGCATAATTAGGTATTTTTAGCCAAATCAATTAATTCAAAGAAGAGTTTATAATCTATCTCACCAATCATAGTCACGCTATTACCATCAGGAGTTTCATCAGAAAATTGAAATAACTTACTTCCCTTCTTTCTAATTCTCCCATGTGCTATTGCATTCCTAAGGTGCCTTAACAAATGATGAACTTCATCGTTATCTTTATTCTTCGGCTTATTTTGTTCATACAAAATATGGTATTGATGATTAATTGCTTTACCTTTACATTTCTGATTTAGCCTTCCTATATAAATATCGTTTATAGACAAAAACCTTTGAAGTTTTCTGTCTGCTAAGTTGTATTTCCCAAAATTCGCTTTAATATTATCTTGGTAATCCTTCAAATAATCAAACATCTTTGCTTTGTCGGTCTCAGAAATATTGTTGTTTGCCATATCTTAATTACTAATTATTCAACATCCATACTTTCACCATTGATATAATTCTTATATTCAATAGCCTTGACTATTGCTTCACCCACAAATAATCCTTCATAGCCATTATCAAGAGATAGGAGGCTTTTATCTTCAATCAAAGATTTCCAATAACTAATGGCTGCATTATCAAATTCTTGTTGCGTACTACACTCATTCAAACAATTGTAGCAATCAGCCTTAAACCAATATAATTCTCCTGTTAATTCGAGTGTAAGGAGTTTATAGCAAGTATTTCTTTTACGATACTTAATCCTTGCCCATTCGTATGCATTCTTTTTTGAGAAACAGACATATAAGCAATTATCTCTTCTAGGAAGCTCATTAGGACGATCTTTTTCCAATGTCTCTTCTTGACGATTTTTGAAATCCCCTAATGATTTCCACTTTGAAGGCAAAGCACGGTCACCTACTTTAACTTCAGCATCAAAAGGAGTAATTCGATAAACTATATGATCTTTTACTACCATCTCAATTTCAATTTACATCTTATTGAAACACCTAATTTACCACAGCTCTTATACACATTCCAACATAATACGCTTCTCGTATCAACGTTGGCTGAACAGGAGGATTCTGATATTTGTTATTATCAATAAGTACATGATATACCCAACACAGATTATATTGACTATCCACCTCTGCCGTTGCTGTCCATAGCATTATAAAATAGCCTGAATGCCTTTCCTTTTCTGAATAATAGCCTGCGGCAGGTATAAAAATAGACCTACCATTGGGACCAGTTATACAGAATCCATCTGTTCCATTGTATCTTGCTGGTTTCCATTTGCAATTATCAATAAGTTCTTGGACCTCATTCTTTGTTGGCATTCTCCAATTTCCTCCCATATGAGCGTGGGCGGCGTCATATGAAGATCCAGAAATATTAGTACCTATATCTCTTCGTATGCTATTCTGCGTAATGCTTCCATAATCTGTTTTGGCAGATGTTTCACCCCAAGCAAAATAGGATCCATAAACTTCTGGAGAATTTGCTCCTACATTACAAGTAGCCCATCTAACACTTAATCCTAAATCAACATAATCATATCCATTATGGACACCAGTTTTTTCATACAAATTGCCATCATTGTTTTTCTTGTTTTGTGAACTCCTAACTGTTGGAGTGGGCTTCCTTCTAATTTGTCCCCCACTGGCTTGAGCAGATGCTAATAATGTAAATGACAAGCTACATAATAATATCATTATTCGCAATCTAATTTTTACAAACAGAATATTGACACCAACGTATGTATTACCGAAACCTCCCTGTCCCAGCACTCGCTCTAGATATTGGCAGCTGAATCGATTCATTATAACTAATTTCTGTTCCATATTTTACAGTAAATCTACTCGCTATATGCCAATCGGAAACCAGTAAACTCATTATAATAGTTTATTTCAGGCATATCAAATCTTACACATATTCTACATCTATATTCCAAATCATTACATGATCCGCCTCGAATAATACGATTTTTTCTCCAATCAAGTCCATTATTTGGACCTTGAGGATTTGTCTGAGAAGATTTCATGTAAGGAGAATAATAATCCCCACACCACTCTTGGACATTCCCAGACATATCATAAACCCCCAACTCATTAGGGTTCTTACTCTTCACACTGTGTGTTTTTCCATTGCTATTATCAGAGAACCATGCTACATCATTTAATAAAGAACTACCCGAATATTTGTACTTTTTATTATACCTTCCTCCTCGAGATACATATTCCCATTCTGCTTCTGTTGGTAAGCGAAAATTCATATTCGTCAAACTATTCAGTTTACTTATAAACTGCTGACATGAAGACCAATCTACACACTCTACAGGTAAACTATTACCCTTAAAGCGTGACGGATTATTGCCCATAACTGCATACCATAATTCTTGTGTCACCTCTGTTTCTCCAATATAAAAGGAACTTATTGCGACCTTATGTATTGGCTTCTCATCTAAGAAAGATTCACTACCTTGTTCAGATGTTGCTCCCATTTCAAAAGTGCCACCTTGTACACCTATCATATAAAACTGTATGCCATTAACACTACAAATTTTATTATCCATAGGTTTAGTATCGTAACTTTGAAAAGTATCCTTTATAGGTTTTACATTTGATCTTGCTGTATTAGTCCGTATAGCAGGTTTTCTTGTGATCTGCCCACCACTTGCTTGAGCGAAAACAGATAATGGGAGAATCAAATTAAATAACCAAAATAATATTCTTTTCATGACAGAATAATTTAGATTTTAATAATACCTTTCTTGACGCCCATTTACAACATAAAGGATCCAAGCATCTGGATATGTGCTTTTTGCCTGATTTTTCATATTTAACGCTTCCTGCTCATTATTAGTACTCCCTATTGTAATCCTATACAATGTCATTTCTGGACGATTGTCTTGATATATCAGAGAGTTATACCCTTTATCTCTTAATGATTGGCATAAACCACTTGCATTTGCCAAAATGCTCATAGATCCCACAACAACATTATAAGTAGACAGTCCACTTATAGGCGTCGGCTGAATTATTGGTCGCAATGATGTTGTATTTGTGGTATCATCTATTTTCCTTTTCTCTGATTTCTTTGTTGTTTTAACTCCTTTTGTATTTGTCGTGTTATTACTTCTACGGATTATTTGGCCTCCACTTGCTTGGGCATTCGCCTGGGATGCACTTATAAGTAATGTTAACATACATACAAGAAACTTTCTCATAAATTGAATTCCGAATTATTAAAAATCCCTTCCAGGAACAGTTGTATATCCAGATTTTTTATAACACTCATTAGCTTTTGTCATATCTTTAGGGGTTCCACGACCATATTCATAGCATAATCCCAAATAATACCATGCTGGTTTGTTATCTTTTTCTGCAGCTAATGTAAAGTATCTAAACGATTTCGAGAAATCTGTATTTTGACCTCCTTCTCCATAATAAAATATTGCACCAAGATGAAAAATCGAATAAACATTATAAGGCAAGATATCCATATCAATTAAAGTCTCAAAGAAATCAACACATTGCTTGTTACCAGAATTCATTAACTTCTTTGAAAGATCATAGAATTTAGGGGCAGCCATTCTAAACCATTTCTGTGCTTCTGACAAATTTTTAGGGACACCATCTCCATTCTTATACATATACCCAACAGCTTGTTGTGCCAAAGCATCCCCATTCTCACCTGCTTTTCTTAACCATTTTGCAGCTTCTGGTTTGTTGACTGTTACACCCTCACCATTCAAATACATAAATCCCAGTTCACTTTGAGCATCAGGATAACCATTCTCTGCTGCTTTTGTGAACCATTTGATCGCTTCTTGATAATTGCCCTTATCATACAGAGAGCTACCTATTTCGTATTGTTCTTTTACTGTATATGTTTTAGTTGAAGTTGTACGATGATTGTTTGATGAGGTGGCAGGTTTGCTTGTAACATTGCTCGACTGTCTTTTTGCAGGACGCATAATCTGCCCTCCACTTGCTTGGGCTGATGTCATTAATGTGAATGACAAACAGCAGAATAATATCATTAATCTTAATTTCATTGTCTTACTTCCTAATTGTCTCTATAATCTTTCCCTTTTTATCATACCATGTACCACTATAGGGCTGACCATTAACATAATAACCACGAAAATAGCTACCATCTTTCGAGATGGTGTAATCACCATGATAGAAAGAGTTATTACGAAACTCTCCATAGAAAGAATCATTGTTAGAATATCTAAAAACACATAGTTTACCCTCTAAAACCCCATGATTAAAACCTCCACTATAATATCTTCCATCATTGAAATAAGCCTCACCTTTTCCATGAGGTTTGTTATTCTCATCTAAAGGCCCTGTATACTGACATCCTCCTATGGCCGTTTCATAATTCATACGGCTTGCCTCTTTTATTTTAGTTTCTGTAGGTTGTGCCGTATTAGAATCTTCATACGAAGATCCACACGAACCATTGTTTATAAAGAGAATGAAAGCAATCACAAGTACTGCAACGATAAAAATAATAGTATTGGGATTTACCCCTTGATTATTATTACTTTCATGAAACGCAGAAGCGTTCGTTGATTGTGATGTTGCACGATTACCTGTTTTTGGCTTAGGCTTGGGTTCTGATCCCTTTTCTTTCTTTGGGGGAGTGGGGTTAGCAACAATCGTTTCCTCATCATCATAAGTTGCAGTGGCCTTTGATGCGGGCTGTTGCTTCGAAGTTCGTTTGGGTTCTTCTTTCCTCACCTTTTCTGCATCAATAATGGCATCAATACTTTGAGGGCGCTGCAAACGATTGGTGTGGAGCATCATCAGGACCAATGATCTTGTACCTGCACTAACACTATCAGGGAACGGAAGGGACTCATGTTTATCAGCTGTAATATCGTCATCAATATCTGTTGGCAATGGCGGACGTTTGTTTGTCAACAGATTGTAGAGAGTTGCACCAAGGGCGTAGATATCTGTCCAAGGGCCAAACTTGTCATAGTTCTGCTCCATCTGTTCGCGAGGAGCATAGCCATTGGTATAGGTGATAGCTGTGCTAGTTGTGGCACCACCCTTCTGGGCATTCAATTGTTTACTGGCTCCGAAGTCGATGAGTTTAACCATGCCACCTTTTTCCAACATGATATTGGCAGGCTTCAGGTCTAAGTGCCAGATACCAGCATCATGAACGGCTTTTAGTGCATCGAGTATCTGAGGAAGGATTAGATGCACTTCTGATTCTGTCATGGGTCTTCCTGTTATCTTCAGCCTTTCAGCAAGATTCTCACCATCCACGTAGTCCATCACATAGTAGGCTGTGCCATTATCCTCAAACAAGTCGTGTACAGCCACAATATGTTTGTTTTTTAATTGACGGATACGACGAGCTTCTTTTTTGAACTTCTCGCGCTGAGCCAAGAAACTGTCTTTGTTTTCTACATTGCTAACGCTGATTGTAGTCTGGTTTTCATCACGTTGAGTTACACCCTTCATGAAGAACTCCTTGATAGCGACACGCTCGTCAAACTCGATATTCGTAGCGACATAAGTATTGCCAAAGCCTCCTGACGAGAGGTATCTGTCAATCCGGTATGTGCCATGTAGGATAGTTCCTACTTTAAGCATCGTTGCATTATTAATTGTTTCACTCATCGGTGTCAATGTTTGTTGAATCTATAGTTGTAACTGCTTTCTTAAAATCAGGACGAATAGGTTTCTGCATGATCTGCTCTATTTCATCTTGCTTTTCTTTATCTTTATTATCGTCTCCCCAAAACATGAACCATACTGCAATCATGATTATAATAAACATGACAGCAGCAATAATCAGCTTAAGCATTGAGAAAGAAGGTTTCTTTTTAATTGGAGAAGATGAAGGTATTACTACGACATCGGCTTCCTCTTCATCTATAACCTCAACATCTGAATCATCACCAGACTCTGCTTGAATCATTACAGGCTTTATGTTGAGAGCATTACATTTTGCTATTGGCTCTTCGTTAACGAGTTGATCGTCGCTTTCTGCTTTTTCCACATCCTCGATATGGATGAGCCAAGCTGTGTGATTGTCTTGATTGTTGGCTGTAGCAGCGATAAGTTGCTGGCGTTTCTTTTCGTCTTGATTATCTGAAGCTATGATTGATTCCAACTCATCATTCGACATCTGCTCCAGCATACCATCAGAACATGTATAGAAGTAATCGCCAGGTTGAATGTCCGTGATATGGATAATATCTGGTCGCATGCGATTATCCTCTCCAGGCGTCATGGCTCGCGTCACCATATTCTTTTGTGGGTACGTTGCCATCTCCTCGTAGGTGATTTCGCCTGCCTGGAAAAGATCGAAGACTAACGAATGATCTCTGGACTGATAAAGGACACCAACACCAGGTCGAATATGATAGATACGACTATCGCCCATATGAGCTGCAGTGACTCCACTACCCCCTATATATAATAAGGTAAGAGTGGTGCCCATCTGTTTGGGACTGCCATCTGCATATTTGTCAAGTTCTGTATAGGCATATTCTATGGCCTCACGTAACTGATCGTCAGTAAAAGGTTCGTCAGGATTCACATTCTTCTCGAACCAAGCAGCCAATGACTGGCACACCGTCTGACTGGCAACCTCGCCCTTTTCATGTCCACCCATTCCGTCGCAAAGTACGAAAAGGCGGTTATCCCATTGAGTTATGGCATCTTCCTGATTGTCACGCTGGCCAATCTCATGGATAGATAATGGCGGATATAATGCAATCTTCATAAGCTTCTATAGTTTAAAGGTTACAGTGGTATGCCCCATTGTAATTCGATTACCATTGGTCAGACGGATTTCATCGCCAGTCTCAATCTCCTGACCATCAACAGAAGTCAGGTTCTTGTTTTGGTAATTACTCAGTACAGCTTTTTTTGTTCCATCAGGCAAGGTGGTTACTCTGATGGCACAATGTTGACGACTCATATAGCGGTCTTCTGTGGCAATTTGAACTGTAGCCTTAGAGGTATTGCCCTTGCGCCCAACGATATTCTGACCTTCTTCCAAAAAATATGGCCTGTCCTCGAATATCAGCCTCGCATCAGCACTCGCCTGCTTTTCTATTGGTGTAACCAATTGAGTAGCCCCAAAACCAGCACCAGCCAACTGGGTAGCGCCATTGTCCGGTGCAGTATTCTTGGGAGGTGCATAATAAGTATGGGCGTCTACAGGCTCTTGCTGAGGCGCGAACTTTACTTGCAGCGAAGTCTTACATTGAGGACAGGTAATCTGCTTCACCTCCTCATTTTTCGAATTCTTCACCTCCAGCACTACTCCACATTTGGGACATTGTATTCTTTTTATCTGCATTTTGTCACCATTTAATAACTGTCATATCGTTGTCGAATTTTCCCCACATCACAGGATGTTGCTTGTTGCCTGATGCCTCTATCACGCCCTGATGAACGAAGTTATAGAGTTCACGGGCAGATATCCGACGATCTTTGTTTGTATCAGCACCACCTCGTAAACCACGTTCTAAATAGACAGTAAACATGCTATTTTGGAAATTAGATTCCATAGACATCTCGTTTGTGCGAGAAGACAAGAACAGCATCACATTCTGGCTGCTATAGCTGCTCGTCTGCTGGCGAGTGGTGCGCATCTTACCTGAAAAGCAAGCATCTGCTATGATCATTTTTCTGCTGGCCTTACACCCCTTCAACATATTGAAAATGTGCTGGTATGTCAGTTCTCCATCATAACAGACCAAAGCTCCAGGAGTTCCGTGACCACTGAAGAACAGGATAACTGTATCATCACTTTCTGCATCAGCAAAGACTGTGTGCATAGAGCTTAAAAGAGCAGATTGAGTAGCACGCTCATTGACGAGAACACTGACAGAAGCATCTTTCGTCGCATTAAACACCTTAGCTATGGTCTTGGCGTCATTATCGCTTATACGAAGATCGTTCTTCGTACCCGGATAGTTGGCAATGCCCACACTAACCAGATATACCTTGGCCTGCAACTGAAGGCTGCAAATCAAGATTAATGCTGAAAGTATGCCTCTAATGTTCATTAAGCATCAACCATTGCATCGTTCATGTAATCTGGCATATCGGGAGCCACATCAGGATTCTCCATAGAAGCCAGTTGGTTTGGATCAGGTGCATCTATCACATCACCAACTGTAGCCCAATTGCCTTCTGAATCCACAATAACATCCTGAGAATCTAAATCATGGTTGTCGTTAATGTCAATGATAGCCACATCTGCTGCACCATCATTATCAATATCAAGTGCAACTGCGGTATGTCCATCCATGCTACCATAACCAACAATGTGGACGTCGTCATCGGATGCTCCTGTCGACTGCTGACTTGCAATCTGCACATCATCTGTTGTTCCAGCGGTCTGATGCACATCGTTAGCAGGATGACTCGCCTCATGATGGTACACATGATGCTCAACAACAACATGCGTATTAGCATCTGTAGGAGTAGAGATCTCATCGACACTTACTTCTGGCTTTACCTGCTGGGCGAAATCGTGTTTCTGTTCAACAGACATTGCATTCCACTCAGCAGCAGTATAAGTATTATAGATACCGCCATGCCAATGGAACACGCCACCAGGGCCTACCTCTGCACGAGCCTGGGCAAAAGCCTCACCAAAAGAGAGGTCATCGTTGACAGCTGCTACCTGCAGTCCATTTTCCAAAGTGTGACTGGTCTCGCCTTGCTCTGGAATAGCGACATCTTCAGTCTTCTCTGCCTCTTTACCATGTTCCTGAGCAACTGCTTGTCCTCCATATAAAAGGCCAGCACCCATCAGAATACCAGATACACCACCTAAGGTTACTTGCTTCCAAGCAACACCTTCTTTTTTTGACTCTTGCTGTCCGTTTCCATTCGGACGCTTCTCTAAAATTGTAGTCTCGTTCATATTAATAACGTTTTATTTGTTTGCAAAAGTAATATAATAATGAAATAGTTCCAAGTTTTAAATGGGTTCTTGTAGGAAATACCCATAATAATGTACGTAATTACTTCTGGTACTTCGTCTTGCAGTAGGGACAGGCATCGCTTTGGGTCAGGATGTCGTAATCTTGGAATCCCATAAAGTGGCCACACTTAGGACAAGTATAACGACGCTGAAATGTCTTTTTTATCTCCTCCTGCTCCTCAATGCTATTATCTGTAAAACGTCTGTAAAAACCATAAAGCATCACTATCAGAGCTATAACAGTAAAAACATAGGCAAAAGGCTTCAGATCGTCTGGGGCCACACCTGAAAGAAGTCCTCCCAGCATTGTGATACCTATAGGAATACTGGCTAAGAGCCCTATATTCTTTTGTCTTTTCCTTATCTCAATATTAGCACTATTGTATTCATCCCATACCCTCTTCAATGGGTGGATATCCACTGTTTCCACCTTTGGTTCCTGTATAGCACTCCAGCTAAACAGATAGTGGGAATTGCCCAGTTCTATTTTGTCCCTCTCAGATATGGTCTTGCTCTCTACAGCTATACCATTGACAAAGGTAACATTCTGCTCATTCAGATTCTTGATCTGCCATTTACCATTACCAGCTGGCTGCAACGAGATATGATGACGACTGACATCCATTGGCACACTATTGGGCTGGCCATAAAGTTTGGACTTGCCATCTTTTACAACATTCAGTTGTCTAGTATTCTGATCTCTACCTATTATTATTTCCATACTGTTTTAGATTTTTGCTTGGATCACCAGTTCTTTTACGGTTTTCAGGGCCTCCTTAGATACAGGCATCTGAAAAAGGAAGTGCTCATAATCTGATAGCATCAAGACCTGTTTTTGGATATCCACTTGATAGATATAATTCATGTTGACAATAAAACGCTTGCCAATACGCATAAAGCGTTTGGCATTCTCACCCAACTGAGCAGCCAGGGCGTCCTCTGTATGGGCAAGGTTCAGCGTGATACATACCTTTTGTTTGTTGGCAGTTACAATATAAGTGTAATTACCATCGCCTTCGAAATAGACAATCTTCTGAGTGTCCAGGCGAATTAGTTTGTCGCGTGAGTTAAAATAGATTCTCTGCTGCATCATTTAGTAATTATATAGTTTTGATATGGCAAAGATAATATAATTATCTTAAATACGCAAGAAAAAGACGGAAAATTTCATCTAACGATGATGAAATCCCCCGTCTGAGTGTATGAAATGTATTCTATTATTCCATTCATTTACTGACAAAAGACCATAACAACATAGGCTTCTGCTCCTTATTGATAAGTGGCCACAGATAGTTCATTCCTCTGGAAGAGACAGTGACACAGCCCTGACAACTTGAACGATGAAGGGGGATATACTTCTTCCAACACCATTTGTCTACCCAACTCGAACTATGAATCATCAACCCTCTTGCATAAGCAGACTGATTATCGAAGTCCATGCCTTTAAGACGGAAACTATGCTTTAGACTGTTCCCATGATCCTTTGTCACGAGGAATCGACCCAAGGAAGAACACTCGCTTCCCGGTTGATTGCTGAAGTGAGGCTGTTCTGCGGTACTGTCCCCTCCCGGCCCATGCATCACGTAGGTACTGGCAACGATCTTCTTATGTTGAAAATTCCATACAAACAAACGTGGTTTACCAGAAGGAATGCCATAATCTACAAACAGAGCATAGTGCTCATTCATGTTATGACGTTTGGCAAAAGCGAGTGCTTTCTCTGCCCTCTCCTCGATTGTCTTATACTCCCTGCGGTCAGGAAATTCCGGAAGTCCATAATACTTCCAAGCCCAATACAGTCCACACACTGCTGCCCCAACAATTAGTAGCAACAAGACAGACAAACAGCCCCATATCTTTTTTCGTTTCTTCATCATCAGCATCATATTTTCAGCACACTACTACAGTGTGGACATAACCCGTTCTTGCCTTTGTATCGGGGATGTCCCTTGGCAGCTTGCATCAGGCATGATGGATCATCCTTAGGACAATGATTATAACTGAAATAAGTATGAATGAACTCGTGGCATACGACTTTCCAAAAGTCTCGTTTATCTTTTACCCTAAACGTTGAAGCGACACAAGCATTGCCAGGAATAATGCTAAGCCCTTGTACGCCCCAATCCTTTTTATCATGTATGCTGCACGATATGTCCTTATGTGTCAATCCAATGTAAATGTTTTGCTTGTTGGCATTTCCAGCAATTGAACGTATGATCTTGTCAGCTCTGTATCTGGTATGGCCATCGTTCATCAACGTGTCAGACAGTGGTAACGAAGGATGTACCTCGCATTCCACTTCCACGCTGAATATTTCTTCTAGTCTCTTTGTCAGTTCTTTCCCTAACTGCTGTGCTTCACGCTGACTGAATTTACCAAATGGCTGGAGGTGTATTACTGGCGGACATAGACATCTTGCCTCAGCTTCATCAGAAAGTGCACTATTCCCCCCATTAATCTTGGAACAACCAGCCAAGCACATAACAGTACATAATAGAAATATATTTAACTTTATTGTCATCATATCAAATCACTTTATTCTATTCGTGCTGCAAAGATACAACCAGTTTTCCTTCGCACCAAGAAAAAAAGGGCCCGTTGTACGAACCCCTCAGTTTATTGTATCAAATGTATCCAACAAGACCTCACTGCATCTGCTTAATATAGATGTATTGTGGATAATGACCAAAAACGGTAAGAGTGACAGGACATATCCAGATCTCACGGGTAAAGCCTTCGAGGCCGTTTACCTTGTAAGTAGCACCAGCGAATAGCCCTGAATACAGCTTCACGCACTCGAAGTAACCGTTCATACTTGTGAGTTTCTTCTTGGACGGACGAACCAACACACGTACACGATTCTCTTTCTTTGTATCAAGAAAGGTCAGCAGGTGATTGGAACCTGCAACCATGGCGAGGTTGTATCGATCGCCAGGCCAAGGCATATCGATGTACCACATGTTGTTGTCATGGACAAACTTGAGGTCATAAACTTTGCGACGGAAGCCGCAGATTCCTTTTGCATAAACCCATGCGAGTTTAGCATACATGATTGTACGATTAAACATTAGAACAAGATTTAGTTAAACGCCTCTGGGAGTCTCCCAATTGCGGGTGCAAAGTTACAACATTATTTTGAAATCTCCAAATCCAATTAAAATACTGAGTATCAACAACTTGACTATTTGGCATAGTCTTTACTGCTTATCGAGTCGGGAAGAAAAAACGTAAAATTCACGCATTTTCTAGTGATCTTTACGTATTAATTTTTATCTCAATCCTAAAGTTTTCATTTTGGCTTCTGACAGATTCATGGGCTTGATCCACATATAATCGGGATACTGGCCCAGCACAAAGAGGGTTACAGGACACAACCAGATTATGCCCCCGAAAGAATTGGCAGCAATAAGACCTACCTCGTAGTGGGCACCTCCAGTGATGCTGGAATCTTGTTTCTCAATGCGGAACCAGCCTTTAGGCATCTTGTCAGATACGATGTTTACACATACCTTGATTTTTGTGTGCGTCCCATCGTAAGAAAGAAGCTCACACAGATCATCGGCTCCTTCTACCATCATCAGGTTATGATGGTCGAAAGGCCAGTCAGGGTAATCCACGTACCAGCAGCCATCATCTTCTTTAGTGAATGAGATGGTGTACTCGCTTTGTCTGCCAAAATACTTCTTCGACATCATCGAAGCTGCTTTCATTAAATCTGTAATTGTGTAGTCCATTTTAAAATTTTTAGTTCCTATAATGCTTTTGTCATTGCAAAATTAATAATAATCTGACTTGATTGCAAGAAAACGGCCTGTTATTTGTACAAAACCCCTTGATTTATGTATCAAATGATCGCAAACTAGTTTGTACAATTACGCGATAACACGATTACACGGTTACATTAGGTTTTTTGAAATATTTGATGACGTTGGGGGAAAGGGTGGTTTCAATATTTATATATTATAATAATTATATTATAATATAATTATTATAATATATAAATCAATAAGAGGATACTATATGCGATTCGGTAATGTAACCGTGTAATCGTGTAATCGTGTAATCGCGTTATCGTCCCTAAAATTGGAGTATAAAATAAGCGCCACCAGATTTTATTCCAGTGGCGCTTATCTCTACGTAGAAAATCGAATAATAAAAATTAAGTGGCTCTTATTTTAAGGCTCCCCTATCTCACTATATATTAAAGCGACTTGGGCGGGAGTGAAGGAGCGGGATCTGGAGGCAAGGAGGGGTTTGAGGCGGGGATTGGTGAGGAGCCATCTTCGGAACTTGGCCCAGGCTGAGAGAGGCAGGAGATCCGGAAAGTAGCGCTGAGCCAGAGCGGTACGGTTGAACGAGGTGGCATGAGGGGTTTGTTTGTAATACATAAAGAAAAGGTTTTTAATGGGTTAAACATGTTTGATTTACACTGCAAATATACTACTTTCTTCTGACATGACCAAATTTTTACGGCTTCTGAGGCGTACAACTCGATAAAACTTGATAAAACTCGATATAACTCGATGAGAGGGGCTTCGGATGTCGTAACTTTGCATCGTCAAACGGATCCAAAGACTAATTAACTGTATTATTAACCATTTAAACAATTAAAAAATTATGTTGGAACTTTACATTTCTCAAAACAAGAACAGTGCGAGTGAGGCGTATGGCAAGTACTATCCTCGCGTGAGTTACAAGCAGACCATGGGCATCCACGAAATGGCCGTACACATGGCTGAGCACAACACCCCGTTCTCGGAGGGAACCATCGAGGGTATCCTGCGCGACTTCGTGAAGTGCGTGCGCGAGCAGACGCTGAACGGTAACACCGTGAAGGTGGACAACCTGGCGATCTTCAAGGTGAGCGTGATCGGTAACGGTTGTAAGGAGTTGTATGATGCAGACACCGACAAGACCATTACGGCCAGCATCGGTACCATCGGTAAGAACGACAAGACGGGTCCTGCCGTGCAGAGCCTGAAGCTGCTGGCACAGGCTACTGGCGAGTACACCCGCGAGGAGCTGAACAAGGATGGTAAGCTGGGCTGGACCGACAAGACCGCTGCTGAGATCGCTGCTGTCAAGGCCGCTGCTCAGGGTGGCACCTCCCCTAGCCCATCGCAGGGCGGTGACAGCCAGGGAGGTTCGCAGAGCCAGAGTGGAACGCAGGGTGGCCAGCAGGGTGGCGGCACCAATACCGGAGGCGGTGACAACACCGGCGGTAGCGACGATGGCGACGATGGCCTCGACAAGGATTAACCGGAAGGGAGGTGACGCATGAAGAAGCGGATTGTTGAGATTGCGGTGAAGGTGATAGTAGCCGCACTCACGGCCTTCCTGACGGCCATCACGACCACGAGTTGCATGGGCTTCGGACCCATCACGCTCTAAACAAGAAATCCCCCGCACGATGATTGTGCGAGGGATTTTTTTGCCACCAAGGTAGCAAAGATATTTGGTGGAATGGCATTGTCAGTGGTGTATCGGCTGGTGCTTGATAAAGTCGTAGAGCGTCAGTTGGCGCAGGTGGTAATAACTGTTCCAGAAATCCTGCAGGGCTGTGATCTGATCGCGCCGTGCTTCCTGCCAGTATTGTTGTGCCAGCGACAAGTCGTTCACAGTGGCCTGGCCGCGGATGAAGCGTTGCAGCATGGCGGTGTAGGCATCTTCGGCTATCTGCAGTGAGTGTCGGGTGTCGTCGACCATCGCCTGTCGCTGATCGACCTCGGCTACCGTTTGTATAATATCCAGTTCGGTATCACGGCGCTGCTCCTGACGCTCGCGGGCAGCCGTCTCTGCTTTGCTCTGTGCGGCGAGCCACTCATTGCGTTTCTTGCCGTGATCGCTGATGGGTACAGTCAGGTTTACCATCACCTGATTTTGCACCAATGGACTACGATAGGCATATTCGAAGCGCTCAGATACCTGATTGAGTCCTATCGACGCATCTATACTGGCATTCAAGCCTTTTTTGCGCTTGAGTTGTTCTGCATCGCGGCGGGCTTCCAGTTCCTTGAGTTCCATCGACAGATAGTTGGGATTGTGCTGCGCAGCCTGGTTGACAGCATCGCCGACGGTGACACTGAACTGCGGCAGGACGGAGGGAACGATCAGTTCCAGATGCGTCAGTTCGTCCATTCCCAGCCATACAGCCAGGCTCTTGACGGCTTTCTGATGGTTGAGCAGTGCACTCTTCAGCGCAGTAGTGGCCAGTGAGCGCTGCAGTGTCAGGATTTCGAGTTCTGCTTTGGAGATAGATGCAATACGAAAGCGTCGCTCGCCGATGGCAAGTATGCTGTCGCACGACTGTAGGTGCTCCTGGGCCATGTTGAGTTGTTCCTGTGCCACAGCCAGCGTGAAGAACCGCCTGACGGCCTCTGCGCCTGTCTGCTCCACCGAATAGTTCATCTGCTGCTGGGCAACGCTCAGCCGCATGGGTTCTGTCTGCCGGTTCCAGCGATAGGGATTGTAACCTAACAGTTCCTGCCGGTAACCCACTCGGATGGGGGTGGTGGCAAACTGATGCTGGATGTAGTCGCCATAGTTGCCCAGATAGGCCAGTCCCGTGGAGGCATAAAGGGATCCTCCCCATCGTTCCATCACCTGTTCTGCCTGCAGATTGACGCTGGACAGGAGTCGCTTCTGCTCGCGATACTCATCATTGTCGGTATCACTGACATATCGTTGGGTCATTTCTTGCTCAAATTGCAGCGGTATGGTGCTGAGGTCTATTTGCGGTTTGCGGCCTGCCATCCATGAGAGCCAGGCATAGTGTGCCTCCTGGAAGACACTGCGGTAGCGGTCGGCAGTGAGGCTGCTGTCAGTGGCCAGTTGGAAGGCACGCTCCATATCGAGCCTTACCGACTGTTGTGCGGTGGCTGCAACTGCTGTACAGAGGAGGGCAAAAACGGCGAGGGTTCTCATTTATAATTGAAAATTGAAGATTGAAGATTGAAGATTGAAAATTGAAGATTGAAATAAGGACTATTGGACATTGAACACGGTGACATGCATGCCGTCGAAAAGTTGGTGTGGCGTGGCCACATGAGCCCGCAGCATGACGGTTCCCTGTTCGTCGACAATGGGGTTGACTTCGGTCACCTTGGCATTATAAACAGCCTGTTCGTCGCCCACAGGTACTATTTGAAGGCGCGTGCCAACGGCAAAGCGGTTGAGGTCGGCCTCCATGATACGGAACTCTACATCCATCTGCTGCGGAGCGATGACCCGGCACACGATGTCACCCACTTGTGCCAACTGGCCGGCATGGGCTGTGACATTGGCCACAATGCCGTCGAAGGGGGCTGTCACACGCGTTGTATTCAACTCGTGACGGGCAGCAGCCAGTTTGTTCTGAGCCAGCAGCAAGCCGCTCTTGACCTCGGCAATATGGCGCACGCGCTGGGGCACGTTGCCGATATGCTCGGGGTCGTAGCCCTGTGAGATAATGACATCCTGCATCTGCAGATTTGCCTGCTCTATCTCCCGCTGATACTGTTCCACGGCATTGGTCTGCCTGGTGGCATCCTGCTCGGCCAGCAGTTGTCCGCGGCGAACGCGGTCACCGTTGTGTACCATCACCCGTAGCACGGGCAGCGAGAGTTCAAATTTTACATCTGCATATTGCGTAGCCACTACTTTGCCCATGGTCTGGAAAGAAAGAGGCGAAATACTGTCGGAGGCCTGACTCGCGCCCGTGGCCTGACTGATGGTGTCGGATGGAATTCTTGTGTCCTGAGAATCAGTCGGATGGCTCTGCTGCCGGCAGGCTGTCAGCAGCAGGGCTATCGTGAGGGGAATCCATATTCTTTTCTGCATAGGATATTCGTTAGTTTACAGGTTCTTATTTTGTATGTTATAGTTGTCGAATGCTCATCTCGTAGAACAGTCCCTTCCGTGCCATCAGTTCCTCAAAGGTGCCCTCTTCGGCTATCTTTCCCTTGTCGAGGACGATGATGCGGTCGCAATGCCGGATGGTGCTCAGCCGGTGGGCGATGACCAGACGGGTGCAGTGCAGGCGGTCGAGATTTTCGCTCACCTGTTTCTGGCTGATGTTGTCGAGCGCGGAGGTTGCCTCATCGAAGAAGAGGATGTTGGGCCGGCCTATCAGGGCACGTGCTATGAGCAGACGCTGCTTCTGGCCGCCTGAGAATCCCCCGCCGTCTTCGGTGATGAAGGTATGGAGTCCCATAGGCAGCGCCTGGACCTCGTCGTACATGCAGGCCATGCGGAGCGCCTCCCAGGCATCGTCGTGAGTAGCCCATGGAGCAGTGATGGTGATGTTGTGGAAGATGTCGCCTGCAAAGAGTCTGCCGTTCTGCAGACAGGAGCCTATGCGCCGGCGCAGTTCGCCCTTGTCGACCTTGGCGAGGTCGTAGTGGTCGTAGGAGATATTGCCGCGCAAGGGTGTCTCGAATCCAAGCAGCAGGCGCATCAGGGTGGATTTCCCACATCCCGACATGCCGGCAATGCCCACGTATTCGCCAGCTTTGATGTGGAGTGACAGATCGTCGATCACCAGTGGCATGTCGTCCTGATAGCGGAACGACAGGTTGTTGATACTGATGTTGCCTGATAGGGCGCTGATTGCTGCAGAGGGTCCCGACACCTCGGGCTCGGTTTCGGCAACAGCCATGATACTGTCAAGTTGCGGCCCCATTTTAGCCATCTCGGGTATCTGGTGGGTGATCTCGGCGAGTGCGGCTGTCATCATACCGAAGGCAGAGGTAAAGGCGATGAAGTTGCTGGTCTCGATGGAGAAGCGGTGGGTGAAGAAGTAGATGACCAGCAGGCTGACCACGCTCATCAGCGCCAGCAGCGCAGGATAGATCCGCAGTTGGAACTGGGGGTTGTAGATGATGTGGGTGGTATTGGTGTAGCGGTTGAGCCACTGGGTGTAAGCTCGTGTCTCAGAGCCGGTGAGTTTGATCTTCTGAATGCCGGCAAACAAGTTGCACTCCATGCCGATGAGGGCATCGTTCCTACTGATAAACTGTTGCTGGACGCGAGCAACTGTGCGGAAGTAAAGCACCACCAGCAGTGCCTGGATGGCATAGAGTATGGCCGCAGGTGCCAAGAGCCGCCCGCCGTAAATGCCCACCTGGATGAAATAGACGATGGACAGCACGCCCCCTAGCAGTGCGCCGACAATCGACTCGTTGACCTGCTGGCACAGCATGGTGAGATTGCTCATCTTGGAGGCCAGTTCTCCGCTGCTGTGGCTATGGAAGAATTTGGGTGGCAGGAGAAACAGCCGTGCCATGACGGCATTGTGCAGGTTCATCTCCAGTATGTTTTCCACCCGGATGATATAGAGATTGCGAAGATAAGTGAACAGCATGACGGCTACAGCGGCACCAGTCAGCAGTCCGGCTATCGGGGCCAGGGCGGCGGGATTGCTGCTGGGTATCACGGTGTAGAATACATACTTGTTGGCCACAGGGACCAGCATGCCTAAGAGCACCACAACCAAGGCGGCAAGACACATGTGAAGCAGGCTGTGCTTGTTGGCAGAAGTCAAGATGAAGGCAATGACCTCGCGCCTGGTTATTTTGTGCGGTGGCAGCGACATGGTGAAAGCGTATGCTTCGGGCTCAAGGTTGTGCTCCATCTGCTGTCGCGTCACTGTCTGCCGTCTGCCGTCCGTATCAATAAAGTAGTAGGAGCGACCAGTCCATTTGGGTAGCAGCGCCACCAGATGTCCGCTCTTTGTACGCCCCAGCAGAGGTCCGCAGGACTCCTTCCACCATCCGTCGTTGAGTTGCACCTCGCGCTTCATGATACCATGAGCATGGATGATGTTGGAGAACTGCTGCTCAAGGGGTATGATATCGTCGTCCTCCAGTTCGTAGTCGACAACCTGCAGTGCGCTGAGCACCTGACGGATGGCCAGTTGGTCTGTATGGGGCACGGGGCCGTTATAGTGCAGGCCCATGCGGGCTGCTCCCTCCATCATCTCGCGAGAGAGTTTGGTGGCGTCGTATTTCCTGCGCTTTTCTATCTGACTGGAAAAAATGCTCATCTGAGGTTCCCCCTTACGTTTAATTGCTTTCCATTAATTCACGATATCTGCCTTCCTGACGCATCAGTTCGTCATGTGTGCCGCGCTGAACGACGCAACCGTTATCCATGACGATGATCTGGCTGCAGTCGCGGATGGTGGACAGACGGTGAGCCACGACAATCAGGGTGATGCCCATCTCGCGGATGCGTCTCATCACGTGTTCCTCGGTGGTGGGATCCAGGGCCGACGTGGCCTCGTCCATGATCAGGATCATCGGCTCGCGGGCCAGAGCTGTGGCAATCTCGATGCGTTGGCACTGGCCGCCGCTGAAGTTCTGTCCCCCTCGTACCACCTTGGTGGCATAGCCCTCAGGGCGCTTCACGATGTCTTTGTGCAGATGTGCATCGTCGCATGCGAGGCGAATGGCAAAATCCTCCACGCTCAGGTCCCACATACGGATATTCTGTTCCAGTGTGTCGTCGAAGAGCGTGATATCCTGGCTGACAACGGCGATAGAGGCGGTGAGTTCATCGCGGGAGATGCTCTCAATAGGACGTCCGTCGAACAGTATCTGGCCGCTCCAGGGTTTGTAAAGACCAGAGATCAACTTGGCCAGCGTCGATTTGCCACAACCGCTGCTGCCCACGAAGGCCACCGACTCGCCAGGCTTGAGATGCAGATTGAATTGCTCGATGAGTGGAGGATTCATAGGGTTGTATCCGAAGGTAACATCACGTAATTCCACTTCGCCCAACAGTTTTCCTTCTTCCGATGCCTGCCCCTCGGCATAACGGTCTTCAGGATATTTCATAACATCCTCCACACGTTCCATCTGAGAGCGCATCTCAACCAGTTGCAGCCCGGCATGGACTATCTGGTCGACAGGCGCTATAAAGGCTGTCATAAATCCCTGAAAGGCCATGAGCATGCCTATGGAGAGATCGCCCTGCAATATATACCAGGCACCCACCAGCAATACAGCCATCGACAGCAGACTTTGCGTCAGCGAGGGCAGCAGGTTCATCTGGCTCTGCTGAATATGCATCTCGCGCTCCTTGTTGAACTTCCGCGCCCAGAGGCCACACCAGTATTGGAAGAACCCCTCCTCGGCGCCCGCGGCCTTGATGCTCTCGATGTTCTCCAGGCAACTGACCGTAGCGGAACTATATTTACCATCACTCTGCTGAGTGCCCCTGACCATGTCCAGCCGGCGATGCGAATAGTAGTTTACGACGCCCAAGTCGACCACAGCCGCAATGACTCCAATCAGCGTCAGGGTGTAATTGTATGACAGCATGAGCACAAGATAGAGCACCAACAGCATCACGTTGATGATCTGCGGCGCAAGCACCTCGACCAGTGAATGGGTGATCGTCTCGTTGAGATGCTGGCGCTGCTGAAGGTCGCCCACATAGCGCATGGCGAAGAAACTCATCGGCAGCCGCATCAGGTGGCGCAGAAAGTTGGTGTTGCTGCGCAGTGCCAACTGCCCGGCTATGCGCTTGGCGTAGCACTGCTGCCAGAGCACCACCACGAAATTGAAAAGCGCCAGCATGGCCATCAGACAGAAGAATACCTTGGCCCACTGCCCGTTGAGCCCGGAAAGGATCTCATCGAAGAAAACCCTCGTAAACAGCGGCAGCGCCAGCGTCATGAATGCCAGCAGCAGGGCAAAGACGAACGTGATCCAGAATGCTTCGTAGGCGCCGCTCATATTTCGCCTGATATAGGAGAAGATGCTGGTAGGATGGCCTGAGGGCTCGAAATGGTCTGTCAGTTCAAAAGTCATGGCCACTCCCGTAAACGAGCGGCGGAACTCATCCATAGGCACCTCCACCGCGCCGACGCCGGGATCGTTGATATAAGCCTTACCCCTCTTCATGCCCTTGAACACCACGAAATGCTCAAAGTTCCAGTGTATGATTGCCGGCTCCATCCCTGCCAGCCCCTCTGCGCTGACCTTGTAGGCACTGGGCTCCAGGCCATAGCTCTTTGCTGCCATCAGGATGTTCTTCATCGAACTGCCGTCGCGGCTCACGCAGCAAGCCTCGCGCACCTGCTCCAGAGGGAGCCACTTGCCAAAGTAAGCCAGTATCATCGAGAGCGAGGCTGCGCCACACTCCACGCTCTCCATCTGCATCACCATAGGCACCTTCTTCATACGCACTACCTTCCTTGCAACGTTTCCAATATGTCATTCCCCCGTCCTATCAGCACCTCCCAGACGTGCTTCTGGCTCCAGATGATCTGCACGTTGCAGGGCATCCCCGTGGTGACGGCCATGCCTTGGCTCTTCTTGCGGCTCCATATCAGTCCGTCGTCTCCGCGGTCGAGCACGATGCGCACCTCATACACGGGTTGGCCGTCAGGAATCACGGCCGCCAGTTCAGTCAGTTTCAGCCGCCGGGCCACAGCCTGTCGGTCTGTAGGATAGCGCTCGATGCCCGTCACCGTACCTACGGCGTAGCCCCATTTCTCGCGCTCCAGGTCGGCAGGCGTCACCTGCACCTTCGCCCCGGTCTTCACCTTACGCAGACTGGCGAACGGCACGTAGGCCAACACCTCGCGGTCGTGGCGCTGCAGTGGCTGAGGCAGGATCCAGAGCACCGGCTCTCGTGCCTCAAACTTGCTCTCGGCGGGCTTTGATGTCAGCACCACACCGTTCTCAGGCGCCGTCAGCGTGGTGGTGGCCAACTGCGAACGGACGCTCACGACCGGCGTCCCCGCCGTCACCTGCTGCCCGTTGGTAGCGATGACGTGATGCACTGTTCCCCCGAACGGCACGGAGACCGGTCTGGCCTCTGCAAACGGGAACACCACGCCCGTGGCACTGATCGTATAGTTGAGTTTGCCGAAGATGCACCAGAAAAGTGCCAACGCGCCGATCATCAGCAGTGATGAAAGTATCAGCCACAAGGCCGGCGATGCCGCCCGTGGCATCTCTTTGAGTTCGCTCTTGTCATCCAGCGCCTGCAAGGCCTCCGTATTAAAAATCTCTGACATATCTTCCTTTTTGGTTGCAAATTTAAAAAAAATTCTGATATAATGAGCCAATTGAGATAAAAAACTGAAACATATTTTAAAAGAGACCTTCGAGGAGCTCCTTGTGATGGCCGGGGAGGACAATATGGTGATTGCCGATGGGGTCGGTAAGAAAATAGCTGGTCTGTGATTTGTCGGCAAGTTGGATTACCTGTTGCGTGCGGCAGAGGTCTGGCTTCTGCTGGTTGCGCACTAAGGTGCCCTCGGCGATGAAGTGGCGCTGCAGGTCGCCAGACACTTTGAAGATGGTGACGGGGCCTTCCTTCATGAATCCCCTGACACCCACACCGATGCCCGATTCGAAATGCGTGTCAAGCTCATAGCTTTCTACCATGTCGAGCGGAATCGTGCAGTGGGCTAGCAAGATCTCGCCTGTCTCGGGGTCGATGGCTGATGGATTCGCCTGAAAACCGGAGATGCCGAACAGCGCGCGCACCATCATCATCGAAAGCATGGCGGGTACATCGCCTTCGCAACCGGCCACCAAACCTTCGGCATTAAGTCTTGCCAATGCCAGGCAGCCCGTGTTTCTGACAGCCGTCAGCAGATCGAAGCAGCGCAGGGTGAAGCCTTTCAGCTGATGATTGTCGGTGATGGCCTTCAGCGCCTGATAGATATCCTCGGTGGTTCCACTGCCCACTGTCTGGAGCAGTTCCAGCATAGGAATGCTCACAAGGTTGATGCCTAGACGAGCCTTCACCTCCTTTTTGTCGGCAAGACTGGAAATCAGCCAGTCGGAGGGTTTGCCGATGATGCCTAATCGGATGCCGTCGAGTTGTTGGTATGCTTCTTCAATCTTGGCCAGCAAGGTGATGCGACGGGTGATATACGGCTGACTGCCGTGAATGATCTCGCCCTTCAGCTGATGCTGTCGCAGGTAGGAGAGGATCTCCATCGAAGCCGCCAACGAATTGCTCTTCCCCGATGTCAGCAGATAGAAAGGCCGTGATGACTTTTTCTGCAGTTGAGGGAGCAGCCTTAGGAAGATGCTCTCGGTGCCGCCCGTGCGTACATAAATGATGTGGAGGCCGCTGCTGCCGTAATCGGAGTAATCGGCTCCCTTCAGTTCATAGGCCAGACCAAGGCTCTCCAAGAACACTTTGGTCGCAGCGCCTACTGCTTTCTCGTCGTGCAATTCCGACGTCAGTGTGTAAATGCTTATCTTCTGTTTCATACTTTCTATGCTGCAAAGATAACAATAATACATCGAAAGACAAAATATATTCCTTGTTTTCTTTATATATGCATGTTTTTTGCATATAATCTTTGGCGAAACCAATTTTAATTTCTATCTTTGCAAACGGTATGACTTCCAGAGAGGTCTAAATGTTAATATAATAATCACCGTGATGACAATGAAAAAAATCATGCAATGGTTGATGGCCGCTATTCTTGTTTGCGGTTCATCTTTACTCTCATCGTGTACAGCGGACATTAATGACAACCCCGTACAGCCAAGACAATCAGAATACAAGGGTGTGCCCCTCGTGATACTCGACACGGATATCGGCTCTTCGGCCGATGACCTCATCGCCATGGAGATGCTCTATCGCTATGCAGACGAAGGGCGCTGCAAACTGCTCGGTATCGTGGCGAACCGTCCAGGTGAGGCCAATGCCGTTTTGACCGATGTGATGAATACATACTTCGGCTATGGCAACCTGCCCATCGGTGTGGAGCGCAATGGTATCAAGAATCCTATGGTGTTTATCGATTACAAGAATCTCAGCAATCATAAGACTGACGAGGGGAAATTGATGTTTATGAGAACCATCAGCGACTATTCCAAACTGCCTGACGGATGGCAACTCTACCGGCAGCTGCTGGCCGCACAGCCCGACCATTCGGTGAGCATCTGCTCGACAGGCTTTGTGACCTGTCTGGTCCAGCTGCTGGCTTCTAAGCCCGACGACATCTCACCGCTCACGGGTGTAGAACTGGTGCGCCAGAAGGTGAAATGCCTCTACATAATGGCCGGTATATTCTCACTGTCGGAAGAGCCCGACTATAATTTCCTTCAGGATCCGACGTATGCCAAACAGCTCTTTGAATCGTGGCCTCGCGAAGTGGATGTCGTCTTCTCGCCCATGGAGGTGGGCAACGAGATCGACTACAGGCCTGAGACTGTGATCAGCGACATCGACTGGACCGACATTCACCCCATCAAGCAGGTCTATATGAAGTACAACTGCGACATTGGGCAGAAGATGTGGGATCCGATGGTCGTGATCCAGGCCGTAGAGGGCGACGCAGCGTTCACGCTCTCCGGGCGCGGTGTTGTCACCCTCACAGAGGCGTGTGGAACCATTTTCACGCCGAAGGCTACAGGCAATGACCGCTATCAGATTCCGGGTTCTAAAGCGTGGTGTGATGCCATGTTGGAGAAAATCAGGAATTATACAAAGATGAAATAATTTAATTTTGGAAAAAATGAGAAAGAATGTATTATGGATGTTGACCGCTATCCTTATCTGCGGTGCAAATGTGCTGACGGCATGTAGTAACAATGATCTCCCTGCCGACAATCCCGCTGTTGACAACCTGGCCGAGAAGTTAATCGGAAAATGGATGATGGATGAAGTGGATGGTAAACTTGTGCCGACAGACTCTAAGCAGGTGCTGACCTATGGACCAGACAACAAGTTCTATTACAGTCTGTCGATCAATGCCATCACCGACCTGAATGTGTGGGTCGATCACTGTGAAGGCAGTTACACGATTACGGGCAAGAATACTTGTGTGCAAACGGTAAATGTGGCTGGTACCAACATCATGTTTAAGCAACAGCCTACCTTCATCCTCATCAACGACGACGAGATGCGCCTCAACGCCAGCAATGAGACACATGTAGACGGTAAGCCTTACAGAGTGACAAGCTATCCGAATGAGCGCAAGATCCGTGTGAAGCACGACTACAGCACCGACGTCGTCGGCACCTGGGAGGGTATCCGCACCAGTGAGCAGGACGAGTATAGCGACGGGCTGCCGCACCGATGGGAATACAAGGCCGACGGCACTTTCGTCTATTATCGTCAGAACGACAAGGGTGAGTGGGTGGCTGATGTCAACACCATGTCAGAATACTTCGTCGACGGTACGCTGCTTTGCTCGCGCTGGAAGAACGTCGGTAATGACAAGGAGAACCGCGAGAGCTGGGAGATCGAATCCATCGAGAACGACGTGATGAAATGGACGGCTCTCCGGCAGAAGGCCGACGGCACTACCTATACCGCTACCTTCAGCATGAAACGCGTAAAGTGACGGCGCGAAGGACAGGATTAGAACGACTGTATGAGTTTTCCCCAGTTGGCACTGAAGTCGGGCATGGTAGGGAAGAGCAGATCGGCATTGGCGTCGAGGAGTGTCTGCACGGACAAGGGTCCTGTGTTGACGGCAATGGTGAAGATCTTCGCTGCCACACCGGCTTGGATGCCCAAGGGGGCATTTTCTACAACGATGGCTTCGTAAGGCATTAAATCGCCGGCCTTGCGAAGCCCCATGAGGTAAGGATCGGGTTTGGGTTTGCCACGACGCACGTCGTAGGCGGTGGTGATATGCGCCTCATCGACAAATGTGCCGAAATCCTTGAGGATGCGCTTGATGAGGGGCTTTTGTCCGCTGCCTGTGACGACACCGATCTGGATGCCGTCGTCGTGGATCTGCTGCATGAGGGTGAGGATGCCGGGCATGATGGACGCCTCGGGGAGTTGGTGGAAGATATGGCTCTTGACATCGTACATGCGCTGCGCCTCGGCCTCGTCGATTTCGCGACCTTGCTGTTGCATGACCATCTTCCGGATGGTGTCGACACCTCGCGCTCCCTCAGTGGCATAGGCGTCGTCGGCGGTCATTGTGATGCCGAACTGTGCCATCGACTGTTGCCAGGCAATGGCGTGGTTGGGCATGGAGTCGTAGAGCACACCGTCCATGTCAAAGAGCACGGCTTTGGGGCTCAGTGCCTCAAAGCCGTGTCTTTCCAGGTATTGCTTAATCGCCAGTTGGTACATTTATGCCTCTTTTGCGAGTCTCTCCTTGATGGCCTTGCTGTCTGCCTCGTAGCCGGGCTTGTCGAGCAGGGCGAACATATTCTTCTTGTAAGCCTCAACACCAGGCTGGTTGAACGGATTCACACCCAGCACGTTACCGCTGATGCCACAACCAATCTCGAAGAAATAGATCAGCTGTCCGAGATAACGCTCGTTCAGGCGAGGCATGGTGATGCGGATGTTGGGTACACCGCCGTCGACATGAGCCAGACGGGTGCCGAGTTCTGCCATCTTATTCACCTCATCCACGCGCTTGCCAGCGAGGAAGTTCAGACCATCGAGATTCTCCTCATCCTCAGGGAAGAGCAGCTTCTTCTCAGGCTCCTCGACGCTGATGACAGTCTCGAAGATGGTGCGCTCACCGTCCTGAATCCACTGTCCCATGGAGTGGAGGTCGGTGGTGAAGTCGACAGAAGCGGGGAAGATACCCTTCTTGTCCTTACCCTCAGACTCACCATAGAGCTGCTTCCACCACTCACTCATAAAGTGGAGCTTGGGCTGGAAGTTGACCATGATCTCAATCTTCTTGCCGCTCTGGTAGAGACCGTTTCGCACGGCAGCATACTGGGCAGCGGGGTTCTCGGCAAAGGGAACGTCCTTGCCACATGCCTTCTCCATATCCTGTGCACCGCCAACGAGTTCCTTGATGTCGAATCCGGCGCAGGCGATGGGCAGCAGACCTACCGGTGTGAGCACAGAGAAACGGCCACCCACGTTGTCGGGGATGATGAAGCTCTTGTAACCCTCCTTGTCGGCACAGGTGCGGGCGGCGCCTTTCTTGGCGTCGGTGATGGCGACGATGACCTTCTTGGCCTCGTCCTTGCCGCGCTGAGCCTCGCACTGCTTCTTCAGCAGACGGAAGGTGAGGGCAGTCTCAGTGGTGGTGCCGCTCTTGGAGATGTTGATCACACCGAACTTCTTATCCTTGAGATACTCGGTCAGTTCGAAGAGATAATCCTCGCCGATGTTGTTGCCGGCGAAGAGAATAGTGGGATTTTTAGTGTCCTTAACCAACCAGGCAAATGAGTTGCTCAGGGCCTCGATGACGGCACGGGCACCGAGATAGCTGCCGCCGATGCCAGCTACGACAATCGCCTCGCAGTTGGCGCGCAGCGTATTGGCACAGGCCTGCAACTCGTCGATGAAGGCAGGCGTGATGCTGGAGGGCAGATGGAGCCATCCTAAGAAATCGTTACCGGGACATGTGCCGTCTTCCAGCGCCTGCTGGGCGGCCTTTACCTTTGGCTCGAAAGCCTCTACTGCGCCAGCTCCCAAGAAGCAGGCTGCCTTTGTAATGTCAAGTTTAATGTTACTCATAATGATTATGTATTTATTAATTCTGTCAAGATATTATCTGAACGAATCGGTTAAAAGCTTGATTTCGATCTGTGGGGCGATACGCTCATACAGGATGTTGTAGACGGCATCGAGGATGGGCATGTTGACGTGCCAGTGGCGGTTGATCTCCTTCATACACTTTGTGCCGAAATAGCCCTCGGCAATCATCTCCATCTCAATCTGTGCACTCTTGACGGAATAGCCTTTTCCGATCATCGTACCAAAGGTGCGGTTGCGTGAGAAGTTGCTATAGCCCGTCACGAGCAGGTCGCCCAGATACACACTGTCGTAGGCATTGCGCTCGATGGGGTAGACGGCCGTGAGGAAACGGTTCATCTCCTGTACGGCATTGGCCATGAGCACAGCCTGGAAGTTGTCGCCATATTTCAGACCGTTGCAGATGCCCGCTGCGATGGCGTAGACATTCTTCAGCACACTGGAGTACTCGATGCCGAGTACGTCGGTCGATGTCTTGGTCTTGATGAAATCGCTGCTGAGGGTCTCGGCAAAGGCAATGGCTTTCTCACGGTCGGCACAGCCTACGGTGAGGTAGGAGAGTCGCTCCAGCGCCACTTCCTCGGCATGAGAAGGACCGCCGATGCAGGCAATGTTGTCGTAGGGTACGTCGAACACCTGATGGAAATATTCCGAGCAGACGAGGTTGTCGTCGGGCACGATACCTTTAATGGCGGTGATGACAAACTTGTCGCGGATGCGGGTCTTCAGTTTCTTGAGGTGACCTTTCAGATAGGGCGACGGTGTGACGAACACCAATGTATCGTACTGCTGCACGATGCGGTTGATGTCGTTGTCGAAATGGATTTCGTTGACGTCGAAGTGTACACTGGTAAGATAGGCGGGGTTGTGGCCGAGGCGCCGGAAATCGTCGATACGGTCGTCGCGCCGCATATACCAACCAATGTGGTGGGTGTGACTCACCACGATTTTGGCTATGGCTGTTGCCCAGCTGCCGCCACCGATAATCGCTATCTTACCACAATCGAACATCGCTTATTAAGCTTGTGCCTTTTCAATCCAAGCAGCGACGTCGTCGACGGAGGGCTTCTGAAGGTCGAGTTTATACTTCTTGAAGATCTCGCCGATTTTCTGCTGCAGGCCCTGAGGCTTCTCGTCCTTGATGTTTGTAATCAGGTTGAAACCAGCCTTGCGGAGTACGGGAACGATGTCCTCTGGAACGCCGATCTCTGCCCATTCAGCCACTGTGGACTGAGGAATCTTCTTCTCGGGCTTCATCTGCGGGAACAGCATGACCTCGCCAATGGCAAACTTACCTGTGAGCAGCATCACCAGACGGTCGATGCCGATGCCGATGCCAAACGTTGGAGGCATGCCATATTGCAAGGCACGGAGGAAGTCCTGATCGATGATCATCGCCTCGTCGTCGCCCTTGTCGGCCAGCTTCATCTGCTCGATGAAACGCTCCTCCTGGTCAATCGGGTCGTTGAGCTCAGAATAGGCATTGGCCAGTTCCTTACCATTCACCATCAGCTCGAAACGCTCGGTGAGGCCAGGCTTAGAGCGGTGCATCTTGGTGAGCGGTGACATCTCAACGGGATAGTCGGTGATGAAGGTGGGCTGGATGAAGGAACCCTCACAGAACTCGCCAAAGAGTTCGTCAATCAACTTACCCTTACCCATCGTCTCGTCGACATCCATGCCCTTAGATAGGCAGAACGCGCGAATCTCGTCCTCAGTCTTGCCATCGCAGTCGAAACCGGTCTTCTCCTTGATAGCATCGAGGATAGGCAGGCGACGGAACGGGGCCTTGAACGAGATGATGTTGCCATCGATCTCAACCTCGGGCTTGCCGTTTACGGCTGTACAGATCTCCTCGAGCATCTTCTCGGTGAAATCCATACCCCACAGCAGGTCCTTATAGCTAACGTAGAGCTCCATGCAGGTGAACTCAGGGTTGTGGGTCTTATCCATACCCTCGTTGCGGAAGTTCTTACCCATCTCGTAAACACCCTCGAAGCCACCAACAATCAGGCGCTTCAGGTAGAGCTCTGTGGCAATACGCATATACATGTCCTGATTCAGGGCATTGAAGTGGGTGATGAACGGGCGGGCTGTTGCACCACCTGCGATGCTCTGCAGGATAGGTGTATCAACCTCAGTATATCCGGCATTGTCGAGAATGCTACGCATGGTGCGGATGATCGTTGCACGCTTCAGGAAGGTATCCTTTACGCCTGCATTAACCACCAGGTCAACATAGCGCTGGCGATAACGCAACTCAGGATCGTCGAAGGCGTCGTACACCTTGCCGTCGGCATCGGTCTTTACCACAGGCAGTGGCTTCAGGCTCTTGCTCAGTAATGTCAGCTCCAGCACGTGGACGCTAATCTCGCCAGTCTTCGTGCGGAACACGTAACCTTTCACGCCAATAAAGTCGCCCAAGTCGAGGAGTTTCTTAAATACTATATTATAAAGGTCCTTATTCTCGTCTGGACAGATGGCATCGCGTTGCACGTAAACCTGGATGCGGCCTTTAGAGTCCTGCAGTTTGGCAAAGGCAGCCTTACCCATGATGCTCTTGCTCATGATTCTTCCTGCAATGCTTACCATGCGACTGTTTTCAGGTGTTGCCGTCTCGCGTACATCATTGCCTTCCTCATCCTTGCCAATGACGGGCAGGTCCTCGAAGTTCTCAATGATATCGGTGCTCCATGCGTTTACGGGATACTCTGCGGCAGGGTAGGGGTTGATGCCCATCTTGCGCAGTTCGTCGAGCGACTGTCGACGTAAGATTTCTTGTTCGCTTAACTCTAAAATGTTCATCTTTAATATTCGAATATTTCAATTTTATGGGTG
>JAEEGI010004697.1_pt1 | contig 31843 bp, 24 predicted proteins | sample 8958751 | NCBI WGS metagenome assembly JAEEGI01 (sample SAMN16246545, study PRJNA631951) | gut metagenome | biome: gut microbiome; feature: rumen; material: KS-attached | host: Bos | place: Iran: Karaj | collected 2018-10 | reverse complement strand
AAAAACCTTCATTGATTTCGTACCAGATTTCATCTGGAAGTTCGAAATCTATTTTGCTTAATACGACTTTATGTAACACGGGTTCAGAAAAAGCATCTTCAATCAAAGGCGAAATCAATTCTTTGCTATTTTCTTTCATTCTATATAGATTAGATAATCCTATTTCAATATTTCCAAATCCGCCCACTGCAACTGTCACTCTCAGCTCCAGTCACCGAAGACAGCACATTGGTCTTGCCTTCCATGCGGAGCAGTCCAAGGAAAGCAAAGACTAAAGCCTCCTTGTAGTCGATGATCATCTTATCGGGGATGACTACCTCGTGCGAGCTACGGGCTTGCAGGCGTTCCATAAGGAACTTGTTTCTCGCACCGCCACCGGTGACGAGAATCTTCCCCTTGGGTAGATGGCTCACTCCCAACGCGATTTGCAAAGCGATGTGCTCCACGAAAGTGGCAAGCATGTCGGGAACGGAAAGACCTTGCAAGAGGCTTTTTTGGTTCGCTTCGAAGAACTCTCTACCTAACGACTTGGGTGGGTACAGCCCATAGAAAGGATGCCTGTTCAGCTGTTTCAGCAGCGTAATGTTGACCTTACCGCTGCGAGCCAGTTCGCCATCGCGGTCGTAGGGTAGGCCTTTCATCTGGGCGAGATAATTGAGGGCTTGGTTGGCAATGCAGAGGTCGAAGGCAATGCGCTTGCCTTCTTCATCATACGAGACGTTGGCGATGCCACCGATGTTGAGACAGATCTCATAGTCGCCGAAAAGCAACTTGTCGCCAATGGGAACGAGCGGCGCGCCTTGTCCGCCCTTGCTGACATCCTCGCTTCGGAAGTCGTTGATGACGGTGAAGCCACAGGCCTTGGCCAACTCCTGCCCGTCACCGATTTGAAGGGTGTAATGCTCCTCGGGACGGTGGAAGATGGTGTGGCCGTGCGAAGCAACAAAGTCGGGCGTGACATTGTGCTTTTTGGCAAAAGCCAACACTTGTTCGCCTAAATATTTACCGTAGTCCTTATCCAGCTGAACCAAGTCTTCAGGCTGCTTGTGGAAGGCTTCAGAGAGTTGCTCGGTCCAGTATTCGGGATAGGGTAGGGTCTCGGCCTGCAAGATTTGGAAGTGATATTTGTCCTCCTTTTCTTGGAAGCGCACAAGGGCGATGTCCAGCCCGTCCAACGAGCTGCCTGACATTAAACCGATTGCGATGGTTTCTTTCATTTGAGTATTGTTGTTTACTCTCAACAGTAATGAGACAACTACTCTAAACCGTCATTGCGGGCTTGATCCGCAAATCGAAGATTCGACGTAGTCAATCTCCTGAACGTAAGGGTGCCGTCTTCGCGTGCAGGAGATGGCGGATGTTTCTCCGCCATGACGGTTAAAGGTGTAAGGGTAGTACTTTCTGTCTCATGTCTCGTTATAATAACGGTAACACCTTTCCAAGTTGTATGCTATTAGATCCTTTGACGAGTATCGTCTTTCCGCTGATAGGATGGCTCTCAAGATATTGGCACAAGTCTCCGACTTTATCGAAGGTCTTCCAATCTGCATTCTCATTATAAGCACTGAAATTCTCCCCGACAAGCATGGCTTCTTTGAAACCGAGTTCTTTCATCAATCCGAGGATGTTGCGGTGCTCTTCCTCGGAAGCCGTACCCAACTCACGCATGTCGCCTAATATTAATAGGTGTTGTTCGCCACAGATGCTGGCGAAGTTGATCAAGGCGGCGCGCATGGAGGTGGGGTTGGCGTTGTAGGCATCCATGATGATGCGGTTCTTGCCGGTTTCAATCACCTGCGAGCGGCTGTTGGTAGGCGTGTAGGATTCCAAGGCCTCCACAATTTTGTCGTCTTCGACTCCAAAATATTGACCCACACCAATAGCAGCAGCCACATTCTCGAAATTGTAGGTGCCTACTAGATGGGTTTGTATGAGGCGTTTCCTCCAAACGACACTCAAATAGGGGTTGCAAAAACCTGGTGCAACAGGGCAGAAGGCACCGCAATGCCTACCATAGCTGATGCGTTCCTGTCCCTCCGACTGTTCCCACAGCAACGGATTGCCTTGATTGACGAACACAGCCTTGCCATGACTCTTGATGTGCCGATACAGTTCCGTCTTGGTCTTGATGACACCCTCGAAGCTACCGAAGCCCTCCAAATGTGCTTTCCCAATGTTAGTGATGAGACCATAGTCGGGGTCGGCAATCTTGCAAAGGAAGTCAATCTCACCGGGATGGTTGGCCCCCATCTCTACGACGGCAATCTCAGTATCAGGCTTGATGCTCAGCAAGGTGAGCGGCACGCCGATGTGGTTGTTGAGGTTGCCCATCGTGTGGATGATATTGTATTTCTTGGCCAATACCGCTGAGACGAGTTCCTTGGTGGTCGTCTTGCCATTGGTGCCGGTGATGGAAAGCACAATGGCTTTGCTCTGCGCGCGGTGATAGGCGGAGAGGTCCTGCAAGGTCTTAAGCGTGTCATCCACGATGAGGATGCGCTCGTGTTGAGGCAGGTCTTTTCTGTCGGCGACGACGAGACTGGCTACACCTTGCTCGGCCACTTGTAGAGCGAAGTCGTTGGCATCAAAGTTCTCACCTTTCAAGGCGAAGAAGACCGCGTCTTTCTCGATCTTGCGGCTGTCGGTGGATACTTTATGGGCCTTAAGGTAGCGCTGGTATATTATTTCAATCATAGTCTTAATGGATCCGGGCCCTTCGACATGCTCAGGGGCCCTTGGCTTTTAATGAAAGAAGCCGCCTGACGGATCAAACGGCTTCAATACTATCATGAAAAAGAATCTATTACTTACTTGGCAAAGGAACTGCCCACCTTGTTCATCGCGCAACGGAAGCCGATGGTCGAAGCGGACTGGTTCTGGTTGAGGTAACGGCGTGTGCCAGGGCTCAGGTAGTAGGGACCGTCGGCCCAAGAACCGCCTTTGTACACTCTTGATTCATCGCTGATGAGAGTCGTACCAGGATTTTCATTCGTGGCAGCTTCATACATCTCTTTGGTGAACACGCTCTGGTCGTCTTGAGGATCGCTCCAACGGTTGCGGATGGCCGACATGTAGTCACCGTCGTCATAGTTGGAGTTGAAGCTTGTACGGTAGTTCTGACGTTTGGCTGCTTCTTCCTGTGGGATGGGCTCTCTGCGGATACGACCCAAGGAGTCTTTCTGCAGCAGGAAGCCTTCATCGTCCACAGCCTTGCGGGTGAACACGTTACCACGGAAGGGACTGTAGTCGGCCACATCTTCGTGTGACAGCGGACGATAGACATCTTGGCACCATTCGGCCACATTGCCAGCCATATTGTACAGACCGTAGTCGTTGGGCCAGTAGGAACCGACAGGAGCGGGCAGGGCGGCACCATCGTTCAGGTTGCCGGCAACACCCATATAGTCACCAGGGCCTCTCTTGAAGTTGGCCATGAAGCTACCCATGTATCTCTTGTTGTCGGTACGCAGACCGTCGCCGTTCCAAGGATATACCTTGCGCTCGCTGACGAGTTCGTTGCTGGTGTTGCCCACCAATCCGACAGCGGCATATTCCCATTCAGCTTCCGTGGGAAGACGATAGGAAGGCAGCAGGATACCATCATCCATACGAATGTTACGCACACCGTCGCCACCCTTGGAAAGGTCTTTCTTGCCGTTCTTCACCTTGCCGGTGTATTGGCCAGCCAGATATGCGTCGGTGTTGAAGTTTTCCTCATCCTGTTGTGCAGGGTCCCAATCGAGGATGCCGGCATCAACGAGCATCAACTCATTGACACGGTCGGTACGCCAGGCGCAGTAGTCGTTGGCTTGAACCCAAGTCACGCCCACCACGGGATAATCGTTGTAGGAAGGATGGCGGAAGTAAATTTCAACCATAGGCTCGTTGTACGACAAACGGTCACGCCAGACCAAGGTGTCGGGCGCGGCATTGCGTACCACTTGAGGATAGTTTTGGCCGTAAACGCGGTTCAACCAGTAGATGTACTCGCGGTAGTCCACGTTGCTGACCTCGGTGCGGTCCATCAGGAAGGTAGGCACGGTGACCTTGCGGGGCGAGTTGTCCCACGAATAGGTCAAGTTGTCGGTCGTGGCACCCATCACGAAGGTTCCGCCTTCGATGGCAATCAGACCGGGGCCGATTTCTTGGTCGTTCACTTCAGTAACTTCAAAGCCTCCATTGTTGGCGTCGTTGTAGGCCCAACCCGTCGTGCGCGAAGACTTCTTGGAGCAAGAAACGGTAAGCAATCCTGCCAAAACGATGATAGCTAGTGTTTTGAATCCTTGTTTTCTATACATTGTCATTCAAATTTGTAATCTATAAACTCGATTGAAAGACATTTATTGTATGTCTCTCAGATTATTTTCAATAATAATTCAAAAAAATCACGCAAATTTATGGACTTTTTTTGAATCAGCTGGCATTTTTTGAAAAAAAACTTTTTTCAACTGAAAAATTGACGAATTGCAATAAAAATGTTGTATCTTCGTTCCCTTAAATAGGTCGGAATAGAACGAGTTGTTTTCTGTGTAAAAAATTGATTATTAGATTTTAAGAGATATTATGCGATATAAGATACACTTGAAATTGCTGCTTTTTCTGATGGTTTTTGCCACTTTTACTCCAGTTTTGGGGCAAGTGAAGATGAATCATCCCATCCGTTTGCAATGGAATGGTGTGGCTGAACAACGGGCTGCATACGATACCTTATTATATATTGATTTGGAATCGGGTGTCTATGAACACGTCATGCCGATCTTTTGCCAGTCGTATCCCATCTATGACGATGCGGTGAATACTGAGGTAAAGCTGTTGAATGTCAAGACGATGTCTTTGTCAAATGAAGAATTGCAGATTGCCCAAAGCTTTTCCTATACCTCTGATTTTGAAGTGACAGCCACGCCTTTACGCTCACGCGACGAGGCTCTGCTTTCGGTACGCATCGTGCCCTTCCGTCAAAAAGGTGGCCAGTACGAGAAACTATTATCGGCAACGCTTTCAGTGACTCTTACGCCTGATTTCAGTGCTTATAAATCGAATCCGACCTACACACATCGTTCGGCGATGGCTTCAGGCAGTTGGTACAAAATCGGTCTTGCTGAAACAGGCATTTATAAACTGACCGCTTCCGACCTTACCGAGCTGGGTATCGACGTTTCAAAAGTCGACCCGCGACAAATCCGCATCTATCACAATGGCGGTGGTGTGCTGCCCGAGATGAATTCAGTTTCCCGACCTGATGACTTGGTTGAGGTGCCCATCTATGTGTCGGGCGAGTCTGATGGACACTTCGACAATAACGACTATATCCTTTTCTACGGTCGTGGCCCAGTGTGCTGGAAGCTTGAGTCTGACCGATTAGCCTATACCCATGAGCAAAACGCATATGATGACTATGCTTATGCTTTTGTTGTTTTGGGTTTGGGTCAAGGCAAACGCATCGCCGAAGCCAGCCAACCTTCAGGAAATGCGGGTGAAATCATCAATCAATTCATTGATTATCAAGTGTATGAAAACGACCAATTCAACGTATTCCGTGTGGGCCGAACTTTTTACGGCGACAAGATGGAATACAATTCTGCCAAGACCATTGGTTTCGATTTTCCCAATGTGGTCACCACAATGCCCTATTGGGTGAAAACAGCCTTGATGGGACGCAACTTCCAGCCTGCCAATTTCGAGGTGTTCGTGGACAATGTGAATAAGGCGACTTATTCCGTCTCAACCACAACTTCATCGACCGAGAGGCCTTTTGGCTACGATGTTGGAGGATGGGTCACAGGAAATCCAACAAAGGATAACATGAGTGTCATGCTGAAACATAATACTCTCGGTTCTACTACGACCTCGGAAGGTTATGTGGATTATGTCCTTGCCAACGCTTGGCGAAAGTTGACGTTCACGGGCGGACAGATGCTGTTCCGCAATCCTAATGCTTCCCTTTCGACCCAGATATACGAGTATCGCCTTTCGAGTGTTTCTCAACAGACCCAGGTTTGGGATGTGAGCGACCCTTGTACCCCTGCCAAGGTGAAGGGCCAAGTCAATGGTTCTACCTTCAGCTTTAAGGTGGTCGGAAATCGCGACAACGAGTTTGTTGCCTATGATGGCAGTTCGTATTGCTCAGCCAAGGCTTTCGGAAAGGTTGACAACCAGAATCTTCACGGTGTCCGTGATGTGGACTTTGTTATCCTGACCTATGCCGATTTCATGGAGCAAGCTGAGCGGCTCAAGGCGATTCACAACCGAATTGATCCCGACTTGAACGTTTATATTACCACTCCAGAATTAATCTACAATGAGTTCTCATGCGGTGCCAAAGACGTCACTGCTATCCGCGATTTCTGCCGTATGCTCTATCTTGATAGCACGCCTGGGCGCAAAATCAAGTATCTGCTATTGCTAGGCGATTGCTCTTACGATTATAAAAACCGCGACGGCATCGTCGATTTCGTGCCTTCTTTCGAGACGGTGGAATCGCTTTATATGAATACGACCTATGTCACCGATGATTATTATGGTTTCATGGATGAAACCGAAGGCAATATTGCCTATTCTTTAGCCGACATTGGTATTGGGCGTTTCCCAGTGGAAACATTGGAACAGGCCACACATATGGTCGACAAGATAGAGAACTATATCGTGAAAGACGCTACCACTATGACACCTTGGCGCAACACGATTACTTTCTTTTGCGATGACGATAGCGGATTTGTGAAGAATGCGGATTCTTTGGCACGTATGCTGAAATGGGTCGGAGGCGAAGGCGTGGTGACCGATAAGATCTATCTTGATGCTTATCCGCAAATCAGTGCGCCAGGTGGTGAGATTGCCCCGGAGGTGAATGCCGCCATCAATAGCCGTGTTGAAAAAGGCACGTTGGCTCTCAATTATGTGGGTCATGGTGGTGAGGTGCAGTTGGCTGATGAAAAAATCTTGCAACGTAAGGATGTCGACTCGTGGCGCAACGCCCCGATGTATCCGCTGATGATTACGGGCACTTGCGAGTTCAGCCGTTTCGATGATCATCAACGCACGTCTTTGGGTGAGTATTCGTTTCTCAACCAATATGGTGGTATGATTGCCATGTTCACCACTTCCAGGGTGACTATGGGCTCTGATAATATGAATTTCATTAAAGGTGTGTATAACAACCTCTTCCGCATCGTTGGAGGGGAACACTATCGTTTGGGCGATGTCTATCGTATGGCCAAGACTAACGGGGGTACATCTGAGAAACGTTATGTTTTCTTTGGCGACCCGGCCCTTCGTTTGACCTATCCGAAATGGAAAGTGGAGACATTGAGTATCAACGGAAAATATCCGGGCTATGACATGGACTCCATCAAAATCAATGATTCCACTTGGAGAACCTATCCGGTTTATCATGACACAATAGGAGCTTTACAACCTGTTGATATTGAAGGTGTTGTGAAGGACTTGGACGGCAATGTGGCCTCCAACTTCAATGGTTTGGTGAGCGTGATTGTGTATGACAAGGAAGCAGAACTTGTTGCCAACGGTGTTAATTTCAAGTTGCGCAACAGTATGATTTTCAATGGAAAAGCTGAGGCTCTCAATGGAAAGTTCAAGATCAACTTCATCGTGCCTCGCGATATTTCTTATCGTTATGGCCAAGGCTTGATCAATTATTATGCAACCGATTACGATATTGATGCCAATGGCAACTGCGACTCGTTCATCATTGGCGGCTTCTATGATGAGGCCACTGAGGACAATGAAGAACCTGAGATTAAGCTGTTCATTGATGATACGCTGTTTGTGAACGGTGGCTTGACGGGGCAGAACCCGATGCTGCTGGCCTTTGTGAATGACGAAAGCGGCATCAATACAACGGGTGCGGGCATAGGCCACGACATCATGGCCACGTTGACAGGGCCGACCAAAAACGCCTATTGCCTCAACGACTATTTCATTGCTGAACTCGACCAGCCAGGCAAGGGATCCATCACCTATAAGATGCAAGACCTCGCTGACGGCGACTATACATTGACCCTCAAGGTTTGGGATATCTATAACAATTCCAGCATGGCATCCATCGATTTCACAGTGGTCAACAACAGTGGGATGGTCATTGAGAATGTCTTCAACGCGCCCAATCCAGTGACGGATGAGACGCATTTCGTGTTCGACCACAATCAGGTGGGCAACAATGTGAAGGTCGACATCTACATCTATGACATTATGGGCCGATGGGTGAATACAATCTCTGAGACGGTGTCGGGCGCTTCTGCGCGCATAGATCCGATCCGTTGGAACGGTCGTGGTGCAGGAGGAGTGAACCTGCGCAACGGCGTATATGTCTATCGCATCGTGGCCACCAACGACTATGGTGAGACAGCCACCTTGGTTTCTAAATTAGTGCTAAGTAAATGAGAATGAGTATGAAATACAGAAGAATTACCTTTATTGCGATGCTCTTGCTGCTGTTTGGCGGTTCAATGGGCTGGGCGCAGGATAACACCTACCACTCAGTGTTGAGTGAGCACACTTGGTATCGTCTCTCAGTGACGCAAGAAGGAGCACATCAATTGGACCATGCCACCTTGCAAGGCATGGGCATTGATATGGGCAGCCTGAATCCGAATCAGATACGGCTGTTTGGCAATCCTTCGGGGGCTTTGCCGGAGAAAAATGCCGATAGCCGTCCCGATGACTTGACCGAAATGGCCATTTATGTGACAGGAGCTGATGATGGCAGCTTCGATGAGGGCGACAGGGTGTTGTTTTATGGGCAAGAGCCCACGCGTTGGGTGTTGGTGGATTCCAACAAAGATACCTATAGGCGCGAACGCAACTATTATTCCGACACCACCTATTATTATTTATGTGTCGATAGTGGCATTGATGGCTTGAGGGTAGGAGAGAAGCCAACGCTTCCTGTAGAGAATACGACGGCCGTCATCTCTGATTTCCCCGATTTCGTTTGGCACGAAGAAGAGCTGTTTTCGCCGTATTCCATCGGACAAAACTGGTTTGGAGAACAGATTACTACAGAAGACTCAATCTTTACCCTTCCTTTTGTGTTTCCTAACTTGGTAAAAAACAAATATTTAAGAGTTTATTCGCAAGTGTTGGGACGCATCAAGAAGGATAATTATTTGCATTATAACGCTTGGGTTAATGACAACCATGTGGCTGACAATGTTTCAATCAAGTATTATGGCGACCATAAGTATGGCGAGTTGTCAACCATCAACAAGCAAATCGTTCTTGATTCCGACACCGCCGTATTCGAATTGAGTTTTGTTCCTTTTTCAGGGGCTTCGTTGTACCTCGATTATGTGGAGATTTATGGTTGGCGTCAGTTGAAGCGGTCGGATGACAACTTCCTCTTCCGTTTGATGCCGAGCCAGTTTGGTGATGACCGAACTGCCATCTGGGTGCAGAACGTCAGTGCCGATTATTGGCTTTGGGATGTCTCTTCACCTCTGCGGCCTATGTTGCAGGATGCTGTGATGAGTGCTGACAATTTGGTTTTCGCCACGGATGAAAGGACGGAGAAACGCTATGTGCTGTTCGAGCCTACATCGGCATATCCTATTGTAAGTTGGTCGGCATTGCCCAATCAAAACCTTCATGCCATCACTGCGGCTGACAACTTGATTCTCACCTCGCCTATGTTCCTCGAGCAGGCTCAGGAGTTGGCCAACTATCATGCCGCGAAGGATGACATGACCAGCATAGTGGTGGATGTGAACGAGATTTACAACGAGTTTTCGACAGGCACACCCGATCCGACGGGTATTCGCGACTTTGTTCGGATGGTGTATCGTCGTAGCTCGGGCCAATTGAAGTATCTGACTTTGTTCGGCAGGGCGTCTTTCGATTTCCGAGATATCAAAGGCTATGGACAAAATTATGTGCCTACCTATGAAACATTTGAGGCTCCCCAGCATGAGTTGAGTTTCGCTACGGATGATTATTTTGCCTTGATGGACAACAACGAAGGTGAGAACAGTAGGGGTCACGTCGACATTGGTGTAGGACGCATCTCGGTTTCTACGGTAGAGGAGGCGGAGACCATACTGCGCAAGATCAAGCATTACGATGACTTGGCTGCTTCGCATGGGGAATGGAAGGCCGATTTGTTGCTTTTGGCTGATGACGAGAACACGAGCTATGTGAACTACAGTGAGGGCATCGACGCTATGATAGATTCCCAGTGCCCTGCTTTGACCAGGAAAAAGTTGTATTGTGGTGCTTACCCTCTTCAGAATACTTCAAGTGGAACGGTGAACTCAGGAGCCAACGCCGATTTGAAGCATGCTTTTGACCAAGGCATGTTAGCCCTCTTTTATGTTGGTCACGGCGGTGTCAGGGGATTGACGGGCGAGAGCGTGTTCGCCAATGCCGACATTGCCGCGCTCAGCAATTATGACAAGATGCCTTTTGTCTATACTGCTACTTGTGAGTTCACCAAATACGACAATCCTTTGCTGATGTCGGCTGGTGAGCAGTTGTTCCTGAACCCCAACGGAGGTTGTGTAGCCCTCTTCTCGGCTTGTCGTCCTACCTACGGACCACAAAACAATCTCCAAACGCGATCCCTCGTCCCCGTGCTCTTGCAACGCGATGATGATGGCATGCCACTGCGTTTTGGCGACATCATTAGGCTGGCAAAGAGTGACCCGCTCAATTTTAACAGTCAAGGCAATCAGAACATTCGTTACCTGTTTTTGGGTGACCCTGTGCTGCGTTTCCCTATGCCTCAGGAGAACATTGCTGTAACGAAGATCAATGGAATGACGGTAGGCGACTCCGACCATCTTGAACTTCATGCCATGAGTATGGTGACGATGGAGGGCGAAGTCCGTAATGCTAATGGACGGCTTGATGCGGGATTCAACGGCTCATTGTGGGTGAGGTTCTACGACCAGAAGACGAAAGTGGTGGTGAAGTTTACCGGCGATAGCATAAAGAATGTATATTATCATAAGGATGTGCTTTATCAGGGACAAGTCAGCGTGACATCTGGCAAGTTCAGCATCTCCTTCCAGGTGCCTAAGGAAATCAAGCCAGGAGAGGGTGCGCCGCGTTTCAGCTTCTATGCATACGACTCCATCCGAGGTATGGATGCCGTAGGCAAGTATGATGAGCTTGTCTTGGGTGGTATGGATCCTGCCATGGTGCCCGATGATGAGGGACCGAAAATCACCTTCTACTGGAACACTCCTGATTTCGAAAACGGCCAGGTAGTGGAACATCAGGGTGTGCTTTATGCCGACCTTTACGATGCCCAAGGCATTTATCACTACGGCTACAGCTTGGGACGCGACATTGTCATGAGTAGTAATCTGGCTTCCTGCGACCACTTGGTGCTGAATGACCGGTACGAACCTGCTATGAATGACTTCAGGCGCGGACGCATCGCCCTCCCACTCAACGATCTTGAGCCGGGCACTTATGAATTTACCCTCAAGGTGTGGGACACGCAGGACAACGCTTCCGAAGCCAGCCTTTGGTTTGTCGTCGACGACAACCTCTTCCTCTCGCAGGTGCGCAACTATCCCAATCCTTTCAACGAGGAGACTCGCATCACCATGACCCACATCGGCGAGGACGGCGATTTTGACGTCGACATCGAGATTTTCGACATTATGGGTCGGTCTGTGCAGCATCTTTCTCAAAAGGTGTATGCTTCCGATGGTGTCATCGAGCCCGTCGTTTGGAATGGCTGTGACTATTATGGAAGTCCTTTGCGCTCAGGTATTTATCTCTATCGTCTCACCTTGACGGATGAAACGGGCTATTTCCGTACCGTCAGCCAGCGCATGGTCATTCAACGTTAATCCCGCGGTCCCTGAGCCCTGAGCTTGTCGAAGGGTCGAAGGGTCGCCTTTTAAAATTTGGAAAAATTAATTTTCAAATACATACAATAAGCCATTTGAATTATCGTTATTTTTGCAATTTTAATACTGTACAGAATATGAAAGTGAAAAATTTCCTTATCGCCGCTCTATTGTTGGTTGCGGCCGCGTCTTACGGACAAACCTATTCTCCGAATGTGATTACCACAGGTGTTCCATTTGTCTCCATCAATCCCGATTCAAGAGGAGGAGCTATGGGTGATTGTGGTGTGGCCACTTCGCCAGACGTCTATTCCATGCATTACAACCCCGCCAAGTATGTCTATCTTGAGGACAAGTTTGCTGGCGGTTTAGGCTATAGTCCTTGGTTGCGCAATTTGGTTCCAGATATGGGTTTGGCCTATTTGGCTTTGGCTTACAAGATCAATGATCGTTCTGCCGTAGCGGGTACGTTGCGCTATTTTAGCCCTGGCAAGATTGAATTCAGAGACCAATACAATCAGTCGTTGGGAGAGTACACTCCAAATGAATGGGCCATTGATGCCACCTATTCTCGTATGCTCGGAGATTATCTGGCTGGTGCAGTGGCAGGACGTGTCATCTATTCCAATCTGATTCAGAACCAATCGGATTATGCCCGTCCGGGTGTTTCCGTGGCTGCTGACGTTTCCGTGTATTACAAGCGTCCCGTCGAGTGGTTCAGCAACATGGATGCCGATTTTTCATGGGGTGCAGCCATCACCAACATTGGTAGTAAGATAACCTATAATGCATCCAGCAACCGTCGTGACTTCATTCCGACTACCTTGCGTCTGGGTACGGCTTTGAATCTGGATCTTGACGAATACAATTCTTTGGCTTTCACTGTGGATTTCACCAAACTGATGGTGCCCACACCGCCAATCTATGCCAGAGATGATAACGGCAATCCTTTGTATAACGACGATGGTAGCTATCAAATTCAGTATGGCATGGACAATGAGGTGTCCGTGGTGCAAGGCATGATTCAATCCTTCTACGATGCTCCGGGTTACAGCTATAATGCCAATAATCACGAGTTGGTTCATGTTGGCAAGTTCTACGAGGAGCTATGCGAAATCAACATCGGAGGCGGCATTGAATATTGGTACAATAATATCCTTGCTGTTCGTGCGGGTTATTTCAACGAGACCGCGATGAAGGGTAACCGTAAATATGTCACCGTTGGTGCCGCTTTGAAATACAACGTGTTTGGCCTTGATGTTTCCTACCTGATTCCGGTCAACACGGTGGCAGGCAGCAACCCGTTGGAAAACACCTTGCGTTTCAACCTCACCTACAGCATGGGAGGCAAGAAGAGCTAACCTGTGTTTATGATACGAGACAAGAAAAGCGGCTTTCGGGCCGCTTTTTTTATACCTTGTTGTAGAGACGCAATGATTGCGTCTCTGTAATGATTGCGTCTCAAACAACAATTGAATCATTAGAATATCAACGCCAGCAACACATACAGCCAGTGCGCTGCAATACCCGCGCAAAGACCGCCGATGGTGTGCGCGCCGATGGCCTTGCCGATGAGCTTGCGATAGCCGAGGCTGTCGAGCATGGCGGCATGGGTGCTGAGGAAACCGCTCCAGCACATGCCGATGGCTGTGAACACGGCGATGGCATTGTTGTCGATGATGCCTTCAGTGATGAAACGCGGCACCAGACCTATGGCGGCACCTACAGCACCAAGAGCAGTCATGGGGAAGGAAATCAAGGCGCCGTCCTTGAAGCCGAAGAGCCATTCGAAAATGACGTTGACCTTATTGGCCGTCCAACTGATGACGGGCACGCCTTCGTAGGCCACACCAAGGTATTCGCCGTTGTCGCCTGAGGCACCAAAGGTGAGCATCATTACGATGGTGGAGATGCAGAGTACGCCTGGGATGATGGCGAAGCCGATGCTGACACCGTCCTTGCCGCCGTCAAGCAACGAGTTGAGGAAACGCATGAAAACACCACCTTCGGTCTTGAACGAGATTTGTTGCTCGTCACCGCCAAAGCCTTCGTCAATAGGGGCATCCAACTCGGGATAGGCCTTTAAGGTGGAGCGTTGCATCAACCTTGTGGAAATGATGCTGCCGATGATGGCACCTGCCACACCGACCAATGCGCCTTTACCAAACCCAAGACCCGTCATGAAGGCTACCACGACCAAGCCCATACCGAAGGCTGTGCCGAAGTTGGTCAGCGAGACGAGTTGGTACTTCTTGAAGTAACGGTTGAAGTTTTTGTCGTGCGCCAAGGTGATAATGGCGGGGTTGTCGCTGAGGAAAGTCATCACTGCGCCTAAGGCGGCCACACCAGGCAGGTTGTAGAGTGGCTTCATCAAAGGACGCAGCAAGTTCTCCAACAGACGCACCACACCAAACTCGGTGAGCAGCTTGCTGATGGCACCCATCAGGACGCAGATGGCCATGATGTAGAATACGGTCTCAAGCAACAGGTGGTAGGCTGTTTGCATGAAGGTGTTCAGCATTTTGGGCAGCGTCATCTTATAGGCCAGGAGCCCGAAGAAGGCGAAGAAAATGATGAGGAAAAGGAAAGCTTCCACGCTTCGTTTGGTGGTGAACCGCAGAGGCTTTTTCAGTTTGTCTTCAATCTTTTTGAACAATTTCTCCACTTTATCATGATAAAAAGTGGTGGTTCGCTTGATGGTGTTGTATTTTGTCTTTGCCATAGCGGATTATTTTTTCTTGAGGTTGAGAAGGTTGACTTTCCAAGTGAGACCAAGGTTGGCTTGGAACTTGCTGATGTCGTCTACGCTGGTGTGTGAGCCACAGAGGTGGAGGCGGATGTTGCGGTCGCCCATGGGATAGTATTCAAAGCCGATGCTCTCAAAGTCGACTTTCTTGCCTGGGGTGACATATTGGTCGTAGGCCTCGGTGTTGGGCAGTTGGGCTTGGTTGAAGTCATAACCAGCTTTGGCAAATACAATCCATTTCTTCCCAATGTCGACACCGATGCCGTAGATGGCGGTGATGTCTTGACCGAAGAACTTCTCCTGCTCAAACGAAGCGCGGTTGATGACATCAAGGTACATCTCCACGCCCTTGAACTGCAGCTTGTTGCCCAAAGCAATGTAATTGATGAACTTGCCGGGTTGGTACTCAATCATGTTGACGGAATAGGCTGTCTTGAAGATGCCGAAGTTGCCGTACCACATTGCGTTGTAGGCGTAGATACTCTGCATGGCCTGGTTGATGAAGGGCGAGTTGCACATTTGAATGAGGAAATGATTCTTGCCCGAATTGTCCTTGTAATTCAAGGAAGCGCCCACCTCGTAGCAACATACCGTGTTCCAGAACTCGGTGCCGTAGTAGATGTCGATAGGGTTGGAGTCGTATTCCCAGCCGCCAATGGCCACGACCTGCTTACCAGCCGACAGGAAGAGGTTGTCGGTGAAGTTCCAGTTGAGATAAGCCCAGTCGGTGCCTTGGAAGAAGGTGTTGGCAAAGCCGATGTTGGGCGCGTTGATGCGCTGGCGCAGGTGATAGCTGAACTTGCTGCCGAGGGTGCCGTCCAAGGCCACGACAAGGTACTTGCCCGCGAAGCCGTGGTCGGTGCTGGGGGCAACCGTGTCGTACCCAGGATGGTAGTCGAGGGTGAAGTCTGCACGGGTGTTCAGGTGCAGGTTGTCAAGGGTGACAAATGGCTTACCGTCTTGCGAAAAGGCTTGCAAGAAGGTGAAGATGGATAAAAAGGTGAGGAGTAACGCTTTTCTCATACGCAAATAAATTTGCGGCAAAGGTAAGGAATAAAAGTGTCGGGAATTGCGTTTGTGGCAACAAAAAAAACGGGGCGGATGACTCCGTCCCGTTGTAGGGTTGTTTTTCGAAGACTTTAGCAGACTTCGATGGTCTGCATGGTCTGCTTCTTCTCTTCGACAGTCACCTTCGGGATGATGATGTCGAGGATGCCGTTTTCGACCTTGGCGCTGATTTGCTCCTTGTGGATGTCCTCAGGCAGCATCACCGTCTGGCGGAAGTGTTCGACTGAGAACTCATGACGCAGGTAGCGCATCTCTTCCTTGTTCTCTTTCTTCTCGCTCTTGTTCTCTTTGACCATCTCGACGACGAGGTTGCCTTCAGCGTCGATGCTCAACTTGACATCTTCCTTGGTGAGACCAGGGATGCAGAGTTCGAGTTTGTAGTTGTCCTTCGTCTCCATGATGTTCATGCGAGGGGTTGAATAAGTCGTGTCGTTCCAGTTCATCAGTTCGTTGAACAGAGTAGGCATAAAGTCTTGGTTTCTTCTAGTTACTAACATGGTTTTGATCTCCTATTTTTATTGTTGATTGTTTAATTGTTTAATCGTTTAATTGTTTGTCGCTTCGCGTCATTGCGAGGAACGAAGCAATCCAGAATAACCATCTTTCTTTTCTTCATCCCTTTCCTTTCGTTCGGACAACTCCATCTAGTCAAATTCTTTGCCAAGGCTAAAAATGGGCCAAAACGCCCATTTTTTAATGACAAAATTTCCGATTTTAGGTTATTTTGTGCAAATAATTCTGACAAAATTTCCGAAATTACTGTTTTTGGTGTCTTTTTGATGAAATAACCAATTATATGGTTTGCATTTAATGATAATGTTTATCTTTGCAAATGATTTGGTTCGCCAGGTCGACAAATTATTTTATTGAAGCGTTATGCTTATCTTGAAATTTGGGAATGTAGGAGTTTTCAAAAAGCAACGAGTAATCATAGCGGCTTCCACGCTTGTTATGCGTGGACTGCTATACCACAAAGTTGCTTTAGGTATCCTACAACCTCCAATTTCTGAGTGGCCTACAGTTCCACGCTTCTTTTGTGTCTAATAGTTTGCATCCTTGTATGAATAGTAATAATCATCTTAAAATCAATTTATTATGAAAACAAGAAGAATTCTTTTCGCTGCGTTGCTTCTCTTGGGAACCTCATTGTCATCCTATGCACAAACCTTGCAAGCCAACTACATTACGACTGCTGTGCCTTTCCTATCGAATATCCCTGATGCTCGTGGAGCCTCGCTGGGCTTTAGTGGTGTTGCCACCAGCCCTGATGCTTTCAGCATGTTTTACAATCCAGCCAAATATGCCTTCATGTCGAACGACCATACCATGATAGCTTCTGGATTCAATGCGTATACCACTTTCCCGAATCAATACTTGTTGTATGACGCTTTTGCCCAGAGAATTGGCAACTCGGTCATTGCTGCCACGGCACGATATCATCGTTGTGGCGATATAGAGTTATATGACGCATATCACCAATCTCTTGGATACTATAGGCCGCAGGAATTTGCCGTGGATGTTGCCTGTTCCTATCGTTTTGGCGATTATTTGTCTGCAGGTGTTGCAGGGCGTTTTATCCATTACGCTCTGAATACAAGTATGCCAGGATATGACGCCAAATCCAGTTCGGTTGCGGGTGATGTTTCTGCCTATTACAAACGCCCGTTGGGCAATTTGGTTGACATGTCATTGGGTGCCGCCATTACCAACATTGGCACGAAGATGTCATATAGTTATGCCGAGGGTCGTAAGGATTTCATCCCAACAACACTGCGACTTGGCTCGGGCTTCAAGTTCAACTTCCATCCCAAGAACACCCTTGCCGTGAATCTGGAATTCAACAAATTGATGGTGCCTACGCCTCCTATCGTTGCAAGGGATGATTATGGGAATTACATGTACAATGACGATGGTTCCTATCAGATTTTGTATGGAATGGACAATAATGTCTCGGTGTTCCGAGGTATGTTCCAATCCTTCTTCGACGCTCCTGGCTATACTATGAATTATGCCACAGGAGATTATGAGCGCATCGGCTCGTTTTACGAGGAACTCTGTGAAGTGAATACGGGAATCGGTATTGAATACAATCTAGCTGACCATTTCTTCGTCAGGACGGGTTATTACCATGTGCCAGACTTGAAAGGTCGCGTGGATTGCCTGACCGAGGGCTTGGGTATGAAGTTCGGTATATTTGGCATGGACATTTCTTATTCCTGGTATTACAAGACTGATGTTGTCGTGAACAGTCAATTTGAAAGGAGCCGCCTTCGTTGGGACATGTATTTCGCATTCTAAGGAATCGATAGTTTTTCCATATAGTTTCGGCTCGTTTATGGGTTTAATTCCGTACTTTTGCCGCCCGATAACGAGCCGAAATCATGGAAGAAAAACTTTTCAATAAGAATTATCTCTGCCTTTGTGCAGCTAATTTTCTGTTTTTCTTTTCGTTCTATCTGCTGCTCCCCGTCTTGCCTTTCTTCATCATGGAGAAATACCAGGTAGGCAATGCGGTTATTGGCACGGTCATCTCCTGTTATACGTTAGCTACCTTGGTAGTTCGCCCTTTCTCGGGCTATATGATGGACACCTTCAAGCGTAAGCCATTGTATCTGCTGGCATTGTCCATCTTCACGGCGGTGTTTGTCGGCTATCTTTTTGCCGCTACCATCACCATATTAATAATAATCCGCATTGTTCACGGCTTGGCGTTTGGCCTTACCTCGGTGGGTGGCAACACCTTGGTCATCGATGTGGTGCCGTCGGAGCATAGGGGAGAGGGCATCGGCTATTATGGCGTGGCCAACAACATCGCCATGGCCGTCGGCCCGATGACGGGATTGTTTGTTTACGAGCATTTCAGCTTCAACGCTATCTTTATGGGATGCATGGGTTGCAGCCTGTTGGCGGCTTTGTTCGCCTCAAGGATTCAGACCAAAGTCAGGCCGCCCGTCAAGCGTCCTCCAATTTCCCTTGACCGTTTCATCTTGCTGAAAGGCTTGCTGGCGGGCATTTCTTTCACCTTGTTGGCTTTCGCCTACGGACAGATCTCCAATTACATCGCTCTTTATGCCAAAGAGATGGGTCTGACCATCAGCAGCGGATTGTTTTTCACGGTTTATGCCGTCGGGCTCATCGCTTCACGCCTTTTTGCAGGCAAGATGGTCGATAAAGGCAAGGTGACACAGACCATCGCCTTGGGCTTGGGCATCGTCGTACTGGCTATGTTCGGTTTGGGGATGTGCCATCATTGCAATGCCTTGGGCACGGATTACACTGCTGTGGCTTTCTTGTTGATTGCCTTGTGCTGCGGTTTGGGTTTCGGTGCAGCTTTCCCGTCGTTTAATGCTTTGTTTATCAATCTCGGTACCAATGCCCAGCGTGGCACGGCCACATCAACTTATTTGACCACCTGGGACTTGGGTCTCGGCATTGGCATCTTCTCAGGTGGTATGCTGGCTGAGCATTTCTCGTTTTCGGCGGCTTATTTGGTGGCTTCGGCTTCGGTGCTGGTGTCGCTCATCTTTTTTGTCATCGTTGTAACACCTCATTATCAGAGAAATAAACTACGCTGATGCAACCTGTTAATCCCATAGTCCAGCTGCGAGATGCCACATTGGATGATGCGCCTTTCATCGCCCGCGTGGTGTTGGCAGGTATCGATATGCTTGACATGGATGCTGTCCTTCCAGATGAGCAGCGTGCGATTTTTGAGCATTTGATTAAGATTTGCCGCATGGATGACACCTTATATAGCTATCTCAACACGCGTATTGCCGAGATTGATGGCAATCCCGTTGGGGCGTTGGTGGCGTACGATGGTGCATGTTATGCCAAAATGCGCGAAAAGACTTTTGGTCTCGTGCAGCAAACTTCTGGCATGGACTTGAGTAATAACGCAATGGAAACCGGTCCTAGTGAGTTCTATTTGGATAGTATGGCTATCCTTTCCGATTATAGGGGCATTGGTATTGGCAAACTGTTGATGCGCGACCGTGTGGATTTCGCCTTCAACAATGGTTTTCAAAAGGTTACTTTGTTTGTCGACAAAGAAAAACCGCGTTTGCAACAGTATTATGAAAGCGAGGGCTTCACTTTCAGTGAGGAGATGTTTGTGTTTGGGAGTTGGTATAATAAGCTGGTGAAATAATGTTTTTTTGCCGTTGAAGCAAAAATTCCTATTTTTGTGCCAATAAAAACATAATCTCATGAAAAAACTCCTTCTTTTTGCCCTTATCATAGTGGCATCTATGCAACTCTTTGCCCAAGATATGATAGTGGGCTCCTACAATATCCGTTACAAGAATTGGAACGATAGCGTGCAAGGTGAAATATGGCAGAAACGCTGTCAAGTCATCTGCGACCAAGTGAACTTCATGGCTCCTGAGATTTTCGGGACCCAGGAAGTGCTGTATGTCCAACTTCAAGATATGAAGAAGGCTTTGGATGGCTATGATTATATCGGCATCGGTCGCGATGACGGTCAGCACGGTGGCGAACATGAGGCTATCTTCTACAAAACGGACAAACTTCAACTTCTCGACCATGGCGATTTTTGGCTGAGCGAGACACCTGACAAGCCTGGCTTAGGCTGGGATGCGGTCTGTATCCGCATTTGCACTTGGGGCAAATTTGCTGTAAAGGAAGCGGAGCAGCGCTACGGTTTGTTCAACCGAAGAAAAGCTGCAAAAGTATTCTATTTCTTCAACCTCCACATGGACCATGTGGGTGTGGTGGCGCGGCGCGAAGCGGCCAAGCTGGTTGTGGCTAAGGTCCGTGAGATTGCCCAAGGTGCGCCTGTGTTCATCACTGGCGACTTCAATGTGGACCAGAACGATGAGATATATACGATTTTCACAAAATCAGGTTTGTTGAAGGACTCTTATGATACTGCTCGTATCCGTTTTGCGGAAAACGGCACATTCAATGCCTTCAAAACGAATTATTTCACCAATAGCCGTATCGACCATGTGTTTGTGTCGCCCAGTACAACGGTGGAGGCCTACGGCGTTTTCACCAACAGTTATTGGACACCTGATGATGATCCCGATGACAACCTGAAGGCCAACGATGCACCGCAACAGATTTCGTTTGACACCTATATCCGGCACAATCCCTCGGACCATTATCCAGTGTTTGTGAAGGTTAGGCTTTGAAAATAGTGCCGCTTTGCGTCATTGCGAGGAACGAAGCAATCCATAAAAGAAACTATCGAATTGCTTCATTATCGTTCACGATGACTGCTGTTGCTTTCTTCCGTTTTCTTATTTCGCTCCAGGTCTGCAACACAACTGAAACAATAATCAGCGCGATACCAATGCAAAACGAGAAATTCAACTCCTTGTATTCTTTGAAGATGAACATGGAGAGAATGATGCTGTACACCGGTTCCAGATTGTAGGTCAGGTTGACGGTGAAAGCTGGAATCTTTTGCAGCACAATGATTTGCAGCAGGCAGAGGCCGATGGTGCACACCACGACCATGAAAGCCAAATAAGGATAGTCCATGCCGACAGGATAGAGCCGCCCGACAGGGATGAACATATTATATAAAGGTATAAGGCAGGTCAGGCCGATGAGGCCTCCGACCATTTCCCAAAGCAGCATGTTTTTGGCATCGTAGTGTTTGCCCACCCTTTGGTTGGCGATGGCAAACAAGGCATAAAGCGCCGAGGAGACCACACCTAAAGCGATGCCCAAACGGTAACGTGAATCGAACTGGAAGATGAGGTAGATGCCAAGAATAGTAAGCAGACTAAATAGGAACTCGCGCCCCGAAAAACGATGCTTATTGATGATAGGTTCCAGTAAGGCCGTGAAAAACCCGACCAACGAAAAACATACCACGCCGATGCTGACATTGGACGCCTTGATGCTGGCATAGAAAAACACCCAGTGCAGGCAAAGCAGCATGCCCACGCCGCCCATTTGCAGGATGTCCTTGATCTGGTATCGGTTCAAATTCTTTTTAATCGCCAAAAACGCCAACATAATAATCGCCGCCGCAGCCATGCGCCACCACACCAGAATGGCGGAGTCCAAGGTGATGAGTCGACCCAACACACCTGTGAAGCCCGCAATGAAGACGGAAAGATGTAGCAGCAAGTAGTCCTTTTTCATGGTTTTCTCCTTTGGCGAATGGCCTCAAAGGTGACAATGGCGGTGGTGACCGACACATTGAGCGAGTCGGCGATGCCGTTCATTGGGATGATGATATTTTGGTCGGCGGCCTCGACCCAAGCATCGGAGATGCCCGTGGCCTCGGTACCCATCACGAGGGCGGAAGCTTTACGGAAGTCGGCATCGAGGTAATCGATGGAGGCCTTAAGGTAGGTGCAATAGATGGTGATGCCATTCTTTTTCAGCCATTGGATGCATTCTTCTGTGGAGCATGCATAGACTGGCACGCTGAAAATGCACCCAATGCTGGCACGGATGGCGTTGGGGTTATACAAATCGGTGGCAGGGTCGGCTACGATGACGGCATCCACGCCGGCAGCATCGGCGGTGCGCATTACGGCGCCGAGGTTGCCAGGTTTCTCTACCGTTTCCAAAACGATAATCAAAGCATCTTTTCTCGGCTTGAACTCGCTGAGACTCTTGTATTTGGGTATGGCAACCGCCAAAAGTCCATCGCTGCCTTCGCGGTAGGCGATTTTGTCGAATACCTCTTCCGTCACAGTTTCGATAAAGTTGGCGTTAACCTTAACGGGTTCTCGTAGTAGTGACTCGCAGACATAGAGTTGCTCAATCTCAAAGCCACAGGCTTGTGCGCGTTCGATCTCGCGCTGTCCCTCGATGAGGATGCGGTTCTGCTCACGACGCTCAGCAGCTTTCTGCAGTTTGACGAGGTTCTTTATCTTGGGGTTGGTTTTGCTGGTAATCATTGTCAGTTGGGTTTTGTAGGGCTGTCACACCATGGCAACCGATTTGGGTTTTATTTGCGATAGTACCAATCCGACCACAACCACCAAGATGCCTATGATTTTGAATGCCGTCATCTCTTCGATGGCGAGAAGATAACTGAAGATAGCCGTGAAGACAGGGATGAGGTTGGAGTAAACATTAGCCTTTGATGCACCTAACTTGCTGAAAGCAAAAGCCCATAGGGCGTAGGCGCCAGCGCTACAAAAGATACCTAAACAGACTAACGGGACGATGTAAGCGCCCACATTGGCAAAGTTTGAAGGCTCGAAGCGCTCCATGATGAAAACCATAGGAATGAAGTAAATCATTCCGAGGATGTTCTGTATCCATGTGATGGTCAATGGCTTATAGAGTTTGGTGAGACGAATCAAAGCGATGGAATAGCCTACGGCCACAATCACCGACCCGCAGAGGAAGAGGATGCCTTTGGGTGAGGCAGTGAGCTCGAGGTTTTTGTTAAGTAGCATAACAATGACGCCTACAAAGGAGATGATAAAGCCCACGATGTTCATTGGGGTGAGTCGCTCCTTGAGGAAAATACGTGCCGCAATAGGGGTGACTAAAGGAATCAGGGCGATGATGCCGGCCCCGATGACGGGGGAGGAGTTCTTCAGCCCGTAGCCCTCAAAAATGAAGTATAGGAAAGGCTCGAACAAGGCTGCTATGGCGAACAGACCGAGGTGTTTCCGCTGGATTTTCTCGTTGAGACGGAAGACAAACAAAATTGTCGTTAGGAAAACGGTGGCGATAACAAGGCGTAGGAAGATGGTTGCGGTAGGGTTGAGGTTCTGGTAGACCTGCGTCGACCAAACGAATGACATCCCCCAAAAAACCATAGCGATTACGCCTGCAATGTGAACAATAAATCCTCTGTTTTTCATGCCGCAAAAATACAAAATCTGCCAAAATTTCCGACCTTTGCCCGCGGAATGATTCTTGAACGGCCTCAAAATCATGGATAACAAAGCAGATAGACGGAAATTCTTGGGTAGCCTCATCGTGCCATTGCTCATCGTGGCGGTGATGTGGGCAGTGAAGATTATTGAAGTGTCGTTGAATGCTGACTTCGGCCGTTATGGTGTCACGCCGCATACTGCGCAAGGTCTTATTGGCATTTTCACCTTGCCTTTCTTGCACGGCAGTTGGGAACATCTGCTTTCCAATTCTGTTCCCATTCTTGTTTTAGGCACTGCTTTGTATTATTGTTATCCTACCTTAGCCAATCGAGTATTGCTCATCACCTATTTGGCCAGCGGCTTGATTACCTGGTGCATCGGCAATCCAGAGTCCACCCATATTGGTGCGAGTGCGCTCGTGTATGGCTTGAATCTTTTCCTGATCGCGAGCGGTTTCATTCGTGGCAACCGCATGCTAATCGTCATTTCGCTTATCATGGTGTTCCTTTACGGCAGTTTCATCTGGGGCATGATTCCGTCTTTGGCCATTCCGCAAAACATCTCGTGGGAAGGACATCTTAGTGGAGCCATCATTGGGGTACTGTTGGCCATTTTCCTAAGAAAAGAAGGCCCGCAAAAAGAGGTGTATCATTGGGAGGAGGATGATGAGGATGCTACCTCATCACCGACAGATAATGCTGAAGAAAATGGTGAGAAACCGTATTGGGATGTGCCAACTCCCTCGAACGATGAGTTAACGGTACGATATCGGATTAGACGTTAAAGTCGGATTCAAGCACTTCCAATACTTGACGGACGATATCTTCTTGCCCCTCCGCATCAGGATGACTCCAAGATTTGTGGATGTCGTATAGTTTGATGCAGTCGATGTTATATCGGTGTGCGATTTCGAGTGCATCCTCGACAAAGGTTCGCGCTACAGAGTCATAGTCGCAAAGCCCCATGTCAATCATAAAATAGAGTTTGGCCTTGGGATAGAGGCGTTTCATGCTGTCGAACATGTAAGCCAATGCCGGCCTATAGCATTCGAGATCCCCTTCGGTCCAGTCAGAATAAACGAATTCACCATGATACGCACCGTTCCAAACATCGTTAGTGCCACCAAGAATGAAAATCACATCGGGGTCACCAAGATTGTCCATTCGATTGATGAAAGAATGCGGTTTGTAGTATGGCCCGGCATTGAAGCCCCAAAAGTTGCATATCAAGGAGCCGGAGAACGAGTTGTTTTTGTCGAGTGTCCACTCCATCTCCGTGGCCATCTTGTGCCACCACATCTGCTCGACACTTGTCACACCAATTCTTTCGTAATACCAAACGTCGTTGCTATCAGGGGTCACGTAGCCTTCAAAAGTGGAAAAACTGTCGCCCAAAATAGAAAAACTGAGAGGAGATTCCTCTCCCGGTTCTGGCGTTTTCGTGCATGAGGAAAGTAAGAGGATTGATGCAAGTGCAATTATCAACAACTTGATCTTCATATGCTTGTATTCTTATTATCTGTCATCTGTTTCATTTTACAACCATTTCAGTCCTGCGGTTCATTGCACGGTGTTCTTCACTGTCATTGGGAACCAATGGCCGGGTGGCTCCATAGCCTTGGGCTGTCAGTCGGGTTGCGTCAATTCCTTTGTTAACCAAGGCTTGTCTGACAACTTCGGCCCGTTCGGAAGAGAGTTTCAGATTGTAGCTGTCGCTTCCGACATTGTCGGTATGGCCCGCCAATTCAACCTTCAGAAGGGGATTACGTTGCAAAAACTCGGTCAACATCTGTATGCCGGCTTCAGAGCTTTCGGTCAAAGCTGCGCTATTGTACTCAAACTGAATGTTTTGTAGGATTACCGCATCGCCTGGTGCCAGTTCCACTATATCCACAGTGGCCAAATAGTTGGCCGAGTCTGAGCGGATTTCCTCAGGAAGTTCGAAAGTGTACATATCGTAGCCGCCTTGGCCCCCCTCACGCTGCGAGGAAATGAAAGCTGTCTTGCCGTCGGCAGCGACGAAGAAATTGATTTCATCGCCGTTGGTATTGATGGGGAAACCGAGATTGACAGGTTCCTGCCACAGCCCGTCATCACCTCTGCGGCTCATAAAAAGGTCAAAGCCGCCCATGCCGACATGCATGTCTGAAGAGAAGTAGAGCGTATACCCGTCAGGATGCAGGAAAGGTGCCATTTCTGTGCCTTTCGTGTTGATGGGCTTCCCCAAGTTTTGTGGTTCGCCCCATGTACCGTCAGCATTACGCTTACAACAATAAATATCGGCTTGACCCGAGCGACGCGACACAAAATAGAGTTCCTTGCCATCGCTGCTCACGCAGGGCTGCGACTCCCAACTCCTCGTGTTGATGCCTTCCGACAGGGGTTTAGGCATGGCCCATCGGCTGTCCTTCCATTCCGAGACATAGATGTCACAGCTGCTGTCACGGCTCCAGCCACAGCCCGTTAGGTAGAGTTTTTTGCCGTCGGCAGAGATGAAGGCTGCGCCTGGGTCGACATCTTGAGGGAAGTCGGAAAAGGCAAGCGGTTGCGGTTCAGACCATTGGTTATCTATAAGATGGGAAACGAAAAGGAACTCCTTCTGGTAATCGTTATCCAAGGGCATCTTGCGCGTAAATAAGAGTTGTGTGCCGTCGAACGATAGCATATTCACATATTCGTCATTGGATGAATTGATGGTTGATCCCAAGTTTTCAGGCTCGAAGGCGACAGGATGACTTGCTGCCCAGTCGCGGAAAGATGCTTTGGCCAGCAGTTCTTTGGCCGTAACGTCATTGGCGGTATAACCGAAATCTTTTGACAGATACCATCGCAGTAATGCAATTTCGCGCTTGTAGTTGCTTCGCTTGTCATAGAGGCGTGCCAAAGTGATGGCTGCTGGAGGAAACAGCAGTGAATCGGTTGACAAGGCGTTTTCGTAACCCAGCATGGCCAAGTCGTAGTCTTCCATTTCCATTCCGATTTCACCCTCCAAAAGCCAGGCTTCGGCATAGTTTGGGTCGGCCAGCACGGCTTTCAGCAGCTCTCGATGAGCTTTCTGGTAATCGAGTTTCTGGAAGGCTTTTTCCGCTGACTCGTAAGCTTTCACCGCTTTCTTTGGGTGCTGGGCAAATGCCGTAGCGCTCAGCGCGATAAACAACAAGAAGATGGCGATGCGTTTCATTCCTCCTCGTTTTTAAGCGTTTTTTCTATCCATTTGCGGAAATCTACCACAAAGACCCTTGACGTAATGGTCGGGGAAGTCTCAGCAGTGACGTAGCATCGTCCTTCCTCGAAGAAGCAAATACCTTCGGTTTGCGCACCAGTCAGTTGTGGCATTTCAATACGGCGGTTCGAGAGCTTCACACCTGCCTCATCGAAGTCAAAGATAATGTACATAAAAGGCTTCCAAAGGGTCTTCACATAGCCTACAACGACTAATATGCGATGCTCTCTGTCGTAGTCAGCACCCGTGATTAGACCTTGTGAGTCAAAACCGTTGACCACCTCGGCCACATGGTTTCCTGGTGTTTTTGCGAGTCGGTATAGCCGTGTCGTGCCTGTTGCCCAGCCTTTGCTGAAAAGATAAAGATAGTCCTCCGTTGCAAACATAGCCTCACAATCGAAGTCGTGCTCGTGTTTTACATAGTTGAAGTCTGTCTGGTCGCCAAAACGGAATCTGATGGAGTCCACAACAAGAGTAGTGTCGCCTTCCTTAGGAATGCTTGTCAATGGGAAAGTAAAGATTCTCAAGTTCTTGCGGCTGCCTTTGTTGTTGCCAAAGTCGCCGACGAAAACCGTTTCGCCATCGGTGCAGACATCCTCCCAGTCCTTGTTCTTCGCATTGGAAAACGTAATCTTCTGCACCACTTCAAAAGTCGTCGTGTCGAGTGCGTACAAAATCGGTTTGCCGCCACTGTCGTTGTGGGTCCAAAGGCGACCGTTGTGGAAGAAAAGCCCAGAGGCTTCGTTCACTTCTTTGGGCAGTTCAGCCTTGAGTTGTGGGAAGAACAGAGGCGAGAAGTCCGCCTTGCCTTCCTCCTGTGCTTTCGCCCATGTGGCAAGCGACAACAACAATAGTGTGATGAACCATCTTTTTTTCATGTTTCCTTAATACTTATATAATGTGCAAAACTAAGGAAAATTCTTGGAATATCAGCAATAAAAAAAACGGGACGACCTATAAAAGGAGATCCCGTTACCATAAAAACCATGAAAACTTATTTCGGATAAACATCGCCTTTGGCTGCTTTCAGCGTGTTTTGCAGCAGCGAGACGATGGTCATGGGTCCTACACCACCCGGAACAGGGGTGATTTTGGAGGCCACTTTGTAAACTTCATCATAGTCCACATCGCCCATGATTTTGTAACCCTTCGGATTGGTTGGGTCTTCGATGCGGTGGATGCCTACGTCAATGACCACTGCACCGGGCTTCACCATGTCGGCGGTCACGAAGCCTTGCTTGCCTATGGCAGCGACGAGGATGTCGGCATTGCGGCAGATTTCAGGCAGGTTTTTGGTGCGGCTGTGGCATAAGGTGACAGTGGAGTCGATGCCCTTGCGTGACATCAGGATGGCCATGGGCGTACCCACAATGTTGGAACGACCCAATACAACCACATTCTTGCCCACAGTCTCAATGCCAGAACGTTTGATGAGTTCCATGATGCCGTTCGGCGTGGCGGGAATGTAGCAAGGCAAACCCAACATCATACGACCCGCGTTGATGCTGGTGAAGCCGTCCACATCCTTCTCAGGCTTGATGGCGGCGATGACCTTGTTCTCGTCAATGTGCTTGGGCAAGGGCAGCTGAATGATGTAGCCGTTGATTTCGGGGTCGTTGTTGAGGAACTCGACCATGTCAAGTATCTCCTTTTCCGTCGTGCTGATGGGCAGGCGATACACCGAAGAGGTCATGCCCACCGAGTGGCAGGCTTTTTCTTTTGAGGCCACGTAGGTCTTGCTGGCGCCGTCATCGCCCACAATGACTGCTGCGAGATGCGGAGCTGCAATGCTTTTGTCAATCATGCTAGCCACTTCAGCGGCGATTTCTTTCTTGATTTGTTCGGAAATCAGTTTTCCGTCTATAATTTTGTTATCCATAGATTAAATATTTCAAGATTTCAAGATTTCTTATTTCAAGATTTGGGTTGATCAGATTTCTTATATTTCAAGCCTTTTATATCAGTATTTTGCAGATAATCAATAAAGTTACTGATTGATTGAGAAATCTCAACTGATTGGTTTTTCAGTTCTTCAAATGTGTTTTCATCAAGAAATCCATAATCGTATGCACGATAGATCTGACTTCTCGTTTCGCCACAAGAGCCTTTAGCAATAAACAAATACTGTTTAAACTCTCCGTTTCCATCTCGTTCAAAGCCTTCGGCAATGTTATCCATTATCGAACCTGATGATGCGTGAATCTGGCTACACAGCCTATATTCTTTAGCAAACTCGCCTTGTTTTGAGACTTCAAAAATCCTTTTTGAGAAAACTCTTGCCTCTTGCCAAATCGGCAAATCTTCAAATCTTTTGTATGTAGCCATATCAATTGTTTTGCTCTAATCTTGAAATTTTGAAATCCCAAATCTTGAAATCACTTTACCGACGTTTCATAGCACCAGCCATTCTCATCAGCTTCTTGCCACCGCCGGTGGTCATCATGCGCATCATCTTCGAGGTTTCTTCGAACTGCTTCACAAGGCGGTTCACTTCCACGATGGATGTGCCGCTACCGTCGGCAATGCGCTTGCGGCGTGTGCCGTTGAGCAGCTTGGGATTTTCGCGTTCGGCTGGTGTCATCGAATAGATGATGGCCTCGATGCTCTTGAAGGCATCGTCGTCGATTTCCTCACCCTTCATGGCCTTGTCCATGCCGGGAATCATGCTGGCGAGGTCTTTCAGATTACCCATCTTCTTGATCTGCTGGATTTGCTTCAGGAAGTCGTTATAGTTGAACTCGTTCTTGGCGAGTTTTTTCTGCAACTTGCGGGCTTCTTCCTCGTCGAACTGCTCTTGGGCGCGTTCCACGAGAGAGACGATGTCGCCCATGCCGAGGATACGGTCGGCCATGCGCTTGGGGTGGAACACATCCAAGGCGTCCATCTTCTCACCAATACCGACGAACTTGATAGGTTTCTCGACCACCGTGCGGATGGTGAGGGCCGCACCGCCACGAGTGTCGCCGTCCAACTTGGTCAGCACCACTCCGTCGAAGTCCAAACGGTCATTGAAAGCCTTGGCCGTGTTGACAGCATCCTGACCTGTCATCGAATCCACCACAAACAAGGTCTCGTGTGGCTTCACAGCTTCTTTGATGTTGGCGATTTCGTTCATCATTTCCTCATCGACGGCCAGACGACCGGCGGTATCGATGATGACCACGTTCTTGCCTTGGCTCTGAGCATGCTTGATGGCGTTCTGTGCAATCTGCACAGGGTTCTTGTTGCCTTCTTCGCTATATACTTCAACCTCGACCTGTTGCCCCAACACCTTCAACTGCTCAATGGCAGCAGGACGGTACACATCGCCCGCCACGAGAAGCACTTGCTTGCTGCGCTTGCGCTTCAGATAGGAGGCCAACTTGGCTGAGAAAGTGGTCTTACCGGAACCTTGCAGACCTGCAATCAAGATGATGCTTGGCTGTCCTTTTAGGTTGATGTCAACAGCATCACCGCCCATCAGTTCGGCCAACTCGTCATGCACGATTTTGACCATCATTTCGCCTGGCTTCACCGAGGAGAGAATCTCCTGGCCGAGGGCTTTTTCCTTGATGTTGTTGGTGACATCCTTGGCAATCTTATAGCTGACGTCGGCATCCAAGAGGGCGCGACGGATTTCCTTCATCGTGTCGGCAATATTCACCTCAGTGATATAAGCCTGTCCCTTAAGGACTTTGAACGAACGTTCTAGTTTTTCGCTTAAACCTTCAAACATAGTTATTCTAAATTTGGGTGCAAAGGTAAGAAAATTTCAGCGATTTGTAGCAAAACCCGCGAAACCTTAGTAATTTTGCACGATTTTTAATTCTTGGAATCATGATCAAAGAAAACCTTGAAAAAATCAGGGCGACACTGCCCGAGTCAGTGACTTTGGTAGCTGTCAGCAAAACCAAGCCCGTTAGCGACTTGCAGGAAGCTTATGACGCTGGACAACGTATTTTCGGCGAAAACCACGCCCTTGAGATGCGCGACAAACATGAGGCGCTGCCGCAAGATATCCGATGGCACTTCATTGGCCATTTACAGACCAACAAAATCAAATACATCATCCCTTTTGTCACACTCATCCATAGTATAGACTCGGCTAACTTGCTTGAGGCCGTCAACAAAGAAGCCAAGAAGCACGAACGTGTTGTCGATTGCCTGCTACAATTCCATATTGCGCAGGAGGAAACCAAATTCGGCCTCGACATGGATGAGGCTCACCAATTGCTTGATTCAGAAGCGTTCAAGCAGATGGAAAATGTGCGTATCTGCGGCGTGATGGGCATGGCCACTTTCACTGACGACGAGGCAGAAGTCCGCAAGGAATTCAAACATTTGAAAGACATATTTGACATCCTTAAGACAGAATATTTTGCCAATCAGCCGCAATTCAAAGAGATTTCGATGGGCATGTCGGACGACTATCCGATTGCCGTGGAGGAAGGTGCGACTTTGGTGCGTGTGGGAAGCAAGATATTTGGAGCGAGACATTATAACGTTTAATAAATGAATCGGCCCTTCGACAAGCTCAGGGACCTTGCCAAAAAGCGAAGGTCGTTGAGCCTGTCGAAACGCCGACCACAACTATATGACCTCTTTAATACCATTATTATTATTGATTGTCGGCTTCGTTGCCCTGATTCTAGGTGCCAACTGGCTTGTCAACGGAGCTACCAGCGTGGGCATCCGTGCCAAACTGTCGCCACTTATCATCGGTTTGACCATCGTGGCCTTTGGCACATCGCTGCCTGAGATGATTGTCAATGTGTTTTCGTGCATCAAAGGTAGTCCTGGGCTTGCCATTGGCAACATCATCGGGAGCAATACGATGAACATTTTGCTCATTCTTGGCGTAAGTTCAATTATCTGGCCTATCGATGTGAGCCGTGTCTCCATCCGCCGCGACATCCCTGTGGGCTTTGTAGCAACCCTTGCCATTACTTTGATGGCTAACTACTTTTTCTCGGGTCAGGCGCGTACCATCAATTGGATTGAAGGCATCGTCCTCCTGTTGATGGGTTTCGCTTACCTGCTGCTGACCATGCTGAAAAACGACCCAAAAGAAGAAACTGAAGATGTGCAAGAAGCCATGCCTTGGGGCAAGACCATCCTTGCATTGGTTTTTGGTATTGCTGGGTTATACGTTGGTGGCGAACTTGTTTCAAACAACGCGCAAATCTTGGCTA
>JAEEGI010004696.1_pt1 | contig 31847 bp, 30 predicted proteins | sample 8958751 | NCBI WGS metagenome assembly JAEEGI01 (sample SAMN16246545, study PRJNA631951) | gut metagenome | biome: gut microbiome; feature: rumen; material: KS-attached | host: Bos | place: Iran: Karaj | collected 2018-10 | reverse complement strand
ATGAAATTCGCGCAATGTCTATGGGAGAAAAAATATATAACCTAAGAGTTGTTGATTTCCTGGAAGAGGGTGCCAGCGTATACTATCGAAACAAGTATCTTAACCTGGATAGGTATGTGCTTACTGTTTTCCCTTCAGATAAAGAAATCCCGAAAGACTATGAGGAATATCACAGCCAAATTGTTAGGCTGATTATGAAGATGAACGGAGAGTTTGTGACAAAAGAAAACCCTGACGACATACAGGCCTTTGTCAACGAAGCCTGCAAAGAGGCCCACATTTATCCGGCTTCAAAGGTGGAATCGTCTACGAATGCTCAGATTGCAATAACCGGGACTGCGATAGATGTGATAATAAAAACCTTTGAAAAGATGCTTGTGATTCTGGCTGTCTTTTCCGTTGCATCAACCATCATTTTTGTGTCGATAAAGATAAGCAGAAACAAAAAGTACTACGGGGTTCTTTTGCTAAACGGATATTCAAAGAAAGAAATCTTTGCAATCATAATGGTTTCTTTTGGCATAGTTATTGCATGCGCAAATGCGCTTGGATTATTTGTTTATAAATTGTCGGCTTTGTTTACAACTATTGATTCGGTAAACGTGCCTGCAACAATTGCTGCTAACATAGTGATTTTCCTTTCTGCAATGGCAAGTACACTTTTTATCATCAAAGAAACTCAAATCGACAAATTCTTAAGGGGGATAAATGATTAATATAAATAATGTGGTAAAAACCTATTACGACGGAATGAACAAAACTGAAGTTTTAAAGGGCGTTAACTTAACGGTTTTTAAGGGCGAAACAGTAGCGTTAATGGGAAGAAGCGGAAGCGGAAAAAGCACGCTTTTAAACATAATCGGAGGCCTGATTTCTCCCACAAAGGGGTGCGTAACCATAGATGGCGAAGAAACCGATTATACTAACACAAACTCACTTTATAAGCTTAGGCGCGAGAAGGTAGGCTACGTGCTTCAGGACTTTGCGCTTATAAGCAGGAAGACGGTCTTAAACAACGTGACCTTTGCGGTAAGAAGCAAAGCATACAAAGAAAAGGGATACGCCAAGGTTAAGAGTATGCTAGCGGATGTTGGTCTCATCGATAAGCTTGAAAGCTATCCTTTTCAGCTATCAAACGGTGAAAAGCAGAGAGTGGCGATTGTGAGGGCGCTTGTTGATGACAAGCGGATTCTTTTGGCGGATGAGCCCACAGGAGCACTCGATGCCGAAAACGCCGAAAGAATAATGAGCATCATTAAGGAAAAGGTAAAAGAAAACAATATGGCAGCCCTCATAGTGACACACGATAAGGACGTGGCGGCTAAATGCGACAGGGTGGTAAATATCGAATACGGAATGATTAGATCAGGAATGTGACGGTTCCTTTAGCATTTTTTTATCAAAAATCGCCCTTTAACTTGTTCCAAAGAAAGCAAAGTAATAAAGTAGAGTAAGAGTAAAAACAAAGGTAGGTATATATATGAGCAATTTACCTGAATTCGATACTAATTGCGCTTATTGCGCAGAGGGAGAGCTTCTTGATGCATTCGGCATTAAGATTGGCGAGCTTCCCATGTCGAAGGTCATTTTATTTAAGGAGCAAAGCCATAAGGGCCGCATTATTGTTGCATGCAAGCGCCATGTTGACGATATTTCCGATTTAACAGTTGAAGAGCGTCATCAGTTTATGGATGATGTAAGCCATGTGGCAGAGATCATCAAAGAGCTATTTAAGCCCGATAAGGTTAATTTCGGAGCATACGGAGACACCATGCATCACCTTCATTTCCATTTGGTGCCTAAATATAAGGACGGATTTGAATGGGGCGGCGTGTTCCAGATGAATCCCGGTGCCGTAAAATTAACTGAAGAAGAATATAAAGAACTTGTAGAAATGGTTAAAGCAAAACTTTAATTTTCGACAAAAACTCAATTAAGCCTGAGTCAGTTTGATCTGATTCGGGCTATTTTCATGCCTTTTTGCGAAGATGTGAACAGCATGTGTCTTATTGGTGTTTAGGGTGTGAAAAGAAAATGTAAACTCCGTGAAGTGGCTTGAAATGGGGATTTTTGCCCTGTAAACTACACACACAAGCAAAGAAAGGAGCGATAGATGCCTCATTTTAGACACGAAATAAAGCATGAAATAACCTATTCAGACATGCTTTCAATCAAAAGCAGAATGGACTTAATAGCGGGGCGGGATAAAAATGCAAAAGACGGAACTTACTTTATAAGAAGCCTCTATTTTGACAATCTTTATGATAAGGCGTTAAAAGAAAAAATCGACGGAGTAAACATGCGGGAAAAGTTTAGAATCCGTTTTTACAATTTCGATACTTCCTACATAATGCTTGAAAAGAAAAGTAAGATTAACGGTTTATGTGAAAAGCGCCAGGCTAGGATTTCTGAAGATGAAGCCAAGGCAATAGTAAACGGTAATCTTGAATGGATGAAAGAAACCGACCGTGATCTTTTAAAAGAGTTATACGTAAAGATGAAGTATCAGGGTCTTAGACCAAAGACAATTGTTGATTACGACAGAGAACCCTTTGTTTACGCTCCGGGAAATGTACGGGTGACCCTTGATTACAACATTCGGACGGGCCTTGATTCTACAGATTTTTTAAATCCTAAGTGCATCACTCTCCCAGCAGGGGAAGAACACATTGTTTTAGAAGTTAAATGGGACGAATACTTGCCCGAAATCATTAAGGCAGCGGTGGCTACGCCTACCACACATTCGACTTCATTTTCAAAATACGCAACATGCAGAATATATGGTTAAGCCATTGGCAGAAAGGAAAAAAAGATGAATTTTAGTGATATTTTTAAATCAAGTTTCTTAGAAAACGTAACGGCAGTAACGGCCTTTGACATGGTGCTTGCGCTTTTGCTTGCATTTGGCCTTGGGCTCTTCATTTTCTTTGTGTACAAAAAAACATACAGCGGTGTGATGTGCTCCGCAGGCTTTGGTGTGACACTTGTAGCCCTCACCATGATTACAACCTTGCTGATTATGGCTGTCACAAGCAACGTGGTTTTATCACTTGGTATGGTGGGCGCCCTCTCCATCGTGCGTTTCAGAACCGCAATTAAGGAGCCTTTAGACATAGCGTTTTTGTTTTGGTCAATCGCAGCGGGAATCGTGCTTGCGGCAGGAATGATTCCTTTGGCGGTATTCGGAAGCGTGATGATTGGCGTTGTGTTACTTATTTTTGTAAACAGAAAGGCAATGATGCATCCATATATCATCGTTTTAAGCTGCGATAATGCGGATGCGGAAAAAGAAGCCGTATCGTTTATTAAAAACAACACAAAAAAGTGTATTATAAAAAGTAAGACCGCTAGAAAAGGTCTTGTGGAATTAAATGCAGAAGTAAGCCTTTCAGGCGATAACACAGACTTTATAAATGAGCTTACAGATAAGCCCGGAGTTAACAGTGCGGTTTTGGTTAGCTTTAACGGAGATTACCAGGGATAGGAGGCTATATGTCTACAAATAAAAAAATAAACATCATATGCATTATAGTCACCGTCATAACAATAGCAATCGCAACCGCTTTTGTGTTCGGGAAAAAGCTTGGAATTAAGGCAGTTTCAACAGAAAGTGATGCCAAAGAAGAAACCTCTTCCTATGTCACAAACAAGGATTTAGATTACGACTGGGATGAATCTAAAGCTACATTTATCACCTTTTCAGGGAGTGAAGCTTCAATAAAGGGTGACGGAGCATATGTAGCTTACGGGGACCTTTATATAAAAAAGGGTGGATACTATGTTCTTAGCGGAGACGCAGAAGATTTAAGCGTAATTGTTGAAACCGATGAGTCTTCAAAGGTATGGATAAAACTTAATTCAGTTAACATAACATGCACAGATGATGCTTGCATTAAGGTAAAAGAAGCCGACAAGGTATTTTTGACACTTCCCGATGGAAGTGAGAGCTCTTTAACCGTAACAGGTGAATATTCAGATGAAGCAAGCGAAGAGGGCGTTGACGGAGTTATTTACGCAAAAGATAACTTAACTATAAACGGAACAGGTTCTTTGTACGTAAAATCCGCATCAGCCCACGGCGTGGTGGCAAACGATAAGCTCACTTTGTCAGGAGTCGCAATAAATATCGATGCTAAGGAAGACGGTATTCATACAAACGGAAATGTCACTGTAAATGATGCGTCTATCACCATAAACGCAGGGGATGACGGCATCACTTCGGAAAAAGAAGTTATTTTGGCATCAGGCGATATTAACATAGAAAAGGCAAAAGAAGGTCTCGAAGGCTTTGGCATTACGGTTGTAGATGCAAACGTATCGGTTTCTTTTACCGATGACGGATTTAACGCAACAAGCAAAGATTCGGATAGCGATGATTGCTTTATAAGGATTTCAGGCGGAAGTGTGAAGCTTATTTCTGAATCCGGCGCCGATGTTGACGGCCTTGATTCAAATAAAGACATTTACATTGAGGGCGGCATAGTGTTTGTGAGCCTAAACGGTCAGGGCACAAACAACGCCATAGACTACGGAAGCGAAAACGGCGGAAAGCTTGTAATTACCGGCGGCACCGTGATTGCGGCAGGCTCTTCTCAGATGATTGAAGGCGCTGACGCGTCATCCACTCAGGCTTCGATTCTTTACGCACCGGGATCTATAGTTTCAAGCGGAGAGCTGGTGCTTAAAGATAATAAAGAAAACATTTTGATAGACGAAATGATCCCTTGTGATTTCTCCGCAATTTTACTTAGCGCTCCTTCGATTAAGGTAGGCGAAACCTACACTTTATCAATCGGTGATGTGACTGAAGAAATAACTGTTGAATCTATAAGTACAACTGTTGGTAATCTTAAGGGCGGAATGCAAGGCCCCGGAGGCTTTGGAGGAAAAGAAGGTTTTAAGGATGGCGAGAGGCCTGAAAGACCTGAAGGCTTAAATGAAGGTGAACGCCCTGAGCTTCCCGAAGACTTTAAAGAGGGAGAAATGCCCACACCTCCGGAAGGCTTTGACCCTGAAAATATGCCGGCTCCCCCAAGCGGAGATTTTAAACCGGATAATACGAAAGTGGCGGAATAACCGCCACTTTTTAATGCGCCTATGGTATGATGAAAAGTGGAAAACAAAAAAAGGGAGGGCAGTATGGAAAAAACAAAAATAGCGTTCTTTGACACAAAGGATTACGACAAGGCTTCTTTTGAAGCGACCAACGAAAAGTTTGGATTCGAGATTAGTTTCTTTGACACAAAGCTTACAAAGGATACAGTTAAGCTTGCGGAAGGCCACGACGTTGTGTGCGTGTTTGTAAACGATGAGATAAATAAAAAGGTTATTGACGGCCTTTATAAAATCGGGGTAAAGGTAATTGCCTTAAGGTGTGCAGGCTTTAATAACGTAGATGTTAAGGCTGCCAAGGGAAAGCTTACCATAGTAAGAGTACCCGCCTATTCGCCCTATGCGGTGGCAGAGCATGCCATTGCTTTACTTTTAACTTCCGTCAGAAGAATCCACAAAGCCTACAACCGCACCAAGGAATTTAACTTTAGCTTAAGCGGCCTTACGGGATTTGACTTTCACGGAAAGACTGTGGGTGTTGTGGGAACCGGTAAAATCGGAAGAATATTTATAGATATCTGTAAAGGCTTTGGCATGAACATTTACGCCTTTGATAAGTTCCCTGCAAAGGACCTCGATGTGAAATATGTTTCACTTGACGAACTTTGGGAAAAGTGCGATATAATTTCTTTCCACTGTCCTTTAACCGAAGAAAACTTCCATATGGTGGATGCTGAGGCTATAAAGAAAATGAAGAAGGGTGTTATTCTAGTCAACACATCCCGTGGCGGGCTAATTGATTCAGAGGCTTTACTTGAAGGCATAAAGCAGCGTAAAATCGGCGCAGCCTGCTTAGACGTATACGAAGAAGAAGCAAGTTTTTTCTTTAAAGATTTCTCCGGTCACATTTTGGAAGACGATACGCTTGCTAGACTTATCACAATGCCAAATGTCATCGTCACATCCCATCAGGCCTTCCTAACCAGGGAAGCCCTTGCAAACATCGCAGAGACTACGCTTACAAACATAGCAGATGTCCTGGCCGGTAAGGAGTGCGCCAACGAAGTGACGATTTAGCTAGCCATTGAAAAATCCCTCCGATTTGTATATAGTTAGAAAGAAATATTTACTCATGAGGAGGGATAAGTATGAGTTTTTTAGGAAATGTTTTATGGTTTATCTGCGGTGGCTTTATTAGCGCATTAATGTGGTTCTTCGCAGGTATCCTTTGGTGCATCACCATATTCGGAATTCCGGTGGGAGTGCAGTGCTTTAAGATGGCTTCTTTGTCCATGTGCCCCTTTGGAAGAGATGTAGAGTATGACGGCGGAGCCTTTTCTTTTATTGTGAATGTCATTTGGTTCTTTGTATCGGGCCTTGAACTTTTTGTTGTAAACTTCGTGATTGGCTTGATTCTTTGCATCACAGTAATCGGCATTCCCTTTGGAAAGCAGTTTTTCAAAATTGCGAAGCTTTCTCTATGCCCCTTTGGCGCAAGAATTGTGGAAGTATAAGATTATATATAAAGCGGCGGTGTATTCTGCCGCTTTATCTATGTTTATTGAAAGGTCGACTATTTATGAGAATCGAAAAAGTAAACTTAAACCAAACAAACAAGGACAGTAAAGCTTTTATGGAGGTCTACGTTCAGGAAGAAAGCGAGAGCCTATACATTAAAAAGCGCCCCCTTATACTTTTGTTTCCCGGGGGAGGTTACGAGCATCTATCAGACAGAGAGGGCTTTCCTGTAGCTTTAACTCTTTGTTCGTGGGGATACAATGTGGCGGTTATTCACTATAGCTTAGCACCTGTAACGTACCCCGCTCAGTACCTTGAATCCTTCGAGGCTTTAAAGAATCTCATTGATAATAGCGATGCCTACAATATAGACAAAGAAAAAGTTTCAGTCATGGGCTTTTCTGCGGGAGGCCACGCAGCAGCAATGATGGCTACGGGCTGTAACGATCCTCTTATTTTAGAGACCTTTAACGTTAAAGCAGGTTTCTTTAAAATTTCAAACATGATTTTATCTTACCCTGTGATAACTTCCGGAGAGTACGCCCACAGAGGTTCTTTTGACGCTCTTTTGGGAGATAAAAAGGACGATGGGGAAACCTTAAAGGCACTTTCAATTGAAAACCGAGTAACCAAAGACACTCCTAAGGCCTTCATCTGGTCCACATTTGAAGATGTTACGGTGCCTTGCGAAAACGCATTACTGCTTGCAATGGCTTTAAGAAAAGAAAACGTTCCCTTTGAGCTTCACATTTTTGAAAAGGGTTGCCACGGCCTTGCTTTAGCAAACGAGCTTACAATGACTTCCCCAAAGGAATGTGTAAACAAAGAGTGCGAAGAGTGGACTACACTTTTAAGAAACTGGCTTAATGTAAACTTTCCTGTTGTAAGCGAAAAGAAACCATTTGGCAAATCAGGCTTTTTAAGAACCCTTCTTTCGTTAAAATAGGTTTGAAAAAAGGACAAAAAACAGTTATAGTTATATGTGCCTATGCGCTTTTTTATTGAATAAAAAAATCAACATTTCGGTTTTTTTAAGAAAAGAGCAATCAGGAATATAGAAAATTGGTAGATTATTTAAATGGTTAAATAATCTTGAAAGGATAATTTATTTTATGTGTGGAATAGTTGGATACGTTGGCAACAAGCAGGCAGCACCTATTTTGCTTGAAGGTTTGTCAAAGCTTGAATACAGAGGATACGACTCTGCAGGTGTTGCGGTTAGAGATGGTGAAAAGGCTGCTGTTGTTGTTAAGACCACAGGACGCTTAAAAAACCTCGCTGAAAAGATTGATAACGGAAAGGCACTTCAAGGAACCTGCGGTATCGGCCACACAAGATGGGCCACTCACGGTGTACCTTCCCGTGAAAACGCTCACCCTCATGTATCGGGTAACTGTACAGGTTCAGGTTCCGGAGAAGTAGAATCATTGGTTGTTGGAGTTCACAACGGAATCATTGAAAACTATCAGGAATTAAAGGCTAAGATGGAGCGCCACGGTTACGTGTTCTATTCTCAGACCGATACAGAAGTTTTAATTAAATTAGTTGACTATTATTACAAGAAATATCAGGGCGGTCCCATCGATGCCCTTGCTAAGACCATTGTTCGTGTGCGCGGTTCATATGCCCTTGCGGTTATGTTTAAAGACCATCCCGGTAAGATTTTTGCCGCAAGAAAAGATTCGCCCATGATCATCGGTAAGAACGATTCAGAAGTTTTCTTAGCTTCCGACGTTCCCGCAATTTTAAATCACACTCGCGACGTTTACTATATCGGAAACCTTGAGATGGCAGAGCTTTCTCCCAAGGAGGTTTCTTTCTACAATCTTGACGGTGACAAAGTTCAAAAGGAAGTCACCACCATCGAGTGGGATGCAGAAGCTGCCGAAAAGGGCGGTTTTGAGCACTTTATGATGAAAGAAATCCATGAGCAGCCAAAGGTTACCATGGATACTCTTAAAAAGTACATTAAAGAAGACGGAAAGAAGAAACACATCGACTTTTCCGACTTTGGACTTACAAAAGAAGATATCGAAGGCTTTTCGCAGATTTACATCGCTGCCTGCGGCTCCGCATGGCACGTTGGCATGCAGGCTCAGTACGTAATGGAAGAGTTAACGGACATTCCCGTTAGAGTAGAGCTTGCAAGCGAATTTAGATACAGAAAGAATAAGCTTAATAAAAATGCTTTGCTTATTGTAATTTCTCAGTCAGGAGAAACCGCAGACTCACTTGCGGCGTTAAGACTTGCCAAAGAAAACGGCATTAAGACTTTATCAATCGTAAACGTGGTGGGAAGTTCCATCGCAAGAGAAACAGACTACTGCATGTATACGGTTGCCGGCCCCGAGATTTCCGTAGCCACCACAAAGGCTTACAGCTGCCAGCTTATCTGTGCTTTCCTTTTGGCAGTTGAAATGGGTAAGGTAAGAGGCCTTATTGATGATAAAAAGTATGCATACTACATTGAAGAACTTCTTTCAATTCCTTCAAAGATTGAAGCTTGTCTTGAAAACAAAGAAAGAATTCAGTGGTTTGCTTCTAAATATTCAAATGCAAGAGACATTTTCTTTATTGGCCGTGGCATAGATTACGCTATATGCCTTGAAGGTTCTTTAAAGATGAAAGAAATAAGCTACATTCATTCGGAAGCTTATGCAGCCGGTGAACTTAAGCACGGTACAATTTCTTTGATTGAAGACGGCACATTGGTAGTAGGTTCTTTGACCCAGGCCGACCTTTATGAAAAGACTTTAAGTAACATGATGGAATGTAAGTCAAGAGGTGCTTACCTTATGGGAATTACCACATTTGGTAAGTACGACGTTGAAGACAGTGTAAACTTTGCGGTTTACATCCCTAAGGTAGACGAACATTTCGTCGGAAACCTTGCAATCATTCCTTTACAGCTTTTAGGCTATTACATCAGTGTTTCAAGAGGACTTGATGTAGATAAGCCCAGAAACTTAGCAAAGAGCGTAACAGTAGAATAATTTATGGGAGGTGCACTATGGCAGATGTTTTGGATGTTATTCAGTCAAGATGTTCGGTAAGGGGTTACACACAGGCAGCGCTTTCGGATGTTGAAATAAAGACCTTGGTGGAAGCAGGCCTTCATGCTCCTACAGCAAAAAACACGCAGGAGCTTCATTTTTCTATCGTTAGTACAGATTCTAAAGTGATAGAAGAAATCGGAAACGACTTAAACCCTGAAAATCCCTTGGGATTTTTATACGGTGCACCGATTTTGATTGTTATAAGCGGACGTGATGACTTTGGTTGGTCAGCTGTGGACGCGGGTATTGCTGTAGAGAATATTCATCTTGCGGCCTGCGACCTTGACCTTGGAAGTGTCATTATCGGCTGCATCAGCGGTGTTCTTCACGGAGAAAAGAAAGAATATTACCAAAGGCTTCTTGCAATTCCCGAAGGATACAGTTTTCAGATAGCCATTGCGGTGGGGCACGCGGCTACTTCAAAAGAGCCTCATGAAATAGATTACGAAAAGAATGTTTCGACTATAAAGTAGATTAAAGGATTTTTAATGGAAAAAGAAAACGAATTGCTTTTCTTTGAACCTGTTTTTGTTGAGAGAATCTGGGGCGGGAAAAAGTTAAGAGATTGTTTTAATTATGATATTCCCTCAGATCACGTGGGAGAGTGCTGGGGAATAAGCGCTCATGAAAACGGAGATTGTGTTGTAAAAAACGGAGAATTCAAAGGAAAGACTCTTTCATATCTTTATGAGAATGAAAGAAAGTTATTTGGAAATGTCACATCTAAGGTATTTCCGCTTTTAATAAAAGTAATTGACACTAAAGAAGATTGCTCGATTCAGGTGCATCCCGACGATGCCTACGCTAAGGAACATGAAAACGGTTCTCTTGGTAAGATGGAATGCTGGTACATCCTTGATTGTGAGAAAGATTCAAAGCTTATAGTAGGTCATAAGGCAAAGACAAAAGAAGAGTTATGTAAACTTATCGATGAAGGTAAGCTTCATGAGCTTTTAAGGGAAGTCCCTGTAAAGAAAGGGGATTTCGTGCAGGTAGATCCCGGTACCGTACATGCAATTACAGGCGGTGTAATGGTGCTTGAGACACAGCAAAGCTCAGATATTACCTACAGAGTATACGATTACGACAGGCTTTTTAACGGTAAGAAAAGAAGCCTTCACTTAAAAGAGTGTAAGGATGTTATAACCGTTCCTTCTGATGACGTTTCTGTAAAGCATTTTGATGATGTGTGCGGGGCACAAAGAATGATAGATTGCTCTAAATACTCCGTTGATAAGGTTACCGTTAAAGAAGACGTTGATATTAAAGTAACCGATTCCTTCAGACTGTTTTCTTGTGTAGAAGGAGAGGGCAGTGCTAACGGTGTTAAAGTAAAAAAGGGAGACCACTTTATGGCGCCCGCAAATACCGGCTCAGTCATCCTTAAGGGAGATATGATTCTAATCACATCCACAGCAAAATAAGAAATTTAAAAGCGAGGTAAAAACCTCGCTTTTTTTCTACTTGTTTCTTTTTGCAAATCCAAGTATATATATAACAATCATTGCCGCCATGTATAGCACATAGAGGATATACGTTACGGTGTTACTCCATGGGAAGGATAATTCCGGGTGCGATAGTGCAATAACAATGAATATTATTGCAAGAAGTGTCATAATGACGGCAATGGTTATTAACTTTTTTGATGTGCTCATTCACTCACCCCCCTCATTGGCTTGCCCATTGACCGGGCCGCATTAGCGACCGCGGTATAAGCAAATAGGTGTTGTTATATTGAATGGAGAGAATGGCTGTTTCAATTCATTCAAAATAAGCGTATCAATTAATGGATACTGAGTAGGTAAGGGAAGAATTCCTTATATCACGGGGTGTGACACCGGGCTCTCCGTTACCTGCTACTTCTATATCAATCCCCTGATTTTTATAAGCTGCCCAGACAAGTTCGGAGCAGTACCAGTTCTTTTCGTTTGAACTTGTATCCTTTGCAAAGTCAAGTGAGTAACTCTTACCCAGCTGATTTTTACAGAAGTTAACTGCGCTGTCTTTTTGAGAGGTGCTTGCACCTGAAACTCTTAAAACAGTTACGCCTTTATCGCCTACTCTTGTATCGTCCAAGATACCTCTGCAAACTCCGTCAGAGATTGCTTCAATCACGCGGACATAAGTCTTTCCGTTTGAATTAAATATTCCTTCAACGATGGCAATGTGTCCGGTAATTCCAAATCCTCCCTTAGACTCAAAAATGATGTCGCCCTTTTGCAATTTGGAAGTAAGTTTATATCTTCCGTATGAAGCCTTGGAAGGGCAGGAGGTTCCGGTATTGTAATAATATGTATTACCGCCGGAAGAAGATGACGATGACTGTACAGAAGCGCCTTGTGCGCTTAACAGCTTATAATATTCACTCTCATAGTCTGAGATGTTTCCGCCATCATAGCTTTCAACAAAGTCTGAAAAAGACATGTCCAAATCAATATCTTTTTCTTCTGTATAGTCCACGATAGCGTTGTACGATTGCTTTAAAGCCCTCGTTTCTCTAAGTGTTTCGGCTTCGGCCGGCATGCTTAGAGCAAAAACTGTAGAAAACGTTAGTGCAAATGCAAGAAAACTCTTATGTATTCTCCTCATAGTTCCCTCCAAGTGATTACTTGCTTTGATTTAAAAGTTTCTGTAAGTTTTTGGGTTCTTTTTCTTCGTACCATTCGCAGCGACAGCACTTGGGAGCAACTGTTGCGATAGCAATCGCAAATGCTCCGATCTTAAGGCCGTGTTCGGACACGAACTTTTCAAACAACTTAAGCATAGTTTTTCCTCCTTTCGTAGTTTCTCTCCTCTTCGTTAAAAGCATTGTAGCACACCCCAATCACAAAAAGTTGTGAGATTTGTGACGAAGTGCCAAAAATGAGGGATAAGTGGTAAAAAAATTTTTTAAAATATAGTGTATAATCTTATAAGACGGAGATAAGACATGATATTGACAAAGAAACTGAGCGATAAATTTGCAAAAAGTCTTGTTGAGACGGGGCAGATAGATAAGGAATTTGAAGAATCCTATTCTTATTGCATAGATTTTGTGCTTGATTTGGTGGTTTATAACTTAAGCTTACTTATTATAGGAGCAATTCTACATAATTTTGTTACTGCTTTGGTTTACATAATTTCAATCGTACCTCTTAAAATGGTATCAGGAGGGGCTCATGCAAACACAAGAGGCATGTGCAGCGTAATTTCCTATGCTTCCTTTGGCATAACTATTCTTTTAAGTTGTATTTTAAAGCCAAGCCCTGTTTTCTGCCTTGTTTCTTTCTTTATATCAGTACCTTTAATTATTCTTTTATCTCCCGTAGAGCATGAAAACAAGCGATTTGACGATGCGGGCAAAAAGAAACTAAAGAGATTAAGCCTTATTTTTTCTTTGGTCATCACCGTTTTGTTTCTTGTTCTTTTAAAGTTTTCTTTGTACAAATACTGTTTCACGATTTCCATTTGTGTGATAACGATCTTTATAAATCAGCTTATCGGCCTGATTATTTTTAAGGCTAAGTTTAAGGAGAATTAATGGATATTAAGATAAAGATCGCGGTTTGCGATGACACCAAAAAAGATATGGACACACTGGTTGATTTTCTTGATGACTATGCCTACAAGAAAAAGGTTGATATGGAAGTAGAGACCTTTCTTTCAGGAAATGATTTAATCGAAAGATATGAGTCAAATCCCGCCTTCGATCTTTTGTTTTTTGATGTGGAAATGCCGGTGCAGAGCGGAATAGATGTAGCCCATATCGTAAAGACCAAGTTTGATAATAACGTCAAAGTGGTGTTTGTAAGTAACTATCCAAAGTACATGCAGGATAGCTTTAAAGTGCACCCTTATCATTTCCTTCAAAAGCCCGTAAACGAAGCCATGATAGAAAAACTTATGGATGACTTTATAAGGGATTATGCCTTAAGCGGCACCTTTGTTACGGTTATTGATGAGTTTGGGAAAAACTTTACCGTAAATATAGATGATATTTATTATATCGAGACCTTTGATGCCAAAAAGCGAATGCTTACATTTGTTTGTAAGGATAGAAAAATAGAGGCAAGAGGCGTTTTAAATGACTGGTACGATAAGCTAAAAGACTTTGCCTTTCACGTATTAAGCAGGTCGACAATCGTTAACCTTTCTCACATCCATTGTATAAGCGAAGAAGAAATTCTGCTTGATAACGGAGAGAAGCTTTGGGCCAGCAGAAAATATAAAAAGATTCTTTTAGATAATTATTTAAATCAAATTGTAGCCATAAAAAGAGGGGGACTACTTCAGTGATTTTAATTCTTTCAATCAGCACATACTTACTTGATATGCTGATAATAACCATTTTCTTAAACAACTTTTTTGAAAGGAAAGAAGGCTTTTCACAAAGAAAATACTTAGCGGCATTAGTTTTGGTGGAAGTGGCGCTTTGTGTAAACGAATACTTTTTAAAGACAAATGATTTTACCTATGCAAAAGTGTTAACTGTGGCAATAAGTGTGATTACCACATTCTTTTTGTGCTTATTCTTTGAATCTTCATTCCTTGCAAAGGTGCTTGCTACCTGCCTTTTTCAAATCTTTGTATCGGTTGGAGAAATTGCCTTTACCTACGCCGTATCAAAGATTAACCCTAATTTCTTAACAACGGCAGATAAAAACATCCTTTATAACACCATGAATTCAGGCTCAAAGTTTGTGCTCTTAATTCTTTGCATTTGCATTTCCTTTATTTCAAAAAAAGGAAGTGGCATTCATACGGTTGAGCATAATATAATGTTATTATCAACACCAATTATCACTCTTTGCATTTTCTGTGTTGTGCCAATCAAAAACTTTTATAAAGACGATTCAAACTTCTTTGATGCATTGTTTGTATGTCTCGCTGCTCTAAACGTAGTTAACTTTGTGCTTATAAACAGAAGCTTATCCTTTGATGAAATGAAGTTTAAAAACGCCCAGATGGAGCAACAGCTTTTCTTTCAAAAGGAAAAATATAATCAATTAAGTGAAGCCTACAGGCAAAACAGGCGAATCATTCATGATGTAAAGAAGCATTATTTTTCAATCGGAGAGTATATAAATCATAATGATTTAAAGGGATTACTTGAGTACACAAACACCGCCGCAAAGGATTTGGAAGCCACCTACGTTAAATATAACACCGGTAATTTGGTGATTGACTCATTCTTAACAAACTATTCAAACCTGTTTTCTGCCAATCACATCGAATTTGTTGCAAGATTGAACGTTGAGTGTGCAAGAGTTCCTGTAAATGACTACGACCTTTGTATAATACTTGGTAATATTCTTGATAATGCTTTTAACGCTTGCAAAAAGGCAGAATCTTTTGAAAATAATTTTTTGATTGAAATTGAGACCACAAACAATGATAAATTCAGGATTCACACAGAAAACGCCATGCCAAAACCGGAAGAATCGACTGAAAACTCAAAAAAGAGTTCGATAAATCACGGATTCGGTCTTGAAAACATCAAAAAAACCGTTAAAGAAAATAACGGATTTGTAACAATCTCAACGGAAGAAGTGTTCATTTTGGACATTTTGATTCCCATAATGGATGAAAGCATGAGAGTGTCAAAGGCAAATTAGTAAGGAGGCATTGATATGAACCAAGAAACCGATAACGAAAAGATATATAAAGCGGTTGAAGCCCAAAGAGGATTTTTATCTTTGTGTGCTTTATACATTATATTAAGAGGCCTTTATACCTTTTCGGAAGGTAAGCCTTCTATGACATGGCTTTCTGTTGCTTCATACGTAGCCCTTGCAATCATGCTTTTGTTTATTTCTGTTTTTACGGTTAAAAACCAAAAAGACAGGCTTATGTATCCAAACAAAACATCTGCCGCCTTTTCTTTAATATCTTCAGTAAGTATTATCGGGCTTTTACTCTACATGTTTTTAAATGCTACAAAGCTTATGAGCGTAGCGGCATTGGAAAACGCTGAGGAGCTTGGCCCTCAAATAATGTCGGGCCTTAGCCTTGTGTTTTACATTAACGCAGTTGTATTCTTGATTGATTCTGTAAAGGTGCTTCAGGGAAAGGGCTACATTCATATGGGAATGATAGCGGCTCTTGCTTCAATGCATCTAAGCTTTGCCTATGCGGATATCTTAAAAAACATGGATACGGCCGCAGGTTTTGTTAACAGGCTAAGCGTATCAACCGTCGTTGTGATTTTAGAATCCGTAATCGCTGTTTTTTGTACTCTTTTGTATACAAAGAAACATGAAAAGAATGCTTGACCTAGAGTGATTTTTTTCGTATCATGTCATATGTATTTTTTTGAAACAAAAACCTAAATTGATTAGATTAGCAGGCTTTCTTGGAAAGGTTCTTTTATTTCGAGAAAGCTTTCTTTTTGGAAATGAGGCTTATGAGAAAGATTATTATTACAAATGATGACGGGATTAATGCATCCGGGATTATAAGGCTTGCACGTGCGGCGGCTAAGTTTGGAAGCGTTACCGTAATTGCGCCCGATTCTCAAAGAAGCGCAATGTCTCATAAGATTACTTTGCTTGAGCCTATTGTGGCAAAAGAGGTTTCTTTCCCTGTTGAAGGTGTAAAAGCTTATGCCGTAAGCGGCACTCCCGCAGACTGCATAAGAATAGGGATTTGTAATATATTAGGTGAAAAGCCTGATGTAGTTTTATCGGGCATTAACCATGGTTTCAACACAGGTGGAGACACTCAGTATTCGGCCACAATCGGAGCTGCACTTGAAGCTGCAAGCCAGGGCATTAGGGCAATTGCTTTTTCTGAAGGAATCGATGGAGTAACGGAAGTTTCTGAAAAATACTTAGAAGATCTTTTGGGCGAATACATTGATAAAGAGTTAGAGTTTAACCAAATTTGGAACATTAACTTCCCTGAATGCACACTCAAGGATTTTAGGGGAATTTTATCGGATAGAAAAGTATCAAGACACAGCTTTTACAATGATTCATTTATAGAAGAAAAGCTTTCTGACGGTTCTGTAAAATACACCACACATGGGGCGTTTAATGAGCTCCTTGATGAAGGCAGTGACTTTAAAGCCATCAAAGAAGGATACATTTCTATAGGTAAAGTGAACAACGTAGGATGGTAAATTATTAAAATTACCTACATACTACACAAAAGGCTAAAAATGTGATACGATAATAGTCCGCCACCTTATTTTTAGCGGAATCAAAAAAAGGGTATATAAACCGTGTAAACAGGGGAATGGTGGCGTAGAGAGAGAGAGAAGAAATTGAGGAAGTACAGGCTTAGAATAGGTCTTGACGTCGACGACGTTTTGTATGAATGCAACGCTTATGCGTTGTCTATTGTTAATGCAAATCATCCTGACGAAGAGCCTATAACGATCAACGAGATCAAAGGATGGGGAGAATTCGGAAGGCGTCCGAAAGAGAGAATTGCATGTTTCTCAGATCCGGAGTTTGTTAGGACTCAACCGGTATTCCCGGGCGCACAAAAACTTGTTCACGAACTTTCTAAGTTCGCAGATGTTTTCTTTGTAACGGCTGTTCCTGTTTCTTGTATGAGTGCAAGAGGCGAAAGGCTGTTAAAGGATTTCCCGGAAGTTCCACCCGAAAACATAATAATAGGAACCAGAAAGGATGTTATGAGTTTGGACATCCTTCTTGATGATGGCGCGCATAATATCGCTAATTCCAAGGCAACTTACCCTGTTTTAATGAGACGTCCCTGGAACATGGATATGTCGGGCCTTCTTTCTGTAAACAACTATAACGACTTTTTACAGCTTTGTAAGATGATTAAAAACTCCTTTACCGATAAGGCAAGCGACTTAACAAACGGCGGAGTTATCTGCCTTGTTGGCCCTTCAGGTTCATTAAAAGGAGAAATCGCAAAAGAGCTTACTCAAAACTATAACTACGAAAAGCCCATCACATCCACCACACGCCCCAAGCGTCCCGGTGAAGATGAGCATGCTTACCGCTTCATAAGCGAAGAGCAGTTTATTAAAGAAAAAGAAGAAGGCAAGTACATTGAAAGTACGGTTTATTCAAAATACCACTTCGGTACTTCCGCCGATGAAATAGAGCCCATAGTTAAAAAGGGTCACTATGCCGTAATTCCAATCGACGTTTGCGGCGCTTTGACAGTCAGAAATGAGTTTAAAAAGCACGCTCTTTTAGTGTTTATAAATCGTGAGAAGAGAGCGGTTATTAAGGATATCGTAGAGCGTGATATAGAGGCTGACGATAAGGTTCGCCGTATTATGTCTCTTGACCTTGAATACAGAAACGTTGAAGTTTGCGACGTTGAATTAAACGTAGCAAACGATCCTAAGGAAGCGGCTAAAAACCTTATTACCCTTATAAACGACAAATTTACAAACATTAGATAAACAGGTGTTAGATGTTTGAAGAGATAGTAAAAAAGATAGAAGAGTACAACAAAATAATCATTCACAGGCACAATAATCCGGACGGTGACGCTTTGGGAAGCCAGATAGGTTTAAAGCATTTAATCCTTTCAAACTACCCTGACAAGACAGTCTTTACCGTTGGTGACGAAGCCGGAAGATATGCTTTCATGGAAGATTCCGTTATGGATGAAATCGCTGACTCAGAATTTGAAGGCGCCCTTTCGATTATTTTGGATACATCATCACCTAACTTAATAAGTGATGACAGATACACTCTTTCAAAAGAAACCGCCCGTATCGATCACCACATTTTTATTGACAAGATTGCAGATACGGAAGTTACGGATACAAGCTTTGAAAGCTGCGCCGGTATGGTAGCCTATATGGCCAAAGAAACCGGATGGAAGTTAAACTTAAAATCCGCAACGGCTTTATTTACAGGAATGGTTACAGATTCAGGTCGATTTAGATACGATGCCACAACCGCAAGGACTTTTGAAGTTGCATCATATTTAATGAGCCAGCCTATCGATACAACCGCTTTATATAAGAATTTATATGCAGAAAAGTTTTCTTCAGTATTAAATCATTCAAAGTTTGTGTTAAAGATACAGTTTACGGATAAAAACGTAGCTTACATTTATAACACCTTGGAAGAAGTTAAAGAATCGGGTCTTAGCACATTCAATGTTTCCCGCGGAATGGTTGGATGCATGGCAGATATTGAAGGCGTTGATGTCTGGGTTAACTTTACAGAATGTGAAGAAGGCGTTTTGGCAGAGCTTCGCTCTTCAATTTATAACATTAACCCCGTAGCCGTTAAATACGGTGGTGGCGGCCACAAAAAGGCAAGCGGTGCCACATTAAAGAGCAAAGAAGATTGTTTTTCAATGCTTAAAGACTTAGATGAAATTGTAGATAAAGGCGAAACCTGTTAATTAAAGGTAAGAGGAAAACATGAACTCGGAAATTAAAAAAGCGATACTTGAAAAGATTAAATCATACGATAAGATCATCATTTCACGTCACACCCGTCCCGACGGTGATGCAATCGGCTCAACACTTGGCCTTGCAAAGATTTTAAGACTTTCTTTCCCCGAAAAGAAAGTGCTTGTGGCAAATGATGATTATTCTGAATACGTTTCTTTCCTTGGGAAAGAAGACGGTCCTTTGCCGGACGAAGAATATAAGGATGCATTAGCCATCATTTTAGACTCCGGTACTCCTTCAAGAATTTCCAATAAGCAATACACTTTGGCAAAAGAAATAATAAAGATTGACCACCATATAGACGTGGAGCCTTACGGAAACATTTCCTGGGTAGAAGAAGAGCGTTCTTCCGCATGTGAAATGGTTGTTGATTTTTATGTGACATTTAAAGATGAACTTAAATTTGACCCAGATGCGGCCCTTTGCTTGTTTACAGGAATGTGCACGGATTCGGGAAGATTTAAATATGATTCAACTTCAGGAGACACCTTAAGACTTGCGGCTGTTTGCCTTGATCAGGGAATCGATATGGATACCTTGTTTGCAAGGCTTTATCTTGAAGAATTTGACTATTATAAGTTCCAGTCCTACGTATTTGGAAAGATGCAGATTACCGAAAACGGTGTTGCATACGTTTACGTAGATAAAAAGATGCAAAAGAAATTTAACTTAAACCACGAGCAGGCAAGCAATGTGGTTTCTATGTTAAGTGAAATTAAGGGTTCTATTATCTGGCTTGCGTTTATCGACAACGAGGACGGCTCAATCAGAGTAAGGCTTCGCTCAAGATTTACAACGGTAGATAAACTTGGAAATAAATATCACGGCGGCGGACACGCAAAAGCTGCCGGTGGCACAGTATACAGTAAGTCCGAAATGAAGGCTTTGATTGCCGATGCGGATGCAATTTGTAAAGAGTTTAAAGAAAACAATTTTTACTTATAAAGAATAAAGGCTAATCTATGTTTTTTGATTTACAAAAAGCGCCCATGCTAAAGAGAATCTCGGCCCTCATCCTTGACTTGATTGTGTTATCGATTGTGGTTACGGGATTTTCCTTATTATTCTCGTATTTGATTAAGTATGATGCCGATGCGGAGGCGCTTGAAGAAAAAACTTCATATTATCAGACTTTGTACAATGTTTCAGCTTCTGATGAGTATGCTTCAAAAGTAGAATCTGACCCCGAAATAAGGGCTCAGTACGAAGAATACTTAAAGGCTGTTTACGATGATGAAGAAATTACAAGGCTAAATAATCTTGTGGTGCAAAAGTTACTCACGATTTTATCTTTAGGTTTCTTTTGCGGATACTTAGTGTGTGAGTTCTTTATTCCAATTGCTTTAAAGGACGGACGCACCATAGGAAAAAGAATATTTGGCATATGCCTTATGCAAAGCAATCATACAAGAGTCAGAATTCCTTCCCTTTTTGCAAGGACAATTCTTGGAAAATACGCCATTGAAACGATGGTTCCCGTATTTGTGATACACATGATTGTATTTTTTAACATTGGAATGGTAGGTACGGCAGTACTTATTTTATTGCTCCTTTTGCAAGTGGTGGTTTGCTCATTGACTCAAGGAAATCTGGTTATTCACGACCTAATCTCGGCTACGGTTTGTGTTGATGAAAAGAGCCAGATGATATTTGATGATGAGGCTGCAAAAGAAGAGTATAGAAAAAAATTAGAAGAAATGGATGAGAGAGGGCTTTATGAAAGTAGTACTCGAGAATGTAACTAAGAGATTCCCAAACAGAGACAAAAAGATTAAGACGGAAGTTACCGCGGTAAACAATGTTTCATTTACCATTCCCGATGGTAAGCTTATTGGTTTGCTTGGCCCGTCAGGTTGCGGTAAGTCAACCACATTATTTATGATTTGCGGTCTTCACAAGATTACCGAAGGAAAGATTTTCTTTGGAGAAGACGATGTAACAAATCTTTCTCCCGAAAACAGAGGCGTGGGTTTAGTGTTCCAAAACTATGCGCTTTACCCTCACATGACTGTTAAGCAGAATATCATGTTCCCCATGGAAAACTTTAAAGGAGAAGATAAACTTACAAAGGAGCAGATGCTTGAACGCACAATGCAGGTTGCCAAGCTTGTTCAGCTTGACGGTTTGCTTGAAAGAAAGCCTTCTGAACTTTCAGGTGGTCAGCAGCAGCGTGTAGCTATTGCAAGAGCGCTTGTTAAAATGCCCAGAGTACTTCTCCTTGATGAGCCTTTGTCAAACCTTGATGCAAGACTTAGACTTCAGACAAGAGAAGAAATCAGACGTATTCAGAGAGAAACTAAAATCACAACCGTATTCGTTACACACGATCAGGAAGAAGCAATGAGTATTTCCGATGAAATCGTTGTTATGAAGGACGGCGTTGTGCAGCAGATGGGCGTGCCTCAGACAGTTTACCAGGATCCCGCAAACTTGTTTGTTGCAAAATTCTTGGGTACCCCTCCAATCAACGTATTTACAGGTAAAGTTTCAGGCGGTGCTTTATACATCGGAGCAGAAAAGATCATGGCAACACCCGGTGTAGCAGATCAGGATGTATACGTAGGCATTCGTCCCGAAGGATTTGTGGTAAGCGATAACGGATGTTTAACCTGTGACTTTAGACAGGTTGAAACAATGGGCGGATTCATGAGTGTTGTTTCAACTCACGAAAATTCAGAGAACCCCATCATTCGTTCCACAGTTACAGATGATATTAAGATAGCCGAAGATGCTAAGACTGTTAAATTTGATATTAAGCCCAATAAGATTTATATCTTCAACAAAGAAACCGAAGAAAGAATTCGTATTGAGGGGTAATAAGAATGGTTAACAGTAAACATCAATGGAAAGCATGGATATATCTGGCACCTGCAATCGCAGTATTGCTTGTGTTCACCGTATGGCCCATCTTTAACACTGTAAGAATGGCTTTCCTCGAAAACTACAGTGGCTTAGAGGCGACAAACGGAGCAACATTCTCCTTTGGCGTGGGCAACTTTGTTAAGGTTTTAAAGTATAAGCGTTTCATAAGCTGCTTAAAGAACACAATGATTCTTTGCGTGCTTACGGTTCCCATTTCCACAATCCTTGCACTTTTGATTGCGGTTGGCTTAAATTCCATAAAGCCTTTACAGAAAATCTTACAGACGATTTTCTTCTTACCCTACGTAACCAACTCAATCGCTATCGGTATGGTATTTGCCGCAATGTTTAACATTGTAGGTGCTTTCTACGGAACCGAAAACGAATTGATCGTTACAGCAGGTATTATCAATAACGTAATTGAGTTTTTCGGAGGCACTCCCGTAAACTGGATAAACTACGGTTCACAGTATTCCGCAAACATTGCGGTTATGACGGTTTACATCGTATGGAATGCCCTTCCCTTTAAGATTTTGGTATTGCTTGGCGGTCTTCAGAGCATAAACAAGCAGTACTACGATGCAGCAAGAGTGGATGGTTCTTCAAGACGTCGTATTTTTGCAAGAATCACAGTTCCGCTTTTGTCCCCCATGCTTGCGTATGTTGTTATCACAGGATTTATCGGTGGATTCAAAGAATATACTTCAATCGTAGGTATATTCGGTGAAAACATGGGACCTGCGGATGACGCCGGACGCTTAAACACAATGGTTGGTTTCATTTACGATTCCTTAAGTACAAACAGCCAGGGCCGTGCCAGCGCGGCAGCGTTGATTCTTTTCGGAATCATTCTTGTAGTTACTTTGCTTAACCTCTATGTAAGCAAAAAGAAAGTACATTACTAGGAGGTGGCTGTATGAACGACGTAAAAATGGAAACAATGAGCGAAAAAGATATGCGAAGAGTTGCAGTAAGACAGGCTATTGTAAAGGGTCTTGTTAAATTCGGCGTATATGCATTTTTGATTATCATGGCACTTATCGTTTTGTTCCCTTTCTATTGGATGATCAACTCATCCTTAAAGACATTGGACGAATACAGAATGAGCGTGCCCACATTCTGGCCCCACAAAGTTATGATTTCTAACTATGCTTCGGCCTATAAAACAGCCAACTTAGGTAAGCTTTTTGTAAACACCGTAATCGTAGGTGTGGTATCCACAATCCTTTCTTTGATTATTACGGTTCTTTCGGCGTTTGCCTTTGCAAGGCTTGAATTCAAGGGAAAAGATATGTTGTTTGCAGGTTTGCTTGCAACAATGATGATTCCCGGTGAATTATTTACAATTACAAACTACGGTACGGTTACTCAGCTTGGATGGACAAACACATACACAGTATTGATTGTTCCTTTCCTTGTCAGCGTATTCTATATTTATTTGCTTCGTCAGAACTTTTTGCAGATTCCAAACGAACTTTATCTTGCTGCAAAAGTGGACGGAACCAGTGATTTAAAATATTTGTGGAGAGTAATGATACCTTTGGCGCTTCCCACACTTATTTCAATCACAATCTTAAAGATGATGGGAGCGTGGAACTCCTACATCTGGCCCAGACTTGTTGCCAACGATGCGGCTCACCGACTTATCACAAACGGTTTAAGAAACGCATTCACAGAAACTACGGGTGACGTAAACTACCCCGTACAGATGGCAGCTGTAGCACTTGTATCACTTCCTTTGTTCCTTGTATTTGTATTCTTAAGAAAATACATCATGCAGGGCGTAAGCAGAAGCGGTACCAAGGGTTAATTTTGTTAACAAATCAGGGAAGTGTGTTTTTTACACTTCCTTGAAAAGTTATAAATTTTAGGAGGAGAAACCAAAATGAAAAAGTTTTTATCAGTATTGCTTGCAGCTTGTCTTTGCCTTTCTTTGGCAGCTTGCGGTAATGCAAAAGACGGCGCTAAAACAAACGCTAAGTCTAATTTTGATGTTCCCGCCGGCGGATACGACGGAAGCGATGTAACAATCAAGTTCTACCACACAATGGGTAGCAACTTAACAGATGTATTAAACATCTATATCGAAGAATTCAACAAACTTTACCCCAACATTCACGTAGTAAGTGAACAGGTAGGTAGCTATGATGACGTTAGAGAACAGATTTCAACAGAAATCACTGTTGGTTCACAGCCTAACATTGCATACTGCTATCCCGATCACGTAGCTCTTTACAACATTGCAGGCGCTGTTGCAACTCTTGACAGCCTTATCGACAGCAAGGAAGAAGTTACAAGAGCAGACGGCACAACAGAAGTTCTTGGTTTAACAGACGAACAGAAGGCAGACTTCATTGAAGGTTACTACAATGAAGGTAGACAGTTCGGTGACGGACTTATGTACACAATGCCTTTCTCAAAGTCAACAGAAGTTCTTTACTACAACAAGACTTTCTTTGATGAAAACGGTATCACAGTTCCCACAACATGGGATGAAATGGAAGCTGTATGTGCAAAGATTAAAGAAATCGACCCTGAATCAATTCCCATGGGTTATGACTCAGAAAACAACTGGTTCATCACAATGTGCGAACAGCAGGGTTCAGCTTACACAAGCGCTTCAGGCGACCACTACCTTTTCAACAATGCTGAAAACAAGGCATTCGTTAAGAGATTCCGTGAATGGTACCAGAAGGGCTACATCACCACTCAGAAGCTTTACGGTGCATACACATCAGGTCTTTTCACAGCTGATAAGGGTGTAAGAAGCTACATGTCAATCGGTTCTTCAGCAGGTGCAACTCACCAGCGTCCTACAGCTGATGCAGAGGGCAATTATCCTTTTGAAGTAGGTATTGCTACAATTCCTCAGCTTAAGGCAGATGCTCCCAAGGTTATTTCTCAGGGACCTTCAGTATGTATCTTTAAAAAGTCCAACCCTCAGGAAGTTGTTGCTTCTTGGTTATTTGTAAAATACTTAACAACAACAGTAGAATTCCAGGCTGAATTCTCAATGGCTTCAGGTTATGTTCCCGTTCTTAAGTCAGTTGCCACAAACCCTGTATACGCAGAGTTCATCGGCAAGGCTGACGGCGGCACATACATCTCAGCTCAGTCTGCTAAAGTTTGTCTTGAACAGGAAAAGGCATACTACACATCACCTGCATTCAACGGTTCTTCAACCGCAAGAGATCAGGTTGGTGCACTTTTATCTAAGTGTCTTGCAGGCGATGACGGCGGAGACGTAGATAAGTTTATCGACAAGGCATTCCAGGATGCTATAGACGAATGTGAGTACAATGGTTAATTTTAAGTTTTTAAAGAAATCAATTTCATCGTTGTTTCTTTGCACAGCACTTGTTTTAGGACTTTGTGGCTGTGACCCTGTAGTATCAAGCGTTGAAGTTACGCCTGATTCTAAAGGCGAAGAAACACAGACAGTTGAAGTAATCGCACCTAAAGACGTTGCGGATGACCTTAAGCTTGACATGTCTTCAGACACACTTAAGGAAGAAGTAACGGTTGAAAACTTTGTGGACGGAGATACCGTACATTTTAATGTACCTAAGACTGTTTCAGAGGATGGAGTATTAAAGGCAAGATTCTTGGCCGTTAATACTCCGGAATCTACCGGAAAGGTTGAAGAGTACGGAAAAACGGCATCGCTTTTTACAAGAGGAAAGCTTGAGGCGGCAACTTCAATCATTATCGAATCCGATGATTCCAACTGGAATTTAGATTCAACAGGCGGAAGATATCTTATTTGGGTGTGGTATAAAACCGATGATTCTTCCGAATACAGATGTTTAAATGTTGAGCTTTTACAGCACGGTCTTGCAAGGGCATCATCTTCATCTCAAAACAGATACGGTGATATATGTACAAAGGCCATTCAGGCTGCAAAAGAGGCAAAGGTCGGCATTTATTCAGGAGAAAAGGATCCTAATTTCTTTTACGGTGATGCTATCGAACTTGATTTAAAAGAGTTAAGAGCAAACGTTAAAGACTATGTGGGCTCAACAGTTGCTTTCGAAGGCGTTGTAACAAAGAACGGAAACAACGGAGTGTACGTAGAAAATTACGATCCCGATACCGACAGATATTACGGCATTTATGTTTATTACGGCTTCGGCCTTAGCGCAGAAGGCGTAGACATACTTAAAGTAGGTAACCGTTCAAGAATCGTTGGAACAGTTTCTTACTATGAAAACGGCGGAACATATCAGGTTTCAGGCTTAACATACAGAGCCATGAAGCCCGACGACCCCGGAAACATTAAAAAGATAAGTGAAGGAAACGAAGCTGCATTTGCAGAGATTTCCGCAAGCGACTTTGCATCTTCCCATGTTTCAATCGAAACAAGCACAGGTGAAGAAGAGTTTGAACTTGCATATCTTTTGATGGATACTTCCGTTTCAATGAAAGATTTGAAAGTGGAAGACATTTATACAACAAACAATCCCGAAAGCTCATCAAACGGGGCAATGACCATGACCTGTGAGGCTATGGATGGCACACAGATTACTGTAAGAACAGAGCCTTTATACGATGAAAATCAGAATCTTATCACTAAGGATAAATACATTGGTAAGACCATTGATGTTAAGGGCATTGTGGGAGTGTATAAGGGAAATTATCAGGTAAAAGTAATGTCTGATAAAGACATCACTATAAAATAACAAATGAAAAGAGGAGTATTATGAAGAAGTTTTTAAGTTATCTTCTTGTTGCCGCTATGGCAGTTACTGCACTTGCAGGCTGTGGCAAAAAAGAAGCAGGCACAGAACTTACTGCTGCTAAAGATTATCTTTATTCTATGTATAAAGATAAGCAGGGCACCACACCTTCAGACTTCGAACGTGTTTCAGTTCTTAACGTTGGCGGTGTAACTTACAACGTTGACTGGTCAGTTGATGTTAAAGATGGTGTTTCAATCGTTAAGGGTGCAGAAATGACCACTATCGATGTTAACGAAGAAACAGAAAACGCAGTTCCTTACGTTTTGACAGCTACAATTTCAGACGCTAAGGGCGCAAACGTTTCCGTAACATTTAATCATGAAGTTCCTGCATATCACGACACAACATGGGCTGAATATGCAGAAGCTAAAGCCGGCACAGTTGTTAACTGTACAGGTGTTGTTACCGGTATTATGTCAAAGACAAACGGTAACTCTTCAAACTGCTTATACTTCCAGGATGCAGACGGCGCTTACTACGCTTACAACTTAGGCGAAGATCCCGTTGAACTTGGTATTGAAACAGGTATGACAGTTAAGGTTTCAGGTACAAAGGATATTTACAGCGGTACATATGAAATCATCAATGCTAAGGCTACAATCGTTGATACAAACAAGACAGAAGTAGCTGCAGTTGATTACACAGATCTTTACACAAACGCAGAAGACCTTAAGGATGCTAACCTCACAAAGGCACAGAGCCTTTTGGTTTCTTTAAAGGGTGTTGAAATCACAGGCGCAGACGTTGCAAACGGATACTTCAAGTTTAAGCTTGCAGACAAAGAATCTTACGTTCGTATTTCTTCATCTGTTTGCCCTATCGTTGCTGATAAGGACACATTTATCACAGGCCATGGCGAACACCTTGGATGGACAGCAAACGTAACAGGTATCCTTTGCTTATACGATGGTGCTTTCTATTTAACACCCGTATCAGTAGATGCATTTGAATACTTAAGCCTTCCTGAGAGATCAGACGAAGATATGTGTGCTTTCGAAGCAGACAACCTTAAGCTTTCATCATCTTACTCAGCAGAAACAACTGTAGAACTTCCTGCAGAAGGTAAGGGCTACAAGGATGTTAAGATTGCTTGGACAACAAGCGATGATACATTCGCAGCAATCGCTGACGGTGTATTAACAATCGTTCTTCCCGAAGATGAAAACAAAGAAGTTACTGTAACTGCTACATTAACAGCAGGTGCAGCTTCACTTACAAAGGAATTTAACTTTGTTGTAGAAGCTCCTTCAGATGACCTTTGCGAAGCAGCTATCCTTGACAAGGCATTTGCTCTTGAAGAAGGTAAGGCTATGAGCGGTAAGCAGGTTCTCAGAGGAACAGTTTCTGAAATCGTTACAGAATACAGCGATGAATACAAGAACATCACTGTTAATCTTGAAGTTGCAGGCCAGACAATCCAGTGCTTCAGACTTGAAGGCGAAGGCGCTGACAAGCTTGCAGTTGGTGATGAAATCACTGTTACAGGTGTTATCAAGAACTACAAGGGAACTGTAGAATTCGATGCTAAGTCTACATTCTCTAAGGATACTACAGTAGAAGATGCTAAGATGGCTGTTACTTTGGAAAAGGCATTTGCTCTTGAAGAAGGTAAGGCTATGAACGGCAAGTCTGTATTAAAGGGTAAAGTAACAGAAATCGTTACAGAATACAGCGATGAATACAAGAACATTACTGTAAACATGGAAGTACAGGGACAGACAGTACAGTGCTTCAGACTTCAGGGCGAAGGCGCTGATAAGCTTGCTGTAGGTGATGAAATCGTTGTTTGGGGTACTCTTAAGAACTACAAGGGTACAGTAGAATTCGACGCTAAGTGCGAATTCTCAAAGGAAAAGACAGTTGATGAAGCTAAGCAGACTGTAACACTTGAAAAGGCATTTGCTCTTGAAGAAGGCAAGGCTCTTAACTACATGTCACAGCTTACAGGTACCATCACAGAAATCCCTACAGAATACAGCGATGAATACAAGAACGTAACTGTAAACATTGATTGCCAGGGACAGACAGTACAGTGCTTCAGACTTCAGGGCGAAGGTGCTGATAAGCTTGCTGTTGGTGATGTAATCACTGTTACAGGTACTCTTAAGAACTACAAGGGAACTGTAGAATTTGACGCTAAATGTACTTTCACAAAGTAATTTAGACTAAATATGTGATAATTGCGGTGCAGTTTTTAACTGCACCGCTTTTGTTTTGTTTATTATTTCCTCTTGAATGGCGAAAAATCCTTTGCTATAATAAATCGAATTTAATAACTTAAGTACGGTTTGAAAGGTTGTTAACTGAGTAGATGAAAAGGTAATCCGGTTTGATTCCGGAGCAACCACCATTCCTGTATTTGATCTTAAAAGCAGTGGGAGAAGTGTATTTTTATACCTTCTTGTTTTTGCTGTATTTGTCATAAGTCAGAATACCTGCCGTACTTTACATGATTTGGTGTGATGAGTGTAAGCTTTGAAGACGTTGGTCTTCAGCCTACACTCTTTTTTATTAGGAGAGAAAAGGAGAATTTATGAGAATGAAAATTTGGGACAAACTAAAAAGGGTAGCGGCATTCTTGCTTGCGGTTATTGTACTTGCAGGATCAATCCAAATGCCTTCCTTTGCAGCTTCCACCAATCAAAAGCGTGTCATTATCTCATTTGAAGGTTTAACCATCGGACAGGGCTTCTACATTGAGCCTAAGGTTTATACCTATAAGCAGATTAATGACATTTTGGAAGCAAACGGATATGAAACATATTCGGATGATGACATTACGGTTGCGGCAGCAACGGTTGCAGCACTTCTCGATGAAGGTGTTGATTTTGGATTCACAGGAGATATGTCAAGCTTTTACTTATCAAAGATTCAAGGCTGGGATAAGGGATACTTAAAAGTTCCCCAGGTTTTGTTTGATGGCATGGATAAACAAGGTTTTGATTTAAATGACTATCTTGAGGATGAAAGCGGCGACGGATATCTTGGAGAAATGGATTATTCGTCTATGTCGGGTTGGATGATTACTGTTAATGACGAAATGCTTCCTGTGGGGTCAGGGCAATACCTGTTATCAGAAGACCATACTTCCGAGCCTGAGTTTCAGGATCTTGGAGATGACCTTGTTATCAGATGGCAGTTTACCTTATACGGATACGGCACAGACTTGGGATATTCTTCAGAATGGAGTGGCCCCGCTTTATATGAAAGAGCCACAAACAAGGCAGAATTATACAGAAGATATGCATTATGTGAAGATGCAAACAAAAAGAAACTTGTTAAAAATATAATGCTTGAGCTTGCACCCGATGAAGATGATGTGGAAGAATCAATTGATTATCTTCCCCCTGCACCGGCATTTAATCCTGATAATACATCTTCATCAAATCCCGTAAATACGGGAAGTACACCAAGAACAGCTCAGGATGTTTCTTCAAAGATAAATACTGTTATGGCTTCAATGGCAACAAACGTAACAGCACCTGCCTTTGGCACAAACGCCGGTGAATGGACAGTGCTTACTCTTGCAAGAGGCGAGCACTTTGAACAGGGCAATGCTTATTTTGAAGATTATTACAATAGAATAGTTGAAACAGTTAAAACTACAGCAGCAAGCGTTAATCTAAACGGCGCCTTACATAAGTCAAAATCTACGGAAAACGCAAGACTTATCATGGCACTTTCATCAATTGGCAAGGATGCAAGAAATGTAGGCGGAGTTAACCTTGTTAAGGCCTATGAAGAAAACGGAATTAAGTGGATTAAGAAGCAGGGCATCAACGGACCTGTATTTGCCCTTATTGCATTAAATACAGCAGGTTATGAAATTGATGAAACGGTTGTAAATGATTGCCTTAATTTCATTTTCACAAATCAGCGCGCAGACGGCGGTTGGTCTTTGGCAGGCACAAAGGGAGACCCCGACATCACATCAATGACCCTTCAGGCTCTTTCATTTTATAAAGACAGAGACGATGTAAAGGCTGCTGCAGAAAAAGGTATCACATGCCTTCAGAATTTACAGGCAGATAACGGAAACTTTTCTTACGGCGGAGACCCTAATGTTGAAAGCACTTCACAGGTTGTGGTTGCTTTGACAGCCTGGGGCATTAATCCGGATACCGATGAAAGATTTATTAAAAACGGAAAATCACCGATTGATGTCATCCTTTCTTTCTACACAGAAGATTCTAAGTATGGCGCAGGTTTTAAGCATGTGCAGTCAGGTGCATGGAACGACATGGCAACAGACCAGGCTACATACGCTCTTGTAGCATACGATAGATTTTTAAAGGGAAAGACATCCCTCTACGATATGAAGGATGCAATCACACTTGGTGCTGCAACTGATGAAATCGGTGTAATCTTCTCAGTTCCTGAAAAGATTGAAAACACAAAAGGCACTAAGTTTAACGCGATCATCAATTTAACAGGCTGGGATAAAGAGCCTAACTACAGACTTATGGACTGTATCATCAAAGTTCCTGATTCTGTTGATGTTAAAGAAGTTAAAATCGGCGAAGAAGTAAAGGGCGGTACTCTTAACTATAATTTGGAACAAGAAGCCGGCAAGTTAAGAGTGGTTTATTTTGACCCTGAAAACGGTGAACCGATTACTTTTAAGAGCGAAAACTTCCCTAAGGAATTTTTAAACGTAAGCTTTGAATTAAACAAAGACATTTCTTTGGAAGAGTTAAATGAACTTGAAATTGCTCTTTCAGGTATGTCATTTAAGGTAGATGCGGATTCCGAAAACGAAGAGAATACTTTCATTGTTGATACATCAAAGACAGTTATGAAGGTTTCTTTGGTTGAAGGCCTTTCATTTGCTTGTATTACTTTATATACAGGTGATGGTGTTGATCTTATTCCGGAGGGCGACGGTTTCTCTGCTATAAGAGTTACAGGCGTTAAGGAAGGCGCGAAGATTACTTTCATAGAAAATGAAGATAAAAAGACAGAGCTTCTTTATAACGAAGAAATTTCAAAGAAAATCGGTGTTTCAACATACCTTGTCGCAATGGATATGGAAACAGTAGCTGATTATTTAAGGAACCAAAAATATACTATTGATGAAACAAAGAATGCCCCGATTGTTACTATCGGAGATCTTAACAAAGACGGTCTTATCAATGCCCAAGATGCTTTAAAAATCGTTAATTTGTGGCTTAGAAAGACAGAAGTTACAGGAAGTGATATGATAATAGCTGCAAACGTAAACGCAGACTCTCGTATCAACAC
>JAEEGI010004693.1_pt1 | contig 31854 bp, 28 predicted proteins | sample 8958751 | NCBI WGS metagenome assembly JAEEGI01 (sample SAMN16246545, study PRJNA631951) | gut metagenome | biome: gut microbiome; feature: rumen; material: KS-attached | host: Bos | place: Iran: Karaj | collected 2018-10 | reverse complement strand
TGCAGCGAACGCTTCTTTGAATTTCTCTACTCCGTAGACCATATTGCTTTTATCATTAATTCGATTTCTTTTTGGACACGCTCATCCTTATTCTCTTGGAGGGACAGGGCGAGGGACAGTCTATCCACCCAACGGCCACCCCCGATGGGAGGATACTTCCATACCTCGATCCTGTATCTTCCGTCTTCAAGACCGTTATCCTCTGGAACCAGATTCCGGTCCAGGACCAATGTCTGCATCTCCTCGGGATTCAAGTGTGAGTAATGCGCCAGCGCATTGATCCCGCCAACAACTCCGGAACCATCGAAGGCATCATAATAACGAACAGTCGAAACAGGAGATATTAAATAGGGTTGAGCCTTTTCCCAAAGCTCCTTTCCAACAAACTTAAAGTGAAACACCTTGATTGTCCCGAGTCTATCGGACAAACCCAGCCCGACCTCTTCCAATACGGTGACAGCTCGAGACACGGTGAGATAGGATTGCGGGACCGAAGAGCCGATCTCAGAGAGAGTTTTCCCGTCCAGGCTCTCCACTTGAAGGTGGAAAAGAAGCAGATACTGTGCTGCTGGGGTCAACCTCTTTGCTCTGGTCCTATCCGACATCTTTTTCCCGACGTACAAAAACGGAAGTCTTGCATACCCCTTATCCGGCATTATGTAGAAAAGCCCTCTTTCGGCGTAACGAACCCTCTGGTAACGTGGAGCATCGGGAAGAAGAAATACTATCGGCTTGGAGAAGAATGATTCAAGTCGATGGGAATAATGCTCCAATTGTAAAGGCGTGACTTCTTTTCCCTGCTTCAATGAAGGGACGATAAAATCTCTTCCGTCAAATGAACATTCATAATAATCGAAGGTCCATTTTGCTTCAGCCCATAGCCCTTTTAACCTGGCCTTTTCTACCGGGGTCAGATCCAAGATATTACCATCAATGTCAACTCTCATTTTCATCTGATTTGCTACATTTTCACACCGTATGAAAACGTAGCAAAAGTAATGATAATTTATTAAAATACAAAAGTTTTCACATTTTATATCAGCCCATCAAACTTCGTCATGGAGCTCGCCTTGATGGAGTCCACGATGTCAATGTAGGGCTTCATGGCCTTGTAGTCGGAGTGGCCGGTCCATTTCATCACGATGTTCGGGGTGATACCGAGGGAGAGGGCGTTGACGATGAAGGTGCGGCGGCCGGGGAGCCTGCTCACCGGACGACGTGCACGAAAACAGACAGGAGGGCCGTCAGGCCCGACGGCTGAGAATCAGGGGCTTTGCAAGGACCCCCGCGGGCGGCAAGAGATAGCGCAAGCGCAGCGCAGCGGAATCTCGTCCAGCCCCGGGCGACATCATCTTCATGTTGAGAAGTGTGATTATAAAAAATAATCGCTAACTTGCAGCGTTATATCAAGGAATTTGTTATGAAAAGACGTCTCTACCCCGTGATGGCCGCCCTGATGGTTGTGCTGGCCGTATCCTGTAATAAAGACGACAAGACCGGCAATGGCCCGGACTCCGGCAAATATGGAATCGACGGCGTGACCCCGATGCCGGAGGCCGTGGACATCGGGCTCGAAGTGGATGGCCGGCATGTCCTCTGGGCCAGTTTCAATCTGGGAGCGTCAAAGGAATGGGAGAATGGGGATTACTATTCCTGGGGAGAAACCGAAACGTATTACAGCAGCCTGAATCCGCTTTCTTGGAAAAAAGGCAAGGAGCAGGGATACGACTGCCCGTCATATCGTTTTGCCAACGGGGCCTTCTACAAGATAACCAAATACTGTATGGAAACGGATACGGGGAATTGGGACGGAGAAGGCAGCGTACCGGACAATCTGACCGAGCTGCTTCCGGAGGATGATGCCGCAAACGTGAAGTTGGGCGGTAAATGGAAAATCCCCACAAAGAGGATGTTTGAGGCTTTGCTAGCGCTTAAGGACAATCCGGATTATATCTGGGATCAATGGGCGGAGATGAAAAATGATAAGGGAGAGACCGTCCATGGCTTGAAAATTACACGGATGTCAACAGGGAAATATGTGTTCTTCCCCGCGACAGGATTTAGCCGAAAAACCGAAATGTGCAGGTCTGTCGGCGAATTCGGAGAATACTGGACCTCTTCACTGGATACGGGGATGCCGGAAGAGTTCCTGGCCCCGCCGCCTGAAGCGTCTCATGCTTTTTACATGTATTCCAACGAGGCAACTTCGGGGTATTCCACGACCCTCCGATATGAAGGTATTACCATCCGTCCCGTTTACGTAGAATAGCCTCCCTAAGGGGCGGCGCGTGGCGAATCCGCCGGGCGGCGGCAGGTGTCGATGAGATAAGAATCCGTATCGGAATAATGCCGATGGAGCTTGCCGTCCTCGAAGACAAAGACCTCCGAATCCGTGATGAGGTACCCCTCTTCGCTGACGGAGTATGAACATTCTTCCGTCCCGCGCGGCGTCGTCTGTTTGATGGTGGTGGCGGAAATCTCGAGCGTAAAGCCCTCATTTCCGGCAAGTTCCCATTTCCCCAGGACGCGGCTTCCGGCCCCCGCCCGGCCTTCTTTGGGCGGAGCCGGCCGCTTCACGAATTCATCGCCGTTGTCTCCCGGTTCCTGGACGACGTGACAGCCGATGACGAGATACGATGTACACGCAAACGGGCCGTCAAAGGAGATCGTCCTCTCCCCGCCGAAAGACGAAAACCCGTACGGCTTGAGCGGCTCGCCCCACACGTCCAGGGCCGGATACGCTTTCAGGAAGCAGCGGCCGACCCGGCGCCGGGTCATATTCTCCCGGATCCCGTCCTTGCCGATGATGTAGCAGTCTCCCGTCCGGGGATTCTCCCAGCACCCGTAAACCCAGTCGAACCCGTCCGGCGGAATCTCGTCCTCCCGCCCAAAGGTGGTAACTTACCACCATATTTGGCAAAAATACCGCCAATTCGGGAAAAGTCAAGTCTATTCCCCCCGCAGCAGGCTGTCCAGCTGTCGGGCGAAGGAGAGGTGCACGGCTACGGAATCAATCTCAATATCCGGCTTTACAAAATCCAACGGATTCAATACCTCCTCTTCGTATTCATTGGCAGCTCCCATGTCATCCGTAAATGCCATCACTTCCTTTTCCGGAATACCAAAGAGGCGCATGTTGTTCCGGTTTTCCATGCGGATGTTGGCGGTATAGAGTCCGAGCTCTCTCCTGATATTATGAAAGCTCTTTAGGTCCGATCTCACCGTTTCATTCCGCAGAAGCCGTTCAGCCCTCGTGTTCCCCGGATAATCACTCGGATGGGCCACTATATTGCTCTTTGTCTCACTTAATTCACTGATTGCCGTGAAGAAAGTTTCCTCATACGTGTTCATGGCAGAGAAACACCATCCCACATGGTTAATGAATTGGAAATTCCCCATGTTTTTCCAGGTATCGATATGGCTGCTGAAAATCGATTCTGCGGTTTTGTCGTGGGTAATAATGGGAAGAGAATAGACCTCAACCAAAGCATCGACAATGGGACCATCGTCCATTTGGGCAACCGTTTCGATAGGGAGACTCAAGAGCCAGGTGGCGATACTATCTAAGTACGCATATTGTTTCTCGATTAATTCCAGGTCGCGCGCAAACTGCTCGATGCTGCTCATAACCATCAGCGCCGTGAGCTTTCGCTCCTGCTTCTGCCTGACGCGGTTTACGACGGCGGTCGTGCCGAAGGTCAGGATAATGGACAATGTCGTGGCGGCGAAGGCGACCAGAAGGTCCTTCACCCAGGATTTCTTTTCAGTGGCCATATCGGGCATCGTGTAAGGTTAAACTTCAGTCATTGAGGCAAATATACAAATACTAACGCTTCTTGCAGAACACCAAAACCACAAACCAATAGACCTCCACTTCTTCTCCGGCATTCTCCAATTCCAAATAGCAAACACCAGAAACATGGCTGACAATGCAAACAATATGATGACAGGGTTCATCGGCAATCGGGTTTAGGTGCAAAGATAGTCAATCTCCTAATAGTATGGAAATAAAGGAAATAGCCGACAGGTCCTTCAGGCCCGCCGGCTATCAATCTCTCCTTTTGGATGATATTTAATCTTTAAGTTGCCTATGATTTATTCCTCGTCACCATCTCTGTCTAAGATGAAAGGCAAAATCATATGTAATAAATACACTAGAAATGGGATGACTACTAGTGCCACGGATATCTTAAACATGGTGTATCCAAAATCCGACTCACTATTCAATAAATATCCCTACTATTCCCACAAATAAAGAAATCAGTAGAAGGTGAATTCAATTTAGAAGTGCAACACACTTCAAAAGTCAAAATTAAATAATTGTTTACAATATTCCAACGGAGTCCTGTAACCCAGTGACTTACGGGGCCTGTGGCTCTCAGGTATCTGGGAGCCATTTTCCGTGCTGCTCTTCAGCGACGCAGGTTGCCCGCGAGGGGAAAATTCACTATCTTCGCATCGTTGGAAACAACAAGAAGGACATGGCTACGGAAGAAGCGTTCTTTGCCGGGGATCCGGTGGCATGGGGACTGTATGAGACCTTGAAGAAGGAGTTGGTGTGGCGGTATCCGGAGATGGAAGTCCGGGTGGCGAAAACGCAAGTCTCCTTTTTCGACAGGCTGATGTTTGGTTGCGTGTCGTTCGCCCGTGTACGGCGAAAAGCGGAGATGCCCCGGCATTTCATCACGCTGACCCTGGGCCTGCCGGAACCGGTCGATTCGCCCCGGATCGCCGTGAAGTGCCAGCCGTATCCGGGCCGATGGACCCACCATATCCTGCTCGCGTCGAACGAGGAAATCGATGCGGAACTGCTTGCCTGGATTGACCGGGCCCATCAGTTCGCGCAGCGGTAACAAAGGGTGGTGCGATAATCGGCAGGGAACGAGTAGTTTCGTAATATGCGGCGAAGTATGGGCATTTACTCTCGTCCTCTCCGCCAGGCTAACTGATTATCAGTGCTTTAACTTCTTCTCTTACGAACGGTCTAACTTCTTCCCCGTAAGGGTCGTATATTGACGAAAAACCTTACCGAGTATTGCGACAGCGTATGTGTTGCTGACCACAAATGTTTTTTCTGTCAAGACATCAATGCGGTATGCTTCTGGCGTAGTCTCTCCATCCAAAACAATCGTGAGACTATCCGTTTTGCATTGATAGGAAAAGCTGGAAACTCTATCGTTTCGTACAATTGTTCCATGACCTTCCTTATCGAATGTATAAACAAATCCATCCACAGTATTTTCGCCTTCAAGGGATCCGGATGTAGTTGTTTTTTTAGTGACAGCCCAACTTCCAACAAGTTGGCGTTGATGAAGCGTTTTCTCGCAGGAACAAACGATCAGGCAAATAAGCGAAAGGATAATGATTACAGCTTTTTTCATTGTTGTTCAATTTAAATAAGCGATAGTTCGGTCAAAAATATAAAAACTTATTGAGATATGGAGGCTTTGACGATTGGAAATAATATGTGGACCATTATTCATTTGTTGTTGTCTCAAAGCGTACCAGGCAACACGCAAACATACAAATAGTCTTTTAATAAGCTGATACACAGCATAATAAAAACCAAAGAAGACGGTCCTCTCCGCAAAAAAATGCCTTGCAGAACGTCCTGCAAGGCAATTGTCTTTCCCTGAAAAAAGTTACTCGCAGGGCAGCACCTTTCGGCGCAGGATGGAGAGACCGGGGTTATAGGGATTTCACCTCTTCCAAGAGAGATTGTTCCCGTTCTTTTCGGGCCTTCCTCTCTCGCCGGTATTCCTCCCGAGCTTTTCTTCTCTCTTCTTGGGCTACGCGATAGGCTTCCCCGTTCCGGACAATCTCGTCGGAAACCCGGGCGACGGTAGCGTCGATATTCGCCTTCTTCAGCTGGCACTCCCATACGATGACTACGCTCCAGCCTTTAGCCTCCAACTTTCGCCAGACCTCTTGATCCCGTTCCTGGTTCCTCGCGACTTTTGCAACCCAAAAATCGGTATTAGTCTTGGGGACAGAATAATACTTACAGTCCTTATGGCCATGCCAAAAGCAGCCGTGTACGAAGATAACCGTCCGGTACTTTGGCAGCACGATATCCGGCCTACCAGGGCGACTCTTGTCGTTTATCCTATATCTGAACCCCTGATGCCAGAGTGCGTAACGCAAACTAAGCTCCGGACCAGTATTCTTGGCTCGATTGTGCGACATACATTTGAAACGCTGTTCGGGTGTCATGGTAATCTGGATTGCACTGCAAATTTACGTAGAATCAGATGAAAAGTATTAACTTTGTATAGTCCATCACGATAGAAAGGCCATGTTAGTTAATCACAGTCAAAAAACCATTGATCAGATTACCGACATTAGCGGTAATCCACTCCATGGGGAGCGCATGATGTTTGAGCGCATTATGAGAGACTGTGAAAACAGCGCCTTGACGTGGCATGTGTTTTATAATCTCCTAATTGACCGGCCAATAAACGGGAAACCTCGATTTGAAATAGATTTTTTTCTGGCATGCAAGGAAGGTGCTATTGTAATCGAAGTAAAAGGGGGAAAGATTGAGAGGCAGGGCAGCGAATACATTAATCACGCGTACGGAAAGAGCCGCATCATTTCAGATCCTTTCAAACAGGCGGAGGATTATAAGTGGGGCCTTTTCAACAATAACATTATATCACAAGACGAACTGGTAATTGCAACTGCTTGTGCATTTCCCATGTCTGTCTTCTCAGACACAGAGCATTCAGGAAGGGTTTGGACTAAGACCGAACATGACAATACGAGGCTTTCTCTTGCCGACTTCTGTCTTCAGATTATTGACGCAGAGAAACTACGTTGTGGACTCTCTCTTCCGAGGTTAAACGATAGAGACTTGGAACGTCTTATAAACCACCGTCTCACTTCTTCTGTGTTCACATCTGGCGACTATTCCTGGAAAGAACTCGAAGAGGTCTTAGAGTGGTTAAGGGCCGATGATGAAAATACAATAGAGAGTCTAAGTGACAACAACCGTTTGTTCATTGAAGGTGGCCCCGGGACGGGTAAGACCACAATCGCCAAAACATATATTAAGCATCACAGTCGCCTGCATGGGCTTTATCTTTGCTGGAATAATCTATTAGCCGCCAAATTTAAACACAAGGTTGAATTTGAGAAGCTTGGCGATTGCGACGTCTTTACCTTTGCTGCATTCATTTTAAAGATTTCCAATGGTCGTTTTGATTTAGAAAAGATTAATTCTCTGAATGCTAATAAGGCATTAAAAGACGAATTAAGAGAACTACTTTCCTCTTATAGGGACAACCCCGCAAATGCCCCTTACGACTATGTCATCGCGGACGAAGTTCATGATGTTCTTGATAAGGGAATAGATGTTCTTTTGAACGAATTATCTTCCATTATTGGTGATGGACTTCGGATCGGACGTTATTTGTCGTTTTATGACAAAGAGCAGGCCTATAACAATCAGGCAAGGGAACTCTCAGATAATGCAGCCACACTCAATAATAACGCAGCCAGATACCGCCTTTTAGATTGCCGAAGAGTGCAGACTAATAAGGATATTATCACCTTTGCAAGGAAAATTAAAGACTCGGAAAACTATGATGCTGCACTGATGGTTTTCAAGGAGATTGAGATGGCAACTGGTCTTCCCATAACTATTACTCATTTCGGAGATACCATGGAAATGATTCAGTATATCAAGGGACTAGCTGAGGCTGTCTCCAAGCATCGCTCGGGGTCAGACTATATTTTATTGACGCATTCAAATATCAAGAATGTAATGGTTTTTGGGGAGATGCCCCTTCTCAATGGCATTCGACAGTTTGCTGGCCCCCGGCCCTTAACCAGAGAGAATATCAACGATGATTTCTCAACAGTCCTTCCCACGGCTAATATACTTGAATTTAAAGGACTGGAAAGTCGACATGTGATTTTGGCCCTTTACTGTGAGAGATTCTTCAATACGTTTGAGCTTTACATCGGTATGTCTCGTGCAATCCAGTCTTTATCTATTTTAATCCTTGACAAAAATGACTGAGTCTAGTGCCAGCAAAAGGTCCCCCGTCCTTGACTGTATTATTGAAATGATGCAGTATGGCCGACCTTTAAAGGAACGCGAGGCAATAAAGAGAGCCAGACCGGTCTTGGAGACGATAGAAAGTGCTTTCGAGTTTTACCTTGGGGATGTGTCCCAACAGCATTCTCCGATATTCTATCTCCCTAAGGTGGTCCCCGAATTCGAAAAGATTCTCACCAACTATATCATTATTCGTTTTGGCGTTTTTAACGAAGATTACAAAAGGACCATCTCTTATCAACATACACATCCGCATGAAATTCCCGGTAACACTACGGAAGAATTCAAGGAGTTCAAGAAGAAGCTGGTTATTTACGACAAGAACGGAAAGGAGAAAAACACCGACCTCGGTTCAGTCAGGAAAAAGTTCAATGCAATAGCGTATTCCCTGTTGGAAACCGACGAAGGGAGCAAGTGCTTTCCCTCGGCATATTCCAACATACTTGTATGCGACAAAAGGAACCTCCCCGCCAAGAGAGATTCCGTTCTGACTCGTCACATATATGAAGGGTTTCAAATATATAAGAGCTTTAATGTCATCACTGATAAGGATATTGACCTTGTAAAACAACGAGCAAAAAGCGCTTTGAAAGATGGGTATATCAGTAAATCGGAGCCAAAATCCGGGAATGTATTCATATTGTACGTGAACTCCCCACGTTACCGCTCCTTCAACTCATCAGAGGTCCTGTCTAAGTTGACACAACTTGGGTATAATGTTCGCAACCTGTTTGTTCTTAAGATTACCGATAGGACGTATTCACTAAGAACGCTGGTTGAAGAAAAGATCCATTTCAACAATATCTACAACGGCATGACGAGGTCCGGAGAGGACTTCATTTGTTACCCCGTGTCCCATGCTGTTAGGTATACCGACGGGTTATGTTATTCGGATTCCAGGATAACACTTGAATGCGGAGACAATTATGACAATTATTTCCCTGAGGTAGCGTCACTTCTTGAAGGTTTTGATCGAAGGCAACGGGTCCTCTGTAATATCTTGGCAGCTTGCGCTACTTCAAACTGTGAGAAACTTTTCTACGAGCATCTTCAAACTATAGATCCAGAATTCGAACCGGAAGGTCCTATCTCGATTTTTGAATATATCCGAAATTTGTGGTCAAGGGATATTATCCCTCTTATTGAGGAATTTACTTTAGGATTCGACTCTTTTGCCTTTATGCTAGAGTCTTCTACCCCAGAGGGAATCAAAACAGAAATCCAATCGCTTTTCCCTGACAAGCAAATCGTTTTCAAAACGCCTTCTGACTTGATTCCAAAGAAAGGGGCCATCCTAGTAAAGGAAGGAAGAATTGTAGTACTGCGCTTCCTTCAATGTAAAAGTTACCCCTCGCCCTATCCAAACTCCTACGATCCGTATGTGGTGAATCCAAATCAGGACATCCTGGAGATTATACCCGAGGTTCTTTTCAAGGGGCTGCTTTCAAGGAGTGAAGGGAACCGCATAAGGCATATTAACCAGGTCCTTGATTCCAACTTCCGTCGAGAGGTCTTCCATTGGACACCTGGAAAGTATTCCGGTGGGTTCGTTGTTCCTCAATCTTACAACATTTTTGGTGACGATGAAGGATATGATGAAAACGATTCGACATCTACCGGTGCTGATAAAGTCAAACTGGAGATGGCGGATGGAAGCACTTCTTTCCCGATAGACACGGAACCTGTTATATACCAGCTTTCAGATAAGTCTTTACACGTTGGCATCTTACGCGATTTGGTCGATAATCCTGAAATCACCGGGGTCCAATTCCTCTCTGAGATGGAAAGAAAGCTGGAAGCTCTTCTGGATGAAAGAAGAAGGGAAAACAGTTTCGCGGATTCTGCTGTGAGGAATGCATTAGCCGCGATATATCCAGGATTTGACTTCTCAACAGGAGAAATCTGGAAACTTGCCTTAAAAGCAAAAATCGAATTGGTGGGATTCGATACCGTTGTAAGAGACCTTTCGCCAAAACTGGATGAAAAAAGCATCGAATACCGCCTTAAAGATTGGTCAAATACGAGTTCCAAGACCATGCTCCCTAGAAAGAGACGTACCCGGAAAGTCGTATTTGACTATGTTGGCGTGTCATCCTTCTCATCGTACCTTAATAACCTTTACAGCAGATATTTGAATACCATCCGCGACTCTCGTACGACAAACGCCCTCATAGACGACATGATTCGTGTCGTTGTCGGACATGATATCACCGAACCATATTTCAAAAATTCCCGTAGACAGTACGAGGACGCAATGAGGCTTTTCGACATCTCAAACACTGATGACCTTGAGACAATCAAGACCATTACGGAAGAACGCATATCCATAAAGAGAATAAATAGCATTTCGACTAATGACGAATAATCCTTTCATAAACGAAAAGAGGGAAAGCCTCACCCGTTTTGTTCGCGAGCAAATGATTGGCCCGGGAGCATACGGCTATAAGTTCGGCATGGACGGAGAAGAGGACGGTGTCGATATTTTAGATGTGACTCCTGGCTCTATTTACTGCTCCGGAATTCTTTTCCCTAAGAAAACAAGGGCGAGCGAAGATTCGGGCGAATCTGGTGATTCCGGAGAAGAAACTGACCCATCAGAGAACAATCCCCAGCGTAATGAGGATTCCAACGACGAAGACTCTTCGCTATACGATGAAGAAGATATCAAGCAGCTGACTCAACGTTTCCCGGACTCTTTCGGCATTTCATGCTGCCTAGGGAAATCTGCTTTGTCGGCTGATGACTTCTCCATTCGCCTTTCGGGTCGCTTTTACACTAAAATAGGAAGTAAAAGCTCTACAAATGTCTTCGTGAAAGTTGATTCAGACGATATTGCTAATGTATCCACTTTACTTGCTGTTTCTACTTCTGTCCCCAATGGTGACGGAACATCTATCGATGTCGTTCTCGGCGATTATTTCATCCTTCGCGAAAACCGGCTATATTTTTTAACCGGAGACAAGAAGAACTTTGGTCTGATTCAGGGATGTCTTAATACTCTAGAAAAATCCTTCTCTCTTGCCATAGCAAACGAGCGTGGGGACACTATTCAGGATGCCGGAATTCTCCTGTCTTCATACAAGGAACGCGTATTCGGCACCCTCAACGGAATAAAGACCAACAATGTCGATAAGTGCAGGGAAACCATCAGGCTAATTGAAGAGAAAGAGACCCTTCTGTCTTATTTCAGGGACTTGATGCCTATGCTTAGCGCAAACAGTTATGGATTTTGGATTGCGCGCGACTTCAATTTTCCATTGAATCTCAGTCGAGTTAATTTCTCGATGGATGGCCCAAGACTGACCATCAAGCCTACACAGGAGAACGGATTAAAGGATATTCCACTCAACGATAGGACAGGGAATCCCGTTGATAGTGAGAATGCAAAGCTTTCTGTCTGGATACAACTGACAAAAGATTCACGCGACGCCAGCAATGAAAATACATATCTTAAAGTCCTCGTCGAAAACACTTCTTCTCCGTTTGAGGAAAACGAGAAACGGTACTACTCGATTGTCACCGAGGGCGTAAACATAAAAGCGTTCTTCGGTGTAAAGATTGAAATTCTCAGCGACTACATGGCCCCTTATCATCTGAATGAAGAATTCGATTCCGCGGATAAAGAGCAGGCTCAACTTCGCTTTCTTTACAGAAAGATTGAGGATTATGGCGCCGGACACTTATGTTCCGTCGATTGGTCACCTAAGAAAGCCACACGCGTCTGGTCCGAATTCCTCCCTATGCATGATAGCCCAGATGTGGATGTGGTTCCTCAGAAGGTTGTAAGGATAGATAGCTCTGTACGTACAGAAAAGCTAATTGCCAACACCTCTTTCCTGGAATTCAAGCGCCTTTCAACATTGAGCTCTGAGAGTGACGAGACCATCAAACAAGAGCTCTCCCGCTTCGTTGATGCGTATAAGAGTTGGATAGATAATACTATCATAACATCAGGATCCGGCCAGGAAAGCCATATTGGTGAGGTCCGAAAACGGTGTTTAAGTGATTATAATCGGCTGGTGGATAACATTTCTCTTCTTTCGCAGCCGAAGGCAATGCTCTCGTTCCGTCTTATGAATACAGCCATGTTCATGCAACTATGGCATTCTTCTGAAGATAATAAACAGCTCGCGCTCCAATATGGAGAGGATGGGAACGACCTAGACGAAGCGTTTTACCAGAATGCGAACCCGGAAATCAGAAGAGGGAAAGGGCCTGCTGCATGGAGGCCGTTCCAGCTCGCATTTATTTTGCTGAACCTGGATGGAATCATTCAAAGCCCTTCGGACCTCTATTGGGAAAAGAGGAATAACCTAGTTGACCTAGTGTGGTTCCCAACTGGAGGTGGAAAAACAGAAGCATATCTTGGACTGATTGCTTTTTCTATTCTTCATCGCCGTTTATCAAACTCAAAAGGCGGGGGAACTACAGCGATTATGCGCTATACATTGCGACTACTTGCTACCCAACAGTTTCAACGTGCCCTTCGGCTCATCCTTGCCCTTGAACAGATTCGCAAGTGGAACCACTATAAGATAGGTGAAGAACCCATCAATATAGGGCTTTTCGTTGGAGCAGGGGCGTTGCCTAATACCTGGGAAGACTCTTCCAGGGAAAAAGGACTTAAGACCGAAGGAGAACGTTGGAATAACGATCAGCCTTCCAAAATTCCGTTTGAGAGTAAAGTTTGTCCTTGGTGCGGGGCTCCGATGCGGTGGAACGAGGACAAGAAGACCCTTACCTGTGAGAATGTATTCTGCGCTTTCGAAGAGGGGCTTCCGGTGCTTCTCTGTGATGAGCTTATCTACGCTACTCCGCCCAGCCTTCTCTTTGGCACCGTCGATAAATTTGCCGCGATTGCGCATAAGGTGTCGGAGAAGAAAAACAGTGATTCCAGGCGGCTGTTCAGATTTAATAACCTGACGCCGGACTTGATTATCCAGGACGAGCTTCACCTTCTTGAAGGGCCTCTAGGCTCAGCCGTGGGTCTCTTTGAAAATGCGGTAGATACCCTTTCAAGCAGGCCGGGCCCTAATGGAATAACCGTTCGACCGAAGATTATTTCTTCAACCGCCACCACACGAAATACCGACTTGCAGATTCTAGCCTTATATGACAGAAATGTCAATGTGTTCCCGAAGAGTGGCCTTGATTTCGACGATTCATTCTTCGCCTTCTACAAGCGACGCCCTGATAATGCCGAGGAATATGACTCAAAACGACGCTATATCGGGGTATTGCCAACGGGAAGGACTGCCATGTATACGCAGATTAGGTTAGCCGCCTGCTGTTTCACTCACCGGGCACTATTCGAGGCTCAGCATCAGGAAGATTTAACTAATCAGGATTTCATCGCGGCCGCCGATTACTACTATACGCTTATTTCCTATTTTAACAGCAAGAAGGATGTAGGTAACACCGATGCGCAATTTTCGACGGAATTCCCGAAATATACAAGACAGGTCTTTCATCGTGTCCTGCGCCACAAGTGGCTTCTTGAATGCTTCTACGCCCAGAATCGCTCTTTTAGTAACTGCGAACTCACAGGACGTCTCAATGGTGCCGAGATTGTTAAGTCCCTTGGTGAGGTCCAGACAAAATGGGACCCGGAGACGAGAATCCCCCATTATTCCTCAAACGGCGACTTCGAGAGAGGCACAACGCCGCCTGATTTCGTCCTCGCGACTAACATGATTTCCGTAGGCATCGATGTGTCTCGATTTAACCTTATGATAGTTAACTCGATGCCCCGAAACAAGTCCGAGTACATCCAGGCGTCTTCACGTGTTGCGCGTGACGAACTTGGTATTGTGTTTACGCTTCATAATCCATACAGGGCTCGTGACCTTTCCCACTTTGAGAAATTCAGGGAATTCCACGAGAAGATGTACTTTTATGTTGACCCTATTTCCATTACGCCTTACTCTCCGCAGGCGATTGAGAAATATATGCCTGCTGTTTTAGCGGCAATCATCCGGCATGAGTTCCCCGCCTTAGCAACCGACAAGGGTATTAAGAATCTGGACGATACCAAGAAGAAACAGATTCAGGAACGCATCCACGCTATTTTCAGCACAAGGATGAACTCAATTCAAGGAAATGAAAATGAACTTCTCCGAGAGTTGCTCACAGATGAAGGGTTACAGATGATTGATTCTTTTGTCGAAAAAGCTCTGGACGAATGGATTGATAGGATTTCCCTAATCGAGTCCTTTGATAATCCAAAGAAGAACCCTTTGTATCTCTCCCTTGATGCTTACGAGGAAGAGAAAGCGGACACTTTCTGGAGTGTCCCGTACAGTCTAAGAGACATCGCGGAATCCTCAGTTATTAACATTAAAAATGACTGATTATGACAATTAATTCACAGCCGCAATTCAATCAAGAGGTTGATCAGTATAAGCTTCTCTCTTCGACATATGGCGTTGGGACAATCATCCCAACGAAAATGGGTGTTTTTATCATGCCGCTCTCTATCGAGTTGTGGGATTTTATTATGAGGGCCAGACAAGCTGACACCACCGACCCACAGAAACTTAAACAGTTCGCTGTGACACCTATATCCAACCCCTCGTTTCTTAGATATTTACAAGAAAAAGAGGGGATGACCGGTCTAAAGCTACTTGTGTCTATTCCGCACCTACAATTGGATGAATTCAATCGGCAGGAATATGAAAAAAATCCCCTGTTCCAGGTTTTTAAAGAGAATAATCCAGGCAGAGTGATTTATGATTCCGTTTTCTCGGTTCCCGCCATGCTTTTCCCGCGTTGGATGTATAGCCCAAAAGACGGAAGGCTGCAAGAACTGGAGGACTGGAAGAAAGAATGGCTGGTCACACATAACAACTCTCTTAGGAATTTTGTGCCTCCGATGGACGCCAAGAGCAAAACCTGCTATGTCAACAAAAAGGGCGAAACCATCGACAGGTATTCATCCCTCAAACAGATGCAGCTCGTTCTCGTTTGCCCGAACGGACATATCTCTGATATACCCTGGGATAAGTTTTTAAGCGCAAGCCACGACCCGGCTGTTGGCGACAAAATCTACGAAGAAGGCTTCGACCTATTTGGATACACTGATACAATGTGTAGCTGTGGGGGAAAGCATTCCTTAGAGTTCTCGGAGAATATCGGTCACACTGAGGGCTTCGGTTATGTTCGCTGTACCAAGTGCAAAAAGAAAACCTCACTGGAAGGTATTCTTAACCTCCGCCCGCTTTGCTCGAAAGAGATGCCTTGGAGGCGACATTCCGGAAAAGAACCTATCCCTGTTGATAGTTCCTGTAAGATTTCGGGGAAACCGGGGATTATGCGGGTGCTCCTAAACACAAGCCCGAGTATCTATTTTGCTGACACTCACAGCTGCCTTTATATCCCGGACACTCTTGGCGAAAATGAACAGAAGGCCCTCACTTTCCTTAATACGGCAGCGTTCCCGAATTATTCCATTTCAAATCCTTCAGCGACGAAGCGGGATTGGTGGAATGTAATTGGTGGAGATAACGCCATAAAACTTGCGCTACAAATGATGGCGGGTGTCACCCTGTCTGATTCTGAAATTCTGAATGTCAAATCGCGCTTCCTGCAAGCTTCTTCTGTGTCCGACGATAAAGAAGAAGAAATGAAATTCGGTGAGTATGTTGTTTTTGCCAACAAAGACAGAATAGACAGTGAGAATTTAAAGACCAAAACCATATCACTGCCTGAAGCCCTGTCTCCATACTTCGCGAAAATAGGTCAAATACCTCTTCTTTGCATAACCAAAACACAACTCAACTTCTTCCGCGTTCAATCACCGGTTCCCACGAGAAATGACAATGGCGGTATTGACTACCCCGAGGGGCAAAAACTCTCTCAACTTCCGAAGGACAAGATAACCGTATATCCAGCCATTCAGGAATATGGGGAAGGGCTTTTCTTCCAATTCAACGAAGAAAGCCTAAAGGCTTGGGACGCTCTGATAAATGCCAATGAGGCCAGTAAGAATAGGTACAAGGAGAAAGAGGACGACGAGAAGAACAACATCCTTTCCGTGATGCTTGGCAAATACGGCAATCCGCATCGGTTCTATCTTCTTCACACCTTTGCGCATTCCATAATCAAAGAGATGGAATTCTCATGCGGATACCCTTCTGCAAGCTTGTCTGAAAGAATTTATTACTCGAACCGCATGTGTGGCGTGCTTATATATACTGCAGAAGGGTCTGAAGGCAGCATGGGAGGACTCGTATGGCAAGGGAAGGACACTTTGATTGAAAGAACCATCAAAAGAGCCATGGACAGGGCGCGACATTGTTCTAGTGATCCTATCTGCTGGGAACGAGACAAAGAAACTATGAACCTTGCTGCTTGCTTCTCGTGTGAAATGATTTCCGAGACCTCCTGCGAATTCAGAAACATGGGCCTTGACCGACAGGCTCTCGTGAATGATTCATTTGGTTATTTCAGGGAATTAAATGTATAAATCGCTTTTGATGATGAAGCGCCTCAAAAGGGCGCTTAAATTATAATTCACCCCAGTCCCGATGTGCCAAGGCGACTCCTATTCTTTCAACTATGCCACATACCAGGGAATTACCTATAAAAAAGGCTCTCCTTACTGCTGTCTCTCCTTCGGTATGACCGCGCGGGAACATATCCAATTGTTCCAACTCTGAAGGGACTAAACGACGATAACGATGATTGACTGGATCTTCAATTACATGCTTGAATCGGGAAACAGATTGTCCTCCCTCTGCTGTTATAATCGTACGAGACGGCTTGTCTAAAGCATCCGGGAAAATCATTGGGCCCTCACTATATAAGTATTTAAACCCTGTCGCGCGGCTTACTCTTTCAATCCGCTTTCCCTGTTTCTCTCGACGCCAAGAATCAATCGAATTGATATCAAGATAAAACTCTTCTGTAATTTCTTCCCTTGGAGTTTCGGCGACGATGTCCCCTAGTGTTATTCTAGGGCCATCATAGCGGGGCCTTACTTTTACAGTGTAGAACACTCCGTTGACCATCGTTCCGGCATTTTCGAAGACCCTCTTTTGTGGCGTTTCTTCGTTAAAATGGTCACTTATATCTGCCAAATCCCACTCGGGATTCTGTTTGATTGCCTGCCCTTCAATAGTATCATTGCTAGGCTCTATAGGGAATGCTTCAGCCATTATCCCCGTAGTATAAATCCATTCAGTGGGATTATCTATACCATGGCATAATGGCGAACCGTTTCTATACGCAAGGATGAAGGTGCGACGACGGCGCTGAGGCATGCCGTAGTCCGCAGCATTTATGACTCTCCATTCAACACTATATCCCAAGTCCGACAAAGACTGGAGAATAATGGCAAAATCGCGCCCCCGTCTCTTCGCTGGCGAGTGTATTAACCGATCAACATTTTCCAAGAAAATAACAGTGGGAGCATTCTCCGCTGCCTCTTTTTCTTGAATGAGTCGAATAATGCTCCACCATAAAGCGCCCTTCTGTCCCTCTATTCCTTCGGCCTGCTGAAGAGAGCGTGCTACAGAATAATCTTGACAGGGGAATCCTCCCACTATCATCTGGGCGTCTGGAATTGTTTCGGGATGCTGGACAACCTGCTCAATATCTTCATTAACACAGGATCCGGGTCCATAAACCCTTTCATAAGTACGCCAAACGTGCTGAAGAGCAGAGTTGGGTTCCCACTGATTACTCCAAATAACACGGTAAAAGGCTCCTCCCAGATCCGCATTTGCAAGTTGTTCAAGACCGACCCGGAAGCCTCCTATACCTGCGAATAACTCCAAAACATTAGGCATGCGGAAACCTTTTTAATTATCAAAGATAGCCATTTTCTTGAAATCTTAATACGATTACTTTGACATATCTCTCCGTAAACTAACTATACCCGTTCCCAAAACCGATGCAAAGTCGTTGGAAACAGTGCAAATTGCTTTGGTGAAAGAATAACAGAGCCTCAAAGATAAATGAATCAGAGGACCTAACGAGAGCCCTTGAAGGGGTCTGTACGCTGTTACACCTATAACCTGATTATGGAGATTGTGGAGTGTTTGTGGATATCAAGATAGTATCTCCTTTTCAACAGACCGTCGAAAAGAACCACTCTTCTATTAGGTTAAGAGAATTCTCTTTCTAACCAGTCCCTTAGCGCTTCAACAGAGCGAATCTCAAACCGGTCAAAGATGAGATCAATAATTGTCCGTCCGGTTACAAGGACTATCGGATGGCCATCGTCAAGGAGCTCTTGATATGCCTGTTGGTGAACATATGAAGTCGTCACCATGATGCCAAATTGCCTATCTTTTATGCGAGAAATAAGGCGTGCTGTATCTTTTACTCCAACGGCAGTAGTAAAAGGGCTATAGCACTTGGCCTGGAGATAGAAATCGACAAGAACACTCTGGGTCCCAGTTCCAAACACACGATAAGTGCCTATTCCATCAATCCCGCCATCTTTGAAGGGGCGTGTGACATCGACAGATACAACATTCTCATCTAGCTGTTCTACAATTGAGCAGGCAAACTGTTCAAAGCTATACCCCCTGTCTTTTTCAATAAAATAGTCATGGAGGGATTGAAGCATCGTAACTCTTTCAGGCTCATTAATGTCCGGGAGTTGTTCTTCCTTGCTCTTGACAAATGTTTCCCTAAACGCCGTAAGAGACAAAAACTTCTTTCGGTCAATATACTTCTTCCATTCTGATGGAGCATATTGACTTTCATAGGCTTTCCCGGCTTCAATGTCTGTAAGCCACGCCAGGCTAATTCCAGATTCGTCTTTCTCGGCTTCGCATCCTTTGGCTGTATCTAGGATTGTGAAGAATGATTTATAGTTTAGGAAACGGTCTCCATTCCGGTCTGCCCCCCATACTGCAGTAAGCCAGTCTTTCATAGGTTTACCCTGAATACCTGGCACAGCAAGTCCCAGAAACTTGATGTCTCGACCATGAACCTTTTTAAAAACAAAAATAGGCGGGACCTTCTTTCTTACAACAGGATTATCCGAACACGCATAATCAAACACATGTTTCAAGATAAGGTTTCCGTTGAGCTTCGTATCATGTAAATCTTTCCCCGGTGTTTTTTGGTCTCCATAGTAGAGAAAAATCCCCAAAGAAGAATCGAGATCATCTCTCCAATACACGTCCTCACCACTTGTGAAGAGGGCAACTAATTGGGGGCTCTCTGTTTTTCCTTTGAATCTAAAACCACCCTGATTACCGACACTGAGTAATTTAGACAGCACCTCGCCACCAAGGTTTTTGGCGTTTGGATTTGATTTATAGATGGCATCTATATACAAGTGCCATCTGGGCCTCTGGGCGGCCGCAATCTTCTCAAAGACGTTGTATTCTTGCATTTAGGGACTTGCTTCCCCCAAAGGTAATACTTTTTTCTCGGCAGACCAGGGCGTTTCTGTGATAATTTATTGGACACGTCTGTAAACTACATCTTCACAGAGTAATCATCCAAATATGCCTGAATATTGAATGAATCCCCCGCCGTGTCGTCGTTTCCAAACGCGCTCCGGCGGGGACTTTCCTTTTGTTTTTCCCATGCTTTAATGACGGCGCGGCAAATTGTCTCGTCGTCCATGTCTTCGTCAAAGAGATTACCGACGAGGTCTATGATATGCTGCGGCAGTGGCATTCCGGTCATTTTGAGAGGCAAAGGTAAGGCATGCCTGCAAGACTCTGAAATCCTTACAAGTCTTGCAGGCTATGCCAGCATGGTCACGAGATCCCTCGACACGGCGATTCTGTTGACACCGTCCCTTCCCCTGACGATAGCGTACTGATCCGCTGCGAGCCTGCCGACCTTGTCGACCAGTTTCCTCTTGATCCTGGAGACGTTGGTCTGGAGGGTCGCCCTATCATCGTCGCACAGGGCATCCACGGCGGCCTCGATCTGGTCATCGTTTAGTCCCCGCGCCCGAAGGTCCTTCAGTAGGTCTCTGACCGCGAGGACAAGAGCCTTGGTATCGTCATCAAGCACTAACTTGTCCATGGTATGGGTGTGTCCGTCAGGACTACCGATGCGATTTAGCTGTTCTGTTTCAATCCTACACGGCAAACAGGTCATCCAGCGTAATCTCGTTCTGGATCATGTTCATATAACTGTTGCGGGCGATTCCGTTCGTTGTGACCATGACCAGGTGAACCGTTCGTTTGTCCTTCGAGAATTGACGATAAGCGTTAACCTTGTTCTCCAGATCCTGCGCATAATCCTTGTCGAGTGTGAAGGCTGTCGTTGAGTGCTTCATTTCACAAAGGTCGGTGAATCCGTCGGCACGCTGTATGACAAGGTCTATCTGCGCCCCGCGCCTGTTCTCCGTCCCCTTAATGAACCACGAACAGACGTTTGTCTGGACGCCGGAGATGCCGAGGGCGTCCTTGATCTGCCGGACATGCTGGAGGCAGACGCGCTCAAAGGCGTATCCCTTCCATGTGTTGTGCGCCGACGAAGTGAAGGTATTCGACCAATAGTGCTCATCACTGAAGGCGTTCTTCTTGATGCATAGATAATAGAAGAGCGTGTAATTGTCCACCAGCTGGTACAGGGCGTTTGTCTCGGCAGTATCGGCAGATGCGAAACGGCGGATGAAACCGCACTCTTCCAACTCTTCCAGTATGGTTGTGAACGTGCCTCCGTCTGAGAGCTTGCTCTCGCGCAGGAGGTCGTCCCTGGTCATTCCTGACTTCTTCCCGTTGCTAAGGCATTCGATGACCTTGAGGTGATTCTTCGGGCTTTTAAACAGGACGGAATACAACGCGTCGAACTCGTCACGCAACTGAGCAGTCTCCGAGAATAACATCTGGTCGATGTTCTGTGCGGCACTCATCCCCTTTTTCAGGAAGCTCCAATAGTAAGGGATGCCCCCAAGAATCATATAGAGTTCCAAGAGGTCTTTCCTTCCAAGCGCCAGATTGGCGCCCCGGGCAAATAGTTCACACTCATGGAGCGTAAAGGGAACGACCTTGATGCGGCTCGTAAGCCTTCCTCTGAGGCCTCCCTTGTCCTTCAGCAGTTTCTTGCTGATCCACGAGGTGGCGCTGCCACAGACGATGAGCACGATGTCTTTCTCCTTGCGTGCCGTTGCCCATCCGTTCCAGAAACCCTCCAATGCTCCGATCAGGTTTCCCTTCGGCGTATCCATCCATGGTAATTCATCGATGAACAGGACTTTCTTCCCGGCCGGAGCATCGTTTATGAGTTGTTTCAGCAGTTCGAACGCATCAATCCAGGTCTTAGGAATGGCGCACTTCATTCCAGCGGCGGTCAGCGAGTTGCGGAATGCCGTCAACTGTTGCCGCAATGTCCCTTTTGCGACCCCCGTATGCTGGAAGCAGAATTGGTAATGGAAGGTTTCCCGGACGAGGTATGTCTTGCCAACACGTCTCCTTCCATATACTGCACAAAACTGAGACTCTTCCTTGTCCAGAAGGCCAAGAAGCTCGTTTTGTTCCTTTTCGCGTCCTATAATCATGGCTAATATTTTATGTTTCCGCTGCAAATATAATAAAAATGTCTCTATATCCAGCGGAAATTATCAAATATGCGGGCATTTCCGCTGAGAATAGAGCAAATTTTCGCGATTGCGGTAATTAGTCAAACATCAAATCGGCCCGTCAAACTTCGTCATCGAACTCGCCTTGATGGAATCCACGATGTCGATGTAGGGCATCATGGCCTTGTAGTCGGAGTGGCCGGAGACCGGAGAAGCAGCAGAATTCAGCGTGGCTTCCGTCCAGGCGTTCTTCTCACCGCATTCTTTCAGGCCTCGAAATACTTGAATGTAGATTCTGCTTCCATGCGGCAAGAAAGGCGTCTATTTTCCTTTGCAGCAATTCCAAAATAAAACACATTTTAGAGAAACAGCTTGCGCAATTTGTGCGGTTAAAAGATTTGCAATCCAAGACGGAAAGAAAGATATCTCAGATCAAGAGACAAAATACCGTTCACGAATCTCTTCCTGCTCCTTTATCGGAAGCCTCTTTCTCATGGCTTCCAGAACGGCCTCATACTGCTTGTTTTTCCTTGTGAATACCCGCCGTTTTTCCTGGCCGTCGATCGTTGCGTAAAGGTGGATGTTCCCGGCATCGGTCATCTCGAACCGGATCAGATCGGAAGTGGCGACAGCCGGGGCAAAGACATCCGGAGACAGCTCGCGCAGTCGCGACTCGATTATTTCGATGAAGAGCGGTGCGACACCGTTCGCTGAAGCCAAAGGCCGGAAGCCTTTGAGCGCGTCTTTCGCCTTGTCGATGTACTTCGCGGGATTCTTGATGTCATTCTGGGCGGCAAAGGCCAGCAGGTCTGCGGTGGTTATATCCTCGAACTTGCCTCGCACAGAGAATTCGTGACGCTTTTCCGGGGTTGTCGCTGTCTTCAAGATGAAGCAGAGGTCGTAAGCCGGAGAGAGGTGCCAGGAACCGTCCTTCTCCATGATGAAGGAGAAGTTCTTGGCGTGGTCATCTGTGTTGTTGGAGAGGATGTTGAACACCATCCGGAGGAAGAGCTCATTCAGTTCATCCTGGGGGATGGAGAGCTGCCTGCAGGTGGAGAAGAGATCCTCATAGCAATATGCTTCCGGATTGACGGCGGCGAGCGTCTGGGTGAACACCTTCCCACCGGCGTGGCGGTCGAAGCGCTCAGTTAGGAAGTGTTTGATCCCTTCCACTTCAATCAGGCGGGAGGGCATCATCGTGATTCCGGCCCGGGTGGCCAGGTCGTACCAGGTCTTCTCAATCTCAGAGAGGCAGAACTCTGGGGTATTGAACTTGAGGATGTAATACTTCCTGTCACCTCTTGCCGAGGTCTGGCCGGAAAAGATGTTCCCACCTTCATCCATCGCGATGATAGCCTTCTTGAAGCGTCCTCCGGCAGATGTTCCGACGGCCATCAGGGCCTTCTGCGTCAGTGTCTCTTCCGGGGAAATGATGGCGCGCTCGCGGTCCTGCTCGATCTTCTTCGCCAAATCGTACAGTTTCGGGATCATCAGTCTCTCATTCGGACTGAAGGCGTCCTCGCTGCAGGGGACGAATTCGAGCGCGCCCATAGCACGGCTCCCGACGAAAGAAAGTTTCGCCAGAGGAGTCTTGTCCTTCTCGTGATAATGGTGCTCGGCGAACCACTGGTCAAAGAGGGTGTTGCCCCAATCGTCCGGAAGTGAGTCTGCAATGAAAGGGGGAAGCTTCTGATATTTTGCGGAATCCGTGTTACCATAAATGGCAAAACGGGCCGCGGGACTCTTCGACGAAGCGGTCAGCGGCGCGATGTCGAGCCCCGACGAAAGGTATTCGGGTGAAAAGAAGAAATAGGAATTCCCCTTCGCCGGGTTCCAGCAAAGTTGTCCGATCTCCTGGCCCCAGAGCATGACGCTCAGACGGCCACTGTCTATATTCCTAGCCATTGTTCTTCCTCCTTACCCTTTGTCGCTGATGTTCGGGGGCTGTCAGATATGGATTCGCGGGCTGCTCCGGAATCAGGTCATCGAACCGGTCCAGCAGGCCGACCGGTCGGAGCAGAGCCATCAGGTTGGTGACATTCATATTCGTGATCGTACCTGTCTCGAACTTATGGACAGTGGAGACGGAAACGCCCGCAGCCTTGGCCAAGTCTCCCTGGGAAAGGTTCATCATCAGCCTATAATCCTTGAACCTCAGTCCGAGCATTTGCAGGATCTGGGTATTCGAATACTTCTTCAAGTCCATATTGCATCAGTCTTTTCCGATGCAAATGTAATTAATTATAGTTAAAATTCAAATAATTCGGTTAATCATTATCTTATTATAGCTTACCTTTGTCGTTCGTAGTAACCCACGAAGTATAGGGAAGCAAGATAAAGGTGGTGGCTTACCACCTTTAACGGTGGTGTGCTCTTATACGGAAGGAACCGGCCTGGAAGTGTCGAGAGGGTTGAATAGTGCCCTCCGCATGATTTGCCGCCTATCCAAACAAGGTCAGCACCTTGAAATCAGACCAAGCCCCAAACCGCACTAGACCTTACCCGTCTCCCTCTCTTAACAACGATCAATTGTTATTGTCACGTTTGTTGCGTCGTCTTCCTCGTCGTGATTATACCATCCATCGGTTGACAACGATATTACAGAAATGCCTAACAAACTCTTTTCTTTTACTTGAACCTTCCCCTCCAAATCCTTTCCTGATATAGAGCGAGTTAGAAAGCAATTGCCATTTGATGCCGTATAAACATCATCCCTATTGACTCGTTCCTCGGAATCATTAATAAGTATGTCAATATGCACATTGCCCAAAGAGACATAATACAGACGGTCATTCTGAATATAAACCACCGCAATGGCACATCCCATCCTACAGCCACGTTTGTTACATTCGTCAGCAATCATCTCGTTAGCCGAGAGCACAACTTGTTCCAGAGCTTCAGTTGCAGGAGTATCGGTAACGAAGCTATTCAGAATTGTATTAACTGCTAATTCGGCCGCTTCTTTTGCACAATCGGTCCCTCCCATACCATCAGCAACCGCAATGAGGACGGCATTCTCAAATGACTTTGATCCATAGTAGTCTTCATTCTTTTTGCCTCGACCAGCAACGCTATTTGTAGAGAGATGAAACATACATCGCATTAGTCTTGACGGATAGAATCAGAAACAATCTTTTGCACATATCTCCACCCGCAAGAGATTCGGTCAAATTCACCATCCTCCGGTTTTTCTGGCATGCAATTCAACAATAACCGGCTTTGTTCGGCCGCACTAAGTTCTGCATCAAGAATGCTCTTTAGAACCATCAATTCCCCGTCACTTGCAACTTGTAGCATATCTGTAGCCATCATAGCCGCACCCCATATATATGGGTCTTCTTCCTGAACCATCGAATAGACGGGAATCATGTCTTCACGAGTTGAATTCTCAAGATAATAACTACGAATGAGGAAATCCATGTCAATGGCATCTTTATAGATCAATCTTTTGCTTCTATCGTTCCATGCAATTAACTTTAACATGAATAAAGCCGGGGCGGTTGGTATTAGAAAAGAAAACCTCCCGTCCATATCGATCTCGTATGTATGCTTTAATGCGGAATCAAAACCCACCACAGAAATCATTGTATCGGGCTCTCTTGGCCAGCTATACACATTGTCAGGAAGAGCAATGCTACCGAATGGAACAACGTCCAATGTAAACTCGTGCTCGCCAGAACCAAAATACAGGCGTTGTTGAACTTTAGAGTCTTTTCTAAAGCCGTGATTTCCTAATGTGTCTTTTATTTGATCAAAGTCTTCCCAAGACGAAATGGCCACGGTGACGTCTAAATCAGCAGTCTTTCTTTTTGCCTCACTTTTCAGCATATGGGCAAGGATATCGCGAGCCGTCGCTCCGATAACAAAATAGGGTTTTCCAAGAATCTTGAAAACATTTGAAACAACTTGCATTATATCGGCTTGCAGCTCTCCTGCCGGCAAGTCATTAGCGCAGATACGATAACTCATGATTCAGTATCCTTTGCGCAGCCTCAATACAACGATCATCGCCGCTACCCATCAAATCCGCATAGACTATTAATGCCGGGGCTGTTTTGCTCTCATTATTATCTATCCAGAATTTCCTATATACGCGTATCTCTCCATCGCGGGCTGGTATTGCTATTCTAGATGTAATTAAGGACGTACTGGCGATAGAACTATAGATATCCCATATTTCGGGTAATAGGAACTTGTCATAGAGATATGCTCCTGGTTCCCCTCCCCACTGCATGCCTTTGGGAAGAATCATCTCTGCCCATCTTTCTCGTCCGCCAGGTAAAAAATCCATTGTCGCCATCTTTGCTTTAGGCTTCATTACTCGACAATAATTGTCCACAAAGACGTTGAGAAGTCCTTCTGTTTTTTTTAGATGTCTTCCTGTTGACGAGATAAACAAGTACCCACTTTGTTTAAGTGAAGAGAACAGTTTGCTTATAGTTGCCAAACCAACACCGGTTTGAGCTTGAATGTCTCGGAATGGTAAATTAATATTACTTAAGTCGCTTAATATAAAATAAAGCACTTTTAGACCAGGGTCTTTAAATGAGAGCGTTTCTTTCCCTGCTGCGAAAACGTTTTTCTGTCCTTGACAGAATACCATAAGCTTATCGTATTGGATATAGCAATTCCCCGATGAATCCATTACATTGATATCATTCTCGTGTAACCTCTGCATGAGGCTTGTATTGATCTCTCCGGCTATGATGAGAATAGGCAAATCTCCTATATTTCTAACTCTCGTACACAGAGATATGATTGAGTTAATACTATACTGTGTCACTCTCTGGTAAACAAGGCATCCAAAATGAACACTATCAATTCGGATGACACCATCAAGCAAAGCGCCTTTAGCATTGCTATAAGCATGATACTGCATTTTCAGCCCAAAGAGCATCTTAATACTTTTTAGGGCAGAATCAATGAGTTCAGTTTTTTCCACAATCATTTTGTTCGCAAATTTCGATTTGTTCTTCCTGACCGAACACGGCATAATTACCGAACAACCTTGATGCAAAAATAAATGAATAATTCTAGAATACAAAAGATTTTGACATCTTTAATCGTAATCATTTTCCGTAATCGTGCGTCTTGAGTCAAGCATATAGATAGGCCTGATGTGTATTTCTATATGCCCTTTCCCGAGCATTGACCTCGGAAGCGTCGGTCTTGGACAACATCTGCTATGCGTTTCACGAGATGGAACATCTCTCCGAACGACCAACCGAGTTGAAACAGGAGTATTTCAGGATCTTGTTTAATTCCGCGGTATGCCCGATGAACGAGCCAAATACGTAAGCCTCCGATAAAGTACATGCTCGGATGCTTTACCATTTTCAGACCTATCGCCTTGCTGCTGATTCACGGCCTCATTCCGCCCAGACTGCTTGCTACTGGGCGGATGAGATGCCGCGTTTTGACGAGGAGACCTTGGCTGAGATCTCCGCAAATTACAAGGTTGATACTGTTGTGACCCACACGGCTCCTTCCTTCTGTGAGTTGATTACGAAGGATGGGCTCATGGGCTGGGCCACGAGGGACGCCGCCTTACTGGAGGATTGTAAGCGGGAGCGGGCAATCCTGGACCAGATCTTTGATTCATTGTCAGAGGCTGGTCATCCCATCACGCACTGGTATTACGGACATTTCCACCAGAGTTGGAATTCCACCATCAACGGTGTCCTTTTCTCTATGCTTGACATTATGGAGTTCAAGGAAATACGATAATCCTGGTTCAATGTTCCTTGGTAAAGCGATACAAAATCGGCACAACTCTCGAGTTTGTGCCGATTTAATTTCTCTTTCATTCCCGCGGGGGAAATCTCTTATTAAGGCCCTTTATGCTATTATTATACTAATGTACTTTATTCACAAAAAGGCAAGCCTTTACTCATTGCGGATATAATGTCTAACTTAAGTTCTTCATCATAATCCACATCATTAACAACGCACCTTAATGCTCTTTTCAATAGATCTCTATCAATATTCCCTGCTGCCACATGATATATTAATGCTTCGACTTCTTTCATGAAATTGCTAGCAAGAAAGTAATAGCCATTCTTAATTAAGAAATAAACTCCAACAGTGAGAGATATTCTTTTGTTCCCATCCAAAAAGTAATGTCCATGGCAAAAGCCATAAACAAGATATGTGAGTTTGTCAACGAAATCCGGATAGTACTCATCGTCTTGAACGAATTGCAGTAGCGACTGTATTCCACCGTCATCCCGTATTCCAGAAAGTCCCCCACCACTATTTGCTATGGTTTTCGCATAGACGTTGAGCAATTCTTCGTACGAAATGTATTCTATCTTATTGCTCATCTTCAACTTGTTTTAATCGTCTAAGGACATCTTGATTTTCCTCAAGAATTTTATCAAAATCGACAGACTGGGAGCCTATGAAACGTTCATACTCTTCTGGTGTAATGGCCCTTAAATACTCTGCAATATTACCGTGATAAGCATCTCTAAAACCCAAGTCACGAGATGCCATTTTTGTCCGAGCATCATTAAGGTAAGGTGTCTGCATTGGAGATTCAGATAAATCTTGAACAATTCGTTCGACCTCCTTTACGGCCAATCGCTCATTTCCTTTGTTTTCGTATTGTTTACGAATCTCTGCTCCCACCCCATTCTCAAACGAAGAGATTACTAACAACACTTCAGAATACAACGTATGCCGGACATTGTCTTTTTGACTTAGTTTGAGAATCTCGCGATACTCTTTTGCGTTTTCTTTGAATACTGCTTTATATATGTAATCAGTGATTTGCGCGTATTTCATCGTCTCATGGCCAGAAACACACTCATTAATTGCAGAGGTCAAATTCTTCCGATAATTTTCTTCAACAACTGCAGCGATTACATAGTTAGGATCTCGCCTATTTATATATTTTGTTCCGCCTCCCGTTTTCTCATTTATTGTTGAAATAACAATGTCTAAGATAGAACTTCTTAAGGCTTTTGCTTTATCATTACCCGTGATTAACATTCCCATATTCAAAAAAGAACGAAAATCGAACAAACCGAGTACGGTGGTTTTGGTCGCCTCATTTATGATATGACCAAATTGTAACTTAAAGTCTTTCAGCCTTTTACCCTTAATTAAAACATAGCCATTATGCCTTAACTCATCACTATATTGTTCGAGATATCGATCAACTGTTGAAAGGGATATTTCAAAATAGTCCGCGACCATTTGTTTTGTAAACCTATATGCGCCCTCAAATAGCATCCCCTCTATATCAAGCGCTTGTTGCATATTTTGAATAGCAACTTGATTATTCAATACGTTCTGTCGCTCTATCTCTGAAATTGTTAGATCCTTTCCCATATGATATTTTTCTACAAAGTTACAATTAATCATTTATTAAACGATCCTGACACCAACATATCTAACTTTGTCATTTCACTCGCCTTGATGGAATCCACGATATCGATGTAGGGCTTCATGGCCTTGTAGTCGGAGTGGCCGGTCCATTTCATCACGATGTTCGGGGTGATGCCGAGGGAGAGGGCATTGACGATGAAGGTGCGACGGCCGGTATGGGTACCGACGAGTTCCCACTTGGGCTGGATCTTGTCGGTGCGGACGTTGCCCTTGTAGGTTGTGACGCGGATCTCTTCGTTGATACCGGCGAGCTTGCACAGCTCCTTGATGTCGCGGTTCATCGCCTGGTTGGTATAGTTCGGCAGGGCCTTGTTGTCCTTGAAGGGGGTGTCCTTGTATTTCTCCAGAATATCCCTGGTAACCTTGTTCAGTTCGATGGAGATGCTGTCTGCCGTCTTGACGGTCGTGACCTCGATGTGGTCGCCCTTGATGTCACTACGGCGGAGATTGTTGACGTCGGAGTGACGGAGGCCGGAGAAGCAGCAGAACAGGAAGATGTCCCGGATGGGATCCAGGTAGGCCTGGGATTCGGAGGGTTCCAGGTCGCGGACGCGGGCGATTTCCTCCTTGGTGAGGTAGATGACCTTCCGCTGCGTCATCTTCAGGGTTGGGTGGAACTTCTTATAGTCCAGGTTGGTGTTGTAGCCCCGGTCGGTTGCCCAGTTCAGGAACCAGCGGAGGTAGCCCAGCTTTTTCTCGATGGTGGAGTTCTTCAGGCCCACCAAATCTTCCTGGTCATAATCCTCTCTTTCTCCCTTCTTTTTTCGGGGAGTGCGAAGCTTCTTGCTGTCGCGCATATACGCGACGAACTCCGTCAAGGTGGCCTCCGTCAGGTCGGAGAACTTGATGTTCTTCTTGAAAGTGGTCAGATCGACACGCATCGCCTCCATCTTCTCGAAGGTAGCTTCCGTCCAGGCGTTCTTTTCGCCGCATTCTTTCAGGAACATATCATAGGTCTTGAAGAAGTCCGGCTCTTTTGGCTTGCGCTCCTTCTTCGGCTCCGGAGCCGGTCGCTGAGGAACAGTACCGTGCAAACGGGCCTCGTACCTTTCCTGAACCTGTTGCTTGGTCGGAATGATATCGTTACCTTCGAAAAACTTGAAGGTCGATTCCATCTGCTCCCGACAATTCCGGAGCGTGGTGTTAATCTTAAGTGCGGTCTCTCCTCTCGGGCCCTTATAGTTCGATTTGACAAGTTGGTTCTCTTCGTCCCAGGCAGAAAGGTCTTCTATCTGGCAACCGGTAGAGGTAATCAGACGGAGGCTGTTGAACGTAACGTGCTGCTGGATCCGAGCTCGTTTTGGCAGGCTCTGTGGTGAGGCTATTTGTCCTTCTTGGTGTCTCTGATCACCTTATACTGGGATGCGGCAGTAAGAGCCATGGCGGCCAAACCCAGCCACCCGGTTAAAGGGTCAAGTGATGTCTTGGACGTATAGTCATGAATCAGGATGATGCCAAACGCCACCATCAAAGCCAGGGCACACCAGAAAAGGAGTTTGTGCGTTTTCTGATTATTCATACCAAGTCCGGTTTATTGGCCCAAAGATAGTGATTATCTAGAGAATACGTGGGATTCTTCACCCTTCCGATAACGCCCTAACGCATAAACGTTACCAACATCCCTCACCGGGCCCGTTTCCCAGGCTTCAAGATCATGAAGACAACGGCAGCAACGCAAATGGCGATTCCGACGGCCATTCGGGCCGTCAACGGCTCTCCGAACAGGATCGTGCCGATCAGAATGGCCGTGAGCGGTTCAAACACGCCCAGGACCGCGGTCTTGGTCGGGCCGATATAACGCGTGGACATGGCCAGCGTGAGCATGGAGATCATCGTGGGCACGATTGCCAGGCCGATGAGATTTCCCCAATCGGCAACGGTGTCAACGCCTTCCAGCATCGACCCGCCCTGAAATGCCCGGATGACCGCGAACAGGACGGTTCCGGTGACCAGCGAATAAAGCGTAAGTGTATGCTCCGAGATGTTCCGGATGCGTTTGCTCCGGTTTACGATTACCAGATAGAAGGAATAACAAAGCGCCGCGCCAATGGCCAGCAATACGCCCGGAACCTGGATCTGAACCCCGTCGGAAGGGGCGGAGAGCAGGATGATTCCGCCGAAGGTGGCCAGGATCGAAAACCAAGTCTGCCAACTGGGATAGAACCGGAGGAAAACCATGATTAGGGCCACAAACACCGGATACAGGTAAACCAGTGTCGTCGCCAATCCGGACGGGATATAATTGTATGAGCAGAAAAGTGTAATGCTGCTACCCGCGAACAGGAGGCCCAGCAGGACAAGAAGGCCGATTTCGCGCCGACCCGCCCGGAATGATTCCTTCCTGGCCAGCATCCATAAAGCCAGGATGGAAGCCGCAATCCCATAGCGGAAAAAGAGCATGACCATGATGGGAACCCCGCTCTCAATCAACGCCTTCCCGAAAAGCGGATTGGCTCCGTATGATGCGCCGGCCAAGATGCCTGCGACATAACCGATCAGGCGCCTTTTCTGGATATGAATGTTCGTTCTCATAATTTTCGTCAGATTCGGGGCGCAAAGATACGGTTTTTTATTGAAGACGCGCGGTATTTGTCGAAATGCAGGGGTGCCGTTTGACGAAGTGCTCTGTAATCCCGCCGTCCATTGGAAACCGGATTATTTTTCGTACCTTTCCGAAACTTTCATAAACTTATAACCTATGAAGATTTTGAAATTCATCCTGACCGCCGCCCTTGGGCTTCTCTGCACCGGAATCCTTGCCCAGAATCCCCTTCAAAAGGCTGTTGCCCCCGGGAACAAAGTGCTTGTCCAGATTGTCAATGACGAGGAGAATCCCATCCCCGACGACGAAATAGACGACGTCACGACGGAACTGGCGGCCGCAGGCGCCTGGGAATGCGTC
>JAEEGI010004689.1_pt1 | contig 31862 bp, 24 predicted proteins | sample 8958751 | NCBI WGS metagenome assembly JAEEGI01 (sample SAMN16246545, study PRJNA631951) | gut metagenome | biome: gut microbiome; feature: rumen; material: KS-attached | host: Bos | place: Iran: Karaj | collected 2018-10 | reverse complement strand
ACGGTATCGACTCCAAAGACCTTGACGACGCCGTATCGCTCACAAAAGAGGGCGGTGTCTACAATCTCGGAGTTCATATCGCGGATGTTACCCACTACGTTAAGGAGGGGTCGCCTCTTGATAAGGAGGCCCTTAAGCGCGGCACGAGTAACTACCTTATTGACAAGGTAATCCCGATGCTCCCTCACGAGCTTTCGAACGGTATCTGCTCCCTTAATGCGGGCGAGGACAGACTTGCGCTGTCGTGCCTGATGAAGATCGACTCAAAAGGCAACATGATCGAACACAAAATTGTCGAAAGTTTGATCCATGTTGACAAGAGAATGTCATATCCGAGTGTTAAAAAGATCATTGAGGACAAGGATCCTGAGGAGACGGAAGAGTACAAAGAGTTTGCCCAAATGTTCTTCCTTATGGATGAGCTTGCAGGGATCCTCAGGGCTAAGCGCCACAAGAGGGGGTCCATCGATTTCGATATCCCTGAGTGCAAGATCAAGGTCGATGAAAAGGGCGAGCCGGTCGAGATAGGACCTTACGAGCGAAACAGAGCCACGATGCTGATCGAGGACTTCATGCTGATCGCGAACGAGACCGTTGCCGAGGATTACTTCTGGCAGGAGCTTCCTTTTGTGTACAGAACGCATGAATCACCCGATCCCGAGAAGATCCAGAAGCTTGCGACATTTATCTACAACTTCGGTCTTACGATCAAGAACACGAACGAGGAGATCCATCCCAAGGAGATCCAGTCGCTTCTTTCCAAGATCGAAGGAACAGAGGCAGAAAGCCTTATCCAGAGGCTCACGCTGCGTTCACTCAAACAGGCCAAGTATACGGTCAACTGTGACGGTCACTTCGGCCTTGCAGCAAGATACTACTGCCATTTTACTTCGCCGATCAGACGTTATCCCGATCTTCAGATCCACAGGATAATCAAGCAGAATCTGCAGGGAAAGCTCACACCTTCCAAGATAAAGCACTACGAGTCGATCCTGCCTGAGGTTGCTTATCTTTCGAGCCGTTATGAGAGACGTGCCGACGAGGCGGAGCGAGAGGTTGAAAAGCTCAAGAAGATTGAGTTTATGTCGAAATATATAGGCGAAGAATTCGAGGGCGTTATCTCGGGTGTTACATCTTCGGGGCTTTATGTAGAGCTTAAGAATACCGTAGAGGGCAATATTCCGATCGAAGATCTCGAGGGTGATTATTTCTACTTTGACGAGGAACACTACAGCCTCGTCGGAGAGCACACCAAGAAGACGTACAAGCTTGGTCAACGGCTTATCATCAGAGTCGAAGACACTGACAAGCTGCTTCGTACGATCACCTTCTCGATAGTCGGTGAACCCGAGGATCCGGAGAGAGAGAATCAGAGGACAGACGATGAACAAGACAAGTGAGCAGAAGCTCATTGCCAACAACAAAAAGGCTTACCACGACTTCTTTATTGAAGCTACGTACGAAGCCGGTATTGCACTTTTCGGGACCGAGGTCAAGTCGGTCAGGATGGGAAAGTGCAGCATTAAGGAGGCTTATGTTCAGATCCGCAACAAAGAGGTCTTTATAAGCGGAATGAACATCTCACCGTACGAAAAGGGCAACATCTTCAACAAGGACCCTCTTCGCGAGAGAAAGCTTCTTTTACATGATTATGAGATCAATAAGCTTGAAGCCGAAGTGAGTCGTAAGGGCTACACGATCGTTCCTTTGACCGTGTACCTTAAGAAAGGCCTTGTTAAGTGTTCGATAGGCCTTGCACGAGGCAAAAAGCTTTATGATAAGCGCGAGTCCATCGCCAAGAAGGACGCGATGCGCGAAGCTCAGAGAGATTTCAAAGACAGCAACAAATACTGACAGTTCATGTGTTTGGGCGCTGCATGTCTCTGAGGGCTTAAAAGACTTACACGGGCCAGTACTGGTTTCGACGGGGATCGTGAAGTTGGAGAAGCGAGCCGCACGGGATGCGTTAAATTCCACAATTAAAATTAAACGCTAACGAAAATAACGTAGCTATCGCTGCCTGAGTGCAGCGGGTCGGCCTTGATGCACCTGCACGTTAAGTAACCGGCCTCATCCATGCAGGAAACGACGTATGCAAAGCTTTGAGCATATGGGCGTATCATGAAGCTACCGATGGCGGCATTTCGCCTTACTTTGGCCGCCGGAGGGAATCCTTTAAAGAAAGGCTGCGCTCGGAGAAGTACGATGAATCGTTTTTCGGACAGGGGTTCGACTCCCCTCTGGTCCATTTGGGGGGAACTATGAGGAAGATTTTGATTTTACTGATATGCGTTGCGCTGCTTCTGTGCGGATGCTCGGGCAGTGCGGGGTCGTCTCAGACCGAACCGGGCTTCGGCGGCAACGTTATCAGGATCGAGATCAAGGATCTCGGAAGCGTTGATATCAGGCTTTTTGATAACGACTCGTCCGAGGCCTACAACCTTTTCCTCGAGAAGATCGAGGACGGCAGCTACAAAGGAGCTTCCGTCTCCGCAGTCATCAAAGATTATCTGTTTATGGTGAGAGCGGCAGGTATCCCCGCAGACACCGAGGCACGCGAAGGCATGAGAGCTTCGGAACTTTTTAAGAGAGACCCCGAGAGTGATGTTTATCCGATCTACGGTTCCGTCCTTGTTTCTGAGAATTTTACAGCGGACGGTTCGTTTATGATCATTACGAGCGATAAGGAGAACATCAAAGAGATCGAGGACATGCTCCACTACAAGGGCGTTACGCTCAGTGAGTATCTTCTTAACGCTTATGGTACAAAGCTCAGCGAGGAGGAGCTCGATATTTACCGTGAAGAAGGCGGTGCACCCTGGCTTTACGGAGTATACCCCTGTATCGGTCAGGTGTTCGGCGGTATGGACCTGATCGAAAGGATCCTCAGGGAGGCCAATACGGCGGATGAATCCTACAGGCCTGTTGAGGACCTTGTGATCTCCGATATCGTAATAGCGGATTAATAAAAGAAGAATATGCGGCAAAAAGCAAAATGGGAGAAGAGCCGCAAGATGCTGACAGAGGTGAATGTGTTGGATAATATCAAAATTCTTTATGCTGATGATGAAGCAAGAATGAGGAAGCTTGTTAAGGATTTCCTCACAAAGCACGGCATGACACTTGTTGAGGCATGCGACGGACAGGAAGCGATCGACATGTTCTTTGCGGACAAGGACATCAAGCTTGTCATTCTAGATGTAATGATGCCGCGTGTCGACGGCTGGGAGGTCTGCAGAACCATCCGCAGAGAATCGGATGTCCCCATCATCATGCTGACCGCCAAGTCTGACGAACGTGATGAACTTCTCGGATTTGAGCTCGGTGTGGATGAGTATATCACCAAGCCCTTCAGTCCCAAGATACTTATGGCTCGTGTCGATGCCATCCTTCGCCGCTCGGGCGGTGCGGAAAAAAACCTCATTGAAGTTGGCGGGATAGTTCTCGATGACAACGCTCACGAAGTCAGGGTCGACAACACTCCGGTTGAGCTTAGTGTCAAGGAATACGAGCTTCTTTCTTATTTCATAATCAACAAGGGAGTGGCGCTCTCGCGAGAGAAGATCCTCAACAATGTCTGGAATTATGATTATTACGGTGATGCCAGAACGATAGACACTCACGTCAAGAAGCTTCGCAGCAAGCTCGGCAGCAAGGGTGAGTACATCAAGACCATGTGGGGCTTTGGTTACAAGTTTGAGGTTGACTAATAGAATCCGAGGAGTGAAAAATGAGGTTTTCGTTAAGGTTTAAAACTACATGCATTCTTTCACTTTCTCTTTTTCTGCTTATTTTTATCTGCTGGTACTGCAATGAAAAGCTTCTTATAGTGTATTACCAGGACAACAAGACGGAGTCGCTTTGTGAAACATACGACGAAATCAATGCCTTTATCGCCACAGAGGACGCCCAAAACATCACCTCGTTTGTCCACGGTATCGATATCATTGAGACCGCATACAGCTCAAACATCTACATCATCTCATCAGAGACTCTCAGGTACATATATCCCGTCGAGCTTGATGTCAGCAGAAACTCGCTTTCGATCTCAGACAGATTTCGCAGGATCACGAATGCTATCCGCGATTACTTCTTCGGGGCCTTGATGCCCGCTTCCAAGAACACGATGGAGCTTCTTGATAAGTACGACGGATTTGAAATATACAAGTTCTACGACTACGACGTCAATTCCTACTTCATCGATCTGCTCGGGACCCTTGATGACAATAACATCGTCTTTATAAGAACAAGTTTTGAAAATATCGAGGAAAGTGTCGCGATATCATCCCGTTTCCTCGGTATACTCGGAGCGATAGTCATAGTCATCGGTTCCTGTTTAATGTTTATATTCAGCACAAGATTTACAAAACCCATAAATGATCTGTCAGAGATATCCGACCAGATGGCGATGCTCAACTTTGAAAAAAAGTATTCGGGCAAGCGTAACGATGAGATAGGACGTCTCGGAAACAGTATCAATGCCCTGTCAGAAAAGCTCGAGTCGACCATCACCGAACTCAAGAGTGCCAACATCGAACTCTTAAAAGACATTAAGGACAAGACAGAGATCGATGAGATGCGCAGGGAGTTTCTTTCGAACGTTTCTCATGAGCTCAAAACGCCTCTTGCGATCGTTATGGGCTACGCCGAAGGACTCAAGGAGAACGTTGAGAGTGATTCCGATGAGCGTGATTATTACTGTGATGTTATCATAGACGAAGCTGCGAAGATGGACAAGCTTGTTAAGAAGCTTCTTTCCTTGAACGAGATCGAATTCGGAGAGAACAAGATCGATATGAGCCGCTTTGATATTGTTGAATTGTGTAGGAGTGTTGCTTCGTCGTTTACGATACTTGCAAAGGAAAAAAATGTTTCGGTAGAAATAGAGCGCACCGAGCCTATCTATGTATGGGCAGACGAGAACCTGATCGAAGAGGTCGTTGTAAATTATCTGAGCAATGCAATGAATCATGTCGACGATCACAGGATCATAAGGATCGGTTTCTCGGAGAGTTCCGAGGGAGTGGTCAGGGTCAGTGTGTTTAATTCCGGTGAGCCTATCGCGGACGATGATCTTGAAAAAATCTGGATCAAATTTTATAAAATTGATAAAGCCAGAACACGTGAATACGGCGGCAACGGCATCGGACTTTCCATTGTAAAAGCCATAATTGACCAGCACAAGCGGGATTGCGGCGTTTTGAACCGTGACGGAGGCGTAGAATTCTGGTTTGAACTCGATTCAAAAAAAGAATAAGAAAAATTGTTGCTAATCTTGTAAAAAGAGAAATTCTATGATAAAATGTCATTAATGTGTAGATATGAAACGGAGAATTTGTTTTTTGTTGAGTTTTTCGAAAAGTAAATATGGTAGTTTTCATTTTTAACAGATTCGATCTACACGGGAAGAGGATATAGTGAAAAAGGGATTGGTTTTATTACTTGCGTGTCTCATGGTATTCCTTCTGACTGCATGCGAGTCCGGTGAACATATCAGCCTCACGGAGGATGAAAGCAACGCCATCGCTCAGTACAGTGCATACCTTATCATGAAGTATGACACTCGCAAGACTCATAAAGAAAAGCTTCTTGATGAAAAAGAGCTCAAACAGGCTTATGCGGACAGGGCTGCCGAGGAAGAGAAGAACAACCCGGCGACTCCTACGCCGAGTGCCACACCGGCACCCGAGACAAAGGAACCTGTAGTTGATGTTAAGGTACCCGAGACCGAACCGGCAGAGCCTACAGCTACACCTACGCCGGAGCCTAAGCCTACATTTGACTCGCTCAGTGAATGCTTTGATAATAAGTTTAAGGTTTCCTTCCTGAAGACCACGATAGGAGCTTCTTATCAAAGTGATTATGAATTCTTCTCGGTGAACGCACCGGAAGGACAAAAGCTTGTGGTTGCGGAATTCTCGATCACGAATGATTCGTCACAGGATCAGACATTCGCGCTTAAGAACTTTGCCGTATCATTCAAGCTTGTCAGTGACAGGAAGTCGTATAACCCGAAGCTGTCACTCATAGCCAACGACCTTTTACTCCTGGAGAAGAAACTTGCTCCGAGTGAATCTACAAGCGGTGTATTGTTGTTCTTTATTGATGACGGAGAGAAGGCTGAGAAACTGGTGGCTACAAACCCCGATATCTCACTCGATAAGGTTTTTGAGATCACTATAAACAATTAAACGGAGGTACTGTATGGATACCAATATTTTGCTTGAAAGCGGAACCAACGAGCTGGAAATCCTCGAGTTTCAGGTGGGAAACAATCATTACGGCATTAACGTTGCCAAGATAAAAGAGATCCTTCCTTACAAGAGACCTACAGCGATACCCAATGCTCATCCGTGCATTGAAGGAATTTACATGCCTCGTGATACAATCATCACGATCGTGGATCTGGCGAGATCTCTTTCGATCCCTGAGAGTGAAGACGTTGATAAGGATATGTATATCGTTACCAACTTCAATCAGCTCAGCATTGCTTTCCACGTTCATACAGTTCTCGGCATACACAGAGTATCCTGGGCAGAGATTTCAAAGCCCGACGAGTCGATCAACAATTCGGGCAAGGGCGTTGCTACCGGTATCATTAAGCTGAACGACAGACTCATCGTTATCCTTGACTTTGAGAAGATCGTTTCCGATATCAGCCCTGAGACAGGCCTTAAGGTTTCGGATATTGACCAGCTCGGCGAGAGACAGAGAAACAATTCTCCTATACTTATCGCAGAAGATTCTCCTCTTCTGAGCAAGCTTATATTTGATTCTCTGACCAAAGCAGGCTATACTAATGTTACGGTTACCAATAACGGTAAGGAAGCTTATGACAAGCTTATGTTATATAAAGAGAACGGGACATTAAATGATAAGGTTAAATGCGTTATTACCGATATCGAGATGCCTCAGATGGATGGTCACCACCTGACCAAGCTTATCAAGGAGGATAATGCACTGAAGCATCTGCCCGTTGTCATTTTCTCGTCACTTGTTAATGACGAAATGAGGAAGAAGGGGGAATCTCTCGGCGCCGACGCTCAGCTGTCGAAGCCGGAGATCGGAATGCTTGTAGAGGAGATAGACAAATTGCTCTTTAAATAACTTGTATTCCGGGTATAAGCCATGGCTATATGCAAGATGTGTCACAAGGTGATTCCGGACGGAAAAGACTTCTGTGACGAATGTGAGATTAAGAGAACTAACCAAGCAGATGAATCGTACCTTGATCGTCTGCTTAGTTCTGTTTCTTCCGAAGGCGAGTCCGAACCCCGCCGCAAGAGAGAAGAGCTCCCGCAAAAGGCCGAAGAACGTCCTTCGATGGCCGATATCATTGCTGACGTCATAGCTGAAGAAAAAGAAAACAGAGAAAGCAAAGAGACTCCTATCATTGATGAGCCTGTATTCGGAGACACTCCCGCAAGCGAGGAGATCTCCTTTGATGACGTGCCCATGAGTGACGAAGTCTCTTTTAATGATGCTCCTGCATCTGATGAAGTCTCTTTTGACGATATTCCTGCATCTGACGAAGTTCCTTTTAACGATGCTCCCGTATCTGACGAAGTTCCTTTTAATGAGACTCCTGTAAGTGATGATATCTCGCTTGATGATTCTCTTGTGAGTGACGACCTTGCCACATTCGGTTCGGATCCGCCCAGTGAGATCGACAGCATGATCACAGATCTTTTGAGCGAAATGCCTGAGGATACGCCTGAATCGGATAAGGAAATCCTTGATCAGGATGATATAGCCAACATTTTCTCACAACAAGAGGGATCTGCCGGATCTGATACAGATATTGTCGATGTTGAGGATGTGCCCGAAACAGCGGTCGATGATCAGGCAGTTGAAGGCAGTGAAACGCTGTCTGCTCCCGAGCCTGAGATGGTTGATCCCTTCGGTGGTGATTTATTACCTTCTGACGCTGATGTGGAACCCGAGATGGTCGATCCCTTCGGTGGTGATATAGAGCCTTCTGTATCGGAAGAACCCGAAATGGTAGATCCTTTCGGTGGAGACATCGCTCCTTCGGCAGAATCCGAGGAACCCGAGGTACAGTTTGTTAATCCGGGTGAAGAGACTGCAGAGGAAAACGTACTCGGTGCCGACGAGCTTTTCGCACTCGATGATTCGACTATCTCTGAGGCGGATATTGTTAATATCGGTTCGGATGAACCCGAGAACATAGACATTATGGCTGAGATCGAGTCAGGGGCTCTAGAAGACAAGATCAAAGCTCTTGATGCGCCCGATAAGGACGGATCGGCTCCGAAGAAGAAAAAGAAATCTCTGTTCCAGAGGCTCTTCGGCAATGTCGTGGAAGAGCTTACCGAAGAACAGAAGGAAGCACGCCGCAAAAAAGCCGAAGAAGAGGAAAAGCAGAAGGCTGCCATTGCGGAGGCCAAGAAGAAAGGTGCCGAGGAAGCAAAGGCTGCCAAGGCTGCCCAGAAGGAACTCGACAAGGCCGAGGCCGAAGAAAAGAAGAAGCAGGCCGAGGAAGCAAAGCGCAAGGCCAAGGAAGAAGCCCGCGAGAAGGCCAGAAAGAAGAAAGAGGCTCGTGAAGCTCTTGAAGTCAGTGAAGAAGATGAAGGCAAGATCAACAAGGTCGGTGCCGGCATCCTGTTCATCCTGTTCGGAGTGATCGCGACATTCATTATCCTCGGAACCAATACATACACTTATAACCTGAGCATTGAGAACGCTCAGACCGATTTCCTCATCAGGCATTATAATGAGGCTTATTACGATGTCTACGGACTCACTATCAAAGACGAGGATATCGAGCTTTACGACAGGATCATGACTGTCATGTATGTTAATTCGCAGCTCAACTCCTACAATTACTACATGACATCGAATAACAGAGACAAGGCCCTCAACTCCCTTATCAAGGGGCTTGAGAAGTACGAGAAGTATTACATGCTGGCCACGACCTTGAACATCACGGATGATCTCGAATACGTTAAAACCAACATCCTGAACGAGCTTAATAAGACGTTTAAGCTGACGGAAGAAGAAGCGTATGCGATGATGAACATTAACGATGTAGTTGATTACAGTGAGTATATCTATGCTCTTTTGGGGACGTATGATCTTGAGTCGTTAAAATCATTAACTTAAGAAAGAGGAGTAATTAGTTTTGAAGGTTGGTCTTATAGATTATGAGGCGGGGAATACTCTCAGTGTTTCGAAAGCGCTTGAGTATCTCGGCGCTGAGGTTTGTCTTTCAAATGATCCCATTGATCTGAAAAATTGCGACAGGATTGTCTTCCCGGGGGTCGGTGCCTACTACGATGCTATGTGTAAGCTCGAGAGGTACGGGCTCATTCCTGTTATACATGAACTTGTCGGAAGCGGTGTTCCATTTCTTGGTATCTGTCTTGGAATGCAGCTTCTTTTTGATGAGAGTACAGAAACCATCGGAGCCTCAGAAGGGACGGAGGCGATCAAGGGACTCGGCATACTTCACGGTCGTATCACCAGATTTGATGAGGCTCAGCTTGCAAAAGAGGATCTTAAGATCCCACAGATAGGCTGGAACAGCATCGATATCATCAAGAAGGATTCGAAGCTTTATCGTGGGATCGAGGACGGTGCTTATGTCTATTTCGTTCATTCCTATCACCTCACATGTGATAACAGGGCAGATGTCGCCTCTACTACCGTTTATGGTACACGATTTGACAGCTCCGTCGAACACGCCAATATCTTCGGTTGTCAGTTCCATCCCGAAAAGAGCGGTGAAGTGGGGCTGAAGATACTCTCGAACTTCATAGAGTACACCGATTAAGAGGAGCAATCCGTAATAAGAGTACTCCGGAAAACGGAATGATCCGGACGGATATAAGAGAAAGGAACAAGATCCGTATGTTTACAAAAAGAATCATCCCCTGTCTGGATGTAAAAGACGGTAGGGTCGTTAAGGGAGTAAATTTCGTCAACCTGCGTGATGCCGGTGACCTTGTAGAGGTTGCAAAGGCATATAACGACGAGGGTGCTGACGAGCTTGTATTCCTTGATATCACAGCTTCTTCCGACAAGCGCAACATCGTTACCGAGATGGTAAAGAGGGTTGCAAGCTGCATCTTTATCCCCTTTACGGTAGGTGGCGGTATCAGAAGCGTAGACGATTTCAGAGCCATCCTTCGTGCAGGTGCGGATAAGGTTGCTGTCAATTCCGCAGCTATCGAGAATCCGACTCTCATAAGCGAAGCGGCATCTGTTTTCGGAAGTCAGTGCGTTGTCTGCGCTATCGATGCTAAGCGTCGCCCTGACGGACAGGGCTTCACTGTATATAAGCACGGCGGCAGGATCGATATGGGACTTGACGCTATTGAATGGGCTGTAAAGGCGGAACAGCTCGGAGCGGGAGAGATACTTCTCACAAGCATGGACTGCGACGGTACCAAGGACGGTTACGATCTCGAGCTCACCAAGGCGATCACGGACCGTGTCAATATCCCCGTCATCGCATCAGGCGGTGCGGGAAAGAAGGAGCACTTCCTGGACGCTATCAAGATAGCTCATGCCGATGCGGTGCTGGCTGCGTCCCTGTTCCATTACAAGGAGATGAAGATCTCGGATTTAAAAGAATATCTTAAGTCCAACGGTGTTAGTGTTAGGTTGTAATCTTAGGTTTACTATTTGTAATACATTTAGGGATATGCACATACAGGCGGGACTGCCACGTCACATTTTTTAAAACTCGCTTTCGCTCCAGAATCGACGTAGCGGTACATAAGCGGCTAAAACACAGCCGCTAAGTACCGACGTCTCATATGGGTTTTAAAAAACATGACGGGCGCGTCCCGCCTTATCTCATATATATAAGTTCATTTGGATGTTAAAATTTTGAGTTTCAAATCATCTTTTTCATATCCGGAATAGTCGAGGCGCGACCGTATGTTTTTTCAAAACAATAAATGCGACTGCATTTTTTTGAAAAAATATACGTGGCAGCCTCGACGTACTCAGTAAAGAATAATATTTGGTTAAAACAGGCGGGGCTGTCATTTGGCAGTCCCGCCTGTACGTGCATTTATTACACTAGCCTTTTAAATCTCGAGATTCTTGAAAGCAGTAGATAGCATCAGCTTGATACGATTGAGCTGATTGACTTCACTCGCACCCGGATCGTAATCCACCGCTACGATATTCGCCTGCGGATACCGATACTTGATCTCCTTGATAACGCCCTTTCCTACGATGTGGTTCGGCAGGCACGCGAAGGGCTGAGCGCACACGATGTTCGGTACGCCGGACTTGATGAGTTCGATCATCTCTCCGGTGAGGAACCATCCCTCTCCGGTCTGGTTTCCGATCTCTACGATAGGCCTTGCGTACGAAGCGATAGTTTCTATCTTTTCGGGAGGAGTAAAACGCTTTGATTTCTCAAATTCTTCTACCGCGATCTTTCTGCATTTCTCGAAGAATTTAATGATATAATCGTTTGCTATGGCACTTCCTTTGCTCTTACCGAGGATGCGGTACTTGTATTCGGCATCGTATGAGCAGTAGAGCAGGAAGTTTAAGAGCTCCGGACAAACAGCCTCAGCACCTTCGCTCTCGAGGAGCTCAACAAGGTAGTTGTTGGCGGCGGGCATGAACTTGACAAGGATCTCACCGACTATCCCGACACGCGGCTTCCTGATCGTTTCATCGAGCTTGAGAGCATCGAAGTCTCTGATGATGCCACGAAGGTTGTTCTTGAAATCTGACCAGTCAAGCAGGAACGAAGGCCCACCGGATGTTACAGATTCGATACACTTCTTCTTCCACTTCTCATGAAGAGCATTTGCCGAGCCTTTTACGACTTCGTAAGGACGTGTCCTGTAGACAACCTTCATGAAGACGTCTCCGTATATCAGACCCTGGACAACCTTGAGGATCAGTGAAGGAGTGAACTTGAATCCGGGGTTTTTCTCGATACCCGAGGTACTTACAGAAAGTACCGGGATCTGATCAAAGCCGGCGTTCTTGAGGGCACGTCTTATAAATCCGATATAGTTTGTCGCACGACAGCCTCCGCCGGTCTGTGTGATCATTACAGCAGTCCTGTTCAGGTCGTATTTGCCTGAGAGAAGAGCCATCATGATCTGTCCGACTACCATAAGCGAAGGGTAGCATGCGTCATTATTTACATACTTAAGACCCACATCGACAGCACTTCTGCCGTCGTTGTTGAGGATCTCAATCTTGTAGCCCTCGGATCTGATCGCGGGCTCAAGGATATCAAAATGTATGGGTGACATCTGAGGAGCGAGGATCGTGTATTCTTTCTTCATCTCCTTGGTGAATATCACTCTGTTGTAGGCGCTTGATCTGAGCTTGGGCGATATATTGTTGCGGTCTCTCTCTCGTACCGCCGAGAGGAGAGAACGAAGTCTGATCCTTGCGGCACCGAGGTTGTTGACCTCGTCGATCTTGAGTACGGTGTAGATCTTGCCCGAGGCGGTAAGAATATCGCTCACACCGTCCGTCGTAACCGCATCAAGTCCGCAGCCGAAAGAATTGAGCTGGATGAGCTCGAGATCCTTACGTGTGCGCACGAATGAAGCTGCGGCATAGAGCCTGGAATGGTACATCCACTGATCGACGACGATCATGGGCCTGTCGGTCTTGGCAAGGTGTGAAACGCTGTCCTCTGTGAGAACCGCAGCACCGTATGAGTTGATCATCTCGGGAATTCCATGATTGATCTCGGGATCCACATGGTAGGGTCTGCCCGCAAGAACGATGCCCTTGCGGCCTGTACGCTTAAGGTACTCGAGTGTTTCTTCGCCCTTTCTCTGCATGTCTTTGTGAGCGTGCTCGAGCTCTAACCATGCGGCATGAGCGGCACGTTCAACTTCTTCCTTTTTGGCTCCGGCATAGTAGGGGAGCTTGCTGTTGGTAAAGAGTGAAACAAGACGCTTTGTGACTATCTCCTCGTTCTCGAGTGAAAGGAAAGGATCTGCAAAGATGATATCCTTGGACCTCAGCTCTTCGACGTTGTTTTTGATGTTCTCGCCGTACGAAGTAACGATAGGGCAGTTGTAATGATTGCCCGACTCCGGTGACTCGTTTCTTTCGTAAGGTATGCAGGGATAGAAGATAAAAGGCACCTTTTGGTTTATAAGCCACATGATATGACCGTGTGCGATCTTTGCGGGATAGCACTCCGATTCGCTCGGTATGGACTCTATACCGAGTTCGTAGATCTTCCTTGTGGAGCTCGGCGACAAAATAACGCGGTATGAAAGCTTGGTAAAGAAGGTGAACCAGAAGGGGTAGTTCTCGTAGATATTGAGAACCCTCGGTATACCAACGATACCTCGCTTTGCCTTCTCCTCTGCAAGAGGCTCGTAGTCAAGGAATCTGTGAAGCTTGTATTCAAAGAGATTAGGGATGTTGTCTTTGTTCTTTTCGCCGCCTATACCCTTCTCACAGCGGTTACCTGAGATGTAGCGTCTGCCGTCGCTGAACTTGTTTACAGTCAGGAGGCAGTTGTTTGTACAGCCCTTGCACCTCGTCATCGATGTCTCGAATCGAAGAGCGATGATATCGTCGATACCGAGCATGGTAGTGGGCTGACCTGTGTAGGAACTTCTTGCTATAAGAGCAGCGCCGAAAGCACCCATGATACCCGCGATATCGGGACGGATGGCCTCGATGCCGAGTATGTTCTCAAGCGCGCGCAGAACAGCATCGTTGTAGAAGGTACCGCCCTGAACAACGATGTGCTTTCCGAGAGAAGAAGGATCCGTAACCTTGATAACCTTGTAAAGTGCATTCTTGATAACGGAATATGCGAGTCCGGCGCTTATGTCAGCTACCGTAGCGCCTTCTTTTTGAGCCTGCTTTACCTTCGAGTTCATGAAAACGGTACATCTTGAACCGAGGTCTATGGGGTTCTGTGCGAAAAGTGCGATCTTCGCGAATTCGGAGATCTCGAGATTAAGCGAACGGGCAAATGTCTCGATAAAGGAGCCGCAGCCTGATGAACATGCTTCGTTGAGCTGAACGGAGTTGACGGCATGATCCTTTATACGGATGCACTTCATGTCCTGACCGCCGATATCAAGGATACAATCAACATTCTTGTCAAAGAAGGAAGCGGCTCTGTAGTGAGCGACTGTTTCGACTTCGCCCTCGTCAAGCATAAGCGCCGATTTGATGAGAGCCTCTCCGTAACCTGTAGAGCATGAACGCACGATCCTGACACCTTCGGGAAGAAGGCTGTAGATCTCTTTTATCGCTCTTATCGAGGTCTTTAAAGGAGAAGCGTTGTTGTTACTGTAGAATGAGTAAAGAAGCTCTCCGCGGTCGGATACAAGGGCGGCTTTTGTGGTCGTTGAGCCCGCATCGATACCGAGGAACGCGTCTCCTTTATAGGTGGCGAGATCACGTTTTACCACACAGTGCTGATCGTGTCTGTCAGTGAAAAGATCGTATGCTTTTTGGTCCTCAAAGAGTGGATCGAGACGGTTAACTTCGAATGTGATGTTGAGGTCCTGTGAAAGGACGTCTTTGATCTGTCCCAGGGTGAGCTTAACGACATCCTCGTCGGGCTTGATGCGTCCGCCGGGGAGGAGACAGCTGTTCATTGCGGCACCCTTGGCTGCGAAGAGGTGAGAGTTCTCGGGTGCGATGATGCAGTCGTCAGTAAGCTTTAAAGTCCTGATGAACGAAGCGAGAAGCTCCGAAAGGAAGTGAAGGGGACCGCCGAGGAATGCAACCTTGCCCTTGATGGGCTTACCGCATGCAAGACCGCTGATCGTCTGGTTGACAACAGCCTGGAAGATGGATGCGGAGAGGTCTTCTTTTGTGGCTCCTTCATTGATAAGAGGCTGGATATCGCTTTTTGCAAATACACCACAGCGGGCTGCGATGGGGTAGATGGCCTTGTAGTCCTTGGCATATTCATTAAGACCCATTGCGTCCGTCTTTAAAAGCGTGGCCATCTGATCGATGAAGGAACCCGTACCGCCGGCACAGATACCGTTCATACGCTGTTCTATGGTGCTTCCGAAGTATATGATCTTTGCATCCTCACCACCGAGCTCTATTGCCACATCAGGAACGACAGGAAGCGCGGAGAGTGAAGTGGAAACCGCGATCACTTCCTGAATGAAAGGGATCTTCATGATGTCGGCGATACAAAGTCCGCCGGAACCTGTGATAGTGGGTGCAACAACAGTATCTTCCGGTATTTCGGAAGCGATCTTGGTTATGATCGAAAGAAGCGTCTCACGAATGTTGGCATAATGTCTTTCGTAATCGCTTTTGATTATCTGATCCTGTTCGTCAAGGAGCGCCACCTTAACAGTGGTCGATCCAATATCAATACCTAATTTGTACATATCTGTCCTTAGTCCCCGGGTTTATTTCTGTTTATACCTGCCGACTGTCTGAAAACAGGCTTTAGACGGCTTACATTTGCTTTTCACACAAATAAGCACATCGTAAGGGATGCGCACTACTCAATTATATACAAAAGATTGAACAAAACAAGGAAAATGCCCGATTATTATTATTTATAAACAAAAATTTATACTTTTACTTGAATGTTTCGGGTCAGCGGATTATCATAATTAGGTACCTTTTTTCGGAGATAAATGATGGAATATTTGAAAAAAAGCGATTTTTATTATGATCTGCCCGAGAGGCTGATAGCGCAGGATCCGCTTGAAGACAGATCGTCTTCGAGACTCTTGGTCCTTGACAAGAACGACGGTCGCATGCTGCATAAGCATTTTTACGAGATAGGAGAATTCCTTAGAAAAGGGGACTGTCTTGTTATCAACGATACAAAGGTCATCCCGGCGCGGCTCATCGGACACAGGGAAGGCCATACAGGCGCTTGCGAGATTCTTCTGCTCAAGAGGATCACGGCTTCTGACTGGGAATGTATCGTCAGACCCGGCAGGAAGCTAAGAGAAGGAGCGACCGTTGTCTTCGGCTCAGAGCCCACCGTGCTTAAGGGAGTGATCAAAGAAGTGCTCCCCGATGGCAACAGGATCGTGTCCTTTGAATTCGAGGGAGTGTTCGAGGAAGTACTCGACAAGCTCGGCACCATGCCGCTTCCTCCTTATATCACGCATGAGCTTAAGGACAGGAACCGATATCAGACCGTTTATGCCAAACATGACGGATCGGCCGCGGCTCCGACAGCCGGACTACATTTTACGGAAGAGCTTCTTGAGAAGATCAAAGATATGGGAGTCGACATCGTAAGGGTCACTCTTCATGTCGGGCTTGGGACGTTCAGACCCGTCAAAGAGGACAACATCCTCGACCATCATATGCACACGGAGTCTTATCAGGTAACCGAGGAAGCCGCTCGAATGATCAACGCAGCCAAGGAAAGAGGCAGCCGCGTGATCAGCGTCGGTACAACGAGCTGCAGGACACTTGAAGCCGCTTCGCACGGTACGAACAGAGTCGAGGCAGGCAGCGGAGACACCGACATCTTCATCTACCCCGGGTACCGATTTAATATTGTCGATTCACTGATAACCAATTTCCACCTGCCGGAATCAACGCTTATAATGCTGGTTGCGGCGCTTTGCGGAAGAGAGAACATACTCAATGCCTACAAAGAAGCTGTTAAAAACGAATACAGGTTTTTCTCCTTCGGAGATGCTATGTTCATCACGGATCTTTAGGATACTTGCGTTCCTGATACTGCTTGGAGCTGCCTGGCTGCTCGCTCCGTCTTTTCGGGCGGAGGCGATGACGGACATCAGGGTCGGACTTGTGGCGCAGTACAAGGACAAAGACGTTTTAACGGTCTACAACAAGAGGATAATGCTCGGATACGCATCCGAGAAGGAGTTCAAAGCGGGAGAGGTATTCTACGGAGAAAACGGATTCTCTTTTGAACCGGATGATTCAACGTATATAGTCAAAACGAGCGTTTTCCCTTCCTACGACGAAGCACGTAAAGGGATCGGGCAGAACAATAAAGCAGAGCTTATCCCTGTACTTAAGGGACCAAAGACATGGCAGCTCTACGAAAGGTCGGACGGCAGCAGCGCAGTGAGCCGCGAGCATCTTATCAGGGTTACGTTCGGCAAGAGCACCTTTCTGATCGACTCATGTGAAGGAAGTGATTCGAAGACTTACAGCCCTTATCCGCAGATCAAGGCTGTTAATTCAAAAAACGACCCTTCGGGCAAGATCATCTCACTCGGTACGCGTTCTTACAGAGGCAGGATCGAGATCGTCAGGAGCGGTGGGAAGCTCACAGCCGTTAATATCATAAGCATTGAAGCTTATCTGTGCGGTGTTGTCACCTGCGAGATGAGCAAATCATATGATCCCGAAGCGCTTAAAGCACAGGCGGTCTGCGCGAGAAGCTACGCGCTCTACAAGTCGGGATTTACTTGCAGGGGGACACTGTCGAACCCCTACAACCTCTCCGATACGACCGCTTCGCAGGTGTACAGGGGAGTAACGGGTGAATCAAAAGAAGCCATCGCGGCTGTCAAAGCGACTGTGGGTGAGGTCATCTACAGGGGTGACGATCTTGTTGAGACTTTTTATTTCTCGACAAGCGGAGGATCGACCGAGAGCGGGATCGACGTCTGGGGTATCAAAAGCGCGATCTACAACTCAAAGCCCGATCTGTATGAGCTGAGCCCCGAGAAGAAGCCGTGGGTTATCACATATACATTGGAGAAAGCACGAGAGCTTTTAAAGAGCAACGGCTTTGATGTCGGAACGGTGAAGAGCGTCAAAGAGATGATCGTGACCGGAACGGGGCGCGTGAGCTCTCTTAAGGTGACCGGAAGCACGTCGTCAAAGACGCTCGGACTTCAGGAAGCGCAGATTGTATTTGATCTTCCTTCGGCCAAGTACAAGGTCGTGCTTGGCGGCACTTCTCCGGTGATGCCTTACGCCGTGAGTGACGACTTGAAAGAACGGCTTTTTGGTTCGGGACTATATGCGATCTCGGGAAACGGCACGCTCTCAAAGCTCGATACTCTTGAGCAGCTGATCGTGGTCAGTGATGACAATATGATGAACTTCCCTCTCATGGACGTACCGGCAGGGAGTGTTGCTTTCTTCGGTATGGGCTACGGTCACGGAATCGGGATGTCGCAGTCCGGTGCACAGGGGCTCGCCGTGAGCGGCTTTGATTATAAAGAGATCATAAATTATTATTTTGATGATATCCGTATCGACAAGTATCATGTCGCATGACGGAAAGGTGGGGATATGTTGACTAAGAGGATCGTTTCGGTGCTCATCCTTTGCTGCCTGCTGATCACGGGCTGCAGCTTTCAGAAGACCGATACTTCGGAGCTGCGTGCTTCCGGGGTTTCTTCGGCGACTTCACAATTAAAGTCGGCCGACAGGATCCTGAGTGGCAGCGGTGCCGAAGTACTTCTTGCTGTTGCTAATGAACCTTCAGTCGAATATGATGGCGACGGAAAAGTATCCGGAACATCTGTAAGTGATGTCACGCCTGATATTTTGGCAGATGATTCGGGCAGTGATACGCCGGCAGAGACAGATGAACAGTTACCGAAAGAGTCTGTGCCTGACATTGATGAGTTTGCAGAGTATGATGAATCTGATGTAGGAGACCTTTTTAAGGAGGAGACGATCGTTTCGGCAGCGGAATATGTAGAGGGCGAGGTAAGATCTTATAACTCAAAGCTTGATGATTACCTGGCTTCTCTCGGGACCACGCTCGATGAGGCAAAAAAACAGGCTGAAGAAAACAGAAAAGCCGAGCAGGCCATCTTAGACGAGATAAAAAACAAAGAGAAGGAGTGGGATGACCTTGCGCCTACCACACACATGTCTTTTGCAGAGCTCATCGGAGACAACGGCGTTTATGAGTACCCGTCGGCTTTCCCGACACCCGATACCTACAAGATAGTAGTCGACCTGAAGTATCAGGTGGTCATGGTTTTTGCCAGAGACGAGAAGGGTAAATATACTGTCCCCGTCAGATACATGCTCTGTTCCTCGGGCGCCGACAAGACACAGTCACCTGTCGGAACCTTTGAGATGAAGGACTACAGAGTCAGGTTCTCCAGATTCAAAAACACCGACAACTTCGGTCAGTATTGGAGCCTTATCACAGGAAGGATCTACTTTCACTCTGTTCTTTACACATCAAAGAACGCGTCGGACTACGTCTCTTCAACATGGAACAACCTCGGAAAGAACGTTTCACACGGATGTATCAGACTCACGGTCCCCGATGCCAGATTCATCTATTACAACATGGCTCCCGGCACAGTTGTCGAGATCAGAAAGGGTTCCTCGTCCGATAAGGAGACCAAGGAGATCAGAGAGAAGCTGCTTGAGGGCAAGGCTGAGGTTCCCTCTAAGAGGCTTAAGCTCGTGGCGGGAGAGATACCTTACACCGACAATTGGAGTGCCGATGAGGTACCGCACGAAGTTCCGTTTATAAACGGTCACCAATAAATAATCTGGTTTGTAAATGATCAAAGGGCTGACGTTTTGTGTCAGCCCTTTTTGCATGAATGTCTTTATCGGGTTTTCAATACCTCTGTCAGTTCGTAGCGCCTTTTTGTGTCATGACCTGTGTTATGTCTGTAATGAACACGTAGTAGATGTCGCCGTAGTCGGGGGAATGGCTGTAGTGTCCATAGTCGTCAACCCAGCGAACGGTCCCGTCCTTCCTAATGATCCTATAGATGACATGATCCATCGAATCGCCTTCCTCGGAATCTATCTGATGATCGATAGAGGCCTGGACGGTAGCGAAATCGTCGGGATGGACCATCTTTTCAAAGCTGTTGCATGTAAGCTCCTGAAATTCGTCCACCGTACTGCAACCATAGATCTCAAGTACTTTGCTGTTCTGGTAGATGATCTCTCTCTGCTCGTTCTCACGGTAGATAAAGAAACCGCCCGGGATAACCTCGGCCATCTGTCTGATGACAGGCATGGTGTACTTGGTGAGAGAAAAGTTGTCGGCGTAACGCATCTTGCGGGCTGACTTGGCATCACCCTCGATGACGGGATTATCCGCCATGATCTGACTCGTGTAATAGTTCTGCTTGTTCTTGTACATGAGCTTGTCAGCTTCGATCATGAGCTGGTCGGCATCGTGATCGGGGTACTCTGCCATATCGGCTTTACCTATAGAGATAGAGATCCCATTGATGTATTCGCCTTTCCAATTTGAGAGTGTTTGCTCGAGTTCCTCTGATTTTTCAATAAACTGCTCATGCTTCATATAAGCGATGACAACAAACTCGTCGCCGCCCGTTCTGAAGCAACGGCCTACGGAGCTGAACACGTTCTTGATACATTCCGATGATCCTATGATCAGTTCATCCCCAGCGAGGTGTCCGTAGATGTCGTTGGTCTTTTTGAGACCGTTGACATCAAGCATGATTATGGACAGAAGAGGCTTTTGCTTGCTGTTCTTGATGGTGTCGTTGAGAGTGTCGATGTACTCTTTATAGGCACGCCTGTTCTCAAGCCCCGTAAGGTTGTCGTAGTAGGCAAGGATACGGATCTGTTCGATGCCTGTTTTACTCTTGTGGGAAGTATAAAACTTGATCCCGATGTAGGAGATGACAGTAGCTACGTAGAAAGCGACCGTTAATCCGGCAAAAACGATCCACGACCCACCTGTCTCCATGGTGACAACAGATGAAGCCGAGAAGACAAGAAAAGCGGTTACCGGTACACAGAGTATCAGTAACTTCTTAAGGACCGAATTCCTGTCCGATGTCCTGCCGTAAACCAGCGTTTCCGCAACGAGCATGATAACAGATACAACCGAAAGCGCAACAATAACAACAACTACCTTTGCCCACCCCTCATTAAGCAAAATCCGAGCTGTTTCCTGCATATAAGATTCCCCCTGAAAAAGCTTTAGAAGCATTGTGTTAACTGCCTTTTGAGACGATAACATTCGAATTCCGAAAGAATTGTATCACAAATATTCGGATTTGCAAATATTTATTTAACTGGGGAATTATTATTTTTTATTTTTCTATGAGGCTCTCGATGTCACATCCAAGTACCTTGGAGATACGGTAGAGTGTTTCTGCGCTGGCTTTATTGATATCCTTGTTTCTTTGCTCGTACATCTGGATAGAACGAAGTGATACACCGGAGCGGTTCGCGAGCTCTGACTGTGTGCACCCGTAGGAGCTGCGAATGCGCTTCAGGTTTGTTTCTTTGAAGTGTTCGCGCATTTTTTCATCAACGATCTCAACGAATTTTGAGATGTCTGCCTCGTGGAGAGTGTAGTACATACGTTTCAGATCATCAAAAGAGAGTACAGTAAAAATTTCAGCGTAGTTTCTCGCAGAAAACCACTGATAATAGCAAACTGACCAACCCATCCAGTACTCTGCGGACCGTTCGAATCGATCCGGAGATGTTGCTTCAAGTTGCTTACCTGTAGTTTCTGATATGACGTCTGAAGCAATCTCAATTCCGCTTTTTCCTGCAAGATAGGAGGGCTCTCCATTCTCCATACGCTTACTCACAGAACTAGCGACGAAGAACTTAATAAAGTCTTCGCCCGGGATCCGGCAATAATTGATAGCGTAATCAAAAGCATCACCAAGAGCAGCCTGTGCTTTACTGAGATAAATTTCTTGGAATGCGCGGGTCATCATTGGTAATTCCTCCTCTCATTATGTCCAGTATATACAGACCGTCTGTTTCTTCTTCAAGGATGCTTGAATAGTTTAGTCCGGCATCATCATCTCTTGCCTTACGAAGAACATAATAGGTGTCTTTTTCGGCTAGTTCGAAGCCTTTAAACTTGATCTTTGAGAAGGCAAACTTTGATTTGATAACGATCTGCTCACCGAGCTTTCCGAGTCTCATGGCACGAGAGAGTTGTTCGACAGTGATCGTGTTATTCAGGAATGCTTCAGCATAGTCAAAGTATGAATCATCTGCACGGTAGCCTATGATTAGATCATACGCATTGACGTTGATACTGAAGTTATCAATAAGATATTGTTTCGCTCGTTTTGCTACCGGAGCTTTGATACTGAAAAGACGGTGTTCTACAAGAACAGCTATCCAGTTCAGAATCGTATAGTCAGGACTGTTTAAGTTCAGTATATTCAGATACTCCGTATCTAAGGTGTATCTGTTTGAAAATCCGTCGTGCAATGAAGAAACAGCCCATTCTTTAGCCAGATCATTACTTTCGGTGCAATAAAAACCAAGGCCGAAATCGTTGTTTTTTCTGCCTTCGCCGAATATAGGAACTTCTATGATTTTCTGAGAACCGTGGTATATGGTCAATTGTTTTTCCATCATATAAGCCTCCTTCGACAATATTGTATCACCACGGTGATACAAAGTCAATCGTTCTAAGAATCATCAACCTCTCAGACAAAGCGGATTATTAATGATTTGGTTTAGCATATAATAGTTTACAATCATTACGATATAAGGTAAACGATTTCAATTAACGGAGACATTGGGGGCGACAATACGATGACTATTAGTGGCAGATTGTTGTTTTAGATATGATCTCTGCCACTTTTTATTGTATGTCTGGAAGAAAGGGATAGCGTATGTATAAAATATTTATTGTTTTTATAATGGTCATCATGTCTTTTGTAATGGATTTAAATCCGTATGAATCAATATCGGTACCTGAATTCTCGGATGAGTATCTGGTGGGCTTTGACTATGGCGGATCAAGCTGGGGAGAGTTTTATGATTGTCTGAAGATAACTATAGGATTATGTTGAAAGATTACGGCCTATGAAATGATTTATACGACTGATATGTCAGAACAATCCTATATGATGAAGCTTTGTAATCAGGTCGGACAACAGGTATAGACTATGAAAAGAATAAATAGAATAATTAGCCTTTTATTTTGTGCTACTGTCTTTTTGATAGGGTGCGGAGAAAGTTAAACTGTATAAGATCATAAGAGACAGAAAGACTCTTGTATACTTTGATGACATAGAAAACATGAAGATCTACGATATGCCGCTTGATCTGATCAGAAAGAATAGTAAAGCTTTGGAAGAGTATGATGCATACTTTATAAATGACGCTATATAAATTAGTCAAAAATACTATTTTACAGTTTGACATTATGCGACAAATGTGTAAAATAGTAAAAGTAATTATGTTGAGGGGGAGCGCTACATGTGTAGGCATAAAAGTTTTTTGTGTTTTGCAAAATTCTATTGTTTTGTTTTGCTTTCTTTTTTGTGCTGTTTTTTATCTTCATATACATTGAAGGCTAAAGCATATAATGAAAATCGAATCTCTTTTGGAACGTTAAAAAACGGGAAGACAAATACCCAAAATGGACTTACATACGAAAAGAATGTTATCGCGCTTGATTTTGATGTTACAGAGTACAGCAGCGCCATTTTTGAAGTATCGGCAGTTGATGTAACAGGTGATCTTTCAGTTAAGATTACATGTTCTACAGTTGATAGTTCGGCTATTATAAAGGAATTACTTGTTCCCGGTAACAATGAGATTAATTGGAAATACTGTTCTGAGGGATTGTTTGCTCCGGGTAAATATTTTCTTGTTATAGATGATGCCGGAAAGGGAACTCTTACCGGCAAGATAAAGTCTACTTTAAAACTTGATGGTGTTAAGATCTATGATGATGGGAATAACAATACATCTGATCATGCCCAAAAGCAGGAAGTAGATGGCAAAGAGAGAACATATGTCTTTGCTAAGTTATATACGTGGGGTATTAAAGGTGATGACGATACAGACTGGATTAAGTTTAGCACTGATACAGAAGGTGTTTATTTAAGACTTGATCCGCTTAATTCCTATAACGGACAGATTAGGATGGAGTTATATAAAGGACAAAAGGGAAAGACTCCGGAACTTTTATACAACTATTATACACAAAAAACGAAAGAACTATTTTTGAAATCTCTTCCCGCTGGTAATTATTTTCTCAAAATTATGTTTGACTGTTATGACGATGTTAATGAGAGGTCTTTTGCTAGTAATCAGGTGGTATATGATTTGACGCTTGCTCCTTATGTGGAACTTGAAAAAATATCGTTCATCGATTCCAAAGTCACCCTAGGATTAAAGGGAGAGGTTTCTTCTTGCCAAACCAAGATTAAAATGACTCCCGAAAAGGTCGCAATTAAGAAGGTGACATGGGAGAGTTCAGATACTAAAGTGGCAACTGTTACGGACGGTATTGTTAAGGCTGTTAAATCCGGAAACGCTACTATAACGTGTATTATGACCGATATAAACGGAAATAGTAAAAAAGCGAAGTGTACAGTAGAGGTTAAACCCCAGACTGTTACACTTGATGTAAAAAATATATCCCTTGAAAAAGGTGCAAAAACGGTAATAAAAGCGAAAGTATCACCAAAAGAAAACGTTACTTGGTATATTGAAGATAAAAGTATTGCAAAGATTAGCAAAAAAGGTGAGATTAGTGCGATTAAAGCCGGAAAAACCAAGATATATGCAAAGACAAAAAGTGGAGTGAAGTCGGCTACTTGCACTGTTACGGTTACTGAAAAAAAGGTTGAAGTACCGAAGAATCCCAAGAAGACTGAAAAAGTGAACGATTCAGGAAAAGACAAGGGAAGTAATGTAGAAAATAAGAATCCTTTATCGGATATGACGCTTAAATCAGGGAATGGAAGCATTGATGTCGGTTTTAAGACTAAAGTGACACGTTATTTGGGACCTGAAAAAGGAGCCTGGTCAGTCAATGATTGTTTGGAAATTGTATCTTATGACGATAGTTCGGTTACGGTCAGGGGAATAAAAAAAGGTAAAGGGTATGTCTCTTATGTTTTTGATGGTTATTCAAAGAGCATCGCTATAGACGTCGAGTAAACCAGTTTAAAAAACTCATGAAAGAAATGGGAGCAACTAAGGATGAGCTATATTCTTTCTGTTTACAGCAGTAAAGGTTTAAAAGAAGTTCTATTACCCGCCATGGATAATGCGGATTACGAACTAAAGGTTTCAGGGAAGATCTTCGGGTTTCCTCATGATTATTCTGTCTCAATGGAAATAATTGAGGGAGAATGGTTTTTTGTAGAGAATAATAATCTTTACAATGTTTTCTATACAGATGGGTCGTATCTTTATGACCGAAAACCTATTGATGATCAGGATACATTCACAATAATGCTGGCCGGTGATTGTCAGCTGTTTGTTATTGTGAAAAAAACTGATCATTCATTTTTGGTCTATGATAAATATCAGATTCCGATAAATAATCAGATAGTGATCGGGAGTAATGAAGATGCCGATCTATGTTATCAATACCACAATCTTATTTCTGGGCATCCTTGTCATGCTTTGATCAAAGCATACAATGGTATATGTGTTATAGAAGATCACAGTGCAAACGGAACATTTATCAATGATATTCGGATAGACAGATCAATGCAGCTCGCATACGGGGATGTCATCAACATCTACGGCCTTAAGATCATTTTTCTCGGCGATTTTCTGGCCGTAAATACCGCGGTCGAAGGACTGGTTGTCAAGAACAATGTATTGTTCGAATATAAGCAGCAAAAAAGCGAAACGGATGAAGAAAAAAAGCAGTCTCGCACTAACAAAAAGGACAATCTGTTCCATCGCGCACCTCGAAATATTCTCAAGATCGAGGACGAACCCTTTGAGATCGAAGCGCCTCCTCAGGCAAAAGAGGTTGATAACACTCCTTTGATCATGACGATCGGTCCTTCGCTCACCATGGCGCTTCCGATGATGCTCGGAACCAGTATGGCGATCATTTCTTCTCAAAGGTCGGGTGCAAGTTCCGGCGCATTCATGTACACCGGTATCATCACGGCTCTCGGATCTGCGTTGCTGGGCGTTTTTTGGGCTATCAAAAATTTGCGTTTTCAGAAAAAGAAGAGACGCGCCGATGAACTAAAGCGTTTTGAACGCTATAGTCAATACCTTATCGACAGGTCTGCAAAGATCAAAGAAAAATATGACAATAACACGGAATCCATGAGAAAGATGTACTGTGATCCGGTGACTTTGTGTTCCTATAACAGGAACTCAATAGAGCTGTGGAACAGGAATGTGAGGCATTTTGATTTCCTTCGGCACAGGATCGGTATAGGTGAGGTGCCTTTCCAGACAGAGATAGTCGTTCCGAAAGAGAGCTTCAGCATGATAGATGATTCTCTCGGCTTGAAGCCTTCAATGATCAAGGAAAGCTACAAGATGCTCATCGATGTGCCTGTTTGCGTTGATCTTTACCAAAACAGGATCGTCGGCGTGATCGGCGGAAAGGATTATGCGGGCTGTTATGATGTAGTAGGAGATCTCGTTACCCAGATAGCGGCTTCCAATTGCTACACCGATGTTAAGCTTGCGTTTGTTTTTGATGCGGAAAAAGAGGGTGACGGAGATAAGTTTAACTACGCAAAATGGCTTCCTCATGTTTGGAGAGAAGATGGAAAAGTCAGATACGTCGGAACAGACAGGACTGAAATAAGTGATGTATTCTATGAGATCACACAGACTCTTCGTTTTAGAGCGGAGGAATCCGAAGGGAATCATGACAAAGGAGTATTCCCTAAACCTTACTACATACTTTTCATAAAAAACCCGGATCTCCTTGAAGGCGAGCTTATCGGAAAATACATTTATCATACTCAGGAAAACTACGGGATCACAACTGTTCTTTTGGCAAGAAGCTATGATGAACTTCCCAATGAGTGCGAATTCATCATTGAAAATACTGTTGAGTATCACGGGATTTATAATATCACGGACGGAACTCAGGATAAGACCGAAGTCATATTTGACAATGTTGACCGCGGCATTCTTGAAAAGTTTGCCCGTACGCTTTCTTCAATCAAGGTTAAGGAAGAGGAAAACGGCGGTGAAATACCGAATGTCCTGACATTCTTTGATATGTACGGCGTAAACAGACCCGATGAACTCGATGCGATCGATCGTTGGAGAAAGAATCGTACATACGAGAGTCTTCGCTCCCTGGTCGGTCAGAAAGCAGGCGGCGCAGACTGTTATCTTGATGTTCACGAAAAATATCACGGCCCTCACGGACTTGTGGCAGGAACTACAGGTTCCGGTAAATCCGAGACTCTCCAGACTTACATGCTTTCGCTTGCTCTCAATTTCAGCCCGGATGACGTCGGATTCTTTATCATCGACTATAAGGGTGGCGGAATGGCCAATCTGTTTGACGGTCTGCCTCATATTATCGGAGCAATCTCTAATCTTTCCGGAAACCAGATCCGCAGAGCGATGGTATCCATCAAGAGTGAGAATAAGCGCAGACAGCGTATCTTTAACGAATATGGTGTCAATAACATAAATCTGTATACCAGATTGTATAAAAACAACGAATCCAATATTCCCGTACCTCATCTGTTCATTATCATCGATGAGTTTGCGGAACTGAAGAGAGAACAGCCTGAATTCATGAAGGAGCTTATTTCTGTGGCTCAGGTTGGACGTTCACTTGGCGTGCATTTGATACTTGCCACCCAGAAGCCCAGCGGTACTGTTGATGACAACATTTGGAGTAACTCCAAATTCAGACTTTGCCTGCGTGTTCAGGACCGTCAGGACAGTATGGATATGCTTCATAAGCCTGATGCTGCATATATCACACAGGCAGGAAGATGTTATATGCAGGTCGGTAATGACGAACTGTATGAATTGTTCCAGTCGGCATGGAGCGGAGCAGTATATGATGAAAGCGGAACGGTACAGTCCGATATTGCGAAGATCGTCGGAAGCAACGGGCGTACTGCGCTTTCAGGCAGCTATTCGCAGGTTAAGCAAAAAGAAAAGAAAAAGATTGAGTGGATCCAAAAGCTTATCGACTGTATGGACTCTTCAATAGAAGCGTCGGGTATAAGTGATGTTGGAATGTGTTGCAGCAGTATGTCAACAAAAGCACATTTAGTGGGACTTTTCTATGCCGAGATGGAAAAGAGGGGAATAGAATTCCCCGTTTCGGACTTTAACAGCCACAGGATCGAGGACTTTATCACTGTATTTGCTTCTGTTGTTTCAAATGAAGGAAGATGTGACAGATTCCCGCAGAGGATATCAAACAGAGCGGAAGAATTACGAAAGAAGCTTCCTGAATCAAAGGAAAAGACACAACTTGATGCCGTTGTTGATTATTTGGCAAAAATAGCCGATGCCAATGGTTATCATTACGATCTGAGACTTTGGCTTCCTGTCCTTCCCGAGGAACTATATCTTGATGAACTTTACGGTTATTCAGAGAAAGTTTACAACGGTACGGAATGGCCCGAACCTTCGGATCATTTCTCACTTGAGGTTATGGTCGGCCTCTATGACGATCCCGAAAACCAGGCTCAGAATCCGCTTACAGTCGATGTTGCAAATGATGGCAATCTTGCGGTGATCGGTACAACAATGTCGGGAAAGAGTACTTTCCTTTCGACTTATTTGTATTCGCTATTTCTCAGGTATTCGCCCGAAGTTGTTAATGTATATATACTTGACTACAGCGCTAAAAAGCTTGGCGCTTTCGCCAAGATGCCTCATGTAGGCGGTGTTATGTTCGAGGATGATGATGAAAAAGTATCGAAATTCTTTACGTTTATAGAAAATGTTCAACAGGAGCGTAAAAAGATATTTGAGGGAGGTAACTACAGTCAGTACGTCCGCTCAAACGGTTATGTTCTTCCTGCCATAGTCATTGTGATCGATAATTTTTCATCCTTCAGAGCCAAGACTGAGACAAAATATGATGAACGTTTTATGAACCTGCTTAAGGAAGCCAATTCATGCGGCATTTATTTTGCGGTCACTGCAGGCGGTTTTTCGAGCGCGGAGATCCCGATAAGAATGGGAGAAATGTTTAGAAATCCCCTTTCTCTTAGCCTTAACGATAAATACCAGTATGCGGAAGTGGTGCGTACGACCCACATTGAGGTAATGCCCGAGGATAATGTCGGAGGTCGAGGAATATTCAAGTTCGGAGAAACGGTTCTTGAGTACCAGACCGCACTTCCCATCAGGGCGGCGGATGACTTTGAACGAGGCGAGAAGCTCAAAAGCATTGCGGCAGAAATTTCGTCGAATTGGAAGGGCAATGTTGCCAGAGAGATTCCTACCATTCCCGAAGAACCTGTTTGGAGCGAGTTTTCAAAGCTGCCGGAGGTTAAAAATATGTTATCGGAAGGTATCAGGATACCTATTGGATACGATAAGAAAACGGCAACTGTCTACGGTATAAATCTTGAAAACATATATACATATATTGTTTCGGGTAAGAGCAGAACGGGTAAAACAAACCTTTTGCGTATAATAATGCTTTCGGTTTCGCTTATGAACATGCTGGTTACCGTTATTGATACGTCAGGCGAATTAAAAGCTCTGGCTGACGATATTTCGGCCGAGTATATAGGAGACGGAAGAGCTTTATATGATTTCTGCACAAATCTGCTCCCCGATTTCAAAGAGAGAAATGCATTCAAGAAGGAATGTCTTTCAAAGGGGTTGACAGATTCGGAAATCTTTAAATCGATGCAGAAGTTTAAAAAACGGATCATTATAATTGGCAATCTTCCTGATTTTGTGAATCTTGTCAGAAGACCGGGAGAAGAAATTGACGATATATCCGGGTTTATGTGTAATCTGCTTGATAAGGGTGCAATCCATAATGTCTACTGGTTTGCCCAGCTAAATCAGGATAATTCGTCAGAGGTGGCCGGGATTAATACATATATGTCATTTGTCAAGGAAAAGAACGGAATTCATTTCGGTGGAAATGTAGCTGGACAAAGGCTTTTGACATATGATCATGTAGCATATGCAAATCAGAACAAAAAGCTTGCCGCAGGGATCGGAATGTTGCCTACAAATGATGATGAAACCGTAGAAACTGTTGTTGTTCCTTTCTACAGAAAGGAAGATTCGGATGATAAATCTGGTGACGATAGATGATCACGATGATGAAAACGATCTGATACATAAAGTTGTTGATGAATGCATATTCAAAATGATAGGTAATGAGGATTTTGAATATGTGGGTATAAAAAAGGCGAATATCAATCAGGTCTTACAGGATAATAAGGGGGTTGATTTCTGCTGTTATGATGTATCGGTGGGGATGGATCTTCTCTATGATCTTCGAAAAAGATATCCGCTAATGAACCTTTTGTTAGTGGTTGAAATGAGTATGTCTCCGACCGAATACCTAAAACCCGGGATCAAACCGGACGCGATCCTTATAAGACCGGTAAATCCTAAGAATGCTTCTGATACACTTGAAATTTTTTTGTCGGAGGGACTATCCCAAAGGGATAGCAGCGACCGGATATTTGTGGTAGACGGAAGAGAAGGTAAATATACTATTCCGTACAACAAGATTTACTATTTTGAATCAAGAGAAAAGAAGATTTATATCAAGACGATCGAAGGTGAGTATGGCTTTTACGGAACAATTGACGAACTTGAAGGGGAACTGTCCGAAATGTTTGTCAGATGTCACAGAAGCTTTATCGTAAACAAAAAGTACATACGAAAGATTTCGAACATAACTACAATAGAGCTTTCAAACGGTTTTATGGTACCCGTTTCAAGGTCGTATCGTCAAACCGTAAAGGAGTTGAAATGGAAAAAACGCTTATCGACAGACTTTTCTGCTTAAATGAGGATGAGTTCATTTTGCTGGCCGGGTCATGTGGAATAAGGGAATTGCATGGCTTTGAGATTCGAAATAACGAAAAGTGTGAATTAAATGAAGAACGGATAAAGATGTCTATTTTTTCTCTATGTAAAAAAGAGGTGCTTAGTTCTTCCGAGTACGGATTTAAAATAGCTTCGGACGTAAAGAGTATATTTCAATCGATCAAGGACGCAAAGCATGTGATCGACATTGAGTATACGGATGAAGAACAGGCACCTGTGTGTATATACGTTGGTGACGGACCGATTGCTTACGTGAGACCGGCAGCTAACGGAGTTGATTATGTCCAGCTTGGCGCCGGAAACGATAAAAGTCTTTCGGCTTTCCTTGAGGACTCCGAGCTTCTTCCTGAAGGAATAAAAGACGAAGAGATGGATTCTTTATGGGAATCGATCGAGGACAGGATCATGGTACCGGAGCAGGATATCGAATCCCTCCCAAACAGGTTTGTTTTGGTGAAGGTCAAAGACCCGGTTTCTAAAGAAATGATTGCTAAAGCTGCGGTTATCAGAAATGAGAACGGCATGATCTGCCTGAAGGACAGCCGGACTTTCGGGCGAAGTATAAAACGCTATCATAAGTCGGCATTCATTGAAAGTATCTGCGATGAATGCAGGCGGATCGGATTACGGGAGGTATAGAAAATGATACTGGTTGATATTTTTGTTACCAGCCTTGACAAAAGCTATGATTTCCAACTGAACGATAATGTCAAGGTTGAGACTATAATAGAGGAAATAAGCGAGATGGTGTGTCAAAAGGAAAGAATGAAGGTGGTCGGGGATACATCGGGTCTTATGCTGTGTGATATGTTTGCACACAAGGTCCTTGAGAAGGATAAAACTCTCCTGGAATGTGGCGTGTATACAGGAAACAAATTGATGCTCATTTAACAAGATATTACTTATTTCCAAAAGATGATCAATAAAAATCACTAAAAACATGTCGTCTGTCAGGAAAACATGTCGTCTGTCAGGAATTCAACACAAATGGATGTAAATGTGTTATTGTGCTTCTAAGAGATATGTGTAAGAAAGGGGAAAAGAAATGGCAGAGTTTTATGTGAATATAAATAAGCTACAAGCGGTGTTGCCTGCTTTGGAGAAAATATCAGAACAATTGGAAAATGAAAAACACTGTATTGAAAGCGTTAAGAATGGTTTGAGCCTTGGTAGCGGGACTCATAATATAAAAAAGAGTTTGGAAGGGTATATAG
>JAEEGI010004688.1_pt1 | contig 31865 bp, 28 predicted proteins | sample 8958751 | NCBI WGS metagenome assembly JAEEGI01 (sample SAMN16246545, study PRJNA631951) | gut metagenome | biome: gut microbiome; feature: rumen; material: KS-attached | host: Bos | place: Iran: Karaj | collected 2018-10 | reverse complement strand
AACCTATAGACTTTATGATACAGGCCCAGTATATAGAAGGCAGATGATAGTCAGTTCTGATAAGCCGGAGGGACCATACTCTGAGCCAGTTTTCATCGATGAGGATGGGATTGACCCAGGTCTTTTTAATGATGACGATGGACGTAGATATATGCTCCTTAACAGAGGAGCCAGAATATTTGAGCTAGATAAAACTGGAACTAAGAAGATTTCTGAGCCGACTCTTTTATACTATGGCAGTAATAAAAGAGCTCCGGAAGGGCCTCACATCTATAAGAAAGATGGCTATTACTATTTACTTCAGGCTGAGGGTGGAACAGGTCCAGGCCACAGAGTAACTGTATCTCGCAGTAGAGAACTAATGGGAGTGTATGAGCCATGTCCATATAATCCTATTATGAGACAGAACGACGAGGGCGCTACCATACAAAGGTGCGGACATGGAGATATGGTAGAAACTCCTGATGGCAGATGGTATATGGTGTATCTGTGTGGCAGGAAAATAGGTGATGGCTATAGCATTCTTGGAAGAGAGACTGCACTTGACCCTGTTACCTGGACAGCTGATGGCTGGCCAATAGTTAATGGATTAAAGGGACCATCCTGTATGCAGGTTAAGCCATATCCCGAGATCACTGATAGCTACAATAATACATTAGATTACATGACTCCAAGAGCATTTAAGGATGGAGATGTTAAGATAAGTAATGATGGAACCATTGTAATTCATGCAAGCGAATATCCTCTTAGCGATGTGAATAGCAGGAATATTGTCCTTAGAAGACAGGATAGTTTTGCTTTTGAGTACAGCGTCTTTATGGATATACCTGCAATTTCAGATGGACAATGCGCTGGAATTACTGGTTATTATGATGAGAATACCTTTTTTGAATTCGGACTCTGCAATAAAGATGGAAGGCTAAGCCTGTATTCCAGAGAGCATATAGGAGAAGAGGACAGATATATTTATGGAGATGAGGAAATTCCTGACTCTATTAAGCGTATTCGTCTTAAAATGAGTACAGATTATCTTGAGCGTACGCTTTCATATAGCTTAGTGACGGAAGATAATACAGATGCTGATTCAGAATTAACAATATTTACTACATTATCAAATGTTTATTATCTATGTGATGAGGGGTATGATAAGGGTAAGAGGTTTACAGGTGCTCTTGTTGGAATGTATGCAGTTGGTGGCAAGAGCAATTCTTTATACGTTACATTTAGAAAGGAAACATTATGCAGATAGGGATCAGATTTCACGATACAGTAGAGCTCCCTTTTGAGGAGAGACTTCAGGAGATAAAGAGACAGGGCTTTAGCTGCACACACATTGCGCTTTCCAAGGTGCCAGGCTTTACAGCCAATACTGATGCACTTACACCTGGATATGCAATGTATATGAGAGATGCTTTTAGAAGAGCAGATCTTGATGTAGCTGTTCTTGGCTGTTACCTTAACCTGGCAACTCCAGATGCTGCTGCCCTTAAGGCTAATCAGGATAAATATATGGCACACCTTCGTTTTGCTTCACTTATGGGAGCTGGCATGGTTGGAACAGAGACTGGCGCTCCTAATGTTGACTATCACTATGACAAGGAAGCATGCCATTCACAGGAGGCTCTTGATACCTTCATTACAAATCTTCGCCCTGTAGTTGACTACGCTGAGAAGATGGGGGTAATCCTTGCAATTGAGCCTGTATACAGACATATTGTATGGAATCCTAAGAGAGCAAGAGAGGTTCTTGATAGAATCGAATCACCTAACCTTCAGATCATTTTTGATCCTGTTAACCTTCTTTGGACTGATAACTTTGATCAGAGACAGGAGGTCTTTGAAGAGGCAATCGATCTTCTTGCCAAGGATATTTGTATGATCCACTTAAAGGATGCTGTGGTAGAGGGCGATAGTGTTAAGAGTATGGCTTGCGGTCTTGGAGAGATCAACTACGATACAATTGTTAAGTTTGCTCTTGAAAAGAAGCCATTTATCCATGCTACACTTGAGGATACCAAGCCTGATAACGCAGTAGCTGCAAGAGAATTTATTCAGAATATCGAAAAAAAATTCAGTTAAAATCTCATAGTAAAAATGTACATCATGTAAACGAGATGTTAACTGTGTATTAAAAATATGCTATCAAATGCTAAGAATGTCCGATTTATTTGGAACTGAAAGTGAAACTATAATGACATTATCGAGAGATAATGTCATTATTTTTTTACGAAAAAGGGAGGTTACAAAATGAAGAAAAAACTTATTGCAGTACTGATGACAGCAACCATGATCGCATCTCTTGCAGCTTGTGGTGTTACTGCTCCAGAATCAGTTGATACTGGAAGTCAGCAGACAGAGGCTACTCAGGAAACAAAAACTGAGGAGACCAAGACAGAAACAGCTACAGAGACAGCTCCAGCAGCAGATGCTATCAAGCTGGTTATGGCTGAGGTTAACCCACTGGATACTATTGTTGGTATGACAGACCAGAAGTTTAAGGAAGAGGTTGAGGCTAGATCTAACGGATCTATCATCATCGACCTTCAGGCTAGTGGCGTTCTCGGATCGGAGAATGACGTTCTTGATACAATGCTTGGTGGCGGCGGAACAATCGATATGTCTCGTATTTCTGCTTTCGCTCTTACAAGCTATGGCGGACAGAAGTCAATGCTTCTTTCACTTCCATATATCTTCACAAGCCGTGAGCACTTCTGGAATTTTGCTACATCTGATCTCGCTCAGGAATTCCTCCAGGAGCCATCAGAGAATGGTAGTGGTGTAAGAGGTCTCTTTTATGGAGAAGAAGGTTTCCGTCATTTCTTCACATCATATGAAATTTCAGATATTAACTCATTCAAGGGCAAGAAGATCCGTGTTTCTAATGACCCTATCATGAATGGTCTTGTAGAGGGCCTTGGCGCTTCTCCTACAGTTGTAAGCTTTGGTGAGCTTTATTCAGCTCTTCAGACTGGTGTTGTTGATGGTGCTGAGCAGCCTATCGCTAACTACAAGTCAAACGCATTCCCAGAGGTTGCACCTTACATGATCCTTGACGGACATACACTTGGTGCTATCCAGGTTATCATTACTGATGAGGCATGGAACAAGCTTTCAGCAGAGCAGCAGAACATCCTCGTAGAAGCTGGTAAGGTTGCTTCTGAGTACAATCGTTCAATCTCTGAGGAAAAAGAGAATCAGGTTCTTGAAGAGCTCAAGGCTGATGGCGTAACAATCATCGAGGTTGAGGACATTACACCTTGGCAGGAAGCTGTTAAGCCTGTAATCGAAGAGAACATCAAGGGTCTTGAGGACTACTATCAGAAGATCGTAGACATGAAATGATAGATGGATTTAGGATTGCGAGAACGAAGTGGAGCAATCCGTATATCATTAATAATATTGAGTAGAGGAGCCGTATGAATAAATTTTTTGATACGGTGGATAGAATCAAGCCTGTATATGATGTTGCCTATAAAATAACACTATTTATATGTAAGCTCTTGCTGGTGGCAGATATTCTGATCACCAGCATGAGCGTACTTGGAAGATATGTGTCTTTTGTTCCTGATCCATCCTGGAGTGAGGAGGTTGTATTAACACTCATGTCCTATATGGCAGTGCTGTCTGCAGCACTTGCTATCAGGCGCGGAGCGCATATCCGTATGACGGCTCTGGATATTTATCTGCCTAAAAAGCTAATTAAGATACTGGATCTGCTATCAGATGCCTGCGTTATGTGTCTTGCTTTCGTAATGTTGATCGTAGGATGGAAGTACGCAAGTACTATTGGCAGTAAGGGAGTTTATGTTTCACTTCCTAAGCTTTCAAGATTCTGGATGTATTTCCCAATTCCTGTTGCAGGCTTTGCTATGATCATCTTTGAACTTGAAGCTATCTACAACCACATAAAGGGATTTTTTGTAAAGGAGGAGAATAAGTGATAGATACAAATACTACTGCGATCGCTATTTTGCTTATTAGCTTCCTTGTAATGATTTTTCTTAGATTTCAGATTGCTTATGCTGTAGCACTTTCATCAATCCTTTGCCTTCTTTATCAGGGACTTCCACTTACAACTGTCTGCCAGCAGATGGTTAAGGGAATCAGTTCTTTTTCATTGATGGCAGTTCCATTCTTTATCACTATGGGCTGTATCATGGGAAAAGGAGGTATATCGGAAAAGCTTATTGCACTGGCGGATGCCTGTGTTGGCTGGATGACAGGTGGCATGGCGATGGTTAACATTGTAGCATCTTACTTCTTTGGTGGAATATCAGGTTCTGCAGCTGCAGACACAGCTTCACTTGGAAGTATCCTGATTCCTATGATGGTTGAGCAGGGCTATGATGATGACTTCTCAACTGCAGTAACAATCACTTCCTCATGCGAAGGACTCCTTGTTCCTCCCAGTCATAACATGGTAATCTACGCTATGAGTGCTGGTGGAGTTTCTGTAGGAAGTCTGTTCCTGGCTGGATATATTCCAGGAGCCCTGCTTGCTCTTTCTCTGATGATTGGCTCTTACATTATTTCCAAGAAGCGCCATTATCCTAAGGGAGATGCATTCAGCTTTAAGACCTTTATCAAGCAGCTTGGAATATCTTTCTGGGCACTTGCTGCGGTAATAATCGTTGTAGTTGGCGTTGTAGGCGGTGTTTTCACTGCTACAGAGTCAGCAGCTATTGCTGTAATCTACAGCCTTATTGTCAGCGTATTTATCTATAAGGGACTTGACTGGAAGGGCGTATGGAAGACACTTGAGCAGTGTGTGGACACATTGTCCATAGTACTTATCCTTATTGCAACATCGAGTATTTTTGGATACTGTCTCACAACACTCCATGTTCCTGATCTTGCAGCCAGAACAATCATTGGAATTACAAGAAATCCAGTTCTTATAGCACTTCTTCTTAATCTTATACTTCTGGTACTCGGATGTATCATGGATATGGCTCCAATCATTCTGATCGCGACACCTATCCTTCTTCCAATAGCAACTTCTATTGGAATTGATCCTGTACAGTTTGGTATAATGATAGTGCTTAACTGTGGTATTGGACTTCTGACACCTCCTGTTGGAGCAGTTCTTTTCATAGGCTCTGCTGTTGGTAAGGTTAAGATGGAGAGAGTTGTTAAGGCAACACTTCCATTCTATATTTGCATGGTTTTAGTACTCATGCTCCTTACATTTATACCGGAGATCAGTATGTTCCTGCCAAATCTTTTAATGAAATAAGTTTGTAGGGGTATTTATGGAATACAAGTATATCTGTGATGTTAAGGCGTACGACCTATGGATAATGGCAATGAAACGCACGTACAGATCTGTAGTCGGGGTTATCAATATTGTATTTACAGTAGCGATGATTTTTTTGCTCGCCAGATTCTGGAACGAATCTAATTCGCTCATTAAGGGGCTTCTAATATTTGGATGCGTTCTTTTCCCGGTTATTCAGCCGCTTTGCACTTATATGATGTGTATCAAGCAGCTGGAAGATATGCCAAGGGATATGGTTCTAACCTTTAATGATAAGGGCGTTCATATTGATGCTAAGGGACAGACACAGCTTCTTGGCTGGAAGAAAATAGCCAATGCCATCAAGAGAAAGAATATGATAATTGTTATGTCGGATGACAGACACGGATATATGCTTACAAACAGGACACTTGGAGACGAAAAGGAAGATTTCTACGAATATCTTTGCAGCAAAATTAAAGGCTAGTAGGAAATAGATATTTAAAAGAGGCCGCGTTATAATTTATAAATAATATAACGTTGCCTCTTTTTTATTAATACGTATGAAAAAAGTAAAAAACTTCTGGAAAAACCTCACAATAAAAAATAAAATAAAGTTCTTTAGTGCCAGTGTATTTATTGCTATATTGGCAGCTCTTTTGTTTGATGTATGGATCATCAAGCTGTTCATGGTGGACTTTAATTACATCATGGAAGATAATTCTCGTAGTGGTGAGCTGATCAGTGCGATAAATAAGGAAATAGATGTCTTTGACATATATGTTCACAGCTTGGATCCGGCAAATGATATTGAGTGGCAGGATGCAGTCAGAGAAACCAAGAACACATTTGCTAAAGTTCCTCTGGATTATGGGAGACTGAGAGATGAGCGCTATGCACAGCTCTTTTCCCTGAAAACAGCCTATGATGAATATTGTAAGGCAAGGGATCAGGTAATATCAGATTATCAGTCGGATACCATGTATGTCAGTCAGCTTTACAACGTATATGCTATGCAAAGCTACATGGTACAGTATGCGGAGAAATTCATTGATACTACAACTCGCGAGGGTAACAAAAGGTATCGGGAGCTGATGCCTATAGTTGTCAGTGTTCCGTTTCTTGTAGCAGCTATTGGGCTTATCATATTTCTTATGATCTACTATATTTCCAGGATGATGAACAGGTCTATAACAGTGCCTGTAATGAAGCTTGCAAGTGCGTCCAGGAAGATTGCAGCTAACGACTACAATATTGATGATGTTGTTGTGGACAATAAGGATGAGATTGGTGATCTCGTTTCTGCATTTAATAAGATGAAGTTTGCTACTGGAGAATATATCAGAGCTCTTGAGGATAAGAGAGAAGCCCTGGACCAGTTGCATGCTCAGGAACTGGAGAATCTTGAGATTGAAAAACAGCTTGAGACAATGAATCTTGAGCTTTTAAAGAGCCAGATAAATCCGCATTTTCTTTTTAATACCTTGAATGTTATAGCAGGTACTGCAAACCTTGAGGATGCGCACACAACTGAGCAGATGATAGAGGCTCTTAGCTCTCTGTTTCGGTATAATCTCAAGAATCAGGCAAAAGAGACACTTTTGTCCCAGGAGCTTAAGATTTCAAGAGATTATATGTATCTTCAGAAGATGCGTTTTGGAAACAGACTTGAATTTGAAATAGAGTCAGATGTGGATGAGAATTCTGTAATAGTACCGACCTTTACCTTTCAGCCCCTTCTTGAGAACTGTGTTATTCACGGTATTTCGCCCAAGGTTGATGGAGGAAAGGTATATGTTCGGGTTCAGCATTCTGATAACTGGCTTAACATAGAAATAGGAGATACAGGCGTTGGAATAAGTGATGATAAGCTCCTTGAGATTAGAAAGAGCATCTCAGAGGGCGGTAATTTAACCAAAAATGACGGTGCTGTTGGCATCGGAATAGGCAATATCAGTAGGCGTATAAAGGCTATGTACGAAAGTGCGAGCTTTGAGATAGACAGTAAATTAGGGGAGGGAACGGTTATTACCATAAATATTCCGTTCCATGGAAAAGAGTGATTGGGGGATTTTTATGTACAAAATACTTGTAGCAGATGATGAACCTATAGAGAGACAGGTTATTTTCAAGAAACTGAATAGTTTTTTTCCAGAGAAAGTTCAGATAATAACTGCCGAAAATGGAATTGAAGCATCCAGATTATTTGAGGAAAAAGAGTGTCAGATAGCCATTCTTGATATTGAGATGCCTGGAATGAATGGCCTTGAGGCTGCAGAGAAGATCAGAAGCTACGACAAGGACTGCAGCATAGTTTTTCTGACGGCTTTTGAGGAATTTGGTTATGCCAAAAAAGCTATCGGAGTAAGGGCTCTTGATTATCTACTTAAGCCTGGGTCCGATGAAGAGCTTGTAAATGTAATGGAGGAAGCCTTTAGAATCTGTGATGAATATGAGCAGCGAGCAGCTAAGGTTACAGAGGAATCAGAGCATATAAATGAAGTGGCAAATGAGAATTGCTCTGCTTTTATGGGAAGCGAAAACTGTTTACATGATGGGCAGGATAACACCCTGATCGGAATTGTTCAGAAATATATTGATGAGCACTACACAGAGGATATAGCACTTCAGGATATCGCAGGTTTTCTAGATTATTCGGATGTTTATTTCTGCAAGCTTTTTAAACATAACTTTGGCAAGAATTTCATCACTTATCTTAATGAATACAGGATGAATAAGGCTAAAGAGCTTCTGTCTGACCCTTTGATAAATATCAAAGATGTGGGACAGGAGGTTGGCTACAGAGATGCCAACTATTTTACAAGACTGTTCAAGCGTATGACAGGCGTTACGCCTAGTGAGTACAGGAGTGGAGTTTTAGGCTGATGAATAAGAAATGGGGATATGGTATCGCTATTTTTATTTCAATAATAGTTGTGATACTGCTTGGCGTCAGGATTTTTTTCTGGGTTAATAAGGGGAAAAATGAGACTACACCTGAATATGTACTTTTCTATGCTGAGAATCAGGTTGAGGACTATCCCACAACACTCGGAGCACAAAAATTTGCTGACAGGGTATATGAATGCACTAATGGCAGAATCAAGATCATAGTTAAATGTGAGGCTGAGCTTGGCAGTGAGATGCAGGTTATTCAGCAGATGCAGTTTGGCGGAATTGCTTTTGCCAGAGTATCTCTTTCACAGATGGCTGAGTACATTCCTGAGATGAATGTATTGCAGCTTCCATATCTGTACAGCGATTCTGAGCACATGTGGAGAGTTCTGGATGGTGAAATTGGTGACTTTTTCCTTGGGGAGACGTTAAAAGAGGGCATTGTTGGTCTTTCCTGGTATGACGCTGGCGCGAGAAACTTCTATAGTACAAAGCCAATTTCCAAACTGGAAGATTTGGAAGGCATGAATGTAAGAGTTCAGGAATCTGACATGATGGCTGATATGGTTTCTGCGCTTGGGGCAAAACCTATGAAAATCGTATACGCAGATGTTTATTCTGCTCTGGAACAGGGGATTGTAGACTGTGCAGAAAATAACTGGCCATCCTATGAAGCCATGAGACACTGTGATGTGGCTAGGTACTACACGCTTGATGAGCATACGAGAGTACCAGAACTTCAGATATGCTCCAAGGTAATTTGGGATAAGCTCTCAGTAGAAGATCAGAAGATAATTATGGAGTGCGCCAGGGAGTCAGCTCTTTTAGAAAGGCGCCTATGGCAGGAGAGAGAAAAGACCTCAAAGGAAATTGCAGAAAAGAGAGGTACAACGGTTATTACCCTGCCTGATAGCGAGAAAAAGAGATTTAGAAATGCCATGAGCCTTGTATATGAGAAATATGCAGGTGATCAGATGGACATGATCAGCAAGATAACAGAATATTAAGTAGGATTTATATCTGCCTATAAATTTTAGTTCTTTTACAAGAGTTTCTGTTTGGAATTATGATAAATACAGATAAAACGTATTGTCAGTTTATTAAGGTGGTTTCTTGGAAAAGAGGGATTATGAAGCAGATATTAGCTTTTGGAGATTCAAATACATGGGGCCTTATTCCTGGATCAACTCCATATGAGAGATATCCATGGGGAGTCAGATGGACTAGTCTTCTTCAAAAGAAATTCAGTGATGCCAGGGTTATAGAAGAGGGTTTATGTGGAAGAACAACAGTGTTCGAAGATGATCTCAGGCCTGGCAGAAAAGGTGTTGACAGCCTTCAGATTATGCTGGAAAGCCATTACCCGGTTGATTATGCGATCATAATGCTGGGAACAAATGACTGTAAGAGCTATTACAATGTTTCGGCGAGAACAATAGGTAAGGGTATTGAGAAGTGCCTTGATATTCTGGAAAGATATTTAGAGCCACAGAATATCCTACTTGTTTCTCCAATGGCACTTGGAGAAGATGTATGGCACGAAGAAAAGGACCCCGAGTTTAGCAAGGAGTCCGTTAATGTTAGCATTAAATTAAAAGAGGTGTACAGGTCTATTGCAGATAAGCACGGAGTTAATTTCCTTGCTGCATCAGATGTGGTCAAGGCGAGCCCTATAGACGATGAACATATGGATGCAGAAGCACACAGGAAATTTGCTGATGCAGTTTATAACAAACTTATAGCATCTGCAAGGATTGTAGCATAATTTATTTCTTAAGATGTTCGTACTGAGTCATAAGCTCCTCAGGAACAGGAATTTCTTCTTTTCTGAGCTTATTGATTATATTGACAACAGGCTTGGTCTGATTGGATATTCTGGTATTGTAGTGGTTGATAAGCTCAGTGTACTGAGGATTATCAGCCACTTTTTCACGTAGCTCTCTGGCAAATGGACAGAAGGTGAACATGATTTCCCTGACAACCTTGTTAAGTCTTGGTGAGCCTGCTGCCTCGAATTTAACGTAAGCAAGATAATCAGCGATAAATACGTTCTTATAGTTATTGCTGAATTTCTTAAGATCTGTACGAAGCTTTTCTTTATTCTCTGTGGATAGAGCAGGATTCTTTTTGTAGAACTGCAGATAATCGCAGTACATGGATGTAAGAGACGGATCTGTTACATCATTCCAGTGAATACCCTGTTCAGTCTTACACATTTCCCATCTGAACTCAGCAAAGAGTCTTATCATGCATTCTTCAGTGTTTTCTGTGTTGAATATTGAAACCAGCATTCTGGCTGGAGTTCTTCTGTTTTTACCTTCGATTTCCTGCCATAGGGATGCTCTTGAGCCTACGTTAGGCATAAGAATCATATATGGAGTAATGTCGTCTGCGTAGTGGAGCTGTGGAACACCAATCTCAGGATTAGAGAAAAGAGCTGTTCTGCAGAATACACCATAGTCGACACTTCTGATCATTGCGTAATACTCATTGATCTTGGCAACGTTAAGATAAGCCATATCAAGCGGCCTTAGGACGTTTTGTGCATCAAAAACGGGAACGAAGGATGAGATTCGTCCAAAGGTCATTCTGTTTCCAAGAGCAAATAGATTGTGAACCTCGAAATTAAGCTTGCTGGTAGGATCATTGGTCATGAGCTCTACCTGAGCCTGATTGAGCTGACCACTTGCCTTTTGTTCTCTAAGGTAGGTAGGCCAGTCCTGGTCAAATTCATTTCGTGAAGGCTCAACTTCAAGGTTGTATACCTTTTTAAGCCATTCGTAGCAGGTCAATACCTTGCCTTCGGGATCTGGGACATAGGCTTTGGCCATGTTGTAGAGTATGGCTGTATTTTTTTCTCCGGCAAGTTCTTCATCTACAAAGCCAAACATGAAGAACATACGAACTTCCATAGGAACATTGTCATCCCCAAGACTCTTTAAGAAAGCAGGAGTGTATACCTCGTAGAAGGTTGTGGCTATGTTTCTGCGGAGAGCTCTGGCTTCATCGGCAGAGTCATAGCGATTGTTCATGGCCTTGAACTGAGATAGCTGTTCCTCGAATTTTACGGAGATTTCAGGAGCGACATTTGCATACTGAAGAATTGTGCTAAGGGCATTAACAACTGTAACAGAACCTTCTCCGGTACCATTGTTGTTCTCAAGGTCGTTTAGTTTAGCGCGTATGGCCTTCATCGTTGTAGCAAAAGCTGCAGTTTTCTTTTTGAGCGTATTTCTGTATTCGATAAGAAGCTGGGATTCTCTGGAAATTTTGGTATATATCTCGTAGGTGCACATTACGACACCGGTAGCAATCTCAATGCTAAGAGGATAGAAGGTTCTCTTAAGGGAAGCCTCATTTTTCTTAAGACTTCTGATAAATTCAAAGGACCATTCAGTTATATCATCGCTCTGTTCGGGCGCTATGATTTCTTTTATTTCTGGGAATTCTTTGGGAACTTCGCCTACCTTTATGCAAAGGTTGGGATAATCAGTGTAATCTGTAATAACCTGATCGTATTCGGAAGTGGCATCTTCGTATTCTTTTTCGTAGACATCACAGCACTTAATAGCTGCTTCAACAGACTGAGCAGCAAGAATAGGGGCAATCTTGGGATTTGATTTAACAACGTTTGGAATATCATTTTCTGATTCGAAAGGGTAGGAATAGACAGCAGCTTCATCCATGGCTTCTATGTTGTATTTGTAGGTAGAGCCAGGAGTTTCTACTATGCCTATAAATCCGCCCACAGACAGAACAATAGAAGTATATTGATTGGAAATCTTCAGACTCCCCTTTACAACAACCTCGATGGTTTCAACAATATCTGTGCCTGCTTTATGAAGAATTTGCCCTTTTTCAAGTTTGATAAGACCCATATTATGCCTCCGGATGATCGCCAGATACCTACTCATAATAATGTTATCACGTCAAAAAGTTTACTTCAATCCGCATGTGGGTTGTAAATCTTAAATTTATGTAAAGGAGTAGATTATCTGTTTTAAGCGGTATTCGTTGGCATTTTTGACAGGACAGATAGAGTTATATATTTCTGTTGCAAAAAGAGTTTCCTTAAACTGACTATACTCTGCTGTAGTCAGCTCTTTTGCGGCGTTCTTGATATTTGTAAGTGCACTGGAGCCCTCACTATCGCCTATTGGCCTAAGGAGTATTGAGGAATCAGCCTTCATTCCAAGGACTCTCACAAAAGAAGTGTAATTGTCAGCCTTATACTCATCCATTGCAGCAGAAGTAATTCCAAGAACTATATGTGTCAGACATCTGCAGATGCGTGAATAAGCGATATCTTTGGATTTAAGGAGAGAGCAGAACTGGTCAAAATCCTGATATTTCTCGAGGTTAGAGGCTATTTTGTTAGAAAGATCCTCTGTCACATCAAGGTATTTGGTATAGCCATTATCTTTTTCCAATAATAATTTATAGTAAACAAGATCAGAAAAACGCTTAAGATCAGCCATGCGACCGGCGTCTTCTTTTAAAAGAGATAGACTAGGTGCAGGCATAGCGTCGACTAGGTCATCGAAAGATAAGCCATTTTCTGCAATAGCACTTCGGATTCCTGAGGCACTTGAAAGAGACGTGATTTCTGTAGAATTATAGCCTTCTCCGATTCTTTTGATAGTGACAGGTGTAATACTGCTGCCACGGGTAAGGATTGCCTTGATATATTCAATTCCAAGGATGTTATTAGGGCTACTAAGAACTGATTTAAGAAGAGCTTCATCCATGGAAAAACCATCAGTACCTGATAAATAGCTGATAAGAGCCTTTTGCCTTGCTACGGGGAAAGAGTCGCCTTGTTTAATGTAAGAAGCAAGCGTTTCTTTATACTGCGATGGCTCTTTGGCCAGAATCTGAGCTATCTGGGTGAGAAGAGCAGTATCTCCACATTCGCTTCCAAAGACGAGCTGGTCAACACATCCAAGTTTATCAAGAATAGAAACAGCTCCACTTGCAAAATATTCTGCACTTCCTGTTGAGTAGCAGACTGGAAGCTCGAGAATAAGGTCAGCGCCACATTTAAGAGCCATTTTAGTCCGCACAAATTTATCCACCATGGCAGGAGTGCCACGCTGAACGAAATCACCACTCATTACGATTACGATATGGTCAGAAGCAAGTTCTTTTCTGCAATAATCAAGTAAATGTAAATGACCGTTATGGAATGGATTAAATTCTGCTATGATACCTGTTGTTTTCATGTGGATGTAAGCGCTTTCAGTTTTTGCCTATTTTTGTACAATATTACCCTTGCTTATATATTTTACACTGATACAATTATTATGACGACTCTAATTTGTTAAGTCAGAATTCTATTATTTCTAGAACTTATTGGATTCATCTTATAAGTTTTACACAACAATATCAATATAGTGAAAAGAGGTTATTTATGAAAATTCTAGTAATCAATTGCGGTAGTTCTTCACTGAAATTCCAGCTCATCGATTCTGATTCTGAGGCAGTAATCTGCAAGGGACTTTGCGAGAGAATTGGTATTGAGGGCAGCCAGATTGTTTATACTCCAACAGGTAAGGACAAGATCACTAAGGTTGAGCCTATGCCAGATCACAACAGAGCAATCGAGCTTGTTATCGAGGCTCTTACTAACAGTGAGAATGGTGTTGTATCTCTTGAGGAGATCGGAGCAGTTGGACACCGTATTGTTCACGGCGGTGAGAAATTTACTAAGTCAGTTATAATTACAGACGAAGTTATCAAGGCTATCGAGGATGTAAGCGATCTTGCACCTCTTCACAACCCAGCTAACCTCATCGGTATCAGAGCTTGCCAGAAGGTTATGCCTGGTGTTCCTATGGTTGCAGTATTTGATACAGCTTTCCATCAGACAATGCCTCAGGATGCATACCTTTATGGACTTCCATATTCATACTATGAGAAGTACGGTATCAGAAGATACGGCTTCCACGGTACAAGCCATTCATTTGTTAGCAAGCGTGCAGCTGAGATCCTTGGCAAGAACCCTGCAGATCTCAAGATGATCGTTTGCCACCTTGGAAACGGTGCTTCACTTTCAGCTGTTGACGGTGGAAAGTGCGTAGATACTTCAATGGGTCTTACACCTCTTGAGGGACTTATCATGGGAACAAGAACTGGAGATATCGATCCTTCAGTTGTTGAGTTTATTATGAAAAAAGAGAATTCTACAGTAGCTGATGTTACTAACCTTCTCAACAAGAAGTCTGGTGTATTCGGACTTTCAGATGAGCTTTCATCTGACTTCAGAGATCTTGAGGATGGCTACAACAACGGACATGCTGGTGCAAAGCGCGCTGTAGATGCATTCGTATACAGAGTAGTTAAGTACATTGGTTCTTACACAGCAGCAATGGGCGGAGTAGACGTTATCTGCTTCACAGCTGGTGTGGGTGAGAACAGCGGATTCGTTCGTAAGCTTATCTGCGACAGACTTGGATTCATTGGTGCCAAGATTGATGCTGAGGCTAATAAGGTTCGCGGCGAGGAGAAAACAATTTCTACTCCAGACAGCAAGGTAACTCTTCTTGTAGTTCCTACTAACGAGGAGCTTGCAATTGCCCGTGATACATACGCTCTTTGCAAATAATTAAATCTAAAGTCAAAATTTTCATATTCGTAATAAAACGGATTAAAAATATTGCAAATTTTGAAGAGACAATATATTATATATATTGTCTCTTTTTACATGTATGGGAGGAGACTATTGAGTGTTTAATGTATTAGTTTTGCTTTATGGGGTTATGTAGTAATGAAAGAATTAAATTCATGTAAGGAAGCAATGGCGCAGAGTATTGAGAACAAGTACTTTGCAGTGGCACATCTTTATAAGGACGAGAAGGCCATGGAGATGCACATTCATGACTGCTATGAGGTGTATTTTTCTATTTCTGGTGGCAAGCAGTTCCTTATCGACAACAAGGTCTATGATATTGAGCCAGGAGATCTTTTCCTTATCAATCAGTATGATTCTCACTATCTTACACAAATTGATAAAGAGCTTCATGAGAGAATAGTTATCATGATAGATCCAGAGTACATGCGCAGTATTTCCAGCGAGGAGACTAATCTTGATGCATGTTTCCAGGACAGGGGAGAGAAGTTTTCTCACAAGCTCAATCTTTCCCAGGAACAGCAGGGAAGATTTCTTTATTTTATTAATAAGATAATTACAAGTAATGGTTATGGTCATGATCTTTTGGAGAGAGCTACATTTACAGAGCTCTTTGTCATGATCAATCAGATCATCAATGACAAGAAGAATAACAAGGCTACTGAGAAGACTGCAACCTATAACGAGCAGGTAGATGCTATTCTTTCATATCTTAATAACAATATTCAGTATCCAATCAGCATCGGAGATCTGGCCAAGCATTTCTATATCAGCGAATCTTATATTTGCAGGATTTTTAAGGCTGCTACAGGAACTACAATCAATAAATATATGACAGCCAGACGTATTTCCATAGCCAAGTCACTTCTTGCAGAGGGCACTGGAGTCAGTGAAGTATGCGATAAGTGCGGCTTTAGCGATTATAGTAACTTCCTCAAGGCATTTACCAAGTCTGTAGGTATTTCGCCCAAGAAGTATTCTCAGTATTGCAATAAGTGAGAATATGCTATAATCTCTATGATTCTTAATTGTTGGGGAAGCTTTATAAATGCGTATTATTGATTACTTTAATTATGTGGCTACTTTTATCTATGCTGTCATAGTGATAGTAGCTATCATGGGGAAAAAGAAAAATAGTAAAGCGTTTGTTTCCGATAAAAAGGCAAACGCTTTGTTTTTGCTTATTTTGGTCTTAGCAAGTGTGCTTCGTTTCTATCAGCTTGGCAGTATTCCACTTGGGCTTCAGCAGGATGAGGCGTCTATAGGATATGAAGCTTATATTCTGGCTAAATACGGAATAGATAGGAATGGATATACATGGCCTGTTTATCCAATTACCTGGGGATGTGGCGGCGGAAGTCCACTTCTAATCTATATAAATGTATTATCTATAAGATTGTTTGGAACTGGTATAGTCAAGCTCAGAATGATACCTGCTATCTGCGGAGTACTTACAGTTTTATTCTTTTATCTGACGCTTAGAATAGCATTTGAGAAAAAGACCTATAGGAATGAACTCTCACTCCTTGGTGCAGGATTTCTTGCAATCTGTCCATGGCATATTATTCTGTCCAGATGGAGCCTTGACTGTAATATAATGCCTTTTAATATGATATTTGCTGTATATCTGTTTATGCTTGCAAATAAGAAAAAGAACACGATTCTTTATGCTCTTAGTTCTGCAGCCTTTGCAATCTGCATGTACAGCTACGGAGCAGCCACAATTGTAATTCCGATATTCCTTGTTTTTATCAGCATTTATTGTATTTGTAAGAAGGAAATTACCTGGGGGCAACTTGCAATTTCTGTAGGCGCTTTTGTGATAGTTTTTGCACCTCTTTTATGGTTTTACATGGTTAACTACTGTGGCCTTCCGGAATTCTTTTCAAGGAGCCTTACAGTAAACAGATTTACATCGGCAAGAACCGGTGAAGCACTTATAGCTTTTTCAGATCTTCCAAAGAAGTTATTATCAAACCTTAGATCTGTTATGTTGTCTGTTTCAGTGGGAGATGAACAGCATACACTGGCTCATTTCTATCCGGGTTATGCTACGCTTTATAAGTTCACATTCCCTGTGACATTATTGGGACTTATTCTCGCTTTCAAGGATAGATTTAGAGACCTTTCTGATGCAGTATTTGGATTTCTTGTTCTTTCGAACATTATCCTTAGCATGGTGATAGTTCCTGACACTAACAGATTGGTGCTTATTTATGTTCCATTTATTTACTTCTTTATAAAAGGCATGGGATTTATAATGACAAAGTCAGGCAAGCTTCTGATATGTCTTTTAGGACTTCTACTTCTCGGAGCTATGTCTTTTGCCAAGGACTATTTTGGATATTACAACGTATATGCTACAAGCATATTCATGCCTGGATATGGAGATGCCATAAAAAGAGCTTATGAGCTGACAGGGGATGAGAACATGATCTATTCTACATATGATGGCTTATCATCACCATTTATGCTGGCGCTGTATTATACAGAGTATGATCCGCATAAATTTGTTTCTTCTGTGGAATACAGAAATGAACTTGATGAGTTCAGAGTAGCAGATGCTTTCGGTAATTTTGATTTTAGATTGCCAGAGAATATTACAGATACTTCTTATTATAATGATGTGTTTGTTTTATCCAGTAACGACCTTGCTATGATAGGGGAAGATACCTCATATACCGTTGAGGATTATGAAGGATATCACGTGGTTTACAAAACAGCTGCATTTTATAAATAAAAAAATGTTGACAAAAACATACACTGCGGATATACTACTTAGGTATGCTAATGAATAAACGTAAACAATTGCCTACAACACAGGCAGTTTCTTATACGGTTACTGTAAGGAGGTGTTACTGAAATGTCAATCTGCCCAAAGAATAAGTCATCAAAAGGCCATAGAGATCAGAGAAGAGCTAACTGGAAAATGACAGCTCCAACTCTTGTAAAGTGCAGTCATTGTGGAGCTCTTATGCAGCCTCATCAGGTTTGCAAGAAGTGTGGCTACTACAATAAGAAGAACATTGTTGAAACTGAGGCTTGATAAGTTTTAGTACAACTTCATTTAGTTCGAATTTAAAGGCTTTCCGAATACTTCGGAAAGCCTTGATTTTTGCATATCACTCTAGTATATTAGAATAAGTCGAATTTTAAATGGGGGACTGAGCAATGTCAGAACTTGTAAGAGTTGCAGTAGATGCAATGGGTGGAGATAACGCTCCTTTTGTTACAGTTAAGGGCGCAGTCGATGCCATCAAAGAGTCAGATAACCTTAAGGTCTTTCTGGTAGGACAGGAAGCTGTAGTTAACGAGGAACTTTCCAAGTATGACTACGACAAGGCCAGAATCGAAGTGGTTAATGCCACTGAGATAATTGAGATGGCTGAACCTCCTGTAATGGCTATCAGAACCAAGAAGGATTCATCTATAGTTAAGGCTATGTACATGGTCAATCACGGAGAGGCCGATGCATATGTTTCTGCAGGAAGCACAGGTGCTACACTTGTTGGAGGACAGGTAATTGTCGGAAGACTCAAGGGTGTAGACAGAGCACCACTTGCTCCACTTATTCCTACAGAGAAGGGTAGCTCACTTTTAATAGACTGTGGAGCTAATGTTGATGCCAGATCCAATCATCTTGTTCAGTTTGCCAAGATGGGTACAGTGTACATGGAAAATGTAATGGGCAAGAAGAACCCTACAGTTGCCATTGTTAACATTGGAGCTGAGGAAGAGAAGGGCAATGCTCTTGTTAAGGAGACATTTCCACTTCTTAAGAATTGTCCTGACATTAACTTTATTGGAAGTATAGAGGCAAGGGATATCCCTGCTGGCGGTGCTGATATTATCGTATGTGAGGCATTTACAGGTAATGTAATACTCAAGATGTATGAAGGTGTTGCTAAGTCAATGATGCATGTCATCAAGAAGAGCCTTATGAGTAATCTTAAGACCAAGATTGGTGCACTTCTCATCAAGGATGATCTCAAGAAATCTCTTGGGAACTATAGCATGGATCAGTATGGCGGAGCACCTATGCTGGGACTTAAGGGCCTTGTAGTCAAGACTCATGGAAGTGCCAATGACATAGAAGTTAAGAATTCTATTCTTCAGTGCGTAACATTTACAGAACAGAAAATAAGTGAAAAGATTAGCGAAAAGATCTCACAGTGAGAAATGCGCTTTTCGAATAAATATTTACTAAACTGCTAGGCGGTAAAAGGAAGGTTTATTATGGAATTTGAGAAGATGAAAGAAGTTATTGCTAATGTACTCAATGTTGATCCTGAGGAGATCACAATGGATACAACTTTTACAGAGGATCTTGGGGCTGATTCTCTTGACCTTTTCCAGATCATCATGGGACTTGAGGATGAATTTGATGTACAGATCGATCCTGAGAAGACAGAGAATATCTCTACTGTAGGAGAGGCTGTTGAGCTTCTTAAGGCTGCAATTTCTGGCAAATAATTGTAATAAATACAATGAATGGATGAGGCAGTTAATAACTGCCTCTTTTTTCAATTTGTAGTGAGGTAAATTATGTTAAACGAGCAGGAAATTAGAAACTTCCAGCAGATTATCGGATACGAATTCAAGAATACAGATCTTCTTATTCAGGCACTTACACACAGCTCTTTTGTCAATGAACAGAAGATCAACAAAAAGCCTGATTATGAGAGACTTGAGTTTTTGGGCGATGCTATTCTTGAGATGATCTCAAGTGAGTTTCTTTTTAAGAAATATCCTGATAAAAAAGAAGGCGAGATGTCTAAAATAAGGGCATCACTTGTATGTGAACCAGCTCTTGCTTTTTGCGCTGAGCAGCTTGAGCTTAAGAAATATATACAGCTTGGTAAGGGTGAAGAGGCCACAGGTGGCAGAAATAAGGAATCCATTATCGCTGATGTTATGGAGGCGGTAATTGGAGCTCTTTTCCTGGACGGTGGAATCGAACAGTCCAAGCGTTTTATAGATACCTATGTGCTGACAAATGCAGATAGTATGGCGATGTTTAGCGATAGTAAATCTATTTTGCAGGAATTTGTTCAGGCTGGGGGACTTGGACAGATTAAATATGAAATATGTGGCGAAAGTGGTCCTGAACATGATAAAATATTTGATGTCCGCGTTTTAATTGGCGACAAGAATATGGGAGAGGGGACAGGAAAAACCAAAAAAGCTGCTGAACAGAAGGCTGCTTATCAGGCTCTTCTTGTATTAAAAAATAAGTAATAATGTATTTAAAAAGTATTGAGATTCATGGCTTTAAGTCTTTTGCCAATAAAATAAAATTTGATTTCCATAATGGTATTACAGGTATCGTAGGACCTAACGGCTCAGGTAAGAGTAACGTAGCTGATGCTGTCAGATGGGTTCTGGGTGAGCAGCGTATCAAGCAGCTTCGAGGTGGTTCCATGCAGGATGTTATTTTCTCAGGAACTGAGCTTCGTAAGCCTCTAGGCTATGCTTATGTTGCCATTACTCTTGATAATTCAGATCATTCACTGGCTATTGATTATGATGAAGTTACTGTTTCCAGAAGATTGTATCGTTCTGGTGAGAGTGAGTACATGATCAATGGCTCTTCTTGTCGTCTTAAGGACGTCAATGAGCTCTTTATGGATACAGGTATCGGTAAAGAGGGCTATTCCATTATCGGACAGGGTCAGATTGATCAGATCCTTTCCAGTAAGCCTGAGGACAGGAGAAATCTTTTCGACGAGGCTGCTGGTATCGTTAAGTTCAAATCTCGTAAGGAAACAGCAATCAAGAAGCTTGAAGAGGAAAAGATAAACCTCACAAGACTTAGTGATATTCTCTCAGAGCTTGAGAAACAGATCGGACCTTTGGAGAAACAGTCAGAGGTTGCCAAAGAGTATCTCAAATACAGAGAGAGACTTAAAACTCTTGATGTAAATATGTTCCTGGTTGAGAACAAGAACCAGAAGCAGCAACTCGAGGATGCTGAGAAAAATCTTGAGATTGCACAGAAATCCCTTGAGGAAGCTAGAAAGTCCTATGACAATACCAAGGCTGAGTATGAGGAAATTCAGAAAAGACTTGAGGTATTGGATGCGGAGATTGACGAAGCAAGAGCTAAGATCACTGACTCATCTGTTAAGCGTGAGAAGTTAGAAGGTCAGATTGGTATTCTCAACGAGAAGATCAAGGCTGCCTCTGCTAATGATGCTCATTTCCAGCAGAGAATGAAGGATGAGCAGGCCAAGATTGATGAGAAGAATACAGAAAAAGAGAAATATCTTGCTGAAAAGGCTGAAATAGACAAGGAAGTAGAAGAGCTTTCTGTTAAGAGAAATGAAGCAAGAAAAGAGCTCGATAGTGTTATTACCAAGATTTCTAATGTTAATGATGAAATCGAAGAGTGCAAGAACACAATCATTGAGACTCTCGGTACAAGAGCTACTATCAAGTCCAAGCTTAGTTCCCTTGAGACAATGAAGGAACAAGTTAACATCAGAAAGGCTGAACTTACCAGTAAGCTTGTTCGTGCCAGATCTGATGAATCCAGACAGGAAGAAATCATCAAGAAACTCAGAGATGAATTTGATGCTATAACTGCCACTATTTCTGAGATGAACAAAAAGCAGAAAGAGACTGAGCAGGAAGTTGTTCGTATCAGAGAGGGTATGAGCCTTAAGGATACTGAACTTCGTAAGGCTACTGAGAAGTATCAGCAGGAGAAGTCAAGACTTGAAGCGCTGGCTAATCTTACTGAGAGATATGAAGGCTACGGCGGTAGTGTCAAGAAGGTAATGGAGCGCAAGGATGATACTAAGGGTATCATCGGTGTTGTTGCTGACATTATCAAGACTGAGCCTAAGTACGAGACAGCCATTGAGGTTGCTCTTGGCGGTAATATTCAGAACATCGTTACTGATGATGAAGAAACAGCCAAGAAGATGATCAAATACCTCAAGGATTCCAAGGCTGGTCGTGCTACATTTTTACCTCTTACATCGCTGGATAATCCACCAGAACTCAAGGCTAAGGAAGCCCTTGAAGAGCCTGGTGTTCTTGGCATGGCAGATGAACTTGTTACAACTGATCCTAAGTATAGAAGTGTTGCCAAGGCAATGCTGGGCAGAATTGTGGCAGTTGATAATATCGATAACGCTGTTAAGATTGCCAGAAAATACAAATACACTGTCAGAATGGTGACTCTTGAGGGTGAACTTCTTGTTCCTGGAGGAGCTATCAGTGGTGGTGCTTTCAAGAATAACAGTAATCTCCTTGGAAGAAGACGTGAGATGGACGAGCTTGAAGCCAACGTCAAGAAGTACAAGGACAGAATAGACGAACTCAAAAAAGAGATCGAAGAAGACAGAGAAAAGAGAAATGAACTCAGAACACTTGCTGAAGAGCTTAGAACAGAGCTTCAGGGCAAGTTTATCGAGCAGAATACTGCAAGACTTAATGTTGAGAACGAAGAGAAGCGTCAGGAAGAGCAGAAGGGCAATTATACGGACCTTAAGACTGAGAATGACGATATCGAAGCTAAGCTCAAAGAGATTGCAGAAGATAAAGAGAAGTCAGAGGCAGCTCTTTTAGAATCAGAAGAACTCGAGAAGCAGTGTACTGAAAAGGTAGAGAAATTCCAGAAAGAACTGGAAGGTCTCCACGAAATAGAAGAGACAGAGAATGAGAAAGCTTCCAAATGGGATATTGAATTTGAGAAGATTGCTCAGAAGCAGGAATTTGCGCAGCTCAATATTGATCGTATAAGTGATGATATTGAAAATGAGCAGAAATCTCTGGATGAGATCGTAGAAAATCTCAACAGCAACGCTCTCTCACTTGAGCAGAGCAAAAAGGATATAGAAGAGATCAAGCTTACAATTGAAGCTTCTACTAATGTTCACGATGAGACAAGTAAAGAGCTCGAGGAAAAGAAGAAGCAGAAGGGTGAACTGACAGAATCTCAGAAGGAATTCTTTGGTAAGACCGAGGAACTTAATAATCAGATGAATAGTCTTGATAAGGAAGTTACAAGACTTTCATCCAAGAAAGAGAAATGCAAGGAAGCCATCGAGACTCAGATCAACTACATGTGGGATGAGTATGAGATCACTCTTTCTGATGCAGCACAACTTCGCGACGAGGATATGACTGATGTTCCAGCTATGAGAAGAGAAACATCTTCTCTCAAGGATTCCATCAGAAAGCTTGGCGATGTCAATGTAAACGCTATTGAGGACTACAAGAACCTCATGGAGAGATATACATTCATGAAGACACAGCATGATGACCTTATAGAGGCTGAGGAGCAGCTTAAGGGAATCATCAAGGATCTTGATGAATCAATGCGTAAACAGTTTATTGAACAGTTCCACAGGATCAATGTCGAGTTCGATAAAGTATTCAAGGAGATGTTCGGAGGTGGTAAGGGAACCCTTGAACTCAATGAGGAAGAGGATGTTCTTGAGGCAGGAATCAGAATTAATGCTCAGCCACCAGGAAAGAAGCTTGTCAATATGATGCAGATGTCCGGTGGTGAGAAGGCTCTTACTGCAATAGCTCTTTTGTTTGCGATTCAGAACCTCAAGCCTTCACCATTCTGTCTGCTTGATGAGATCGAGGCGGCTCTTGATGAGAATAACGTAGTACGTTTTGCCAAGTATCTCCACAAATTGTCTAGTACACAGTTCATTGTAATTACACACAGGCGTGGTACAATGGAAAGTGCTGACAGACTCTATGGTATTACAATGCAGGAAAAGGGCGTATCTACGCTTGTTAGTGTCAACCTGATTGATAAGGAGCTTACGAATTAATGGCAAATGGATTTTTTTCTAAACTACAGCAGGGACTTTCCAAGACCCGTGATAATATAGCTAAAGGCTTTGAGAATGTCTTTAGTGGTTATTCCAATATTGATGATGATTTCTATGAGGAGCTTGAAGAGACTCTGATCATGGGAGATATTGGTATCAATGCTACCAGCAAGATCATGGATGAACTGAGGACTCAGGTCAAGGAGAAGCATATCAAGGATCCTGCTGAGTGTAAGGAACTTCTCATAGAAGATATCCGAGAGCAGATGCATACAGATGAGAATGCATATGACTTCGAAGATAAGAAGACAGTTATTTTCGTTATCGGTGTTAACGGAGTAGGTAAGACTACTTCCGTAGGTAAGCTTGCATCTATCTACAAGAGAAAAGGCAAGAAGGTACTCATTGCTGCTGCAGATACATACAGAGCAGCTGCAACAGAGCAGCTTCAGTCCTGGGCAGACAGAGCAGGAACACCTCTTGTCTCCGGAAGAGAAGGTGCAGATCCAGCCAGTGTTATTTATGACGCTGTAGGAGCTTTCAAGGCAAGAGATATTGATATTCTTATAGTTGATACGGCAGGAAGACTTCACAATAAGAAGAATCTTATGGAAGAGCTTGCCAAGATGAACAGAATCATTGATAAAGAGCTTGGTGATGTTTGTAGAGAGAACTTTATTGTTCTTGATGGAACAACAGGACAGAACGCACTTAATCAGGCCAGAGAGTTTGGAGAAGCAGCTCAGCTTACAGGTATAGTTCTGACCAAGCTTGATGGAACAGCCAAAGGGGGAATTGCTGTAGCTATCGTTTCAGAGCTTAACATTCCGGTTAAGTATATAGGCGTCGGTGAGGGGCTCGATGACTTGGAACGCTTTAACTCGGATGAATTTGTAGATGCACTTTTTAAGTGATATAGATTATTAGTTTTTGGAGGAGATGAGAAAATGGCTGATGAGAAAAAGATGACCCTCGATAAGTTCGAAGAGGCTTATGAAGACGTCAAGAAAGTAACCCTTGAAACTAAGCTTATTTACAGTGATTACTGGAGTAATACAACTGGAAATAAGGTTTATCTCAAACCTGAGAATCTTCAGAGAACTGGAGCATACAAGGTTAGGGGGGCATATTATAAGATTACAACTCTTTCAGATGAAGAGCGTAAGAAAGGGCTCATCACAGCTTCTGCTGGTAACCATGCCCAGGGTGTTGCTTACGCTGCTAAATGCTATGGGGTGAAGGCTACTATTGTCATGCCTACATCTACTCCTCTTATTAAAGTTAATAGAACCAAGGCTCTTGGAGCTGAGGTTGTTCTTTATGGAAATGTATATGATGAGGCTTATGAGAAGGCTGTAGAGCTGTCTCAGGAATATGGCTACACCATGGTACATCCATTTGATGATCTTGATGTTGCTACTGGTCAGGGAACTATAGCAATGGAGATTATCAAGGAGCTTCCAACAGTAGACTATATCCTTGTTCCTATTGGTGGAGGCGGACTTGCAACTGGTGTATCAACACTTGCCAAGCTCCTTAATCCTAAGGTTAAGGTAATCGGTGTTGAACCAGCTGGAGCTAACTGTATGCAGGAATCTCTCAAGGCTGGTCATGTAGTTGCACTTCCATCAGTTAATACAATTGCTGATGGTACAGCTGTTAAGAAGCCAGGTGAGAAGATATTCCCATATCTTTCTGAGAACATTGATGAGATAATCACAGTTCCTGATGAGGATCTCGTTGTTTCATTCCTTGATATGGTTGAGAACCACAAGATGGTAGTTGAGAATTCAGGTCTTTTATCAGTTGCTGCGCTTAAGCAGCTTGACTGCAAGGACAAGAAGATCGCTTGTGTTCTTTCTGGCGGTAACATGGATATTATCACAATGTCTTCTGTTGTTCAGCAGGGACTTATCATGAGAGACAGAATCTTTACTGTTTCTGTACTCCTTCCTGACAAGCCAGGAGAATTATCAAGAGTTGCTGGCGTAATTGCAGAAGTAAGTGGTAATGTTATCAAGCTTGAGCATAATCAGTTTGTTTCTATTAACAGAAACGCTGCTGTTGAGCTTAGAATCACACTCGAAGCTTTTGGAAGCGAGCACAAAGAGCAGATCATAGAGGCTCTTAATAGAGAAGGATATAAACCAAGGATTGTAAGGACAAATATTTAATATGAGCAGTACACAGACAATAAGCATTAAGAAGAGAGTAATGGATTACCTGGTGATCACTTTTGCAGCATCACTTTACGGCTTTGCAACAGCTCTTTTGATCGATCCTAATAACATTGCTCCCGGCGGAATTACAGGTCTTGCCATTGTACTTAACAGACTTATTCCTATCGGAACTGGTATGTGGTTTCTTATTATGAACATACCTATTTTGATCGTGGCAATCTGGAAATTCGGCATCAGATTTACTGTTTCAACTATTTACGCGACATCAGTTATTTCTGTCACAACAGATTTTTTTAGCACCTATTTATCAGCATTCTTTATTCACGATATTATTCTGGGTGTGACAATAGGTAGTTCACTTTCTGCGATAGCCATGGGACTTGTGTTCAAATCTCATGCTACAAGTGGCGGAACAGATGTTATAATTAAACTATTAAGACTTAAATATCCTCATATCAAGACAGGAATGCTCTATATTTTGACTGATATAGTAGTTCTTGTTATAGCAGGTATTGTATTTCAGGATATTACAGCAGCACTTTATTCATTTCTTTCTGTAATGGTTACATCATCAGTACTTGATCTTGTACTGTACGGAAGAGATGGAGCCAAGCTTATTTATATTATTTCAGACCATCCGGATATTATTACAGCTAGACTTCTTGATGAGCTTGACATTGGCGCAACACATGTATTTGCGCAGGGTGCATACAGTGGCGAGAAGAAAAAAGTCATCATGTGTGCTATTAAGAAGAGATTATCACCTATGGCTGAGGATATCGTTAGAGAAGAAGATCCAAATGCATTCATGATAGTTACAAGTGCAAGTGAGATATTCGGAGAAGGTTATAAAAGTTATTTTGACGAGAGAATGTGAGCATGAATAATACTTCCCAGGATACCAGAGAACGTATCGGCATTAGAAATTCGCATAATATCATTTCAATTATCTTTTTGAGTCTTGTAGCGCTGCTGGCACTATCTTTTAGTGTCATGCTGCTTATTAAGAATGCCTCCCTGAAAAGAGAAGAAGAGGCTGTCAGGAGTGAGCTGGAAGCTCTTAATGAGGAAGGATATTATACGCTTACTGAAGCTGATAAGCTCATTGAGAATGCCAGGGAAGAAGCTAAGGTAGAGACTACAAACTCTATCAGAGACATGATTCAGGAAAAGCTTGAAGCTGGTGAAGGTACTACCAGTACTATCAGATCTCTTTTCCCAGATCAGATGGTTGTTGCCAGTTCAGGAAGATATTATTTCTTCCCTATTCTGGATTCTATAGCACATCATGGATTTGCTTCTGAAGATTTCGAAGTTGGAGATGACGGCTTCCTTGAATATGTTGGAACTGATCCTTCTGTCAACGTCAAAAAAGGTGTCGATGTATCCAGATTCCAGGGTAAGATTGACTGGAAGAAGGTTGCAGATGACGGAATTGATTTTGCATTCATAAGAGTTGGCCTTCGTGGTACTACAGAGGGTAAGATCTTAGTTGATGACTACTTCGAAGATAACATGAAGGGCGCAACTGAAAATGGCATAGATGTGGGAGTGTATTTCTACTCACAGGCTGTTAATAAGGAAGAAGCCCTTGAAGAGGTTCAGCTTGTTCTTGATATGATCGAACCATACGATGTTAAATATCCTGTGGTTATCGATATAGAGTCCGCTGATTCAGATACAGCCAGAACCGTTGATCTTACATCTGATCAGTATGAAGAGGTTGTTCATGTTTTCTGTGATACTGTCAGAAGTGCCGGATACAAGCCAATGATATATGGCAATGTTAAGTCATATACTCTATTGATGGATGCTCAGGATGTTGACGATTACGATATTTGGATCGCATATTACGGGACACCACTGTATTATCCATATCATTTTGATGTTTGGCAGTTTACATCATCTGGTTCTGTAAACGGAATCGATGGCAATGTTGACCTTGATATATGCATAACTGACTATTGAGAAGAGCATGATGATTAGAGAATTTGATGAAACACTTCCTTATTCTGCATATGAGCAGAAGGGATATCTGGAACAGGATTTCAGATTCTTTCATATAAAAGATCATACGAATGTTGATATTCCATACCATTATCATGACTTTCACAAGGTGGTCCTGATTCTTGGTGGCAATGTTAAATACCTGATCGAAGGACGAGAGTACGAGCTCTTGCCCTTCGATTTTGTGCTTGTAAACAGATATCTTATTCACAGGCCTGTTATCGAGATGGGAGATAGCTATGACAGAGTGATCCTGTATCTTAGTGATGATTTTCTAAGGAGCTATAATCTTCTTGATGCCTTTGAGAAGGCTAAAGAGATAGGCAGCTATGTAGTGAGATTTCCTGGTGATGTGAGTACAAGTATCTATGAGCAGTTCAGCAGAATAGAGCAGGATATTCATAAAGAAAAGGAAGAGTATGCTGGGGAACTCCTTACAAGGATAGATGTACTTAAGGCGCTTATAAGTTTTAACAAAGCCTGTATTAAAGAGGACTTTGGTTTTAAGCCTGAGGCCAGATATAATCGTAAGGTCATTGAGATAATTAACTATATTTCTGAGAATCTTTCGGAAAATCTTTCTATTGATTATCTTGCTGACCATTTCTATATGAGTAAGTATCATATGATGCGAGTTTTCAAGAATGAGACTGGGTATTCAATTCATCAGTATATTTCTGAAAAGAGAATTCTTTTTGCCAAGAATATGATCATGTCTGGAGTTCCAGCGACAACAGCCTGTCTTGACTGCGGCTTTAAGGATTATTCCTCTTTTAGCAGAGCCTTTAAGAATCAGTTGGGAATCCTGCCATCAGATATTAAGAACTAAAATGATAATGAAAAATTACAGAGAACAAGTGTCAAGAAAAAATACTTGACACTTATTTTGTTTTTAGTTATTATATCATTTGTGTTTAAAGGTAAAGAGGATACATATGAAGAAAATCGTAGAGCAAGGCTTGTTGTATGATTTTTATGGCGAGCTTCTAACTGAACATCAGAAGGAAATATATGAGGCCGCTGTTTATAATGATATGTCTCTTACCGAGATTGCTGATGAGAATGGTATCAGCAAACAGGGCGTACATGATCTTATCAAGAGGTGTACCAATACTCTTCAGGGATATGAAGACAGGCTTCATATGATCAGACGTTTTGAGGCTATTAAGGCTGAGGCTATGGCTTTGGACAGTATAGCTGAGGATACAGAGAATACTCTTAGTGATGAGCTGAGAGAGAGACTGAGATCCATTTCAGGAAAACTAATTGAGGAGCTGACTTAATAGATGGCTTTTGAGAGTCTTACAGATAAATTACAAAATGTATTCAAGAACCTTCGCGGTAAGGGACGTTTGACTGAAGAAGACGTTAAGCTTGCTTTAAAAGAAGTTAAGATGGCGCTTCTGGAAGCTGATGTAAGCTTTAAGGTAGTTAAGCAGTTCATTTCTGCAGTTCAGGAAAGAGCCGTTGGAGAAGATGTTTTAAATGGTCTTAATCCTGGACAGATGGTTATCAAGATCGTTAATGAAGAAATGATCTCTCTTATGGGGTCTGAGACCACAGAGATCAAACTTCAGCCTATAAATGAGGTTACAGTCCTCATGATGTGTGGCCTTCAGGGTGCTGGTAAGACAACAACAGCAGCCAAGATTGCTGGCAAGCTCAAGATGAAAGGCAGAAAGCCACTTCTTGTAGCCTGCGATATTTACAGACCTGCGGCTATTGATCAGTTACAGATCAATGCAAACAAGCAGGAAGTTGATTTCTTTACACTTGGATCACATGCTGATCCAGTTGATATTGCCAAGGCTTCTATTGATGAAGCCAAGAAGAACGGCAATAACGTTGTAATCATTGATACAGCCGGCCGTCTGCAGATTGATGATATCATGATGCAGGAGCTCGTTGATATAAAGAATGCAGTTGGCGTTCACCAGACACTTCTTGTTGTTGATGCCATGACTGGTCAGGAAGCAGTTAATGTTGCTTCTGAGTTCAATGACAAGGTAGGAGTTGATGGAATCATCCTTTCCAAGATGGATGGTGATTCAAGAGGTGGTGCAGCTCTTTCAACCAAGGCAGTTACAGGCAAGCCTATTTTATATGTAGGTATGGGCGAGAAGCTTTCTGATCTGGAACAGTTCTATCCTGACAGAATGGCGAGCCGTATCCTTGGAATGGGCGATGTACTGAGTCTTATCGACAAGGCTGTAGAAGCTAATGCCGAGAGAGATGCAGAAAAAGATCGTGAAATGGCTCAGAAGATGAAGAAGGGCAAGATCGATTTTGAAATGTATCTTGAGAGTATGAAGGCAATGCGTAATATGGGTGGCCTTTCATCAATCATGGGCATGCTTCCAGGAATGGGCAAGATAAGCGATGACATGCTTCCAGATGAGAAGCAGCTCGCAAGAATCGAGGCAATTGTTCTTTCCATGACTCCTGAGGAACGTAAGAATCCTAAGCTTATGAGTCCACAGAGAAAGTTCAGAATTGCTAAGGGCTCAGGTAACGACATTGCTGATGTTAACAGATTTATCAAGCAGTTTGAGCAGATGCAGAAGATGATGAAGCAGATGCCTGGACTTATGGGTGGTAAGCGCGGCTTTGGTAAGTTTGGTGGCCTAGGAGGCTTTGGTGGTTTCCCAGGCGGTAAGTTCCCTTTTTGATATGTCTAATGGCTATAATGGCTGTTTTACACATATAAGCAAATAATATCTATCTTAATTTTTTTTAAATGGAGGAAATTTAAAATGGCAGTAAAAATGAGATTAAAGAGAATTGGTAAGAAGAAGGTTCCTTTCTACAGAATTATCGTTTCTGATTCAAAGGCTCCTGTACAGGGTAAGTTCATCGATGAGATCGGAACATACGATCCTAACACAGATCCTAGCACAGTTAAGATTGACGCAGAACTTGCTAAGAAGTGGCTTTCAAATGGTGCACAGCCTACAGAGTCTGTTGCAAAGCTTCTTAAGCAGGCCGGCATTAAATAAGGCTTTTTGGTAATTAAAAAACATATGCCGGGGGTTAATCAATGAAAGAATTAGTTGAAGTTATAGCAAAAGCGCTAGTTGATAATCCGGATGAGGTTGTTGTTTCCGAGAAAACAGACGGGCGTAACATTATGATCGAACTTCATGTAGCTTCTTCAGACATGGGCAAGGTCATTGGCAAACAGGGCCGTATTGCCAAGGCAATTCGTGCCGTTGTTAAGGCTGCATCAACAAGAGAAAATCTCAAGGTTGATGTAGAGATAGTTTGATTTTAACCTTTGCATTTGCCAATCATATGAGTCGAATAGGGCTTTATAGCTTTATTCGACTCTAAGTTTATTACAGGATTTTTAAAGAATATTATGAATTTTCATATCATGACGTTATTTCCAGAGATGATAACTGGAAGTCTTTCAAACAGCATTACTGGTAGAGCAAGCGATAAGGGTTTTATCTCTTTTAATGCTGTCAATATCAGAGATTATTCTAACGACATTAAGCATCACAAGGTTGATGATTATACATATGGAGGCGGTGCAGGTATGCTTATGCAGGCACAGCCTATTTATGATTGTTTTATTTCAATTAAAGACGAGATTTTAAAGCGCGGCGGAAAGAGCCCTAGAGTTATCTATGTTACGCCACAAGGCGCTGTTTTTAACCAGAAAATGGCTCAGGAATTTGCTACCGAAGAAGATATTGTGTTTCTGTGCGGACACTATGAAGGTGTTGATGAGAGAGTACTAGAAGAGATTGTTACAGATTATGTTTCTATAGGTGATTATGTACTGACAGGAGGCGAACTTCCTGCAATGGTCATGATCGATGCAATTTCAAGACTTGTACCAGGTGTCCTTAATAACGATGAGTCAGCTATGACTGAGAGCTTTAATAATAATCTGTTAGAGTATCCTCAGTATTCGAGACCAGAGGAATGGATGGGCAAAAAAGTTCCTGCTATACTATTATCAGGTGACCACAAGAAGGTTGATGAGTGGAGACTTGAAAAGTCTATAGAAAGGACCATGGAGAGGCGCCCGGATCTTTATGAGAAATATCTTGCCGAAAATCCGCCCAAGCCTCCTAAAAAGAAACGAAGGAGCAGGAAAGCTGATCCGGAAATTT
>JAEEGI010004684.1_pt1 | contig 31877 bp, 35 predicted proteins | sample 8958751 | NCBI WGS metagenome assembly JAEEGI01 (sample SAMN16246545, study PRJNA631951) | gut metagenome | biome: gut microbiome; feature: rumen; material: KS-attached | host: Bos | place: Iran: Karaj | collected 2018-10 | reverse complement strand
GGCCTGACGATGGACATGGCATATCTGTTCCTGTTCTATGCAACAGATGGAAAAGAGACCCTGACCTCCGAAGCAAGGATCGAAGATCTGCCGGTGGAACTGTGGTAGGAAGATGAATGAGGGACAGATGTGCAGATCAATGCAGGCCCTCATTTTTTCTTTTTGTCTTTTCAAAGCTTCTTCAAGGGATAAAAATGCTGTTTATGTTAAAATGAACCTGTATGTTGAAACGTTTCTTTTCCTACTATAAACCGTATCTCAAGACATTCATCCTGGATATGACCTGTGCCTTGGGCAATTCCGCCATCGGCATCGTCTATCCCATCATCACAAGATACATGCTGAACGACCTGATCCCCAACCGCAAATCGGAGATGATCATCCGTTTCGGCATCCTTCTGCTATGTGCCTATATCCTGAAAATGATCATGAAATACTGCGTGGACTACTACGGACACATGGTCGGTACGCATATGCAGGCGGACATGCGAAGAGAACTTTTCCGCAAGCTGGAACAGCTGCCGTTCTCGTTCTACGATGGCAACGAGACCGGGCAGATCATGTCTAGGATCACTTCCGATCTGCAGGAGATCTCCGAGCTGGCGCACCATGGCCCGGAAATGGCTGTGATGTCCACGTTCTCTCTGGTCTTCTCGTTGATCTATCTCTCCCGGATCAATCTGACGCTGTCTCTGATCATTTTTTCGTGTTCCCCATTCCTGCTGCTGATCACGATGTTCGTGCGCAAGAAGCACCTCAGATCGTCCCGCAGAGCGCGCAGATCACTGGCACTGATCAATGCGGACGTGAACTCTTCGGTCTCAGGCATCCGCATCACCAAAGCCTTCAACAACGCCGAGATCGAAATGGCCAAATTCGAAGAAGGAAACAAAGCCTTCGTGGAATCCAAGAAAGGCCAGTATTTCACCATGGCCATCCAGCATGCCACGACGATCTTCGTGACCGATGTCTTCAATGTCGTCTGTCTGATCAGCGGCGGTTATTTCCTGTATAACGGTCTGATCAGCTTCGGCGATTATTCTTCCTTCATCGTCTCGATCGGTTTTTTTACCAGCCCGATCCTGCAGCTGGTCCAGTGGATGGAACAGTTCAACGACGGAGCGACCGGTTTCGAGCGTTTCATCGAGATCATCGATCTGCCGGTGGAACAGGACAGGGAAGGGGCCAGGGACTACAAGCGTCTCAACGGTGACATCCGTTTCGAAGATGTCTGTTTCGCCTATAATCATGACGAAGACGAGCGGGAGATTCTGCAGGATGTCAGTTTCACCGTACCGAAAGGAAAGACGGTCGCCCTGGTCGGACCAAGCGGAGGAGGCAAGACCACGATCTGCCATCTGCTTCCGAAGTTCTACCATGTCGACAGCGGCCGCATCACCATAAACAACGTCGATATCGAAGATATCACCATGCATTCATTGCGCGAGCACATCGGCATCGTCCAGCAGGATGTCTTCCTGTTCTCGGGAACTTTCTATGAAAACATCGCCTACGGCAAGGAAAACGCGACCGAGAAAGAGATCGTCGCTGCTGCCAAGAAGGCGAACATCTACGACTACATCATGTCGCTTCCCGAAGGTTTCGATACCCAGATCGGCGAACGGGGCATCCGACTCTCGGGAGGCCAGAAGCAGCGCCTGTCGATCGCCCGGGTCTTTCTGAAGAATCCGTCCATCCTGATCCTGGATGAAGCCACTTCCTCTCTGGACAACGCGACGGAAGCCCTGATCCAGGAAGCCCTGAACAGCCTTAAGAAGGGACGCACCACTATCGTGGTGGCCCACCGTCTTTCGACGATCCGGAACGCCGACAAGATCCTGGTCGTGTCCAAGGGAAAGATCATCGAAGAAGGCGATCACGAGACTTTAATGAAGAAGCGCAGCGGCTTCTACAAGCGCCTGTACAATTCCCAGTTCATCGATGTCGATCACGGGATCACCGAAATGTTCAGCTAGGTCCATGCGGACCTTTTTTCGTTATAATAATGATAGGAGATCATTTATGAAATATACGATAGAAAATGAATATCTGAAAGCGGAGATCAGCGATCTGGGGGCGACTCTGTACCGTTTCATCTCCAAGAAATCGGGGATTGATGTGGTTCTGGGTTTCAACGAGGAAGAGGATTATCTGCGCAATTTCGGCTGCTTCTTCGGAGCGACCGTCGGCAGGAACGCCAACCGGATCGGCAACGCGAGATTCGCGCTGAACGGGAAAGAGTACCGGCTGACCGTCAATGACAATATGAACCAGCTGCATGGCGGAGGCATCAACGGCTTCAGCTTCAAGCGCTGGAAAGCGATCGAAGAAAAGGAAGACCTGGTGAAATTCTCTTATCTGTCGGAAGACGGGGAAGAAGGCTATCCGGGCAATCTCTATGTGACGGTGACCTACCGTCTGGAAGGAAGGAAACTGTATTTTGAATTCGCGGGAAGCAGCGATCAGGATACGCTGTTCAATCTGACGAACCACTCCTATTTCAATCTGGGAGACAAGGATATCATGGATCATACGCTGCAGATCTTTACGGACAGATACTCGCCGACGGACCGGTATGCCCTGACGCTGGATGAAGTAAGGGAAACAGCAGGAACGCCATACGACTTCTTTGAAGCAAAGAAGATCGGCGGCAACCTGAAGCATCTGCCTACCGGCATCGACAACAACTATGTCTGGGAGACGATGGGCGAGAAAAAGATGAGCAGCCTGAACTATGGGAAGCTGACATTGAACATCTACTCCGATCTGCCGGATATGCATGTGTATACTTCCTACGGTCTGAAGACCGATACGGGAAAGAAAGGCGAACCTTACGGCTTCTACAGCGGGATCGCCATGGAATGCCAGTATTATCCCAACGGGATCAACTACGGGGAGAAATATCTGCTGCCAGTCTTGAGGAAAGATGAGATCATGTCTCACTATATCGCTTATGAACTGATCGAGGAGGATTAGAAATGGAACTGCAGGAACTGTTTTTGAAACGAAGAAGCGTGCGCGCCTATAAGGAGGGAATCTCCGAAGAAGAACTGAAAGCCATCATCGAGAAAGTGCTGCTGGCGCCGTCCTGGAAGAACCAGCAGACCGGCCGCTACTATGCGGCGGTCAGCCCGGAAGCGGTGGAAGCGGTCTACGAAGCCATGCCCGGCTTCAACCAGAAGTCTTCGGAGCATGCCGCGTACATTATCGCGACTTTCAAGAAGGGCATCGTCGGCAATCCGGGCCCGGAACAGGATCTCTGGGGAAGCTATGACCTGGGTCTGCAGAATGCCTATCTGCTGCTGCAGGCGAAGGAAGCCGGATACGATACGCTGATCATGGGTCTGCGGGATGAAGAGAAGCTAAGGGATTATTTCAGCATTCCCGAGGATGAGACCATCATGAGCGTGATCGCGATCGGCAAAGCCGCGCAGGAACCTGTCCTGCGTCCGAGAAAGAGTCTGGAAGAGATCCTGACCGTCAGGTAGGGTTTATGAGCGTCATTGCGACCGTCTATATCCCGGAAGGCATCATCATGGCGGCGGACAGCCGGGTCACCGGTTCGTTCCGGCACAGCGACAGCAAGATCATCGACCGCTTCACTTTGAGCGACAACGGCCAGAAGGTCTTTCTGCTGGCGGACAAAAGAGTCGGCATCTCCGCCTGCGGGGAAGCCGAGATTGGCAGCCAGACCATCGCGGATTTCATTCGGGAATTCGAGATCATGCACGTCAGCAAGGAGGATACGGTCGAAACGATCGCCTCTCATCTGCTGGAATTCGTCCATGTGAAAAAGAAGAACGCAAGCGTGCGTTTTCATGTGGCCGGCTATGACGGCGATGAACAGAGGGTCTTTGAGGTCAGCGATTCGGTGACCCGGCTCAACACAAACAACGCCTATGCCGCCTCGTGGAGTGGGGATATCTCCCATCTGACGGATCTGATGAACGGCAAGACGCCGATGATCTTCGACTGGAACCACATGTATCTGAAAGACGGGATCGAACTGGCGGAATTCATGATCGATGTCAACTGCAAGGCCCAACGCTTTTCTCTCGGCGTGGCGACCTGCGGAGGGCCGATCGACATCCTGCTGATCACCAAGGACCAGGCAAGATGGGTCAAACACAAGATCCTGACGGATGCCGCTTAGGCGGACTTTCCGATAACGATAGAAACGATAAAGAGACGAAAGTCTCTTTTTCTTTGCTTCGATTAGGAAATCAGTAATGCATTTTGAAAAAACCGGTCATTTCCGATTGTGCCACATGATGGATTTGCTTGTTATTTTGACAATCTATTAGCAGACAGTATATTAAACTCATGACGTTGAATGAATTGATAGATTTCTGAAACAACTATGAGAATTCGTCATGCTTTCCATAGTTTATTATGTAGGCGGAGATGATAACGCCATGAAAAGCGCACTGGATGAATTGTTTGAGCTGTTAAGCAGCATTGGATTGGAAGACGCAGAAATCAATATGCTGCTGGGAAGATTTCTTGAGGAAGAAGCGCATTCCTATGTTGAATGTATGCGGATGATAAAAGAAAAACTCCAGAAAGACAGGAAGTATAGTTAACATGCAGTTTTTTAAACTGACATCTTCGTGCTTCTGGAGCTATTTACTTGAGTGCAAGGTGTATAGAACGATCTCGCTGTCGGCGAAGAGCCGGGCGTTCTTTCCGGTACGGCCGACACCGTTGCTGATGTCTAGGGTCTTGCCGTTTGTCACGGTCTTGTCTTTGAAGTATTTCTTTGCGCCTTCGGGGCGATCGAACAGACTGATGATGGGAAGATATACCTGCCCTCCCAGAGAATGGCCTGCCAGAAGACGGTCGAAGTCATAGCCGTTCAATTCGATGAAAAGATCGGGGCAATGGGAAACGACGATCGTATAGCGGGACGTATCTACGCCGGCAAAAGCGGAAGCCGGATCGGGGTTTCCGTTAAGCAGGTTGTCGATTCCGACCAGGTTGATGAAACTGTTGCGGTCGACATCGATGGTATTGTGATCGTTTTCCAGCAGGACGAATCCGGCTTCCTGCAGGATCGTCTGGCTGCGTTCATCGTCCATATCGCCGTTTACCGCGTATTTTCCGTAAGTCGCTTGCAGATCCGTCAGACAGTCAAGGAGAAACGAACGATCGGCATTTTCTACGGCCAGGTCGCCTCCGAAAACGACCAGATCCGGATGAAAGGCATTGATCCTGTCGGTGAGTGTTCGCAGGTCTTCTTCCTTAAGAAACTCGCCGAAATACAGATCGGTAAAATATGCCACCAAAAGACCGTCGGTGTCTTCATCGATTTTGGCGGAATAGATGTTTTCTTCCCGGACCGTCAGCTGTCTGGTATTGACTCTGGTTGCATTGTAATAGGCAATGAATGAAAGGGCAGCCAGAACAGCCAGTGCCGTGAGGATCTTCTTGAGCATATCCTTATTATAGCTTATGTCTATCACATAATTTTACATAATTGAAACATAATATATGGATATCTCTTTGTTACCATGAATATGCAAGGTTGAGATACCTTGCCGATACCAGCCCCCAAAATTAGTCGTATCGTAATATTTATCCCCTTAAATAAGACAAAAGAGTAAGCCCCACCTATAATAGGGGCTTTTCTCATGGTAAAATGGTTGTATGAATAAAAAACTGGGAATCGTTGCTTTGCTATTATTTCTCTTATGTGGCGCAGCCGGCGGCTACCTTTTATGGACGATCCATCAAGGCAACAAGACTTCGCCGTATTTTCTTGCTTCGGCAGAACAGTATGTCACGGTGCGGACGAAAGAAGGCGATACCTTGGATCTGCCTAGAGGGACCATGGTGGAGATCCGCGACAAGGATGTCAGCATCGATGATGTCGTATACAAAGAATTCGAATACAACGAAGAGCTGTATTACATTACGGAAGACGTGCTGCGAGAATCGCGCCGAGATTGCGTTCTCGAGGACGCGCTTTGCGCTTTGCGGGATCATGTGCTGACCACGGAGCATGACAGTTTCAAGATCTCCGGTTATGTCTATAAGGGACAGGAACTGACGGTCGATTCCTATCATGAACTTGGTCAGGACGGCCTGGTAGATTACTATTTCGTCAATGGCACGGGATATATTCCGGCAGAGCATGTATCGACGCAGTATTATGAGACTGCTTATGACAGCAGCGTCTATTCCGATGTCTATTTCAACGACGGAGGCGATCCGACGAAGATCGACTATTATCCTAAAGAAGAACTTTCATTCGATGGAATGCCTCAGATCGTCAGGGCTCTCTATATCAATGCGGAAGCGGTGGAACTGGTCGACGCCTATCTCGATCTGGCGCGCGGCAGCAGCATAAACGCCTTCGTTGTGGATATCAAGGACTGCTATGTCGATACCCAGATGGGCTATGATTCGCCGGTTGCCCGAAGCTATTCGCCATCCGTCAGCAATATTCCGAATAGTTTCAGCGATTACAAAGATGCGATGCGCAAGATCAAGGACGAGGGCTACTATCTGATCGGCAGGATCACGGCTTTCAAGGATGACGCCTTTGCGGCAGACAATCCCGAGGAGGCGCTGCTTTACAACGGTTCCTTATACACGTACGGTTTCGTTCGCTGGCCAAGCATCTATTCTCTGAAGATGTGGGAATACAACGTGGCGCTGGCTCTGGAAGCGGCGGAAGAGATGGGCTTCGATGAGATACAGTTCGACTATGTGAGACTTCCGGAAGATGTCGAGGATGTCGATCTGAAGAACAGGCTGAATCAGACCCGTTCGCAGGCGATCACCAACTTCCTGCGCTATGCCGCAGAGTATCTGCATAAGAAAGGCGTCTATGTTTCCGCAGATGTTTTCGGCGAGACCAGCGGCAGCGATGCTTCGGAATTCTCGGCATTCGTCGCTTATTACGGGCAGTTCTGGCCGGCCATTTCCAATGCGGTCGACGCGATCAGCTCCATGCCTTATCCGGATCATTTCGCGGCATATTCCTATGGCATCGCCCAGCCTTGGTACGATGCGGGAGAACTGATGTACGCCTGGGGAAGAGCGACCTATTACGCCCAGGAAAATACTTATGATCCGGCAAAATGCCGCACCTGGATCATGGCGCAGAATTCGGATCCTTATGAGGTCACTTATGGCCCGGACAAAATAAAAGATCAGCTGGATGGACTGAAGCAGGCAGGCGTGTATGACGGCTTCCTGACCTGGAATGCGGCTTCCAGCCTGTTGAAATATGAGCAGTATATCGATGTCCTAGACTGATTTCTTGATGATGTAAGTGATCGGCGAATCTGTTTTATCCTGACGGTAGATATCGATGATATCTACTTTTTTTGTGCGGAAATAGCGGTCCAGATGATAGTATTCGTCTCTTCCGCCGGGATGCTTCAGATAGAAGGTGATGACAATGTATCCTTTGTCTTCCAGCAGTTCATACGCCTTCTGGAAAGCCAGGAGCGTCGTATCTTTGTCGGTGACGGTCGTCATGTCGCCGTGAGGAAGATAGCCCAGATTGAAGATGCACAGGCGGATCTTTTCCTTCACATAACGGTCGATGTTGACATGATCGTCATGGATCAGAATGACATTGTCGCAGTCTCTGGTCTTTTCTTTGGTGTTCCTTATGGCAGTCTCGGAGATATCGAAGGCATAGACCTTTTTTGCAAGCGAAGCAAGGAAAAGCGTATCGAAGCCATTGCCTGCGGTCATATCGACGCAGACATCGTCTTCATGGATGAGCCCTCTGATGTATTTGTGGATATAGGTATTGTTATTCATGGAAGCGTCCCTGCCAGGTGTTTTCCTTGCGCATAAGCTTATCGATGTCGTTGAGTATCGTCGTCTTGTTCAGCAGCCATTCCGGCGCCAGCAGTTCCTCTTTGATCGGATCGCCGGTAAGGCGCTGTACGACGATGTCCTCTTTCAGCAGCTCCAGCTGACGCACGACCAGTTCGATATACTCTTCCCGCTGCAGCAAAGGGAAGGGTTCCTTTAGATAGATCTCCCCCAGTGCGGTATCTTTCAGAACATGCAGCATGTGTATCTTGATCCCATGGAAAGGAAGACGGGAGATGTCCCGGACCGTCTGCAGCATATCTTCTTTCGTCTCGTACGGAAGGCCGTTCATGACATGGATGCACACTTTGATGGAAGTATGATTCAGACGTTCTACGGCACGAACGAGATCGTTGAATGTATAGCAGCGGTTGATCAGATCGCCGGTACGGTCGTTCGATGTCTGAAGACCCAGTTCCAGCCAGAGAGGCTTCCGTTTCGATACTTCATCGAGATAGACGACCGTCTCTTCTTCCAGACAGTCGCAGCGGGTCGCGATGGCGATCTCGGCGACTTCCTCCATCTCCAAAAACGGCGAAAGCATGGCTCTGATCTTCTCCAGAGGACCGTAGGTATTGCTGAAAGACTGGAAATACGGGATATACAGCGAACCGGGCCATTTGCGGTCCATCACTTTCTTGTTCGCTTCATATTGATTGAGCAGATCCTCGTTGCGCACCAGATTGGAATCGCCGCTGCCCTGGCTGGAACAGAAGATGCATCCGCCGTATCCTTTCGTTCCATCCCGGTTGGGACAGCTGAAACCGGCATCCAGAATGATCTTGGATACTTTCCGGTGATACCTGGTCTTCAGATAGTAATTGAAAGTGTGGTATCTTTTCTCGTTGAACGAATAACGGAAGGGATTCTCTTGCATGTCTCTATTGTAGCGGTTCGCGCATAAAAAAAGAAGGTGAGCTGTGAAGTGTACCCTGTTTCGTACACTTGATTAAAAGAGCCTTATGAATGAAACTATCTCCGAAAGGAGGTAGTTTTTTCTATGGCCAGTAAGGGACAAAGGTTCAATAAGTATGATCCGGAGTTCAGGGAAATGGTCCTCAAGGAGTATTTTGAAGGACAAAACGGCGGAGCGAAATCTCTGGCAAAGAAATACGGGATCCCGTTTTCATACGATCGATACCTGGATACAGAAACGGAAGAAGCCTGAACTCTACCACGAAGGCGAAAAGCGCGGCAGGAAGAAGGACTCTGAGATCGACTGGAAGCAGCGGTATGAGATCCTAAAAAAGTTCCGGGCCTTCTTAAAGGCACAGTAAGAGAGAAAGTGACGTTCATAAATCTCTGCCGGGAGGTCTATTCACTGTCGAATATGTGTGCAGCACTGGATATCAACCGCTCGGCATATTACAAATACCGAAACAGTGAAGATCCGGATTACTACGATTATCTGATCGTCAGGGAAGTGTTTGAAGATTCCCGGTACACCTATGGCTCTCGAAGGATAAAGGAAGGCATCAGACTGAAGCATGGTGTAATACTCAACCGCAAGAAGATTTCAAGGATCATGAAGAAATACGGTCTTATACCGGAATACCACAGAGTAAAGAAAAATACGAACAGAAGAAAGGAGAAAAATGTGAAGGATAATCTTCTGAGAAGGAATTTCAGGGCAGAAAAAAGAAACGAGAAGTGGTGCACCGACATCACCTATCTCATGCATAATAATCAAAGGGCCTATCTCTCGACGATCATCGATCTTTACGGCAGGAGCGTCGTGGCCTGCAGAATATCCAGGCACAATGACAATCAGCTGGTCATCGACACACTGTTAGAAGCCATCACCAAAAGAAAAGATGTGTACGGCTGCATCCTGCACAGCGATCAGGGATTCCAGTACACATCCGATGAATACAGAACGATCTGTGAATCCAATGGTATCCTCATATCCATGTCCGGAAAAGGAAAGCCCATAGACAATTCTCCGATAGAAAGCTGGCACGCACTATTGAAGAAAGAGGTCCTGTACAACAATACTATATCATCCCTTTCCGACTATATCGTAAAGGTCGAAGACTGGATCGGATTCTATTCTACCGAAAGGATCAGAAACAGAAAGAAGAAGGACTGACGTCCTTCTTCTTCGTTGAGTCCTTTTTATTTGTGTACACTATTTGGGGTACACTTCACTGTCCGCCCACCTTACTGGATATCTTTTTTGGATTCTTCTGACTGTTCCTGCTTATCGGCGATCTTGATGAAGACCAGACCGATCAGGAAGAACAGCGCCATGAGACCGATCGCGACGTTGATGCTCTTGATCTCGGCACCGAAGAAATGGAAGACGCCGCCTGTTCTGATACCGATCTTCTTGACGACATAGATCAAGAAGGAGCCAAGGAACGAAGCGCCTTTAGCGAAGATGTCATAGATACCGAAATATTCGCCAGAGTTCTCATCCGGAATGATCTTGGAGAAGTAGCTTCTTGACAGGGACTGAATCGAGCCCTGGAAGCAACCGACACCGAAAGCCATAATCGCGAACTGCCAGAGCTTGGTCAGTGTCAGCGCATAGAGACAGACTGCCGTATAGCCCAGGATACATACCTGAATCAAAGAGATGGTGTCTTTCTTCTTGGAGAGTCTGGCGAAGACCAGCGAGCCGATCCAGGCGACGACCTGCGTCAGCAGCAGGAAGACGACCTGTCCGACCGTATTCAGGCCGAGGTCGGTACCGATATTGATGCAGTTGTCGATGATCGTGCCGACGCCATCGATATAAAGGAAGAAGGCGATCAGGAAGTAGAGGACTTTCTTGTCTTCGGTCGCGATCTTTTTGAGCGTCTGGAAGATCTTGCCGAACGCTCTGGCGACGGCGCCTTTCTGGTCGGAAGAATAGTTTATCTGCTTGTAGTTGGAAAGCAGCGGGACCGTGACCAGCCACCACCATACGGCCGTGACAGCAAAGCCGATCATGCGACTCAGACCGCCGGAGATCATGCCGACCATATCCGGTCCGAGGACATAGGCGATCAGAGCGACGAGGAACGGAATGCAGGAACCGATGTAGCCCCAGGCGTAGCCATAGGCGGAAACGGCATCGGACCTTTCATCCGTAGTGACGTCGTTCAGCATGGAATCGTAGAAGGTCAGCGAGATCTGATAGGAGATCTTCGTCAGGATGTAGATGATCAGGAACAGCAGCCAGTTCATCGCGAAGCCGTTGATGATACAGCCGATGACGCCTCCGGCAACTGCCGTGGTGAAGAAGATCTTCTTGGTATCCTTGTGGTCGGCGATCGCGCCGAAGAAAGGACCGATCAGAGCGACGATGACGGTGACGATCGAAGTCGCCAGGGCCCAGTATGCCGTAGCATTGTCGCCGCTGATCTGACCCGGGGCATCACCGATTGCCAGCGATTTGAACCAGATCGGGATCAGCGAACAGCCCAGCATGGTAAAGGCCGAGTTGCCGACATCGTAGAGCACCCACGCGAATTCCTGCGGGTTGAGATCTTTGAAGATCTTCGATTCATTGAGTTTCTTGAACAGTGTTTTCATGGTTTTACTCCGTTATCTATTATTTAAACTTTATAGTTCATTTCTTCTTCGTAGCTTAATACCGGGATCTCCTGATAGTCTTTCCATGGTCCGAAATCGTGGTTGAAATAGCGCGGCAGCTTCTTTTTGCCTTCCAGCGCAGCCAGCAGATCTTCCAGCAGCTTAGGATACAGTTTCAGGGCTTTTTTCTGCAGCTTTTCCAGACGGAGATTCGAATCCCGGCAGACTGTTTCTTCCTGGGGGTTGACCGGAAGGTCGCGATTGCTGGTTTTATCCAGAACGAAATTCATGAAACGGTATTTGAAACGCGATACGCAATTCAGGGTGCTGATCACGAGACGGTGGTCCTTGATGATGCGGTACATGATGCGGTCGTCGAACGGGAAGAACAGCGCGATGATATAGGCGTTCTTGCGGCTGGGCTTCAGAGATTCGGCACGGTCGACCAGGTTGACCTTCCGTCCTTCTTTGCGCATCAGATAGCCGTCATACTGGGATTCGACCTTGTTGTGGGTGATGCCTGACACTTCAGCCTTGCGGTCCACATAGCCATGCGCCTGGGAATCGAAAGTGAAATGGGACAGGAATCCCAGAAGATATACCAGCATCTCTTCTTTTTCGGCGTGATCCTGATAGACGCGGATCGCGTTCTCGAAGAAGACTCTGGCGCGTTCGCCATGCATCTTGTGACCGTATGCCGGATATTCGTGATGGATAAGATCATAAAAAAAGATATCGGGTCCATGGACGCCAATATCAAATAACGCACGATGTTCGTTGACGATTTTCTGTAACTGTTCCGGCATGACGCTGATGCATTCATCACCGAAACGATAATGCGCATATGTAGTAGGCATAGAATTTATAAATATTCTACCATACTTTTATATAATAGTGATCATTCTTCCACGTGTTCGATTCCCTGGGCGATGATGTTGTAGACATGGTCGTCATCCAGGGAATAGTAGATCGTTTTGCCGTCGCGGCGTTTCTTGATCAGCTTCGCATCTTTGAGAATGCGGAGCTGATGGGAGATGGCCGACTGGTTCATGTTCAGAAGATCGGCGATCTCGTTGACGCTCCGTTCCTTGCTGATGAGACTGTGAAGGATGCGGATCCTGGTGGAATCCGCAAAACATTTGAACAGCTCGGCAGCATCGAATAAGACGTTTTCATTGATTTCCTGTTTCATAGATTTTTTACCCTCAAAGCCCGGATCGCGTTGATGACCGCGATGATCATCACGCCGGTGTCCGCAAAGATCGCCAGCCACATGTTCGTAAGTCCGAAGGCACTCAGGATCAGGCAGATGACTTTGACGCCAATGGCGAAGACAATGTTTTCATAGACGATGCGCATGCATTTGTTGGCGATTTTGATGGCTTTGGCGACTTTCAAAGGGTCGTCATCCATCAGGACGATATCGGCTGCTTCGATCGCGGCATCGGATCCCAGTGAACCCATGGCGATGCCGACGTCGGCAAGCGTAAGTACCGGCGCATCATTGATGCCGTCGCCCACAAAGAGCAGCGTCTCGTTTTCCTGACGTTTCTTCAGCAGCTCTTCGACCTTGGCGACTTTGTCCTGCGGAAGCAGTTCCGCATAGAGTTCATCTATCTGAAGCGGCTGCGTGATCTTTTCGGCGGCTTTCCTTTCGTCGCCGGTCAGGATCGCGATCTTACGGATGCCCAGGGCTCTGAGCTGCCGGATCGCTTCTTCGGAAGTCGGCTTGATGCGGTCGCCGATATGGATATGTCCGCAATAGCTGCCATCGATCGCTACATGGACGATAGTCCCTTCATCATCGCACTGGGTGATCGAAATGTGATTGGCGTTCATCAGCTTTTCATTGCCGACCAGGATCTTCCTGTGATCGATCAGGGCGCTGATGCCTTGGCCAGCGATCTCTTTGATCGATTCGATGCGGCTTTTGTCAAGTTCTTTCCGATACTCCTTGATGATCGACAGGGCGATCGGATGATTGGAATAGGCTTCTGCATGTGCGGCGTATTCGAGCAGTTCATCCTTGCTGATGCCGGTATTGTGAACCGTGGTCACTTCGAAGATTCCCAAGGTGATCGTGCCTGTCTTGTCGAAGGCGACGTATTTCGTTTTCGACAGCGCTTCCAGATAGTTGGAGCCTTTGATCAGCACTCCTGCATTGCCTGCACCGCCGATTCCTGCAAAGAAAGACAGCGGGATCGAGATGACCAGAGCGCAAGGGCAGGAGATGACCAGGAAAGTCAGGGCACGGAAGACCCAGGTTCCGAAATCCCAGGAACCGCCCTGAATCAATCTTATGTACAACGGAGGAAGGATCGCCAAAGCGAGGGCGCTGTAGCATACGATCGGAGTGTAGTAACGTGCGAACTTGCTGATGAAGTCCTCGGAACGGGACTTGTTGCTGGTGGCGTTCTCGATCAGGTCGAGGACCTTGGAGACAGTCGATTCTTCGAAGTTTCTGGTCGTCTGGACTTTGATCGGCGAAGTCATGTTGATGCAGCCGCTGATGACGGTATCGCCGACGGCTACGTCCTTCGGTTTGGCTTCGCCGGTCAGCGCGCTGGTGTTTAGGGATGTTTCTCCTTCGATGACGATCCCATCCAGCGGTACCTTGTCGCCGACTTTGATGACGATCGTATCGCCGATCTCGACATCATCGGGATCGACTTTGACCAGTTCGTTGCCCTGCTCGATGTAGGCATAGTCCGGTCTAATGTCCATCAGTTCGGTGATGTTCTTGCGCGATCTGCCTACAGCATAGGACTGGAACCATTCGCCGATCTGGTAGAACAGCATGACCGCGACGCCTTCCGCATATTCACCCAGAGCGATGGCGCCGACCGTAGCGACGGCCATCAGAAAGTTCTCATCGAAGGATTCCCTGTTTTTGACGCTCAGCAGAGCCTTCCGCAGGATATCGTATCCGATGAGAAAGTAAGTGACCATGTATAATGCGATCTCGATCCTCTGATCATCGATCGGCAGGATTCGGATGGCAATTAAAAGGATCACGCTGATGATGATCCTGATCAGATTTGTTTTCTGTTTCTTGTTCATAGATAGATCTCGCAGTCGTCTTCGACTTTCTTGCAGTTCTTCAGCACTTCCTGCATAACAGCGTTCTCATCGACGCCTTCTTCGAATTCGACTTTCATCTTCAGCGTCATGAAATTGACGACGGCATTCTTGACGCCTTCCGTATTCTTTGCTGCTTCTTCCATCTTGTTGGCGCAGTTTGCGCAATCGACTTCGATCTTATATGTTTTCTTCATAGCATCCTCCATATTGAATATATGAACATTTGTTCATATGTATTGTAACGCCGTCAGATGGATAATGCAATAGAAATCTGTACAGAATTTTAATTTTCGCTACAATGATAGTGGAGTTGGCTGATGAATATCGTAGATTATATCCAGTGGAGAGGTAACCTCAGTTTCAGGACAGATCCGTTCAATGAAGTGGACAATCTGGTCTTTTCGCAGCTGATCTATGCCGATCTTGAATTTGTCATGGATTCTTCCGAAAAGCTCACGATCAGGGAACTGGGAGAACGGTTTTTTCATAGTTTTCCGGATCAGATGAAAGAAGGAAAGATCTTCAACAGCGACGGGGTCGAGATCCTTGAAAAGATCATGAATACCGGACGCTATGGGGATTGCGTGATCTACAACTATCAGTCGAAACTGCACCATGATACGGCGGAGCAGTTTACCGTCTGCATGATCGATCTTCCCGATCGCACGACGGTCGTCTGCTTCAAAGGGACGGACGACAGTCTGATCGGCTGGAAAGAGGATCTCTATCTCTCATACAAGGACATTGCCGGTCAAAGGGACGCGCTGCTGTATGTGAACCGCTACTGCTCCATCTTCCGGAAATACCGTCTGATCGGGCACTCGAAAGGAGGCAATCTCGCGATCTATGCCGCCGTTCATTGCAAGCCTCTGATCCGCCGGAACATCATCCAGATCATCTCTAACGATGGGCCGGGACTGCGGCCGGGCTCCTATCTTCCCGACAGCTACAGCAAAGTCAGGGACCGTTATACGCTGATCGTTCCGGAAAAAGACGGCGTCGGCACGATCTATGAAATGGATTCCCGGAAAGTGATCGCCCGCATCCTGACCAAGAATATCGTGGAAGCCCATGGCGTCATGACCTGGCAGATCGACCAGAACCGCATCGTCCAGGCAGATGCCGACAGCTATCAGACGGACCAGACCAGGATGGCACTGATCCAGTTCATGAAGGAGACGACACCCGAGCAGAGAGAGATCTTCGTGGAAGATGTGTTTCAGGCGTTTGCGGATGCAGGCATCAGCACCGTCGGCCAGCTGGCGAACGGCGGTCTTCCCGTCATCTTCCGGGTCCTGAAGGAACTCTCGGAGATCGATGGTACTGCCAAGAGCATTGCGGTCAAACTGCTTAAGACCCTTTCCGTTTCGGTCTCCAGCGGCATGGAACTGCCCCGGAAAATCGGCGAGCAGAAGGACAGGGTCGTAGCAAAAGCCAGGATCCTGGAAGAAAAGCTCGCAGAAAAGAAAAAGAAAGAAACAGTCAACTGAAAAGAACGACAGGTTCTTCTTTTTTCATATAAAAAAGAGTAGAATAGAATCGTTATTGCTTTTATAGGGGGGAATAGACATGGGTAGATTTGATGCGACATATATGAAAGACTGTGACTCGATGCACTTCATCATGCCATTCATCTTTCCGAACCGCTGCGACAACCAGGCGTTTTTCACGTTCCAGATCGATCTGACGAATCTGAACGAATACATCAGGAAAAAGAACGCCGACGATCCGGACTACAAGTACAACATGTTCCAGTGCATCGTTACGGCGGTACTGAAGATCGTCACGCTGCGTTCCAAATTATCGATCTTCATTCACGACAAACGGATGTACAAGCGCAACGAAGTCTCAGCTGCATTCACCGTCAAGCAGGAATTCCTCGACAACGGCGGCGAAGTGCTCTGCTTCATCCATTCCAAACCGGAATGGAATATCGACGATGTGCATGACGAACTGAGAAGGCAGCTGCTGAAACTGAAAGACAGGAGCTATGTCGACGAATCGACCGGCTTCATGGATAAATTCAACCAGCTTCCGAAGTTCATCTCCCGGCCGCTGGTCAGCTTCGTGTGCTGGCTGGAAAAGCACAATATGGTTCCGAAAGCGCTGATCGAGACCGATCCGTATCATTCTTCGGTCCTGCTGGCGAACCTGGGTTCCATCGGTCTTCCGGATGGCTACCATCATCTGAGCAACTGGGGAACGACTTCCATCTTCGTGGTCATCGGACAGTATGGCAAGATGCCGTTCTATGAGAACAGCAAGACCGTCTTCAAAGACGGCGTTAAGCTCGGCATCACGGTCGACGAGAGGATCGCCGACGGGTATTACTTCTCGAAATCCTTCAAGATGCTGCAGCTGTTCCTGGAAAATCCGGAACTGCTGGATCAGCCGCTGAACGAAAAGCTCTCAGATGAGCTTTGGGCAAAGAACAACATGAAATAAACAAGAGCGCTAGTAAGCGCTCTTTTCTGTGATGATCAGATCGACAGGGATATCATTCTCTTCTGCCAGGTCGCAGTCCAGTTTCTGTATCTCGTAGGCTACGGCGATCTTCAAAGCCTTGCAGTCTTTCAGATAGCGGTCGTAGTAGCCGCCGCCATGTCCCAGACGCTGCTTCTTTTCATTGAAACCGACGCAGGGGACGATGATGACATCGATATCTTCCTTGCTGATGAAAAGAGAATGAGCGGGGTCCGGTTCCGGGATGCCATAGCGGTTCATGATCATTTTGTGATTCAGAGGTTTCCAAGCATCCATCTGATATTCGGGCCGGATGAGCGGATAGGCGACATCGATCATTTCGTTTATGGCAGAAACATGGACTTCGCTGCCGCAGGGATAATAGGAAAAGACTGTCTTGCCTTCCAGATAGGGAAGCAGTTTCTCGCATATCGCCAAAGAGGCGTCTTCTCTTTCATTTTCTGTCAGACTGTCGCGTCTGTCCAGACAGATTTTACGCAGCTGTTTTTTGTCGATCATTTATTGAACTCCCGGATCGAATAGCGGCAGCCGCAGTAGTCCTGATGGTAGAGATTCAGGGACTTGTTCATGCGTTCGTTGATGGTGATGCCGTCGCCTTTTTTCAGATCGCAGTGCAGATAGACGACAGGAGAATGTCTTTTTTCCAGTTCTTCTCCGATCTCGTTGAGCCAGTCGGCATTCTTGCGGTTCGAGATCGACATGACGGTCGTACAGTAGGGGTAACGATGCTGCTTTGCGTAGGCAAAAGCGCGCTCCAGACGGAAACGGTAGCAGGCTTTGCAGCGCTTTCCGCCTTCCGGTTCGTCTTTCAGGCATCCCAGTTCTTTTTCCCATGTATCATTCTCGTAGCGGTCGACGATCAGGCGGATCTCGGGATCGTCGAGGATCTTGAGATATTCTTTCAGGGCATCCAGTCTCCGTTCGAATTCTTCGTAGGGATAGATATTGGAATTGCTGAAAAAGACCGTGATCCGGAAATGTTCTTTAAGATATGCCAAAGGATAGACGCTGCAGACGCCGCAGCAGATATGCAAAAGCAGTTCGGGTCTGCCCTGGATCTCGCTCAACTGTTTCAGCTGTTTTTGATAGTTGTTCATCTGCTTCTGTATTTCTTGAACTGCATCGAGAGTTCGGTGATGTCATCGAACTGTTCAGCGCCCTTATAGAAAGCATCGACATCCTCTTTGACGTTCTGACAGATCGTCATGGCATCGTTTCCGAGATTCCTGTTGAGGCAATCCTGCAGACGCTGATCGCCATAAAGTTCCTGATTGACATTGGTCGCTTCGACGACGCCATCGGTATACAAGAAGAGTTCGTCCCCCGGTTCCAGTTTGAGCGTCTGTTCCTTGTAGACGATGCCTTCCATGCCGGCAAGGATGAAACCGGCAGGACCTTGCAGATACTCGAAGCTTCCGTCTTTCCTTCTCAGCAAAGGACGGTTGTGGCCGGCGTTGGCATAGCGCAGTTCCCCGGTTTCCAGATCCAGGAAGCCCATCCATGCCGTCACGAACATGCCTGCATCGTTTCCTTCGCAGAGCTGGTAGTTGGCATTGGTGAAGATATCGGCGACCGAGACATCGTTTTCGGCAAACGTTTTCAGGATCGTTTTCGCCCGCATCATGAACAGGGATGCGGGGATCCCTTTTCCGGCAACGTCCGCGACCAGGAAGACCAGGATCTTTTCTTTCAGAAGATAGAAATCATAGAAGTCCCCGCCGACTTCCTTCGCCGGATCCATCAGCGCATAGATATCGAACTCGTCATGGTCCGGATAAGCCGGGAAGGTCGAAGGCAGAGCGGAGGTCTGTATCTCTTTGGCATAGTGCAGTTCCTTGTCGATCCGGGAATTGGCTTCGGCGATGAGCTGTTTCAATGCCCCGACCATCGTATTGATGCCATCCGACAGGGAAGTGAATTCCTTGTTGGTGCGGATATCGACGACCGTATCGAGCTTTCCTTCGGTGATATCGTTCAGGGATTTGTTGATCTTGCGGATGTTGTCGACGATCAGTGTCTTGATCACGTAGTAGATCGCCGCAAACAGAGCGCCGAAAATGACGATCTCCATGAACTGGTTGACGTAGGTGGTCAGCTTCTTGGAGAAGTCGGCTTCATCGACCGGAAGGACCGCATAGATCTTATATCCTTCTTCCAGCGTATACATGTAGTAGTATTTCTGACCGTTGATCGTAGCGATGTAGACGGTGTTTTCCTGGCTGTCGTTGGGATCCAGTTTGACATCGTACTGGGTAGTTCCACTGTCGTTGATCGAATCGGAAATGATATTTCCTTGCGGATCCGCCACCAGCATGTTTCCTGTCTCGCCGATATGACGGTAATTCACGATGCTGGAAAGACGGCTGTTCATGACCGAAATGAACTGCTCCTCGTCGTAGGCGACCTGGATGAATCCGTTTCCGGAACGGATACCGGAGTATTTGCGGTATTTGGACGGATCCTTGGCCGTCGGCTGCAGACTCTGCACATATTCCGTTTCGTCATCGAGGAGACACAGGAATTCTGCAGATTGCTTGCCGGAGCTCATATCGAAGCCGATATTCTCTTCTTCGCTGGAAGCGACGATGATGCCATTCTCGTCGACGACATCGATTTCCGCGATATTGAAACGTTCTTTCACGAACGGCAGATAGATATCGGAGAATTCCTCATATTCATTGACGACGAGCCGGTTGATGTCCAGCAGAGCGGCATCGCACTGTCCGCGCAGATCGGAAACGACATCCTGGATGTTCAGATAAAGGATGTCCGTCGTTTCTTTTGTGGAAAGCCTGCTCTGCAGCATGTAGCCGAAAACGGCAGAGCAGAAGAAACCTAACGTGACGACCCAGACCAGTATCTTTTGAAACTGGTGGGAGATCGATCTGACATAGTTTTCGAAGCGCTGTTTCACGCCTTCATCCGATGCGGAAATGATATAGACGGTAAAAGCGACGGCGATCGCGTTGACGGCGATCATCGGAAGCGAAATGGTTTCGACATAGCTGAAGGCCGTCTTCAGATCGTCGATATTGGTGACGAAGATCATCAACATGTGGATGACTTCGCATACTACGCCGATCGCCAGAGCATGCGACCATTCCGGCATGTGGTCATCGAAAAGACGCTTTCTGCATCCGGCGCCGATGATCCCGGTCAGTATCGTGGAGACCGAGCAGGCCAGACGGGTATAGTATCCTCCTCCCCAGTAGACGGAGAACCAGCGTTCGATGCCGCCGATCAGACCGGCGATGATCCCGGCAGGAGCGCCGAAGACCAGGGCAGCGCACAGCGGAGCCGCGTCGCGGGCATTCATGACGGCGCCGTTCATCGGCACGCCGAATTCGGTACCGCAGATCGCGATGATGCCGAAGATGATGCCGGTCGTCAGCTGTTTCTTGTAATAGGAAAGGCGGTCTTCCGTTTTGGCAGGAAAGAACAGGAAAAGCACGAAGCTTACGCAGAACGGTACGGCTGCGATAACGATAAGTGACAGAATTGGATCCATAGTTTTTCTCTCTATACTTATTCGTTGGTCAGAAACATACTGTCGCCAAAGGAGAAGAAGCGGTATTTCTGTTCGATCGCGACTTCATAGGCGTGCAGGATCATTTCTCTTGAGCATTGGGCAGCGATCATCATGATCAGCGTCGATTTCGGCAGATGGAAGTTGGTGATCTGACAGTCGATGCTTTTGAATGTATACGGGGGATAGATAAAAATGTCGGTTTCTCCGCAACATGCTTTGAATTCGCCGTATCTGCTGATGATGGTTTCCAGGGTCCGGGTGGTCGTCGTTCCGACCGCGATGATCCTTCTTCCTTCTCTCTTAGCCAGATTCAGGCGCTCTGCCGTCTTTTCATCCATCGAATAGTATTCTCTGTGCATCTTGTGGTCTTCAATGTCGTCTTCTTTGACCGGCTTGAAGGTACCGAGACCGACATGCAAGGTGACATCGAGGATCTCGACGCCTTTGTCTCTGATCTTCTGTATCAGTTCTTCGGTAAAATGCAGTCCGGCCGTCGGACAGGCGGCGGAACCGTTGATCTGGGCATAGACGTTGTTGTAGCGGGAATTGTCTTTGAGTTTTTCATGGATATAGGGAGGCGTAGGCATCAGGCCGATCTCCTGCAGGATCTCAAGAAAAACGCCCTCATAGTTCATCCTGAACACCCGGATCCCTTCTTCCCTGCGTTCGATGCACTCTCCTGACAGACGATCCGAGAAGACGATGACCGTCCCGGTCTTGATCGCCTTGGCGTTGCCGCAGAGACATTCACAGATGTCGCCGTCGGTCTTGAGGATCAGCACTTCGACCCTGGCTCCGGTATCCTTCTTGGTGCCATACAGTCTGGCGGGAATGACCTTGGAATTGTTGCGGACAAGCACGTCGCCCGGTTTCAGGTAATCGATGATGTCGTAGAAATGCCGGTGTTCGATCTCTCCTGTCTTCTTGTGAAGCACCAAAAGACGGGAATCATCCCGCTTGTCCATAGGATGCTGGGCAATCAGCTCTTCAGGCAGTTCGAAATCGAAATCGCTCAGTTTCATCAGAAACCTCTTTCGTCAAAATCGTATTTATTCAGGATCTCTTCCTTGAATTCCAGGAAACGGTCTTCCGCGATACTCTGACGGATCTCTTCCATCAGCCGGATCAGGAAACGGAGATTGTGGATCGACATCAGCCGGCTTCCCAGTCCTTCGTCATTGCGGAACAGGTGGTTGAGATAGGCCTTGGTATAGTTCTGGCAGCATTCGCAGTCGCAGTCCGGATCCAGTGGCGTGAAATCGTTCTTGTAGATGTTCTTGCGGATGGAGATCCTTCCTCTGGAAGTCATCAGCGTGCCATGGCGGGCGATCCGGGTCGGCAGGACGCAGTCGAACATGTCGACACCGCGTTCCACGGCTTCCAGGATGTCGTTGATCGCGCCGATGCCCATTTCGTAGCGCGGTTTATCCTCCGGTAGATACGGCAGGGTGTCATCCAGCATCTTGTAGTGGGTCTGTTTGTCTTCGCCGACCGAGGTGCCGCCGATTGAATAGCCGTCGAAATCCATCTTGACCAGCTCTTCCGCGCAGTACTTTCTTAGATCGGGATAAACAGAGCCCTGTACGACGCCGAACAACGCCTGATTCTTCCTGGTGTGGGCTTCCTTACCGCGTTTCGCCCAACGCAGAGTGCGGTCAACGGAATCCTTGCAGTAATCGTATTCGCTCGGATAGGGGATGCATTCATCGAAGGAGATGGCGATATCCGAACCGATGGCTTCCTGCACATGGATGGAATCCTCCGGCGTCATGAACATCTTCGTGCCATCCAGATGGGACTTGAAGGAAACGCCTTCCTCGGAGATCTTTCTGCTGTCAGCCAGGGAAAAGACCTGGAAACCGCCGCTGTCGGTAAGGACGGGACCGTCATAATTCATGAACCTGTGGATGCCGCCTGCTTCTTCCAGCGTTTCCGGACCCGGCCGCAGCCACAGATGATAGGTGTTGCACAGAATGATCGATGCGTTCATTTTATACAGATCCTCAGGAGCCAGGAATTTGACTGTCGCTCTAGTACCTACCGGCATGAATACCGGAGTATCGACGATCCTGCCGAAGACGTTCAGCTTTCCCAGACGGGCTTTGCTGTGTCTGCCCTGATGGATCAGTTCATATTTAAAAGAATTATTTTCCATAAAATAATGATAACACAGGCATGTTATACTTATGATATGAAATCAAAAGAACTGAAGACCCACAATCTTCCTGTCGATATCTTTCCGATCAGCAAGATCGATGCGAAACCGGAGTGGCTGTTCATCCTGTTCATCATTCTGGGTTTCTTTTCCTTTACCTATGATATCTCGCGCTTCTATGGAGTCGCCATGATCCTGACTTCTCTGTGCGTGCTCCTGTTCATGCCCAAGGTCCGTCTGATGGAATTCTTCCAGGAATATCTGGTGATGTTCAACAAGGCGGACAAGAGCAGCTGCGTGCTGATCTATTACGATGAGATCAGTTCCTGGTACTATACCTGGAGCGCCAATCGGGACTATCTTTACATCGAACTGGAGAACGGCAGCACCGAAAAGATCGAAGCCTTCTCCAAAACCGTATTCGAAGCGAACATGAACCGTTTCGTCAGAGGAAAGAAGAAGATCGTCAAATGAGGATCGTCGCTCTGGATTTCGAGACGGCGAACGCCCACAACGCCTCTGCCTGCTCGCTGGGTATCGCGATCTATGAGGAAGGGGAGATCCTGGATTCCTTCGAATGGTATTTCCGTCCCCATCATCTGTACAACTATTTCACCAATTCCCATATCCACGGCATCTATCCCGAAGATGTGCAGGATGAGCCGGAATTCGTTTTCTTCTACGACGAACTGGCGAAGATCCTGAAGGACGCGGTGATCGTGGCGCATAACGCGATGTTCGACATCACGGTGCTCAATGCCATGTGCGATGTCTATGGGCTGGCGCATTTCAAGAATCCCTTCCTGGACACCGTCCGTCTTTCCCGGAGAGTCTATCCCGAACTGCGGGACCACAAGCTCAATACCGTCAGCGAATATCTTGGCATCGATCTGAGCCACCACAACGCCAAGTCCGATGCGTTCGCCTGTCTGTGCATCCTGCTGAAGAGCATGGAACGCTACGAAGAATACGATCTGGACAGACTGCTGGAACGTCTGCATATGCATCTTCGCATTAATATGTAATTTTTTTCATTTTTAGAAAAGATTTACAAAAATCTGTCAGCATGTTATATTATTTTCTGTAGATATTTGTAGGTGTTTTTATGAAAGAATTTGAAAATAACGCTTTCTTCTGGCAGAAAGTAGATACGTTATACTCCTCCGGAGACTTCAAGGTGACCAATCCCAAGGGCAGCGTCCATAAGACGTATCCTTCTTTGACGTATCCTTGCGATTTTGGCTATGTGAGGACTCTGGACAGCGCCAACGAGACGCCGATGGAAGTCTTCCGTTCGGGAAACAACAACAAAGTCAACGCCATCGCGCTTTGTGCCGACATCATCAACAAGCGTTTCGAAGTCAAGACCCTGGTTGGTCTGAGCGATGAAGAGTGCGAAGAAGTGCTGGAATTCCTCAACTGCACGGATTACCAGAAGTCGGTCCTGCTCAAGCGGGGCAAGAGCATCCCTTCCTGGAGCGAAACAGAGTAGCATAGCTACTTTTTTTCATCGGTTGGATGGATTAGAATAGAAGTATGAAAAGAAAAAAAGAGTTCATTATCAATACCGCATATATCGCGATCATCGTCGCCTTAATATATCTGGGAGTCAGATACGTGCTGGATATCATCCTGCCGTTTCTGATCGGTTTCCTGTTTGCCTACAGTACGATACGGCTGAGCCATCGTCTGTTCAAGGGCGACAAGGTCAGTTACCGTATCATCACGCTGATTGCCACTTATGTGGTGATCGTACTGCTGATAACGTTGCTGGTGACGATGGGTATCAACAAGGTCGGCGACTTCATCAAAGCCATGCCGGGCTTCTACAAGAACACGATCGAGCCTTACATCACTTCCATGGAACAGATCGTCTCCCATTACGGCGATCTGCTTCCGGATTTCATCGACAATTCCTGGAACGATATCACCGGGACGGTCTTCGATGCGTTGAAAACGGGTCTTTCTTCTCTGGCCAGCGGACTGGTCAACATCACGACCAGCGCCATTTCCAGCGCGCCGAACATACTGGCATCCATCATCATCATGCTGGTGACATCCTTCTATTTCGTCTGCGACTACGAAAACATCGCCGGCTGGTTTGTCAGGACATTGCCGGATCATATCCTTAAAGTGACTTATGAGATCAGAGATTTCTGTGAAAATACGCTGTTGAAGATCCTGGTCGCTTATGCGCAGATCATGGGCGTCACGTTCATCGAACTGTCCATCGGTCTGACGATCTTCGGCGTCAGCAATTCGATCATGTGGTCTCTGATCATATCTTTCCTGGATATCCTTCCGGTTCTTGGTGTCGGCACGGTCCTGATCCCCTGGGGCATCAGCTGCCTGATCACGGGAAATTTCCTGCTGGGCATCGAACTGCTGGTCCTCTATGTGATCATTTCATTCATCCGCAACATCATCGAACCGAGGATGGTGGGAACCAACCTGGGCTTGCATCCGCTGGCGACGCTGTTCTCAATGATCGTCGGCCTGAAGCTTCTTGGACCGGTAGGCATGTTCGGTTTCCCGATCACCTTATCGTTCTTTATGACCCGCCAGGAACGGCTCAAAGAAACGGAACCGGAAAATACTGACAAAGAAGAATGAAACACAGCCTGGCTGTGTTTTTTTATCGCTAAGCAGGAAGCAATCCGCTTTCCTATCGTTTTTTTCTGTTTTATGATTGATATGAAGGATATTCGTTATAAAATAAGAGTAACGAAACATCATTCTGTTTAAAAAGAAAGAGGTAAAACAATGAAGAAAAGAATTACGATCTTAGTGATGCTGCTGATGGTACTGACGATGTTCGCCGGCTGCAGCAAGAAAGAGGATCCGGCTGCGGCAAAAGACCAGTTGGACACGATCAGAGAAAACGGTAAACTGGTCGTCGGTATTGAGGGGACTTATAAGCCATTCAATTTTGTCGATGACGATGGAAACTTTGCCGGATATGATGTTGATGTCGCAAAAGCTGTAGCTGAGTACCTTGGTGTCGAAGTAGAGTTTGTAATGGATGATTGGGATGCGCTGCTGGTAGGCATTAATGCACAAAGATGGGACACCGTTATTGCCGACGTTACTGCAACCGACGAAAGAAGAGAGACATATGATTTCTCCGATCCATATTGTTTCACTGCCAGACAGGTCGTTGTTACACCTGGCAATCCGCTTAACCTGCACTCACTGGAAGACCTCAACGGTCTGAAGATTGCGACAAATGCCACGAACAGCTGGGTTCCGCGTCTGGAAGAACTGGGCGTTACGATCGTACCAATTGAAGATCCGAACCAGTGTGCACAGGCTGTTATTAAAGGGGATGCTGATTTCTGCATGTTCAATGATGCTGTCCTTGGCGTATATCTTGAAGAACACCCTGAGGCTCCGTTGGAAGTAGCGTTTAAGATCGATTCCGATATCAACGAAGTATCAATCCCGTGCAGGAAGGGTGAAGAGAGACTGCTCGCTGAATTCAATGCAGCGATTGCAGAACTGAGAGACAGCGGAAAGCTGCTTGAGTTCTCGATGAAATGGTTTGGTCAGGATCTGACTTACAATCCGTTCGCTGAATAATTGAGCAAACAGAGAGACTTTCATAATCAGCGATAGTAGTCATATTATCGCTGATTTTTTAGGAGAATTATTATGTTCAACTTTAGCGCCCGATTCATTAAAATCATTAATCTTTTAATTAATTCATTTACTAAACTGCTGATACCTTGCCTGAAAATGACAATACCTTTGACTGTACTGTCGTTCTTTTTTGGCCTTTTATTGGCAATGATTCTTGCTTTGGTACAGGTAGCCGATATTAAAGGACTGAAACAATTCGCCAGGTTTTATGTTTGGATTTTTAGAGGCACGCCGTTGATGCTGCAGCTATTCATTATATTTTTTGGTCTGCCTTCTTTTGGTATCAATTTTAACGGCTTTACATCAGCGGTCGTTGCGTTTTCTTTAAACCTAGCTGCTTATAATTCAGAGATCATCCGTTCGGCGATCCAGGCAGTGCCGATCGGTCAGAGCGAAGCAGGATACATGATTGGCCTGAATTATTTCCAGATCATGACCAGAATCGTTTTACCACAAGCGGCAAGAGTTGCCTTTCCTCCTTTGTTTTCATCTTTGATCGGTCTGACCAAAGATACGTCTTTGGCATCTACAGCAACAGTGGTTGAAATGATGTCGGTTGCGAAAAGGATCGCAGCTGTCTACTATGAACCATTCTGGATGTACATGGAAGCTGGTTTCATCTATCTAATGATCTGTACGATCCTGACAAAACTGCAGTCTTTCATGGAAAAGAAACTGGAATGGAAACAGCCTAGCGAAACAAAGATAAAAGCGGAAACTGTCACAGAAGGCTGATGATCGAGGTAAAAACATGTTAGGAGTAAAAAATATACATAAATCCTTCGGTTCCAATCAGGTCCTGAAAGGTATTGATTTAGAAGTCAACGAAGGGGAAGTGATAGCCATCATTGGGTCTTCCGGTTCCGGGAAAACGACGCTGCTCCGCTGCATGGCGTTTCTGGAACAGGCGGATGATGGCATCTATACCTTTGATGAACTCAGCAAAGATATCAGGAGCATCACCAGGAAAGAGATCAAGAAACTCAGAATGAAGATGGGTTTCGTCTTCCAGAGCTTTAATCTTTTCCGAAACATGACAGCATTGCAGAATGTTATGGAAGGCTTGGTCGTTGCCCGGAAGATGGACAGCGAAGAAGCCCGCAAGATCTCGATGGAGATGCTGGAAAAGGTCGGCCTGGTCGATCGGGCGAATTATTATCCCGATCAGCTTTCCGGCGGTCAGCAGCAGCGTGTCGCGATCGCCAGAGCTTTGGCCGCCAATCCTGAGGTCATCCTTTTCGATGAACCGACTTCCGCTCTCGACCCGGAACTGACCGGCGAGGTGCTGGATGTCATGGTCAAGCTGGCCGAAGAAGGCACGACGATGGTCATCGTCACACATGAGATGGAGTTTGCCAGAAACGTGGCAGACCGGGTGATCTTCATGGAGAACGGCGTCGTCGTGGAAGAAGGTCCGGCAAAAGAGATCTTAAGCGATCCGAAGGAAGAAGCGACCAGAAGATTCTTACGAAGGATCTTGCGGAACGAAGAAGCATAGCCTTGCGCCGTGTTTCTTTGGATAACATAATAATTAACGATTTAAGGAGAAGATGAATATGAGAATCAGTAATATGGGTCTGATGGTGAAAGACCTTGAAGGAGCCAGAAAGTTTTTTGAAGATTATTTCGGCGCGACGGTGCATGCGGAATACAGCGAAGACAACGGCTACCGTTCCTATATCATGAAATTTGATGAGAATCCGAAGCTTGAACTGATGAGCAAGCCGGAGATCGTCGATGCCGTGAAAGACAGGAACAATGCCGGCTATATCCATATCTGCATCAAAGTCGACAGCCAGGAGAAATTCGAAGAGATCCTGGCGAAAACGAAAGCCGACGGCTATGAGATCCTTTATGAGCCTGCAACGGTTGGCGGCCAGGAATTCCGGGCCATCACATTCGAAGACAACATCATCGAGGTCTGTTACTGATCATGAACCGATTCAGAGCTGATAGAAAACCGGTAGAGGCGGACAGATGTTAGATAAAAAAGTATGTCTGATCACTGGCGCCTGCGGGGGGATCGGCCAGTGTATCGTAAAGCGATTCCTGAAAGAAGGATGTCATGTGGCGATGATCGATCTCAATGAGGACCGTCTGGATTCGACCGTCAGGGAAGAAGGCTATGATCCTGCGGATGTCGGCATCTATGCGATCGATATCACGGATGAGAATGCAGTCAAGGAAGGCGTCGAAAGGATCTGGAGAGAGAACGGACGCATCGATGTCCTGGTCAATACGGCAGGCATCTGCGGAACGTACGGCATGGCGCTGGACTACGATTTCGCCAACTTCCGGAAGATCTATGAAGTGAACGTGTTCGGGACCTTTCTGATGATGAAATACTGTCTTCCTTACCTGATAAAACAGAAAGGATCGATCATCAATTTCGGTTCCGTATCCGGCATTCAGGGATACAAATATGAAGTCGGTTACGGTTCCAGCAAGGCCGCCGTCATCGAAATGACCAGGAATATCGCCAACGAGTACGGCTGCGACGGAGTCCGCTGCAACTCGGTATCTCCGGGCTGGGTGAATACTTCGATGATGGCCAGGACGATCGAGAATTATCACAGGATCGGCGTAAAAGATGCCGAAAACTGCATCTGTCTGGGTTCGATCGGACGCAGCGCCGAACCGGAAGAGATCGCAAATGTCGTGTATTTCTTGAGCTCGGAAGAGGCTTCCTATATCAATGGCGCCAATCTCGTCGTTGATGGAGGCATGACCATTCAATAGAAAGGATGAAGATGAAAGATTTTTTTGATGGAAAGAAAAAAGTGATCGGCATGGTCCATCTGTTTCCGCTTCCTGCCAATGCGGCGTACAAGGGAAACAAGGATGAGATCGTCCGCTTCGCTCTGGAAGATGCCAGAACGCTGATCGATTGCGGCGTCGACGCGATCATGCTGGAGAACTTCTACGACTGGCCGCAGTATGCAGATGAGATCCCGTGGGAGTCCTATACGCTGATGACGGCTGTCGCATCCAAGATCCGCGATATCTGCCCGATTCCGTTCGGCGTCAATATTGAAATGAACGCATGGTACCAGGAGTGGATGATGGCCTGGGCTGTCAATGCGGACTTTATAAGACTGGAAGCGTTCGTCGATAACCGCGGCGGTTCGTTCGGCTACATTCCTGCCTGTTCGACGCCATTGTCCAAGGTCATGAAAGACTATCCTGCCGAGGTGATGCTGTTTACCGATGTCCATACGCAGGAGACCTATGGCAATCCGGATGTGCCGATCAACGAACTAGCCCACAATGCCATCGGACATGATTCCAATGCGATCGTCGTCACGGAAAACGACAGCAACAAGCGGATCACGGTCGAAGATGTACGATCAATGCGCGAAGAGATCGGCGATTTTCCGATCATCGTCGGTTCCGGCGTCAAGACCGGCAATGTACTCGATTATTTCGAGTATGCCGATGCGGTGATCGTCGGCCGCGGTTTCAAGACCGGCGACCGGGTCGATCCGAAGCTGGTCAAGGAATTCATGGACATCGTCCATACGAAATACTGATAGAAAAGCCGTTTTCCAAGAAACGGCTTTTTGAATGGTTCTCCCGAGAGACTTTTTATTTGTCTGCTTTTTCGATATAGCCCAGGATCGCGTCGACGGCTTTCCTGATGTTGTCGAGGGATGTCGCAAGATTGACTCTCACCCAGCTGTTGTAGCGTTTCGAGAAAGCTTCACCCGGATTGGTCAGGATCTTGCAGTGGTCGATCAGGCATTGGGAAGCGGATTCCTGATCGCTGTATTTTCCCAGATCAAGGAACAGCAGATATGAACCTTCCAGCGGCGTCATATTCAGATACCGGCCAAGATGGTCCTTGATGTAGTGATAGTTCTCGAAGACGACGTTGTTCAAAGCATCCATCCATTCTTTGCCATATCTGTAGGCGTAGTAGGTCGGCAAGGCGTTGGCAACATTGATGCCGCCCGCATGATGCAGCTGCTGATAGGCGATCAGTCTGTTGCGCAGTTTCTCGCTGGCGATAACGATATGGCTGTGACTGAAGACCGCCAGAGAGAACGACTTGGAAGCGGCAATGATGCTGATGATCCGGTCCTGATATTCTTTGAACGACAATGCAGGGTAGAAGGTCTGGTCCGGCATGATGATGTCGGAATGGACCTCATCGGAACAGATAAGGACCCTGTATTTCTTGCACAAAGCAAAGAGTTCTTCCAGTTCGCCTTTTTTCCATACACGTCCCACCGGATTGTGCGGCGAGCAAAGCATCAGCAGTTTCACTTTCTTTTCTTTGAATTTCGTTTCGATATCCGCATAATCGAAAGTAAAAAAGCCATCCGTATCGATCAGTTTCGATTCCACGACTTTCCGTTTCGTTTTCAGGATCGTATCCCTGAACGGCGGATATAAGGGAGTATTGATCATGATCGGATCGTTCTCTTTCGTAAATGCGTGGATCACCTGATACATGGCGTCGACCGCGCCTTTGGAAGAGCGGAACCATTCCTGCCGGTAGGCGACGTTGTTTCTCTTCTTGTGCCAGGCGATCACCGTATCATAGTAGTCTTCCGGCAGATTCGCGTAGCCGTAGTCTCCGTAAGTGATGAAGTCGTTCAGGTGAGCGATGATCCTGTCGTCGCAGCGGAAATCCATATCGGCGATCCACATCGGCAGACAGCCCATCTGTCTTCCTCTGGCCCATTTGATCGAAGCGGTATCCTTGCGTTCGATATAATATTTTTCAGTAAAAGTCCGATTGTTCATACGTATATACCTCTGCTTTAATTATAGAATATTATTATGGGCATTACCTACAACTGCTGGCATGGATGTCACAAAAAATCGGAAGGCTGTCTGCATTGCTACGTGTATCGCAGGGATGAATCGATCGGCGTCGACAGCAATATCGTATACAAAACGAAGTCATTCGACCTGCCGATCCGCAAAGACAGAAACGGCAACTATAAATATCCCCGAGGGACGAAATTCGACCTGTGTTTTTCTTCCGATTTCTTTATCGAGGAAGCCGATGAGTGGCGTATGGATGTGCTGGAAATGATCAGAGAAAGAAGCGACTGCGAATTCTTCTGCATCACCAAGCGTCCGGAGCGGATCATGACGTGCATTCCCGATATTGGAGCCTATCGGAATCTCACGGTCTACTGTACGATGGAAAACCAGAAGCGTTTCGATGAACGGGCGCCGCTGTATCTGGATCTGCCACTGAAACGGAAAGGGGTCATGATGGAGCCGATGCTGGAAAGGATCGATTTCAGCGGATACTATGACAGGATCGATATCGTGGCGATCGGAGGAGAATCCGGAGAAGATGCCAGGCTGCTGGATTTTGAATGGGTGAAGGAAATAAGAAAACAATGCCTTGAACATGGCATCGATTTCTATTTCCATCAGACGGGAGCCAGAATAAAAGTAAACGGGAAGATCTACGAGATCCCCCGCAGCAAGCAGCACTCCCAGGCGCGCAAGGCGTTTAGGGATCAGTACTGAATCTTGTCCAGCACTTCTTTCGCTTTGTCTTCTCCGATCATAACGGTGATGATCTCATAGGCGAACTCAAAAGCGGCGCCAAGGCCTTTTCCGGTGATGAACTTTCCGTCACGGACCGCTTTCGCATGCGCAGGGACATGA